>Ga0209342_10002738_pt1 | contig 18725 bp, 17 predicted proteins | sample RifCSP16_2_FD_184023 | JGI IMG/M metagenome (GOLD analysis project Ga0209342, IMG submission 184023) | Soil microbial communities from Rifle, Colorado - Rifle CSP2_sed 16_2 (SPAdes) (version 2) | ecosystem: Environmental > Terrestrial > Deep subsurface > Rock core/Sediment | place: Rifle... | reverse complement strand
TTCCGCGATCGCCGCCCTTCCGGCGGTGCGCGAGTGGGTCAATCGAAAGCTCCGGACCGCGGCCGCGGCCCATCCGGTGGGAGTGGTAGTGGACGGACGGGATATCGGGACCGTGGTGTTTCCGGAGGCGCCGCTCAAGGTGTTTCTCACCGCAGCACCGGAGGAGCGCGCCAGACGGCGGCTTTCACAGGAGGGACGCGCCCTGGACCGGCGAAGCGTGGGGCGGACATCCCGGCAGTTGCAGTCGCGGGACACGGCGGACAGCACGCGCGCCGTGGCACCCCTCAAGCCCGCCGCGGACGCCGTGGTGCTGGACACGACCGCGCTGACCTTTCCCGAGCAGGTGGACCGGATCGTGAGCCTGGCGCGGAAGGTGTTCACGCAGCTTGACATAGCCCATAGCCCGGGCTAGCATGAAAGGCTTTCCGCTCCCTATGGTGGGGAGCGGTATTCACTTTCACCCGCTCGGGAGAGACGCAGTCGTAACGCATGGCGGAACCGTCCCCTGACACCGTGGCCCTCACCGCACCCGGCTCCTCGCTGAGGGTGCGCCCCGACCTGTACGACGAAGGCTATTCGGACGAGCAATACGAGGAGATGCTGCGCCTCTATGAGGGCACGCTCCAGAGCATCGTCGAAGGCGAAATCGTCCGGTCCAAAGTCCTCCGCGTCACCGATACCCACGTGATCCTCGACGTCGGTTTCAAGTCCGAGGGCGCGGTCCCCATCGAGGAATTCAAGGACCCGCAGGGCGTGAAGCCCGGCGATGAGGTGGAGGTTTTCCTCGAGGACCTGGAGAACCAGGACGGGGCGGTGGTGCTCTCCAAGAAGAAGGCGGACTTCATGCGCGTGTGGGAGCGCATCCGCCAGGCATACGAGAGCGACCAGCCGGTGCAGGGCACGCTGGTGAAAAAGATCAAGGGTGGGGTGGTGGTGGACCTGATGGGCGTGGACGCCTTCCTGCCGGGCAGCCAGATCGCGCTGCGCCGCGTCCCCAACATCGACGAACTCCTGGGTCAATCCTACCAGTTCAAGATCATCAAGCTCAACAAACGGCGCCGCAACATCGTGGTGTCCCGGCGCGTGATTCTGGAGGCTGAGCGGGCGCACAAGCGCGAGCACCTGATGAAGGAGCTCGCCGTCAGCCAGATGCGCAAAGGCGTGGTCAAGAACATCACGGATTTCGGGGCGTTCATTGACCTGGGTGGGGTGGACGGGCTGCTGCACATCACGGACATGAGCTACGGCCGGGTGTCTCATCCGTCCGAGGTGGTGCAGCTGGGAGAAGAGGTCGAGGTCAAGGTGCTGGACATCGACTGGGAGCGCGAGCGGATCTCCCTGGGTCTGAAGCAGCTCCATCCGTATCCGTGGGAAAACGTCATCGAGAAGTACCCGGTGGGCCAGCGGGTGCAGGGCAAGGTGGTCAGCATCACCAACTACGGAGCCTTCGTGGAGCTGGAGCCGGGGATCGAAGGCCTGGTGCACATCAGTGAGATGAGCTGGACCCGCAATGTGCGCCATCCGTCCAAGGTCGTCTCCATCGGCGAGACCATCGAAGCCGTGGTCCTCAAGGTGGACCCGGGCGAGGAGAAGATCTCCCTGGGCATGAAGCAAACCGAGCAGGATCCCTGGATGGTGCTGCCCATGAAGTACCCGGTGGGCACCCGGGTGTCCGGCAAGGTGCGGAACCTGACGTCGTTCGGCGCCTTCGTGGAGATCGAGCCCGGTATTGATGGGCTGGTGCACATCTCGGACATGTCCTGGACCAAGCGGGTGCAGCATCCCTCCGAGGTGGTGAAGAAGGGCGACACCGTGGAAGTCCTGATCCTTAACATTGACGCTGAGAACAAGCGGATCTCCCTGGGCCTCAAGCAGGCCACGGAAGATCCCTGGCTCAAGATCGGCGAGACCTATCCCGTGGGCACCGAGCTGAAGGGCCGCGTGGTCCGGTTCATGGACAACGGGCTGGTGGTGGACATTGGGAACGACATCGAGGGCTTCGTGCCGGCCAATCAGGTGCCCTTACGGCCGGACCAGGATGTCAAGACGGACGTGAAGGAAGGACAGGCGGCCGAAGTCAAGGTGTTGGAGGTGGACCCCATTCACCACCGGATTCTGCTGGCCATCACCGACTTCCCGGCCGAGGAGCCCATCCCGATGACCTCCTCGGAGGCACCGCTTCCCGAACCCGCGAGCGATCAGCCGGAGTGAACGGCCTGGAGCAGCAACGCCGCCGGCGGCCTGACGCGAACGGTCGCCGGCGGCTTTCTTTACCGGCATGACCATCCAGAAGAAGCTCGGCACGCTGGCGGGCCTCCGGCAGGAATCGGAGCAGGGCGGCGGCCCCGAGCGCGTCAAGGCGCAGCATGACAAGGGCAAGCTCACCGCCCGGGAACGGCTGCAACTCCTGCTCGATCCCGGCTCCTTCGTGGAGCAGGACCGCTTCGTCACCCACCGCTCCACGGATTTCGGGCTGGCCGAGCAGAAGGTGCTGGGGGATGGCGTGGTGACCGGCTCCGGCACCATTGACGGGCGCCTGGTCTACGTCTTCGCCCAGGATTTCACCGTCTTCGGCGGGTCGCTCGCGGAGGCTCATGCCGAGAAGATCTGCAAGATCATGGATACGGCGATGCGAGTCGGGGCGCCGATCGTCGGCCTCAACGATTCGGGCGGGGCCCGCATCCAGGAGGGCGTGGTCTCGCTGGGCGGCTACGCGGACATCTTCCTCCGGAATACCCTCGCTTCCGGCGTCGTCCCGCAGATCAGCGCCATCTTGGGCCCGTGCGCCGGCGGTGCGGTCTACAGCCCGGCCATCACCGATTTCGTGTTCATGGTCCGTGGGGTCGCCTACATGTTCGTGACCGGTCCCAACGTGGTGAAGACGGTGACCCACGAGGACGTGACGCCGGAACAACTGGGCGGCGCGGACGTGCACGCCTCGGTCTCCGGCGTGGCCCACTTCGTGCACGATTCCGAGGCGGAATGTCTGGCCGAGATTCGCCGCCTGATGAGCTTCATCCCATCGAACAACCTGGACGACCCGCCGACCCGTCCAATCGCCGACCCGCCCGACCGGCGCGATGACGACCTGCTGGACCTCGTTCCCGACAACCCCAACAAGCCGTATGACATGCACCAGGTCATCCGGCGGGTGGTGGACGACGGCGACCTGTTGGAAGTGCACCGGAACTATGCCGGCAACCTCATCGTGGGCTTTGCGAGGCTGGGTGGCCATTCCGTGGGCGTGGTCGCGAACCAGCCCTCGGTGCTGGCCGGCGTGCTGGACATCAGGGCCTCACTCAAGGGTGCGCGGTTCATCCGGTTCTGCGACGCGTTCAATATCCCCCTGGTGACCTTCGAGGACGTGCCGGGCTTTCTCCCCGGTGTGGATCAGGAGCACGGCGGCATCATCAAGCATGGCGCCAAGCTGCTCTTCGCCTACGCCGAGGCAACCGTTCCCAAACTGACGGTGATCACCCGCAAGGCGTACGGCGGGGCCTACGACGTCATGAGCTCCAAGCACGTGCGCGGCGACCTCAATCTCGCCTGGCCCACGGCGGAAATTGCGGTGATGGGTCCCAGGGGCGCGGTGGAGATCCTGTTCCGCCGCGAGATCGCCGCGGCGAGCGATGCGGCCGCGAAGCTCGAGCAGTTGGTGAGCGAGTATCGCGAGAAGTTCGCCCACCCCTACCAGGCGGCGGCGCGGGGCTATGTGGATGACGTGATCGACCCGCGGGAGACGCGACCCCGCTTGATCTCGGCGCTGCGGACGCTGCTGACCAAGCGGGACAAGAATCCGCCGAAGAAGCATGGGAACATTCCACTGTAGGCCAACGGCACGGCGGCAAAGGGGTATAGCGCCGCCGATGCCATGAAGCGAGTCCTCGTCGCCAACCGCGGCGAGATCGCCGTCCGCATCATCCGCGCCTGCCACGAAGAGGGGCTGGAAGCGATCGCCGTGTACTCGGAAGCGGATCGGTTGAGTCCCCACGTGCGCGCCGCGGATGCGGCCGTCGGCATCGGTCCGGCGGCGGCGGCGGAGTCTTACCTGCACATCGAGCGGTTATTGGACGCCGCGCGCCGCACCGGGGCCGATGCGGTTCACCCGGGCTATGGGTTCCTGGCCGAGCGGGCCGAGTTCGCCGAAGCGGTGGAGCGCGCCCGTCTGGTGTTCGTCGGCCCTCCACCGGCGGCGATTCGCGCCATGGGCGAGAAGACCGCGGCGCGGCAGCGCATGGCCGCGGCCAAGGTGCCGTTCGTTCCCGGAACCACCGAGCCGGTGCGTGACGCGGCCGCCGCGGTAGCCGCGGCCAAGACGCTCGGCTACCCGGTCATGCTCAAGGCGGTGGCGGGCGGTGGTGGGCGCGGCATGCGGCAGGCAGGCTCGGCGGACGAACTGAGCACGCTGTTCCGCCAGGCCAGCTCGGAAGCCAAGTCGGCGTTCGGCGACGGCTCGCTCTACCTCGAGACGCTGATCGAGCGCCCCCGCCACGTGGAGATCCAGATCCTCGCCGACGGTCACGGCCGCACGGTGCATCTGGGCGAGCGAGAGTGCTCGGTGCAGCGCCGCCACCAGAAGCTCATCGAAGAATCCCCGTCCCCCGCGGTGACGCCCGACCTCCGTCGCCGCATGGGCCAGGCCGCGGTGCGGGCCGCGCAGGCCGTGGGGTACCTCAGCGCGGGAACCGTGGAGTTCCTGCTCGCGCCGTCCGGCGAGTTCTACTTCCTGGAAATGAACACCCGGATTCAGGTGGAGCATCCGGTGACCGAAATGGTCTACGGCGTGGACTTGGTGCGGGAGCAGCTGCGCATCGCCGCGGGCCATCCCATGTCGCTCCCGGACGAGGTACCCGAGCCGCGTGGACACGCCATCGAGTGCCGGATCACCAGTGAGGATCCGTTCCAGGGATTCGTACCGGCGACCGGGCGGATCGAGTTCCTGCGGCCTCCTGCGGGCCCCGGGGTCCGCTGGGAGTCCGGGATCGAGATGGGCACGGATGTCGGCCTGTTCTACGATCCGTTGCTGGCCAAGCTCATCGCCTGGGGAGATGACCGTGAGGGCGCCATTCGCCGCATGGAGCGCGCGCTGGATGAGCTGGTCATCGTGGGCGTGCAGACCTCGCAGCCGTTTCACCGCCGCGTGCTGGGCGAGCCGGAGTTTCGAAGCGGCCGGTACGATATCGGGTACCTCGAACGCGTCGGCCCTCGCCTGCTGGGGCCGGCGACGGACGATGCCGAGCTGGAGCTGGCCGCGGTCGCCGTCGCGCTGGCCGAGGAGGAGGCGCGCCAGGTGCCCGCCTCGCCGGGACCGGCCCCCGCGGATGCCCACCGACCCGGCAACTGGCTCCGGGCGGCGCGGCTGGAAGGGCTCCGGTGACGGTGGTATCCATCAGCCGGCTGAGCGCCGGCGGCGACGGTGTGGGTCGCCTCCCCGATGGAATGGTGGTCTTCGTACCGCGCACCGCGCCCGGCGACTCGGCCGAGATCGAAGTCGTGGATCGCCGGAAACGCCACGCGCACGGGAGGCTGCTGCGGCTGGAACGGCCGGGGCCCGCACGCGTGGAACCGGAGTGTCCCCACTACGCGGCTGATCGATGTGGCGGATGCCAGCTCCAACATCTCTCGCTTCCCGCTCAGCGTGACGCCAAGGGGGCCATCGTGGGCGATGCCCTGCGTCGGATTGGCCGGCGGGAGACCCCCGATCCGGAGGTGATCGCGGCACCGGCGCCCTGGCGCTACCGCACCAAGATCACGCTGGCCGTCTCCGGGGAGCGCATGGGGCTCCATCGGTACGACGCACCGGGCATGGTCTTCACGCTGGACGACTGTCGGATCGCCCGTGAGCCGCTCATGCGGCTGTGGTCGGCGCTGCGTAACCATCTGGGATTGCTCCCCGCGGCACTTGAGGAATTGGTCCTCCGCGAGGATCGAGCCGGCGGTCTTCACCTCGTGGCCGCGGGCGGCGCCGAGCCCTGGGACGCCGCGCCCCTGGCGGCGGCGGCCGGTGTAGCGGGTGTGGCCTATTGGTGGCGTCCGCGGGGCGGAGCGGCCCGCATCGTGGCCGGCGCGCGAACCGGATTTCCAGCCTTGGCGTTCGAACAGGTAAACCCCGAGCTGGCGGTGCGCATCAGGCAGGACGCACTCCAGGACCTGGGCGACGTCGGCGGCAAGATTGTCTGGGACCTCTACGGCGGCGTTGGGGACGCGGCCCGGCTGCTGGCGGCGGGCGGTGCGCGGGTGTTCAGCGTGGACCGGGATCGGTCGGCCATCGAGTGGGCACGGGGGTGGGCCGGGGCCGGGACGGACATCACGTGGTTCGAGGGGCTGGTGGAGGAAACGCTGCATCGTCTTCCGGAGCCGGACGCGGTGCTGGTGAACCCGCCCCGCGCCGGTCTCGTCGCCCGCGTGAGCGCCGCGCTCCAGGCGTGGGGGGAATCCCGGCCCGGCGCGCGCCTGTGCTACGTGTCGTGCGATCCGGCGACCCTGGCCCGAGACCTGACCCGCCTGCCCGCGTTCGCCCTGGCGAAGGTGCGGGCCTACGACCTCTTTCCGCAGACCAGCCACGTCGAGACCCTGGCCGTGCTGCAGGCGGCATGAAGTTTACGGTGACCATCGGCGGCCGCGACCTGGACGTGGAGGTCCTGGGGCCGGAGGTGCGGGTGGGCGGCAGGAGGTTTCCGGCCGCGCTGCTGCGGGTACCCGGGACCCCGATCTGCCAGCTGGTCTCTGAGCAGCACTCCCGAACCTACGCGCTGCTCAAACAAGGTGGCGGCTGGCTGATCCAGCGCGGCGGAGAGATATGGCCGGCCGAGGTGGTGGACGAGCGGACGGCGCAGCTACGAGCGTTGCGGAAGGACCAGGGGAAGCAGGAGGCCCCGGGGCTGGTACGGGCCCCCATGCCGGGTTTGGTGCTCCGCGTCGAAGTCGCGGCGGGTCAGGAGATCGCCGCGGGGTCCGGGCTGGTGGTCCTGGAGGCGATGAAGATGGAGAATGAGATCCGGTCAACCGGGCCGGGCCGGGTGAAGGCGGTGTTGGTGGAACCGGGTCAAGCGGTGGAAAAAGGAACGCCGCTCGTGGACGTCGTTGCGCAGGGTTGACCACCGCACCAGGGCCCGCTAAGATAAGCGGCTACTCGGCTTTACGACTTTATTCTGTCGCGGCGAGCCGCCGTCGGGATGAGGGACCGGATGGGGACGTATACGCTCACGCCCAAAGACATCAAGCACCACTGGCACGTGGTGGATGCGGATGGTATTGCCCTCGGCAGGCTGGCGAGCACAGTGGCGCAGGTGATCCGCGGGAAGCACAAGCCGGAGTTCACGCCGCACATGGACGGCGGGGACTTCGTGGTGGTGATCAACGCGGCCAAGGTGCGCCTCACCGGTCGCAAGCTGGAGCAGAAGCGGTACTTCCGGCACAGCGGCTACATGGGGCACGAGCGGTTCACGCCGGTGGCGCGCGAGCTGCAAAAGCACCCCGAGCGGGTGATTGAGCGCGCGGTGTTTGGGATGCTGCCCAAGTCCACGTTGGGGCGACAGGCGCTCCGCAAGAAACTCAAAGTGTACCCGGGGGCCGAGCATCCCCACGCGGCCCAGCAGCCCACGCCACTGAGCGTGCGGAAGGGAGCCTGACGAACGGTATGACGGTGGTACATCCGGAGCTGCGGTGGCACGCGGTTGGCAGGCGGAAGACCTCGGTGGCCCGCGTCTATCTGACGCCGGGCTCCGGCAAGTGGGACGTGAACGGGCGGACGCTGGGGGATTACTTCCCCCGGCGATCGCTGGTGCAGCATATCCAGGAGCCGTTCGGCGCCACGGACACGCTCGGCGCCTTCGACGTGCGGGCGCATGTGGTCGGTGGGGGCACGACGGGGCAGGCGGGCGCGTTGCGCCTGGCCGTGGCGCGGGCGCTGGTGGGGGCGGACGAGACCCATCGCCGCAAGCTCCGGGCGCAGGGCCTCCTGACGCGCGATCCGCGAGCCGTGGAGCGCAAGAAGCCGGGCCGGCCGGGGGCGAGGAAGCGGTTCCAGTTCTCGAAACGGTAAGGACGGCAGTCCGCTGTCCCCTTTCCGGGTTGCGGAGTGCGAACGGCGGATCGCCACAACTCACATCGCCCGATCTCCCGCTGGGTGTTCAGCGCCGCTGAATCGGCGGGGGAGATGAAGGCGATGGCGGACTTAACCCAGGATCGAGGTTCATGACGCAGCCGCAGTTGCAGGACCTGCTCGAAGCCGGTGTGCATTTCGGTCACCAGACCCGGCGCTGGAATCCCAAGATGCGCCGGTTCATTTTCGCCGAGCGCTCGGGCATCTACCTGATCGACCTCCAGAAGACGCTGCGTCAGCTCCAGACGGCTCAGGAGCTGATACGCAACGTCGTCATGCGTGGCGAAGGGGTGCTGTTCGTCTGCACCAAGAAGCAGCTGAAGCCCATCCTGCGAGCGGAGGCGGAGCGCTGCGGCGGATTCTGGGTCACGGAACGCTGGCTCGGCGGCATGCTGACCAACTTCCACACGATCAAGAAGCAGATCGGTCGGCTCAAAGAGGTGGAGCAGGGCCTGGAAGACGGGGCCTTCGAGTTCTTCACCAAGAAAGAACAGCTGATGTTCGAGCGAGAGCGGCAGAAGCTCAACCGCAATCTCGAAGGCATCAAGAACATGGCCCGGTTACCGGGCGCGCTGTTCGTGGTGGATGCCAAGAAAGAGCGCATCGCGATCGCCGAGGCGAACAAGCTGCGGATTCCGGTCGTCGCCATCGTAGACACCAACGCGGACCCGGACCTGATTACCGTGCCGATCCCCGGCAACGACGACGCCATCCGCTCGGTGTCCTTGATCACGCGGGCCCTGGTGGATGTGGTTGCCGAAGCGCGCTCCCAGGTGCCACTGCGCGAGGTGACGGAGGAAGCCGACGGCTACACCTACAGCACGGATACGGGCTCGGAAGGGGAAGAGGAGGATCGCCGGAAGCGGCGGCGAGCCCGGCGGCGGCGGCGGCCCAAGCCCGAAGCCATCGTGGCCCGGCTCAAGACCGAGCAGCCGGCCGGGGAGCAGGAGGGCGGTGAGGCGCCCGGGCCATCGTAAGCGCGGCGCTACCGGCGCCGGACGACCAACGGGTACCGCCGCTCCCAGGACCGCGGATGACGGTTCGGAGGCGGCGGTTTTCGCATACGGAATCACGGGAGATACGGTTTTGACCATGACCATTTCGGCGAAGGACGTCGCAGCGCTCCGGCAACGCACCGGCGCGGGCATGATGGACTGCAAGGCCGCCCTGGAAGAGACCGGAGGCGATGTCGAGAAGGCCATTGAGCTGCTGCGGAAGAAGGGCATCGCCAAGGCGGAGAAGCGCGCCGGGCGGGGTGCCACCGAGGGCGTCATCGGCAGTTATGTCCACTTCAACGGCAAGGTCGCGGTGCTGGTGGAGGTAAACTGCGAGACTGACTTCGTGGCGCGCACTGAGGATTTCCAGGGCCTGGTCAAGGACCTGGCCTTGCACATCGCCTCCGCCGATCCGGTGGCGGTGTCGGTGGACGACGTGCCCAAGGCGGTGCTGGAGCGGGAGCGCGAGATCTTCCAGGCCCAGGCCGCCGAGTCCGGCAAGCCCGAGAAGGTGTGGGAGAAGATGGTCGAGGGTCGCATCAAGAAGTTCTACGAAGAGCGGGTGCTGCTGGAGCAGCCCTTCGTGAAAGACGACAAGCAGACTGTGGGACAGCTGGTCAAGGCCGTGTCCGGCAAAGTGGGGGAGAACGTCGTCGTGCGCCGGTTTGTGCGCTTCCAGCTCGGCGAGGCCTGATGCCCGGCCTCAAGTACCGCCGCGCGCTCATCAAGCTGTCGGGCGAGTCCCTGGCTGGGGAGCGCGGCTTCGGGATCGACTTCGGGGTGGTCGATCGCCTGAGCGATGAGGTCAAGGCGGTACACCAGCTGGGCGCCGGCATCGGCCTGGTGATCGGGGGCGGGAACATCATGCGCGGCACGGTGGCCAGCCAGCAGGGGATGGACCGCGTGTCCGCCGACTACATGGGCATGCTGGCCACCGTGATCAATGCCCTGGCGCTCCAGGACATCCTGGAGCGCAAAGGCGTGGAGACCCGGGTGATGACGGCGATCCGGATGGAGGAGCTGGCGGAGCCGTACATCCGGCGGCGGGCGCAGCGACACATGGAGAAGGGGCGCATCGTGCTGTTTGCGGGTGGGACCGGGAACCCCTACTTCTCCACCGACACCGCCGCAGTCCTCCGGGCGCTGGAGATCGAGGCCCAGGTGATCGTGAAGGCCACCGGGGTGGACGGCGTCTTCACGGCCGACCCCAAGCGCGACCCCACGGCGACATTCATCCCGGAAATCACGTTCCAGGAAGTCCTGGTCAAAGGGTTGGCGGTAATGGACGCCAACGCCTTCGGATTGTGCAAGGAGAACGGGTTGCCCATTGTCGTCATGAACGTCAACCAGCCCGGCGCGATCGCCAGGGTCCTGGCGGGAGAGCGCGTCGGCACCCTCGTGACATGAGCACGCCAACCACACTGCCCGACATCGCGAAGCGCGCGAAAGACGCCATGCACAAGGCGCTGGAGAGCACCAGGCACGAGCTGGCGACGATTCGCAGTGGCAAGGCCACGACCAGCCTGCTGGATACCGTGCGCGTGGAGGCGTACGGACAGCAGATGCCGCTCAATCAGGTGGCCAGCGTCGCCGCGCCGGAGCCGCGCCTGATCACGGTACAGCCGTGGGACCGTTCGCTGGTTGGTGCCGTGGAGAAGGCGCTCCAGGCGTCGGATCTGGGGCTCAACCCGTCCAACGACGGGACCGTCATCCGCGTGCCCCTGCCGCCGCTCACGGAAGAGCGTCGCAAGGAGCTGGTCAAAGTGGTGCACAAGCTGGCGGAGGAGGGCCGGATCGCCATCCGTCACGCCCGCACCGAGGCCCTGGCCCAGATCAAGAAGCTCGAGCACGTCTCCGAGGACGACAAGCGCCGGACCGAGAAGGACATGCAGAAGCTGCACGATGACGCGATCAAGCAGGTGGACGCGCTCGTGAAGGGTAAAGAACAAGAGATCATGGAGGTCTGACCCGCCACCCGATGGCTCATCAGCTCGCGCGCCGGATTGGCGTCGCGGCCATCGGCATCCCCGCCACCATCGGGCTCATCTATCTCGGCGGCTGGGCGCTGGTCGCGGTCCTGGCCGCCCTCGGGGCCCTGGGGGCGTTCGAACTGTATCGTCTGGCGGCCCGCCAGGGGGTCCGGGCCCTGGTAGGCCCCGGGTGCCTCGGCGCGGCGCTGTTCCCGGCGGCGGCATGGCTCACGCTGCCGGCGGGTGCCGGACTGGCTCCCCGTTGGTTTGCCTTTCTCATGGCCCTGTGGCTCATGGGCGTCATGGCCGCAGCCGTCGCCACCCGTCCCCCAAGAGACGGTCCCACCGCCGGCATCGGGGTTACCGTGTGGGGGGCGCTGTACGCCGGGGGATTCCCGGCCTTCCTGCTCCTGCTCCGGCACCCGGTGCCGCCCCTGGACGCGGTCGCGGGGACGGCCCTGGCCCTGTTCCCCCTGGTCCTCACCTGGATCTGCGACACGTTCGCCATGGCGGGAGGTGCGCTGATCGGGGGGCCCAAGCTGGCGCCCGTGCTCAGCCCGGCCAAGACCTGGGCGGGCGCGGTGACCGGGACGCTGGGGGCCTTGCTGGCGGCGCTGGCTTGGGGACGGTGGGTGTTGGCGCCGCTGGGCGCGCCCCTGTCGCCGGCGGTCCTGCTGGTTTCGGCCGTGGCGGTGGCGACCTTGGGGCAACTTGGCGATGTTGCGGAGTCCCTGTTCAAGCGCGAAGCAGGCGTGAAGGACTCTGGTGCGGTGTTTCCCGGCCATGGCGGGGTGCTGGACCGGCTCGATTCCTTGTATTGGGCCATTCCCACGGTGGCGCTGGTGGTCGCGGTAGGCGGCCGACTGTGAGCATTGGCGTGGCGGTCCTGGGGTCCACCGGGTCCATTGGGACCGCGGCGCTCCGAGTGCTCGCCCGCCAACGCGAGCGCTTCCGGGTGGTGGCCCTGACCGCGCACGCCTCGGCTGAGCTGCTGGAGCGGCAGGCGAAGGAGACCGGCGCCACGTTCGTGGGTCTGGTCCGAGGGAACGCCGGGCGGAACCGGCGTGGACCGGTTGGCGCGGAGAGCCTGGTCGAAGCGGCCACCCATCCCGATGTCCGGATCGTGATCAACGCGGTAGTCGGCGCGGCCGGCCTGCCGGCCACGCTGGCCGCCCTGCGGGCGGGGAAGCGGGTCGCCCTCGCCAACAAGGAAACGCTGGTCATGGCCGGCGAGTTGGTGCTATGTGCGGCGCGTGAGGGCCGAGGCGAGATCGTCCCCATTGATTCCGAACACAGCGCCGTCCTCCAGTGTATGGCATCGGCGGGGGGGAGGGAGCTGCGGCGGCTCATCCTCACCGCCTCCGGCGGCCCGTTTCGGGGCTGGGCACCGGAGCGCGTCGCCCGGGCCACGGTGGAGCAGGCCCTGAACCACCCGACCTGGCGCATGGGTCCCAAGATCACGGTGGACAGCGCCACGCTGGCCAACAAGGCCCTCGAGGTGATCGAGGGGCACTTTCTGTTCGGGCTTGCGTTTGATGGAATCGAGGTCGTATTGCACCCACAGTCGGTGATTCATGCGCTCACCGAGTTCGCGGACGGGTCGGTGCTCGCGCAACTCGGTTTTCCGTCGATGGAGCTGCCCATTCTGTACGCGCTCACCCACCCGGACCGGCTGCCGGATGACGGCGTGCGGCGGTTCGATCCGGTCGCCGCCAGCCCGCTCACCTTTCAGCCCCTGTCTCCCGGGATGTTTCCCGCCTTCGACTTGGGCGTGGCGGCGGGCCGGATGGGCGGCACGGGAGCCGCGGCCTTCAATGCCGCGAACGAGGTGGCGGTGGAGGCCTTCCTGGCCGGGCGGCTGCGCTTCGGCGCCATCGCCGAGACCATCGAGGCGGTGCTGGAGGCGCACGAGGTGCAGCCCGCAAAGGGATTGGACGAGGTGCTTGCCGCCGACCGGTGGGCCCGTGAACGCGCGGAGGCCAGATGCTCGTGACCATCGCGGCGGCTGTCGTGGTCCTCGGCGCGGTGATCTTCGTGCACGAGGTGGGGCACTTCCTCGCGGCCAAAGCGACTGGGGTCGGCGTCCTTCGATTCTCCATCGGCTTCGGACCCGCCACGCCGCTCCGCTTTCGGCGGGGGGACACCGAATACGTCCTGTCGTGGTTTCCGTTCGGCGGGTACGTGATGATGGCGAGCGAGGAGGAAACCGCGGACGAGGCCGGTGGCGTACGCGCGCTCGAAGGTGGCGCCGCGGAGCAGGGATTCCCGCCGGAGCAGCAGTTCGAGGGCAAGCCGCTGTGGGCCCGCATCCTCGTGATCACGGCGGGCGTGCTGATGAACGCGGTGTTCGCCTGGGGCATCTACGCGACCCTGGCTCTCGGGTATGGGCGGCAGGAAGATCCGACCACGACCATTGCGGCGGTGGATCCGGCGATGCTCCCCGAGGGCGCCGCCGCGCTGAGCGCGGTTCCGTACCCCCAAGCCGTGGTCCGCCTCAACGGCGACACGGTTGGCTCGTGGAATGACCTGCAAAGCGCCCTCCTGGATCCTACCAGTAGGGTGCTCCGTTTCGAGTTCGCCGGTGGCGGGTCACCGGTCACGGTGGAAGTGCCCGGGACGCCTGGAAGCGACCGGGTGCGTTTGCTCCGGGCGCTGAAGGCCGCCTGGGCCCCCCGCCTGGGCTACTTGGCACCCGGGCGGCCGGCCGCCGGGGCCGGCCTGGCGACGGGCGACCTGGTGCTGGCGGCCAATGGCGACACCGTGCGGTACTGGGATGATCTGGTGCGGGTGATCGAGGCGCACGCCAACGACACGGTGACCCTGGCCGTCCAGCGCGTGGATTCCCTGTTTACCGTGCGCCTGGTGCCCATCGCCGAGTCCGATACCGACCTGGTCGCGGGTGGGCGGCGGGTTGTGGGGAAGGTGGGGGCCGGACCCCTGATTGAACCCCGGCACGTGCGCTACGGCTTGCCCGGCGCCGTCCGCGAGGCCACGCGACAGGCGTGGGCCGATGCAGGGTTGGTGGTGTTCGCCGTGAAGGGCTTGATCACGAGGGACGTGTCACCCCGCGAGCTGGGCGGGCCGATCTTTATTGCGCAGCTGTCCGGTCAGCTCGCCCAGCTGGGGCTGGAGCCGCTCCTCAGATTCATCGCCCTGTTCTCGATCAACCTGGCCGTCCTGAACCTCCTGCCTATCCCGGTGCTGGACGGGGGACGCCTGCTGTTCCTGCTGGCCGAGGGCATCCGCGGGCGGCCTCTCTCCCGGACGTTACGGATGCGGTTGAGCCAGGTGGGCGTGGCGCTGCTGCTGGCGATCATGCTCCTGGCGCTGACCAACGACGTCCTGCGGCTGTTCGGGGGATAGCAGGACGGCGGCATAGCGGGATAGGGGCATGGCGGCATGAGGTGCAGCCGCTATGCCCCTATGCCGCTGCGCCAACTATCGCCGTCCCAGCACCACCACCAGCAACGCCACCAGGATCACCACGGCAACCGCGGCGACCGGGAGCAGCCATTTGCCAAGAATGCCCGCCCCGGGGGCGCGCTGGTCCGTGGGCAACCGTGCCGCCGCCATGCCGAACGACTCGGTCCTGCGGCCCGCCTGCTCGACGGCGTCCAGCTCCGCGAGCAGCTCATCGGCCGAGGCATAGCGGTCGTCGGGATGCTTGGCGAGGCACTTGAGGATGATGCGCTCGGTGCGCTTGGAGAGGTCCGGCCGCCGGTTCCGGGGAGGCTCGGGGGCCTCCTCGACGTGCATCCGGGCCAGCTCGAACCAGTCGTTGGAGCGGAACGGCAAGTCGCCGGTGGCGGCCTTGTACAACGTGACGCCCAGGGCGTAGAGGTCGCTCCGCCCGTCCAGTGGCCGTCCCTGGGCCTGCTCCGGCGATACGTAATGGGGTGTGCCGATCGTCATGTTGACACCGGTGGCGGTGGCATAGCCCGAGACCGCGCGGGCGATGCCGAAATCGGCGATCACGGCCGTACCATCGGCGGTGAAGAGGATGTTGTCCACCTTGATGTCTCGGTGGATGATGCCCCCGGCGTGCGCGAACGCCAGGGCGCTGGTGACGTCCCGGGCGATGCGCAGCAGGTCCCCTTCGGTGGGCGGGCCGTCCCGGGCCAGCCGGGAGGCGAGCGAGCCGGGATAGAGGTCCATGGCGAAGTAGGTCACCTCGCCGGTTTTCCCGATGTCCAGGATCCGCACGATGTTGGGATGTCGCAGCTCGGAGGCGACCCGGGCCTCGTTCCGGAACCGGGATTCAAACTGTTGGTCACCGGCGTAGCGCGGCTTCAGGATCTTGAGGGCGACCCGCGTCCCGTCCGCCGTCCGCCGTCCGGCGAACACCCAGGCGAAGCCGCCCTGGCCGATGAGCCGCTCGACCGTGAAGGGGCCGATGGCCCGTCCGAGTAACTCTTCAGCTTCCAGCGACATCCCGAGGCTTTACAGCGTCTCGCAGGAGGGCTAAATTTTTGTGCTGCGCCAATATGGACATCGTCCGGGGCCCGTGGGCCCGTGCTTGTGGGAGGATACACGTTTCATGGGCTTTGACAAGAACGCGGTCATGCAGAAGCATGGCCTGGGACCCACCGACACCGGGTCGGCTCGGGTCCAGGTCGCCCTGCTCACCGAGCGGATCAACTCGCTGACCGATCACTTCCGCACTCATCCCAAGGACCACCACGGCCGCCGCGGCCTGCTCATGATGGTCAGCAAACGGCGCCGCCTCCTCGAATACCTCAAGCGCACCGACCTGGCAAACTACCGCCGGCTCATTGATGAACTCGGGCTCCGGCACTAGCAGCCGGGTCGGGCCACGAGGCGTCTGGGAGGAGCACCCCGGACGCCTCGCCGTATGTGTGTGGGTGCTCTCAGCAGTCAAGGACCTATGGTAAAACGTGTGGAACAGATCGTTGGCGGTCGGGCCCTGCGGTTGGAGACGGGCCGGCTCGCCAAACAAGCCGCCGGCAGTGCCATCATACAGTACGGGGAGACGATGGCCCTTGCGGCCGTCACCGTCTCGGATCAGCAATCCAACCTGCCGTTCTTCCCGCTGACCGTCGAATACCGCGAGAAGAGCTATGCGGCCGGGAAAATCCCCGGCGGCTTCATCAAGCGCGAAGGTCGGCCGAGCGACGACGAGATCCTCGCGGCACGGCTCACGGACCGCTCCGTCCGACCCCTGTTCCCGGAAGGATTCAAGAACGAAGTGCAGGTCTTCGTCTACGTCCTCTCCGCGGACCAGGAGAACGACGCCGACGTGCTCGGCATCACCGGGGCCTCGCTGGCCTTGGGGCTGTCGCGCGTGCCATGGAACGGGCCGATCGCCGGTGTGCGCGTGGGCCGGGTGGAGGGGCAGTGGGTGCTCAACCCCACGTTCCAGCAGCTGGAGTTCAGCGACGCGGATATCGTGGTGGCCGGCACCCGGGACTCCATCATGATGGTCGAGGGGAGCGCCTTGGAGCTGCCGGAAGACCAGATCGCGGAAGCCCTGTCGTTTGCCCAGAAGGGGATCTCGGACATCGTCGCGTGGCAGGAAGAGATCATTCAGGCGGTGGGCGTGTCCAAGATGACCTGGACCAAGGCCGAGCCCCCGGCCGAATTGGTGGCGCGGGTCCGCGACCTGGCTGGTGTCCGGGTCCGTGAGGCGCTCAACCTGCCGGAGAAGTCGGAGCGCGCGCAGGCCCTGGCGGCCTTGCGGGCGACCGTCACCGAGCAGCTGGCCGCCGAGTTCCCCGACAACGCCAAAGCCGTGGGCGGCGTGCTGGAGGAAATCGAATACGAGACCATGCGGCGGCAGGTGCTCGACCATGGAGAGCGCTTGGACGGCCGCGACCTGGTGACGGTGCGGCCCATCACCTGCGACGTGGGCATCCTGCCGCGGGCCCACGGGTCGGCCTTGTTCACGCGGGGCCAGACCCAGGCGCTGGTGAGCACCACGCTGGGTACGGTGTCGGATGAGCAGCGCATCGACACGGTGGACGTGGCGCAGGAAACCACCAAGAGCTTCATGCTGCACTACAACTTCCCCCCGTTCTCCACCGGCGAGGTGAAGATGATCCGGGGCGTCTCGCGGCGGGAAATCGGTCACGGCGCGTTGGCGGAGCGGGCGCTCCAGGCGCTGCTTCCGCCCTACGACCAATTCCCCTACACCATCCGCGTGGTCTCGGACATCCTCGAGTCCAACGGGTCCTCGTCCATGGCGACGGTGTGCGGCGGCTCGCTGGCGCTCATGGATGCCGGCGTGCCGATGAAGGCTCCCTGTGCCGGCGTCGCCATGGGGCTCATCAAGGAGGGGGATCGGGTCGCCGTGCTGACCGACATCCTGGGTGCGGAAGACCACCTGGGAGACATGGACTTCAAGGTGGCGGGCACACGGGACGGCGTCACCGCGGTGCAGATGGACATCAAGGTTCAGGGCTTGGATCTGGCGACCGTGCGCGATGCGCTGCACCAGGCGCGTACCGCGCGGTTGCATATCCTGGACGTGATGGGCCAGACCCTGGCGCAGCCGCGCACCAGCCTGTCCAAGTACGCGCCCCGCATCATCACCATCCAGATCAAGCCGGACCGCATCGGGGATATCATCGGCCCCAAAGGGAAGACCATCCGTGGCATCCAGGACCAGACCGGGGCCGAGATCAATGTGGACGACAGCGGCCTGGTCACCATCTCCAGTACCGGGGGAGAGGCCGGGGAGCGGGCGCGCGACATGATCGCGGCCATCGTCCAGGAGCCGGAGGTGGGTACCATCTACGAAGGCACGGTCAAGAGCACCACCGCCTTCGGCGCCTTCGTCGAGATCCTGCCCGGTGTGGAGGGCCTGCTGCACATTTCCGAGCTTCAGCACGGCCGCACCGAGCGGACCGAGGACGTGGTCAAGAAGGGTGACCGCGTGAAGGTCAAGCTGCTGGAGGTGGACGGCCGGGGCAAGATGCGGCTCTCGCGCAAAGCGGTTCTGGACAAGTCCTGACCGGCGGGATGCAGACCGTCAAGCTCGACGAGGGTCTCTACCGGACCACCGCCGAGAACGGGGTGACCGTCCTGTCCGAGGTGCTCCCGGGCGTGCGCTCGGTAGCCGTCGGCGTATGGGTCCGCACCGCCTCCGCGCACGAACCACCCGCCAAGATGGGCGTGTCCCACCTGCTCGAGCACATGGTGTTCAAGGGGACCGAGCGCCGCACCGCCCGCGAGATCGCGTTGGAGCTGGAAGTCCGCGGGGGCGCGCTCGACGCCTTCACGTCCCGCGACCACACGTCCTACCAGGCGCGGGTGCTGGACGAAGACCTTCCCCGCGCCCTCGACGTGCTGACCGACCTGGTGCGCCATCCGGTGCTGCGCGAGACCGATCTCACGCTCGAGCGAAAGGTGGTGCTGGAGGAAATCAGCACCGTCGAAGACACCCCGGATGACATGGTGTTCGAGCTGCACGCGCACACCCTGTGGCCGGACCACCCCTATGGATACTCGATCCTGGGGACCCGGGAGACCGTGGGGCAGCTGGCGGCGGATGACCTGCGCCAGCTCCACCGGCGGGCGTACCACCCGCGGCACGTGGTGATCGCGGCGGCTGGCAGCCTGAACCATGAGGTCCTGCTGAAACTGCTGGCCCGCTGTGGCTGGTTCACGTTCGACGGCGGGCCGGAACCGGTCCCCGTG
>Ga0209342_10002735_pt1 | contig 18744 bp, 16 predicted proteins | sample RifCSP16_2_FD_184023 | JGI IMG/M metagenome (GOLD analysis project Ga0209342, IMG submission 184023) | Soil microbial communities from Rifle, Colorado - Rifle CSP2_sed 16_2 (SPAdes) (version 2) | ecosystem: Environmental > Terrestrial > Deep subsurface > Rock core/Sediment | place: Rifle... | reverse complement strand
TGTGCCCTTCGTCAACGACCAGCCGCTGTTCCGCGAGCCGCTGCCGTTGCAGACATCCGGCAATGAGCGATAGCCCTCTGGCCATTGGAGTCGACGCATGAAGAACGAGTGGTCAACAAACGACAGCCAGGCCATCGTCCTGATTCGCCTCGCAGTCGGTCTGGCGGTGTTTTTTCCCGAGGGCCTGCAGAAGTTGCTGTTCCCGGCGATCCTCGGCGCCGGCCGCTTCGACGGCATCGGCATTCCCTGGCCGGAGTTTTTCGGTCCGTTCGTCGGGGTGGTCGAGACCGTGTGCGGGTTGCTGATCATCCTCGGCCTGGCCACGCGCTGGGCGGCCATCCCGCTGATCATCACCATGATCGTGGCACTGATCTCGACCAAGCTGCCGATCCTGCTCGGTCACGACTGGTGGATCTTCCACGTTCGCGAAATGAGCCGTTACGGCTTCTGGAGCGCCCAGCATGAGGCGCGCACCGACATGGTGATGTTCCTGAGCCTGATCTTCCTGCTGATCGTGGGCAGCGGCGGCTGGTCGCTGGACCGCTGGCTGGCCCGACATCGCCCGTCGAGGGCATTTCAATTCACAAGAGGAGACGCGCAATGACGAATGATCTTGCACAGCGACGCCAGTTCCTGATTTCACTCGGGGCAGCAGGTCTCGGGCTGCTGGTTGCGGCACCCCATGCCAGAGCCGAGGAAGACAAGGAAGAAGAAGTCAGCGCGAACGAGGACCTGATGCGCGAGCACGGGCTGATCCGCAGGGCCTTGCTGGTGTACGGCGAAGCGGCACGCCGCGCACGTACCGCGCCCAAAACCGTTCCGCTGAAACGGCTGGGCGAAACCGCAATGTTGTTCCGCGACTTCGCCGAGGATTACCACGAACGCGCCCTCGAAGAGAGGCATATCTTCCCGGTGGTGCGCAAGCTCAAGACGCCTGTCGCGAAGCTGCCCGATGTGCTGCTGGCGCAGCACCAGCGCGGGCGCGAGATCACCGATTACGTGCAGCGGCTGGCAACACGGGCGACCTTGGGCGCCGACGCCGAGCCGCTGGCACACGCCCTGGAAGGCTTCGTGCGGATGTACGAACCGCATGCGGCGCGCGAGGACACCGAATTGTTCCCGGCCTGGAAGACGGCGTTGGGCGAACGCGGCTATGCGGAGATGGGCGAACAGTTCGAAGAGATCGAGCATCGCACCTTTGGTGGTGACGGGTTCGACGACGCGCTGGAGAAGATTGCCCGCATCGAGGTCGAGTTCGGCCTGGCCGACCTGTCCACCGTGACCGCACCGCTGCCGCCCGCCAATGTCGCACGTTGATTCCATGACCGCTACGCGCCCATCCGGTTCCGTCGCCGAAGTCTTCCGCGCCTTCCTCAAGCTCGGGCTGACCTCGTTCGGCGGCCCGATCGCGCACCTGGGCTACCTGCGCGAGGAGTTCGTGCAGCGTCGCGGCTGGCTGGACGAAGCCCATTTCGCGCAATTGCTAGCTGTCTGCCAGTTCCTGCCAGGGCCGGCCAGCAGCCAGATGGGCTTTGCCATCGGCCTGTTCCGCGGCGGCTGGCGTGGCGCGCTGGTGGCCTTCATTGGGTTCACGCTTCCCTCGGCACTGCTGATGTTCGGCTTCGCGGCCTTGGCGCCGTACCTCGGCCACGGGATCGGGGCAGCTGCCGTCCACGGCTTGAAACTGGTAGCGGTGGTCGTGGTCGCACATGGCGTGCTCGGCATGGTGCGGCAACTGGCACCGGACGCGCCGCGTGCGCTGATCGCGGCGGGTGCCGTCGCACTGATCGTGTTGACTGGCAACGCCTGGGTGCAACTGATCGCGATTGCGCTGGGCGGCGTGCTAGGTCCGTGGCTGTGCCGCCACGTGAACGCCCCCGTCGTGGCAATGTTTCCGGTGCGCTACGGCCATCGCGGCGCCGCCGTATTCCTGACGCTCTTCCTGATCGGCCTGGGAGGCGCCCTGATGTTGCCGCCCTCCAATACACCGACGACCGCGGGATTGGCGGGTGCGTTCTACCAGGCCGGTGCGCTGGTGTTCGGCGGCGGCCATGTCGTGTTGCCCTTGCTCCATCAAACGGTGGTCGACACGGGGTGGGTGAGTCCGGACACCTTCCTCGCTGGCTACGGCGCCGCGCAGGCCGTGCCGGGGCCGATGTTCTCGCTGGCAGCCTTCCTTGGTGCTGAGGTGCCCTTGGGTCTGCCGGCCGCGGCGGGCGCATCGATCGCGTTGCTCGCAGTGTTCCTGCCCGGTTTCCTGCTGCTGCTGGCGGTGTTGCCAGTTTGGACATGGTTCACTCGACATCCCGCGGCGGCCAAGGTGATGGCGGGTATCAACGCCGCTGTGGTCGGCCTGCTGGTGGCGGCGTTCTACGATCCGGTCTGGACCGAGGGCGTGCGTGCGCCAGCCGATTTCGCCATCGCCGTGGTCGGGTTTGCGTTGTTGGCCGCCGCACGGGTGTCGGCGCTGTGGATCGTGCTGTGGTGCGTGACCGCCTCGATCGCGGCGACCCTGCTCGCCTAGGGGGAGCGCCGATTGGAGGTTCGCGCCACGCGGTTATCAATTGGACCGGACGGTATGGGAAGTGACACCGTGGATATTCGGAAGAACGCTGGACTGAGCACGGAGGAAGCGCGCACTCGGCTCGAGCGCATTGGCCCGAATCGGATCTTCCGGCCCAGTCCGGTGCGCTTCTGGGCGATCGCGCGCGAGGAGATCACCGAACCGATGATCGTCCTCCTGGTGATCGTCGGCGTGGTCTATAGCTTGTGGGGCGAGCTTGGCGACGCGGTTACGATCTTCTCGGTGATCGCCGTCCTCGTGCTCGTGGAGGTCTACAACGAGTTCCGGGCGAAACGCGCGATCGCCGCGCTGGAACGCATCGCAGCCCCGAAGGCCAGAGTCGTGCGGGACGGGACCGTCGTGGATCTGGATGCCGAAGCGGTCGTGCCGGGGGATCTGCTGGTGCTGGTCCCGGGAACGAGAATACCGGCCGACGCGCGCGTGACAGAAAGCCGAGATCTAGCCTGCGACGAATCTGCGCTCACTGGGGAGTCCATCGCTGTCGAGAAGAGCGCCGACCACACACTCTACGCCAGTACCGTCACAGTTGCCGGCCAGGGAGAGGCGCTCGTAACGGCGACCGGGGCTTCCACGCGGATCGGCACCATCGCCCGCACCCTTGCGCAAGTCGCGCGCCCCAAGACCCCCCTGCAACTTGCGATGAAAGCACTGGCACGCAAGCTGGTCTGGGTTGCTGTCTTTTTCGCCATCCTGATCCCGCTCGTTGGCATCCTGCGAGGGCAGGATTTCCGCCAGATGGTCCTCACAGGCCTGTCACTCGCCTTTGCCACGATTCCCGAGGAGCTTCCGATCATCATCACGATGGTACTCGGACTCGGTTCCTATGCACTCTCGCGCAACAACTTCCTGGTCAAACGCATCCACGCCGCGGAGACGCTCGGCGACGTAACGGTCATCGTCACGGACAAGACAGGCACGATCACCGAAAGCCGGATGCAGGTGGTGAGCCTGTATCCGGAAACCCAGGCCGGTGCAGTCCTTCAAACGGCCGTCGCCAACGTCTCCGGATACGTGACTGATCCTCTGGAGAGGGCGCTTACGGAGGCCGCCCGCGCACGCGGGCTGTCGCAATCCGCCTCGGAGGTCGTCCACGTGCGACTCGTCGGCAACGGGCGCAAGTCCAAGGCTACGCTGCGGCGCGAGGGTGAGAGCCTGCGGCTGTTCGTCAGCGGTGCGCCAGAGGAGGTGCGGAGTCTCGCGCGGAGTGCGTCCGATGGATACAACGAGTTTGTGGCCACGCAGACCGTGCAGGGTCGTCGGGTCATCGCGGTCGCGAGCCGCGCCGTTGCTCCGGAAGAGATCGGGTTCGATTTCTCCACTTTGGAGCGCGATCTCGAGATCGTGGGGCTGGTGAGCTTCGAAGATCCACCTCGGCCCGGCGTCCGAGAGACCATCATGCGTGCCGCCGCCGCCGGCATCCGTTCACTGATGGTCACCGGCGACCACCCGGCCACCGCTGTGTCCATCGCCAGCCAAGTCGGCATTCCGGCAGACAAAGTGCTTACCGGCGGCGATCTCGACCAACTGTCCGATCAGTCTTTGAGCGACGCGCTACGGCAGACGTCGGTCTTAGCGCGCACTTCTCCCGAGCACAAGCACCGCATCGTCGCGGCCTTGCAACGCGACGGCGAAATCGTGGCGGTCACCGGGGACGGCGTCAACGACGCACTCGCGCTCAAAGCTGCCGACGTGGGAATCGCAATGGGGATCAAGGGCACCGACATCGCCAAGGAAGCTGCGCAGGTAGTGCTCGCGGATGACAATTACGTCACCATCACGCGCGGCGTGTTCGAGGGGCGAAAGTTCTACGACAATCTGCGCAAGGGCGTCGTCTACTATCTCTCGGTCAAACTAGGACTCATCCTCATTTTTCTGCTGCCGGCGGCCACCGGTCTGCCGATGCCGTTCTCGCCGATCCAGATCATCGTCCTGGAGCTCTTCATGGATCTCGCTGCCTCGGCGGGGTTCGTGGCGGAACCCGCGGAGCGCACGATCTTCGCCCGCCGTCCGCCGCGCCGTGGCGCAGCGCTGCTCGATCACCCCGCCATGATGGCGATCCTCACCAAGGGCACCCTCCTGTTCGCCGCAGTGATGGCCGCCTACGGCCTGAGCCGGTGGCTAGGCGCGAGCGCCGGGGAGACTCAGACCGTCGCCTTCGTCGCCTGGATGGTAGCGCACGTGGCGCTTGCTTTCCTGTCGCGGTCTGACAGCCAGTCACTGCTTACGATAGGCCTGCTCAGTAATCGTGTACTCAATTCTTGGACCCTGGCAGTCATGTTGTTCCTTGCTGCCACGCTGTATGTCCCGGAATTGCGGGTGTATCTCAAATTCGCGCCGATTAATCTCGGCCAACTTGCCATAGCCGCTGCCATAGCTGTGGCCATCACGGCGCTCGGGGCGATTACGAAGCGCCGGAGCGGGCTTGTTCCCTAGCGCCTAGGTCAGCAAGACCAGGCACTGATCGCCAACCCATTGCGTGGGGTGCGGCAGCGTACGAGACGAGAGGAAAGGAGGGGTTGTGAGAAGACTGTCTTTACTCATCCTACTGTCGGCAGTGGTGGTCGGCGGCGCTGCACTCTCTTCGAACCGATTGTGTTGCTTCGTAAGGACCGGCTGCTGTTCCACGGCTACCTTGGCGCGATGGTATTCCTCGCCTGGATTACGGTGTTCTCGGGCGCCTACATCGTCTGTTTCTTCGTCGGGCTTGTCACGCTGGGCGACGCGTTCGCGTCGATCAAAAACGTCTTCAATTTCTACAGTCCGATCGGTCCGCTGTCCGGTGTGACGACGACCGCGGCTCGACGACTCAAGTGGACAGGTGCTCTGCCCGGGACATGCCTGGCACTGACCGCCCACGAATCCTTCGCTGGACCGCCGTGTCGGACCGACGATCCGGAACCTGTGGAGCTCAGGCACTGGGAGTTCTACACCTTCTCGACCGGAACGCGTGTCGAGGGCGACACGTCCGGAACGCTGCCGGGGATCGAGTTCAACTACGGGGCTGCGCCAAATCTGCAGCTGCACGTCATGGCTCCGTTGGCGTTCGACGACCCGTCTGGCGGCAGCGCGAGGTTCGGCTACGGTGACACCGAACTCGGCGTGAAGTATCGCCTCGTTGACGAAGATGACAAGGGCTGGCGCCCGCAGCTGGGCATCTTCCCGTTGGTTGAACTGGCGACCGGCAGTTCGAGCCGAGGATTGGGCGCCGGCCACACCCGGCTGTTCCTGCCAGTCTGGGTGCAAAAGAGCTTCGACGATTGGACGACTTACGGCGGCGGGGGTTATTGGTGGAATCCCGGTACCGACAACAAGGATTACTGGTTCTACGGCTGGCTGCTGCAACGCAAGCTATCGGAGAAGTTGACTCTGGGCGGGGAGGTCTTCTATCAAACGGCGGACACCGTCGGCGGACGCAGCAGCACGGGCTTCAACATCGGCAGCATCTACGACTTCTCCGAGAACCACCACTTGTTGCTTTCCGTAGGACGCGGGATCAAGGAGGCAACCACGAGCAACGAGTTGTCATACTATGTCGGCTTCCAGTGGACCCAATGAAGCTTGCGAGCTGATTCGCGTTCCTAGTTCATCTTGTTTGCCGGCACCGCCTCTATGCGACCTACCCACGACCAAAACGCCGCTGGACGGGTCTTTGAGATGGGTGGGGAGTCCCCGCGACTTGGGCTGACGTCCTTCGGTGGCCCGATCGCGCACCTGGGGTATCTGCGCGAGGAGTTCGTGCAGCGCCGTGGCTGGCAGGATGAAGTCCACTTCGCGCAGTTGTTGGCCGTCTGCCAGTGCCTGCCCGGGCTGGCCAGGAGCCAGTTGGTTTCTCGAACGAATTGCTGCGTGGCGGATGGCTCGGCGCGTTCGCCGCGTTCGTCGCCCCCTCGGCGCTGCTGCTCTTCGCGTTCGCCACCCTGAGCAACAACCTGACGGGTCCCTGGGGCGAGAGCGTGGTTCACGGGCTCAAGCTCGTGGCCGTCGCGGTCGTTGCCCAGGGCGTGCAAGGCATGGCCCGAACCTTCTGTCCCGATCGGTCGAGGGCCCGACGTTGGCGCAGCGAGAGGATCGGCCCCAAAATTCCTGAAGCGCCGCGATTGGACACATTATCGGTCGCCAGATGGTCCCGCCTGCTGGATTGAGGCCGCGGGCTGTTACGGCCGTGGCAGCTTGATTTCAACTTCGAGTCCGCCGTCCGCGCCATTGCGCAAGTAAAGTTCCCCACCGTGGGCTCGGGCGATGCTGCGTGCGATGGCCAGGCCCAGCCCGCTGCCGCCGGTTGCGGGATTGCGCGAGGGCTCCAGGCGTTGGAACGGCTCAAGCATGCGCACCTGTTCAGCCTCGGGGATGCCTGGTCCGTGGTCGGTGACGCGGATTGTGAGGGACGCCGCCTTGTCCTCCACCGTGATCTCCACGGCGCCGCCTGCGTATTGTCGGGCGTTGTCGAGGACATTCGCGAGTGCGCGCCGTAGTGCGAGCGAACGCCCCGGAAAGGGCTTCTGAGCGCGACCGTGAATCGTCACATGCCCGCCCAGTTCCGTGGCGTCGGCAGCCAATCCTTCGATCAACGCATTTGCATCCACGTTGCGGATTTCTTCGCCCTCGCCGCCACGAAGGACGTCGAGCACGGCGCGCGTCATCGCCTGCATCGTTTCCACTTCCTGCAACAGCGTAGCGCGCAGTTCCGGGTCCTCACGAATGAATTCCGCGCGCAATCGCAAGCGCGTAAGCGGCGTCTTCAGGTCGTGTGAAATGGCGGCCAGCAGCCGGGTGCGCTCAGCGACCGATTCCCGGATGCGCGCCTGCATGCGGTTCAAGGTGCGCGCGGCGCGGCGCATCTCCCGCACGCCGGTTTCGGGAATGGGCGGCGCGTCCAGATTCCCGCCCAGTTGCTCGGCCGCGCGGGTGAAACGCTCGAGCGGGCCGAGGGCGGCGCGCGTGGCGAGCAGCGTCAGCCCCAGTGCGGCCACCAGCAGCACGGCCAAGCTCCAAAGCAACTGTCGTGGCAAACCGAACACATCACCCGAGGAGTAGTAATCCAGAACCAGCCAGCCACCGTCATGCAGTTCGACGGCGGTCCGGGTGAGGTTGCGGTCTGGTTCGTTCCAGGTGCGCACGCGGTAGCCCGGCCCGAGCAGCGCCGAGATCCCTCCGGCTGCGCTTGTCTCCTCGGTGCGGTCAGGCAGAGACGTCGTGATTCTGAGCGACAACCTCCGCGCGGCGAGTGCCACAAGTGCCGGTGGCCGTTCCGCGGGCTCCAGCGCATCGACCACCTTCACCGTCGCCGCCATGCGCTCTTGCCACTGACGTTCGTCGGACTGTCGCAACAGGTGGTTGCGCTCACGGGCATTGATGAGTGCGCTGCCCGCCTGCGCGAAAAGCAATCCGACGAGCAGCACCAACGCGATGCGCCCGAACAGGGAATCCGGCCACACACGGCGCATCAGTCCACAGCCTCCACATCAGCGTCGAGGCGGTAGCCTTCATAGCGCACGGTCTTGACCAGCATCGACTTGCGTGCATCGTCGCCAAGATGCTGGCGCAGCCTGCTCACCAGCACGTCCACACCGCGATCCAACGGCGAGATGTCTTTGCCATAGGCGAGCGTGGCCAACTGCTCGCGGCTCAGCACTTTGCGAGGATGATCCAGGAAACCCTTCAGCAAGCGAAGCTCCGAGCCTGAAAGACTGATGACCACATCGGTGGGACCGACGAGCTCGCGCGCCACCACATCGACTCGCCAGCCAGCAAAGCGATAGTGCCGCACCGCTTCCGGCGCGAGGTTCGGCGGCAGTCGCCTGGCGCGGCGGAGCACGCTCTTGATGCGCGCGAGCAGTTCTCGTGGCTCGAACGGCTTGGGAACGTAATCGTCCGCACCCAGCTCCAGTCCCATCACGCGATCGGCCGCCTCATCAAGCGCGGTGAGCATGATCACCGGGATGCGTGCCTTCGGATTGAGACTGCGATACAGCGTGAGCCCGTCCTCGCCCGGCAGCATCAGATCGAGCACGATCAGATCCGGCGTCGCGCTGGCGAGTGCACGGCGCATCTCGCGGCCGTCAGCCGCCGTGGTCACGCGGTAGTCGTGTTCCTCAAGGTAACGCGTGAGCAGCGAGCGAATCGCGGCATCGTCATCGACGATCAAAACGTGGTCCATGGATGGCTCTTCCCCTGCGGCAGTTTCACATGATGGTGGCCCATTTTCAGCTCCATGGGATTTTCTTTCGCCCCCCGCAACCAATCGCTTTGTACGGCCACGTAACGAGCATTGATGGATAACACGGCCGTACAAATCCCTTCCCTTTATAACGCAGCATCCACGCTAAGCTGTGTTGAACGTCATGCAGGCGATACATCTGACAGCGCAAGGGCAAATTGAATGTGAGCCATTTCCAGTTTGACAAGGTGCTACGGATTCTCGCCAAACCCAGATGGATGGGCTTGGTCAGTACTCAAGGGCTGCGATGGGTTGTGCCGTCCCGGATATTGATCGGCGTGCTTCTTCTTTTTCCCGCCGAGGGGGGCATCCAGCAATTGTTTTTCGCCGGGATGTTTTTTCGCGCCATCGAGATACTGGCGGGAATGAGTTTTGTTGTCGGCCTGGGAATAAGGCTGATGGCATACCCGGCCATCGCTATTTTCGCTGTGCGGGTGCTGGCCAACTCAGCAAACTCTTTCCCTTGGCTTCGAGAGCTTGTGGATGGGGCTATCGAGCCCCACGGCGATTGGGCGTTCGGTGCGATGTATTTGGGCGCGGCGATCTTGTTGGACGATGTGTTGCCAGTCGGCAGCGGCCGATGGTCTGTCGACTATTGGCTTTCACAAAAACTCAAAGCGGTCAACGATTCCAGATCGGGACGTTGAGGGAGTGATTATGCGATGTTCCTGGGTGTTCTTGATCGTGGCTGTAGTGATCGGAATTTCTGCGATCGCTATCCAGCATTCCAATGGGAACGGCCAACACAGGCATAAAAGGACCAACGCAGCGCAAGTGAATTCGGTGGCGCCGTTATCGGCGGCGGACGAGCAGAAGGCGGTTGCGCTTTATTCCAGAACCTGTGCGGCATGCCACGGCCAACGGCTGGAGGGCGTTGTCGGGCCGTCGTTGGTAGGCGTCGGATCACGCTATTCCCTCGCCAAGATCGAGAGGATCGCGCAGCGCGGCAAAGGAAAGAACAAGCCCGTCTCGATGCCCGCGGGGCTCGCCACGCCAGATCAAGCCCGGCTGCTCGCTCGCTGGTTGACCGCTGGCCCCAATGTCACTGCGCAAGCCCCTGTTTCGCACTCTTCGGTGGAAGCAGCCCATCAGGAACGCACGTCTCACAGTGACGACTGATGCAAAGGGATCCTGATGCCCCACGCCAATTGCTGTAGGAGAACTCAAAATGTCTCGTATCGATTCGAAAGTGACGATACTCGGGCTCGTTGCCGTTGCATTGGTGATTGCAGGGTCGGCGCTGGCCGCCGAGCCGCAGGTCGAAACGTTCACTCTCGTCAGTGGCGCCGAGGTCGGGCCGGGCAGCCGCGCCTATTTCACTCCAGGCAATGGCAACCACGGCTTTTTCGGCCAGGGAGGAGCGATCGACGGCCAGCCGAACCCAACGCTCAGGGTCAAACAGGGAGATACGGTGAAGATCATCCTGCTCGACAAGGATCAGCGTGGGCATTCGGCAGTGCTCGCCATTCCGGACCTCGGGCTTTCCACGCCGGTACTCACCCGCGAAGGACAAAGCGCGACGCTTAGCTTTGTCGCCAACCGCCCTGGCAGGTTCAAGTATACCGGGAAGCTGACCGGCAAAGACGCCCAAGCCGGCGACCATGCCGGCTTGGGCCGAGTGGAGCGCCACATAAATATGGTCGGTCAGATCGTGGTCGATCCGAAATGAGCTGCCCTCCTTGTCATCTGGACCATCTCGTGGAGGGGGCATGACGCGCAAGAATATGAAGTGGCTCGGCTGGGCGGCGCTCGCTGCTGTCGTCGCCATCGGCACCGGCGTGGCCTATTGGCGCAGCCAAGTCTCGCCAACGGGCGGGTTCGCCACGGCGAAGGTGATGCAGGAGGATATCGGGGAAACCATATCGGCCCTGGGGGTCCTGGTGCCATCGCAGTACGTTGACGTCGGCGCGCAGGTGTCGGGTCAGATTGTCAAACTGCCAGTAGCACTCGGCGATATGGTGAAGCAGGGACAGCTCATCGCCGAGATCGATCCCACGCAGTACGCGGCCAAGGTGGGTCAGGATAAGGCGCAGATCGCCGATCTCGAGGCTCAACTTGAAGGCTGGCAATCCAGGCTCTCGCTGGCCCGCTGGACCCATGAGCGCAACAGCAAGCTCGTTCCAGCAGGCGGCGCGACTGAGCAGGCGCTCAATCAAAGCAAGTCGGACCTCAAAGTCGCCGAGACGACGGTGGCCTCGCTGCGGGCGCAGATCGACAAGGCGCGCAACGCGCTCAAGGTCGATCAGGCGAATCTGGGGTATACGCAGATCCGGGCGCCCATCAACGGCTTGGTGATCTCACCGACCACCGCGGTCTACGGGAATGCCTGGAGCAAGGTGGATATCGCGCATCAAGGCCAGACCCTCAATGCCAACCAGAACGCCCCCTTGCTCATGCGCATCGCGAACCTGGACCGCATGGTGGTCCGCGCCCAGGTGTCCGAGGCCGATGTGGCCAGGCTCAAGATCGGCATGCCGGTCTACTTCACCACGCTCGGGCAACCCGGCCGCCGCATCGATGCCCGGCTCACCGCCGTCGAAACCACACCGGAACTGATAAACGGCGCGATCTTCTATGACGCCGACCTCGAAGTTGCCAACCCCGATCACAGCTTGCTGCCGCAGATGACCGCGCAGGTGTTCTTCGTCGTGGCGCAGGCCGAGAATGCCCTGGTCGTGCCGCTTGCGGCGCTCGATTCTACCCAGCGCCAGAGTGGCGTCCGCATCCCGGGCTGTCCTGCCGCGGCGTCTTCACAGAACGCCGATTGCGTGCGCGTGCTGGTCAACGGGCAACCGCAAGCTCGGTCCGTGACGGTCGGCATCAGGAACGAGGTCAACGTACAGATTCTGGAGGGCTTGCAGGCGGGCGACCAGGTCATCGTCAGCGCCGCAGGCGTACCAGCGGTCAAAGGCTCGGGCGGCAAGGGTAGCGGAAAGAACGGCGGAGCGGGAGGCGGCAATGGCGGCCAGTGAACGGGGGATCCCCGCACCGCTCATCGAGTTGCGCGACGTCGTGAAACGCTACGCGCAAGGCGATCTCGTTGTGGAGGTGCTGCACGGCATATCGCTCGAGATCGGAGAAGGCGAGTTCGTCGCCATCATGGGGGCATCGGGATCGGGCAAGTCGACGCTCATGAACATCATCGGCTGCATGGATCGGCCGAGCGAAGGCCGCTACCTCCTGATGGGACGCGACGTTGCCGAACTCGACCGCGACGCGCTGGCCGGATTGCGTCGCAATACCTTCGGCTTCATTTTTCAGCGCTACAACCTGCTCGGCCATGCGAGTGCCCTGGAGAACGTCGAGGTGCCGGCCCTCTATGCCGGCCTGCCAGCCGGGCCAAGACGCGAGCGCGCACGTGCACTGCTGACTCGGCTCGGGTTGGGCGAGCGCCTGGATAATTCGCCTGGCCGGCTCTCGGGCGGACAGCAGCAGCGGGTGTCCATCGCGCGGGCGCTCATGAACGGCGGACGCGTGATTCTCGCCGACGAGCCCACCGGCGCGCTGGACAGCGAGAGCGGCAAGGAAGTGATGGCTCTGCTGCACCAATTGCATGGCGAGGGACACACCGTGGTTGTCATCACCCACGACCCGAACATTGCCAAGGAAGCGGAGCGCGTGGTGCACATCCGCGATGGCCGCGTCGTCGAGGACGCGAGATCGTCCGGGCAGGATGCCCGCCGCACCGGAGGCACTGTTTCGCAGTTTCATGGACAAGGCGAAACCGCCCGCGCGGCGCTGGTGCTGGATATCATGGCATCGATGCGCACCGCCCTGCGCGCACTTCTGGCGAGCCCGGTGCGAACCTTCCTTACACTCCTCGGCGTGATGATCGGCGTGGGTTCGGTCGTGGCCATGCTGGCGTTCGGCAATGGCGCCCGCCAGCAGGTGCTGGACCAGATTCAGGGGCTCGGAACCGATCTTCTCGTCGTCAAGCCGGGGGCGCCGGGCGTGCGTGGGGCAGGAGGGGCAACCACACTCGTACCGGCCGATGCCGAGGCGATCGCCCGGCTGCCGAACGTCGGTTACGTGGTGCCCCAGACGGCGAACCCAGTCACGGTGCGCTACGGCAACGTGACCTACACCACTACCCTGAACGCGACCACCCCCGATTTCATCGCCGCCAACAACTGGCCAGTAGCGCGGGGCACGTTCATCAGCCAAGCGAATCTGCAAGGCTTCGCGCCGGTGGCGGTGCTGGGTCAGACGACAGCCAAGGCGTTGTTCGGGGCCGTGGACCCGATCGGGCGATACGTCCTGGTCAACAATACGCCGCTGCGCATCATTGGCCTGCTGACGGCGAAAGGTGCCGACCAGCAGGGCAACGACCGCGACGACGGGGTATTCGTGCCGCTGACCACGGGGCAGGCCCGCGTTACGGGACAGACTTATCTCAAGTTCATCACCGTCGAAGTCAGGGACGTGGCACAGATGGAAGCCACCCAGGCGGCCATCGAGGCGCTGCTGCTCAAGCGCCACCGGACGGTCGATTTCCAGGTGCGGAGCATGACTGCGCTGCTGCAGCAGCAAGCGCAGACGCAGCAGACGCTCACGCTGATGCTGGGTGCAGTTGCCCTGATCTCGCTCCTCGTTGGCGGGATCGGCGTGATGAACATCATGCTGGTGAGCGTCGCCGAGCGCACGCGCGAGATCGGGGTACGCATGGCGGTAGGCGCGCGCGGCTTTCATATCCTGCTGCAATTTGTTACCGAGGCACTGGTGGTGTGCACCATCGGCGGCTTCATCGGCGTGGCCGGAGGCTTGATCGTTGCGGCAGTGGCGGCGCTCAGCGGCGCCGCCGTGCTTGTCACCCTTCCGCCGCTGCTGCTCGCTTTCGCCAGCGCGCTCGTGACCGGGCTGGTATTTGGTTACCTGCCGGCCAAGCGTGCCGCCGGTCTCGATCCAGTCGTCGCCCTCAGCGCAGAGTGAACATGATCGACATTTCAGCCATCAAGACATTGAGTGTCGTGGCATTCGCATTGCTGATCGGCGGCTGCGCGGTCGGGCCGGCCTTCGAGCGCCCGGCGGTCGAGGCGCCGAGCGCCTGGGTGGCCGGGAAGGCCGACGCCCGCTGGCCCGAAGCCGATTGGTGGACCGAGTTCCACGACCCGGTTCTCGACCGGCTGGTATCCGAGGCCCTGGCCAACAATCACGAGCTCAAGGCCGCAGTGGAACGGGTCGCCGAAGCGCGGGCGCTGGCCCAGGTCGTCGGTGCGGCGCGATACCCTAGCCTATCGGCCGACATCCAGGCCGGCCGACAGAAAAACTCCAGCGCCAATCCCAACGCGAAATCCACCACGCCCACCAACACCTACCAGGCCGGGCTCACCGCGAGCTACGAGATCGACCTGTTCGGCCTGAATCGCGCCCAGGCCGAGGCGGCGGCCGCGAACCTGAAGGGCAGCGAGTTCGACCGCCAGACCGTCGCGCTTGGAGTAGCGGCAGCGACGGTGAGCACATATTTCCAGGCCTGCGCCCTCGACGCGCGCCTCGCCGTCGCGCAGGACACGCTTGCCAATGCCCGCCAGACGCTCCGGGTCGTACGTGCCCGACAGCAATCCGGCATGGCGACCGCACTTGAGGTGACGCAGCAGCAAGTCGAGATCGCGACACTCGAGGCGGCGATCCCGGGGCTCGAGACGCAACAACAGCAGGCTCTCAATGCGCTCGCCCTGCTGGTCGGGCGGCTGCCAGAAGGCTTCGATGTCAATCCAACCACGATCGCGCAGCTCCTGCCACCCGAAACGCCGGCTGGTCTGCCGTCGGCACTGCTTGAACGCCGTCCGGATATCCTGAGTGCCGAGGCGACCCTGGTGAGCGCCAATGCCGATGTACGCGCCGCGACAGCCGCGCTGTTTCCGCGAATTGATCTCACCACAAAGGGCGGCTATGCCAGCCTTGCCCTGCATCAACTCTTCGACCCCGGCAGTACGTTTTACACGCTGGCAGCGGGACTGACTGCACCGCTCTTCGAGGGTGGAAGACTGCGCGGCGAGCGCGCTTTCGCCGAGGCCCGTTACCGCGAGCTGGCGGAGAACTATCAGCAGACCGTGCTGACGGCCTTCCGCGATGTGGAGAACGCTCTGACGGCCCAGCGCAACACCGCGGACACGCTGGCTGCGCGAGGCATCGCCGTCGCACAGGCGACGACGGCGTACCGCATCGCAAAGCTTCAGTACGAGCAGGGCATGGCCGACTATCTCATGGTGCTCACGACGGAGCGGAGCCTGCTTGCCGCCCGCGACGCCGAGATCCAGGCGCGAAACCTTCGTCTAGATGCAGCCGTTTCCATCTATCAGGCATTGGGTGGTGGCTGGGCGGGGGATAGGTGAACGCTGAATCTCTTCCCGTAGAGCCAAGACGCAGGATACCCGCCAGCCGCATGACCCTGCGGGAGTGTGTACGACGTATCGCGGGGCAAGTAACTTCGTCCGGCGCGAACGCGGAGCCGACTATCGCGATGAGGTGCTGATCGTGCTGACCGGTAATGCGTAGGTACAACTGATTGCTATTGCCCTGGGCGGCGCTGTTGGGCTTGGCTGCGGCCTTGGCGCTGCCGCACGGTGATGCACCATCTACTGCGGGGTTGGCGGCCGCCTTCTATCAAGCAGGTGCGCTGGTCTTCGGCGGCGGCCACGTCGTACTGCCATTGCTTCAGCAGAGTGTGGTCGAACCCGGCTGGGTGGCAGCAGATACCTTCCTGGCCGGCTATGGCGCCGCGCAGGCCGTGCGGGGCCCAATGTTCTCCCTGGCTGCCTTCTTGAGTGCCGAGGTGCCGTTGGGAATTTCACCGATCATGAGTGCGTGCATCGCACTGGTCGCCGTATTCCTCCTTGGTTCCTGCTGTTGCTGGCGGCTTTGCCCGTATGGGCGCGCCTGGCGCGGCGGCCGTGGGCCGCCAGCACGATGGCCGGCATCAACGCCGCCGTGGTCGGTCTGCTGGTGGCGGCGTTCTACGATCCGGTCTGGACCGAGGGCGTGCGGACGCCGACCGATTTCGCTATCGCCGTGGCCGGGTTTGCGTTGTTGGCCGCCGCACGGGTGTCGGCGCTGTGGATCGTGCTGTGGTGCATCGCCGCCTCGATCGCGGTCACCGTGATCGGATAACCCACACAGAAACCGAAGGGAGGTGGAAGTGACCTACCTCGTGGTTTGCAGTGTCGCCTTGTTGGTGTCCTGCCTGACCTTCTTTTCCGGTTTCGGTTTGGGAACGCTGCTACTGCCGGCCTTTACCCTGTTCTTTCCGATCGAGCAGGCCATCGCCATGACAGCAGTAGTACACATGCTCAATGGCATGTTCAAGCTGGCGCTCGTCGGACGCCACGCCGACAGAGTGACGGTCCTTCGATTCGGTGTTCCCGCTATCGTGGCCGCGTTCTTCGGCGCCTGGGTGCTGCAATGGTTGACCAGTCTGACGCCGGTCTATCGCTACACGGCGTTCGATCACACTCTGGAAGTGACGCCGGTGAAGTTGGTCGTGGGGTTACTGCTGCTGATGTTCGCGCTGCTTGAGTTGCTCCCCCGACTGCGCGACCTGACCTTCAAGCCGAGCTACATGCCGGTAGGCGGTCTGTTGAGCGGGTTTTTTGGTGGCCTGGCGGGCATGCAAGGCGCCCTCCGGAGCGCATTCCTGGTGCGCGCCGGATTGTCCAAAGAAGCGTTCATCGCCACGGGCGTTGTCACTGCCGTACTGGTCGATGTGTCGCGCCTGGGCGTTTACACGCGATCCTTGGTTCACGTGGATGCCTTGGATTACCCATTGCTGACAGCCGCCATCCTGTCAGCCTTTTTGGGCGCGTTCGCTGGCAGCCAGTACCTGAAGAAGATGACCATGCCCGGCATTCAGCGGCTGGTGGCCGCAGCACTGTTCGTTGCCGCTCTGGGCCTGGTCATGGGCGTGCTGTAGGCGACGACTGCCTGCGGAGAGCCCCCGCGCCAGAAATCGGTCAGCCCGCGATTCCCATTGTCCGCTGATGCGACCACCGTCCTTTGCGATGGTGGCGCCTCGACGTTTCGGGGAATCGACGCATGCCATCCCTCTCACCTCGCGACCCTCTCCATTGCCGGCTCGCGCTCACGCTGTTGAGCAGCCTTGGCTTGTTGGCCGGCTGCGCCACTTCGCGCGTGGCGCCCCCCGCACCTCCACCGGCTTCGGTCGTCTCGGCAGAACAGCCAACCACAGAACTGGTTCCGGTTGCCCGCTACGGACGCTACACCCTGGTCGAGCTGGTGCCGGAACCTGTGCAGCGTGATCTCTTGCAGCAGGCGGTGGAGGTCTCGATTCCGCCCATGCTCGATGCCAGCGTGGGCGATGCCATGCGCCACGTGTTGCTGCGCTCCGGCTATCGGCTCTGCGATGCGGCCGAGGCCGCATCGCTCTACGCGCTGCCGCTGCCCGCCGCACACCTGCGCCTGGGCCCGCTGATGCTGCGCGATGCCTTGCTGACCCTTGCCGGCCCCGCCTGGGAGCTGTCCGTCGATGACGTGACCCGCCAGGTCTGCTTCAGCCGGCACGGTGCTCCCACCTTCCTTTCCGCCAACCCGCCCGGCGCCGCCACGCCCGTGCCGGACGCCGACCGGCCCGAGGAGATGCAGCCATGACCTTTCCCCAAGCGCCATCCGAGCGCGATTCCCGCACGCGCTGGCTCAAGATCGCCGCGGCCTTCTGGCTGCTGCTCATTAGTGCCGTGGCACTCATCAACAGCGTCGGCCTGTCGCGGCTCGCCGAACAGACCCAGAGCAGCGCACAGGATGCGCAGGTCAAGGCGCTGGGCCTGCGCGTGGCCGATCTCGAACAACAGGTCGATGCGGACAAGCGCCGGCCGGCGCCGATCAGCCAGGCCGAATTCGCCAACGCGCGGCAGGCGCTGGACGAGCGGATGACGCGCCTCGAAGAGGCCGACGAGACGAGGGCCCTGGCCGTCGACCTGCAGACGCTGCAGGCGCGCGTGAACGGAATCGAGACCCGCCTGGAGAAGGCCCGGCAGGTGGCATCCGCCGCTCGCCCGCGCGCTCCGGTTGCGACGAAGCCCAAGGTGCCGGAGCCGCCGTTCCGGGTGCTCGGCGTGGAGCTGCGGGGAGGCGAACGCTTTCTGTCGATCACCTCCACCGCCGCGGCCTCGCTCGCGGGTGCCCGGCTGCTGCGCGAAGGCGATGCCGAGGGCGGCTGGCAACTGCAGTCGATCGAGGCGCAGGCGGGCGTGTTCCAGGTGAACGGCCAGACGCAGCGCGTTGCGGTGCCGTAGGAGGTCGCCATGAACCTGCGGCCGTCGTTCGCTGCCGTCGTTCTGTTCGCCGCTTTCGGCGCATCCGCCCAGCCGGCCCCGGTGACGAACTCGCGCATGGTGCCCGCCCAGATGCAGCCGGGCACTGATGCCGCGCTCGACGAGAGGCAGGCGCGGGAGTGGGGGCTTCACCCCGAGGAGTGGGCGCGTTACCGGCAACTGATGCAGGGGCCGCTCGGGGTCTATTCGCCCCAGCTCGATCCGCTCACGGCGCTGGGCATCGAGGCCCGCAGCGAGGAGGAGCGCAGGCGCTACGCGGAGTTGCAGGTGCAGGCCGAGGCCCGGCGCGTCGGCAAGACGCTGGCCTACCAGCGGGCCTACGACGCGGCGTGGCAGCGCCTGTTTCCCGGCCAGCCGCGCGTGAGCCTGCCCGGCGCCAAGGCGCAGGGTGCCGGCAACACCGGCTCCGGGCGCCTGGCGGTCTTCGTCAAGGCCGATTGCGCACCGTGCGCGCAGCGCGTGCAGCAGTTGCAGGCGGCCGGCACGGCCTTCGATCTCTACATGGTCGGCAGCCGTCAGGACGACGCGCGCATCCGGCAGTGGGCCACACAGGCGGGCATCGACCCGGCCAAGGTGCGCGCCCGCACCATCACGCTCAACCACGATGCCGGGCGCTGGCTGTCGCTGGGCCTGCCCGGCGAGCTGCCAGCCGTGGTGCG
>Ga0209342_10002733_pt1 | contig 18751 bp, 13 predicted proteins | sample RifCSP16_2_FD_184023 | JGI IMG/M metagenome (GOLD analysis project Ga0209342, IMG submission 184023) | Soil microbial communities from Rifle, Colorado - Rifle CSP2_sed 16_2 (SPAdes) (version 2) | ecosystem: Environmental > Terrestrial > Deep subsurface > Rock core/Sediment | place: Rifle... | reverse complement strand
AAGGCGATCGAGCCGTTCCTCTCCCAGCCGCTGGTCATCGAGCACGACGGACTCGACGGGGCCCCGCGGATCGTCGCCACCCAGGAAGGCCGCTACAACATCGGCGCGAGCTCCCGGGCGTACGTCGCCGGCTTCGGCGACACCAAGGAGCCGTTGTGGCAGGTGTACCGGCGCGGCGGCGCGCTCGTCGACCCGGACACGGACCGGACGCTCGGCTTCGAGGCCATCTATCTCGGCGCCGCGCGCCTCACGCGCACGGGCAACCCCGCGACGGTGCAGATCCTGTCGTCGACTCAGGAGATCACGACCGGTGATCGGCTCGTGATCGCGCCGCAGCCGCAGATCTTCTCGTTCGCGCCGCGCGCGCCGGAGAAGCCGATCCGCGGCCGCATCATGTCGATCTACGGCGGCGTCACCGACGCGCGCAGCGACTACTACAGCCAGGGCGCCGCCGGTTACCGCGATACCCTGCAGCGCCTCGGCGGTGAAGCGGGCAACCTCGCAATCGTCAGCATCAACCGCGGCGCCAAGGACGGCCTGGAGCCGGGCCACGTGCTCGCCATCTCGCGCAGCACGGTGATCTACAACGATCGCAGCACCGGCCCGTTCTACATGGGCGAGCGGCGCACGCAGCCGTTTCCGCTCCCCGAGGAGCGGTACGGCCTGATGATGGTGTTCCGCACGTTCGAGAACCTCTCCTACGCGCTCACGCTGGGCGTCGAGCGGCCGGTCTGGCTGGGGGATTTCGTCTCGACCCCCTGAGCCCCGCGCCGGCGTCACCGATGCCGGACCCCGAGCTCGCGGCCTGGCTCCGCCTTACCCTGGTGCCCGGCCTCGGCGGGCAGACGCTCCGTAAGCTGTTGTCGGATTTCGGCCTCCCGTCGCAGGCGCTCGCCGCCGGGCGCGCCGCGCTCGCCCGGTCGGTCGGAGAGGTGCTCGCCCCGCGGATCCTCGCGGCCGACGACCAGGCCACCGCCGTCGCGGCCGCCCTGCGTTGGGCGGAGGCTCCAGGGCACGCCGTCGTCACGCTCGCGGATCGCGAGTACCCGCCGCGGCTGCTCGAGATCGCCGATCCACCCGCGCTGCTGTACGTCGACGGCCGGACGGACCTCCTCTCGCGCCCGAGCCTGGCAATCGTCGGCAGCCGCAATGCGACACCCCAGGGGATCGCGAACGCGACGAGCTTCGCGCGCGCCTTCAGCGAGGCGGGGCTCACGATCGTCAGCGGTCTCGCGCTCGGGATCGACGCCGCCGCCCATCGCGGCGCGCTCGATGGCGAGGGCACCACGGTCGCGGTTCTCGGTTCAGGCGTCGACGTCGCGTATCCGCCGCGCAACGCCGACCTGCACCGCGCAATCGCCGAGCGCGGCGCGGTGGTGTCCGAGTTCCCGCTCGGTACGCCCGCGATCGGCGGCAACTTCCCGCGCCGCAACCGCCTGATCAGCGGGCTTGCGCGCGGCGTCCTGGTCGTCGAAGCGGCGCTCGCGAGCGGCTCGCTGATCACCGCGCGCCTCGCGGCCGAGCAGGGGCGCGACGTGTTCGCGATCCCCGGCTCGATCCACTCGCCGCTCTCGAAGGGCTGCCACGCGCTCATCAAGGACGGTGCGAAGCTCGTCGAGAGCGCGCAGGACGTGCTCGGCGAGTTGCGGCTTCCGGCGCCGGCGCGCACTGTGGCGCAATCGTCACCGGAAGTAGCGCACGAATTGCTCGAACACCTGGGCTACGACCCGTGCAATGTTGACACCTTGTGCCAGCGCAGCGGCTTGACGCCCGATACCGTATCGGCGATGCTGTTGCAGCTGGAGCTGGAAGGCAGGGTCGCGAGCCTGCCCGGCGGGCGTTATCAACGCATCGCTTAGGAGCCGTCCACACCTCGATGTTCGACATCCTCGTCTACCTGTTCGAGAACTACTACCACAACGAGGCCACGCCGGACCACGACGCCCTGGCGGAGAAGCTGACGGCGGCGGGCTTCGAGAACGGGGACATCCACGACGCGCTCGACTGGCTGCGCGGCCTCGGCACGCCGCAGGAGGCCGTGTATCCGGAGGCATTCGAGCTCTGCGACGGATTCCGCGGCTACACCAGCGACGAGCTCGCGAAGCTGCCGACCGAGAGCCGCGGCTTCCTCGCCTTCCTGGAGGGCGCGCGCGTGCTCACGCCGCCGCTGCGCGAGCTGATCATCGACCGCGCGATGGCCATCGAGGACGAGGTCGTCGAGCTCGACAAGCTGAAGGTCATCACGCTCATGGTGCTGTGGGCCCGCCGCGGCAGCGTCGACACGCTGATCCTCGAAGAGCTGCTGCCCGAGGGCGGCCCGCGGCACATCCATTAGCAGCCCCGGCGGTGCGGTCCGGCTTGCCTCCCGCCGGACGGATCCTTAAACTCCGGCGCTCCTTCGCCGCCTTGCTTCCCTTGCCCGCGCGAAGGCTCTAGCGGCTGAACATGCCTGCCACTCACGTGGGTAAGAAACTCATCATCGCGGAAAAGCCGTCCGTCGCCAGCGACATCGCGCGGGCGCTGGGGGGCTTCGCGCGGCGCGGCGAGTACTTCGAGTCCGACGAGTACGTCCTCTCGTCGGCGATCGGGCATCTGCTCGAGCTCGTGGCCCCGGAGCAGTACGAGGTGAAGCGCGGCAAGTGGTCGTTCGCGAACCTGCCGGTGATCCCGCCCCACTTCGACCTGCGGCCGATCGAGAAGTCCGCCGACCGCCTCAAGCTCCTGCTCGGCCTGATCAAGCGCAAGGACGTCGACGGCCTGATCAACGCCTGCGACGCCGGCCGGGAGGGCGAGCTCATCTTCCGCTACATCATGCGCCACGCCGCGGCGAAGAAGCCGATCCAGCGGCTGTGGCTGCAGTCGATGACCCAGCCGTCGATCCGCGAGGGCTTCGAGCGCCTCCGGACCGACCGCGAGATGCATCCGCTCGCCGACGCTGCAGTCTGCCGCTCGGAATCCGACTGGCTGGTGGGCATCAACGGCACGCGCGCGATGACCGCCTTCAACTCGAAGGACGGCGGGTTCTACAAGACCACCGTCGGGCGCGTGCAGACGCCGACGCTCGCGATCCTGGTCGAGCGCGAGCAGCGGATCAAGAGCTTCGTCGTGCGCGACTACTGGGAGGTCCACGGCACCTTCGCCGGCCGCGGCGGCGAGTATCAGGGCCGCTGGTTCGACGAGCGCTTCGAGCGCAAGGACGACGATCCCGACGCCCGCGCCGAGCGGCTCTGGGACCAAGCGCGCGCCGAAGCGCTCCGCGCCAAGTGCCTCGGCAAGCCCGGCGTCGTCACCGAGGAGTCGAAACCGACCACCCAGGCGCCGCCGTTGCTCTACGACCTCACGAGCTTGCAGCGCGAGGCGAACGGCCGGTTCGGGTTTTCCGCCCGGGCGACGCTCTCGCTCGCGCAGGCGCTGTACGAGCGGCACAAGGTGCTCACGTATCCGCGAACCGATTCGCGGGCTCTTCCCGAGGATTACGTCGGCACGGTCAAGAAGACCCTGGACATGCTTCGCGGCAAGGCCGCGACGACGCGCGGGTACGCCCCGTTCGCCGACAAGATCCTCGGCGAAGGCTGGGTGAGGCCCAACAAGCGGGTCTTCAACAACGAGAAGATCTCCGACCACTTCGCGATCATCCCGACGCTGCAGGCGCCGAAGCATCTGTCGGAGGCGGAGCACAAGCTCTACGACCTGGTGACGAAGCGCTTCCTGGCGGCGTTCTTCCCGACGGCGGAGTTCCTCGTCACAACCCGCATCACGCGCGTCGCGGACGAGCCGTTCAAGAGCGAGGGCCGCGTCATGGTGCAGGCCGGCTGGCTCGCGGTGTACGGCAAGGAGGCCGAGGACCCCGGCACGCCGACGCTCGCACCGGTGCCCGACGGCAAGGCGCAGACCGTCGCGGTCGAGGTGCAGCCGAACCGGACCAGGCCGCCCGCCCGTTACACCGAGGCGACGCTCCTCACCGCGATGGAGGGTGCGGGCAAGCTCGTCGAGGACGAGGAGCTGCGCGAAGCGATGCGCGAAAAGGGTCTCGGCACGCCGGCGACCCGCGCCTCCATCATCGAAGGCCTCATCTACGAGGACTACGTCCATCGCTCCGGCCGCGAGCTGCAGCCGACGGCGAAAGCGTTCGATCTCGTCTACGCGCTCGACAAGTTCGGCATCGACGAGCTGCGCTCGCCCGAGCTCACCGGCACCTGGGAGTTCAAGCTCAAGCAGATGGAGCAGGGCCGGCTCCGGCGCGAGGAGTTCATGGAGCACATCGTCGAGACGACGCGGGACCTCGTGGAGCGCGTCAAGCGCGGCACGCTGGCCGACGACACGATCTCCACGCTGCAGGTCAAGTGCCCGAAGTGCGGCGGCACCGTGAACGAGAACTACAAGAAGTTCCAGTGCGCGAACTGCGACTTCGCCATCTGGAAGGTCATCGCCGGCCGCCGCATCGAGTCCGAGGAGGTCGAGGCGCTCATCACCACGCGCGCGATCGGCCCGCTGCAAGGCTTCCGCAGCCGCATCGGCCGGCCGTTCGCGGCGATGCTCAAGCTGCGGGACGACTTCACCGCCCAGCTCGACTTCGGTCAGGGCGGCCAGGACGGCCGCGACGCCGAGCCGGTCGACTTCTCGGGGAAGGAGCCGCTCGGCCCCTGTCCGAAGTGCGGCGCGCGCGTGTTCGACCACGAGCTCGCGTACCTCTGCGAGCGCGCCGTCGGGCCCGGGCGGACCTGCGACTTCCGCTCGGGCAAGATCATCCTGCAGCGCCCGATCGAGCCCGAGCAGATGGTGAAGCTGCTGGCCACCGGCAAGACCGATCTCCTGCACCGCTTCATCTCGAAGAAAGGCCGGCCGTTCTCGGCGTTCCTGGTGCGCCAGCCGGACGGCAGGGTGGGGTTCGAGTTCGCGCCGCGTGCCGCGAAGCCCGCCGCCGCCGCAGGGAAGGGCGCGCGGAAGGCGCCCGCTGCCGAAGGGAAGGCGCCGCCGCCAACGGGCCGCACGGCGCGCGACGCCGCGCCCGAGCGCAACGTCTATACGCTCAAGCCGACGAAAGGGAAGCCGCTGCCGCCGCCGGTCGCGAAGCGCGCCCAGCCGCGGGTCGCCCGCGTGGCGGCGAAGCGTGGTCCCGGAACGAAGAAGACGGCGCGGAAGACGGCGTCACGGAAACCCGCGGCCGCCAGGAAACAGAAGCGCGCGGCCTAGACGTCGAGCCGCGCAACGAGCGCGTTCTGCTCGATGAAGTCGCGCCGCGGCTCGACCTCGTCGCCCATCAGCTTGATGAAGATCTCGTCGGCGGCGATCGCGTCCTCGATCTGCACCTTCAGGAGCCGCCGGGACGCCGGATCCATCGTCGTCTCCCAGAGCTGGTCGGGGTTCATCTCGCCGAGCCCCTTGTAGCGCTGCACGGTGGCGTTCCGCTCCACCTCTGCGCGCAGCCAGTGGACTGCCTGGCCGAAGTCCGTGACCTCGGTCTGGTGCTCGCCGCGCCGCACGTAGGCGCCCGGCCCGATCAGCCCCTCGACGAGCTGGGCCGCGGCGACGAGCTGCCGGAAGTCGCCCGACAGGACGAAGTCCTCGTCGATCACGCTCGTGCGCACGTTGCCGTGCCGGTTCCGCTCGACGACCACCTGGTGCCGCTCGAGCTTGTCGTCGTACCGCGCGTAGACCTTCACGCCGTCCGGCTGGAGCATCCGTAGCACGGCCTCGGCGCTCGCCCGGGCGGTCTCGCCGGTGGCGAGGTCGACCTTCGCGCCGCGCAGGATCGCATACAGCGCCTCGGCGTCGATCAGCCGTGCGAGGCGGCTGATCACCGCCTCGGCGAGGAGGTACGTCCGGGCGAGCTGGCCGAGCGCGTCGCCTTCGATCGGCGCCGCGCCGTCGCGGGGGTGGAGCGCGGCGCCGACGAGCGCCTGCCGCAGCATGAACTGGTCGCGCTCGTGATCGTCCTTGAGGTAGCGCTCCTCCCTGCCGACCTTCACCTTGTAGAGCGGCGGCTGGGCGATGTAGATGTGCCCGCGCTCGATCAGCTCCGGCATCTGCCGGTAGAAGAACGTGAGCAGCAGCGTCCGGATGTGCGCGCCGTCCACGTCGGCGTCGGTCATGATGATGATCCGGTGGTAGCGGAGCTTATCGAGGTTGTAGTCGTCCTTGATCCCGGTGCCGAGCGCGGTGATGAGCGTCGCGATCTCCGCGAACGAGATCAGCTTGTCGAAGCGCGCCCGCTCGACGTTCAGGATCTTGCCCTTCAGCGGCAGGATCGCCTGGAACTTCCGGTCGCGCCCCTGCTTCGCCGAGCCGCCGGCCGAGTCACCCTCGACGAGGTAGAGCTCGCTCAGGGCCGGGTCCTTCTCCTGGCAGTCGGCGAGCTTACCCGGGAGGCCGAAGCCTTCCAGCACGCCCTTGCGCCGCGTCATCTCGCGCGCCTTGCGCGCGGCCTCGCGCGCCCGGGCGGCGTCGACGATCTTGCCGGTGATGATCCGCGCGTCCTGCGGCTTCTCGAGGAGGAAGCTCATCAGCCGCTCGGCGACGATCTCCTCGACGATCGGCCGCACCTCGGAGGAGACGAGCTTGTCCTTGGTCTGCGACGAGAACTTGGGCTCGGGCACCTTGATCGACAGCACGCAGGTCAGGCCCTCGCGCATGTCGTCGCCGCTGCACTCGACCTTGGCCTTCTTCGCGATCTCGTGCTCGTCGATGTATTTCCCGAGCGTTCGCGTCATCGCCGCCCGCAAGCCGGTGAGGTGCGTGCCGCCGTCGCGCTGCGGGATGTTGTTGGTGAAGCAGAGGACCTGCTCCTGGTAGGAGTCGTTCCACTGCATGGACACCTCGACGAACATTCCCTCCCGCTGGCCGCTCGCGTGGAAGATCGTCGAGTGCAGGACCTGCTTGTTCCGGTTCATGTACTCGACGAAGCCGCGCACCCCGCCGGTAAACGAGAACACTTCCTCCTTGCCCGCGCGCTGGTCGAGGAGCACGATCCGCACGCCGTTGTTGAGGAACGAGAGCTCCCGCAACCGCCGCGCCAGGATGTCGTAGTGGTACTCGACGTTGCCGAAGGTCTCGGCGGCGGCGAGGAAGTGCACCTCCGTCCCCCGGCGCTCGGTCTTGCCGAGCACCTTGAGCGGCGCGACCGCTTCGCCGCGGCGGAACTCCATGAAGTGCACGAGACCGTCGCGGCGGATGGTGAGCCGCAGCCACTCGGAGAGCGCGTTGACGACCGAGACGCCCACCCCGTGAAGCCCGCCGGCGACCTTGTACGAGTTGGAGTCGAACTTGCCGCCGGCGTGGAGCTCGGTCATCACGATCTCGGCCGCGGAGCGCCCGAGCTCGTCGTCCTTGTGGATCTCGGTCGGGATCCCGCGGCCGTTGTCGACGACGCTCACCGAGTTGTCGGTGTGGATCGTGACGATGATCTCGTTGCAGTAGCCGGCGAGCGCCTCGTCGACGGCGTTGTCGACGACTTCGAACACCATGTGATGCAGGCCGGTGCCGTCGGAGGTGTCGCCGATGTACATTCCGGGGCGCTTGCGCACGGCGTCCAGGCCCTTGAGCACCTTGATGCTCGAGGAGTCGTAAGCGTCGTGCTGGGACTCGGGTCTCGGGGCTTGCGCCTCCGCGGCCGGTGACTGCGGCTGATTCTCTTCGCTCATTCGCTTCGCAGCTTCAGATGCGCATCGGCATCACGACGTACTTGAAATCGGTCCGCGACGGCACGGTCACGAGCGCGCTCGAGTTCGCGTCGCCGAGCGCGACGTCGATCTCGTCGGCGTCGAGGTTGTTCAGCACGTCGAGCAGGTATTGCACGTTGAAGCCGACGTCCAGCGCCTCGCCCTTGTAATCGATGTCGAGCTCGTCCTGGGCCTCCTCCTGCTCGGTGTTGGTGCAGGAGATGCGTAGGCTGCCCTCGCCGAGCACCCAGCGCACGCCGCGGAACTTGTCGCTCGTGAGGATCGCCGCGCGGCTCAGCGCCTGGGCGAGGAGTTGGCGGTTGATCCGCAGATGCTTCGGGTGCGCGGTCGGGATCACCCGCTGGTAGTCGGGGAACTTCCCGTCGACCAGCTTCGAGGCGAGCAGCACCCCGTCGAACCGGAATCGCGCCTGGCTCGCCGAGAGCTCGATCGCGACCGGGTCGTCGGTATCGCCGAGCAGCTTCGTGAGCTCGATGATCGTCTTGCGCGGCAGGATCACCTCCTGCCGCCCCACCTCCTGCGCCGCGACCTCCCGGGTCGCCACGGCGAGCCGGTGACCGTCGGTCGCGACCATGCGCAGTTCGGCGCCGTCGATGACCATGAGCAGCCCGTTGAGGTAGTACCGGATGTCCTGCTGCGCCATTGCGTACTGCACGAGCGCGAGCAGCCCCTTGAGCGCCTTCTGCGGAAGCGACAGCGACACGGCCGCGCCGTCCGGCGCAGCGAGCCGCGGGAAATCCTCCGGCGGCAGCGTCTGCAACTGGAACCGGCTCTTCCCGCTCTTCAACTGCAGCCGCTTCTCCCCCTGTGCGAGCGTCACCTCGGCGCCCTCGGGCAGCGCGCGGAGGATATCGAGGAGCTTCCGCGCGCCGACCGTCAGCGACTTGCCGTCCGCGCCTTCCGCCTCGGCCGCGGCATCGGCGCTGATCTCGATCTCGATGTCGGTCGCGACGAACGCGAGCCGGGCGCCGTCGCGCTGGAGGAGGACGTTCGACAGGATCGGCAGCGTGTGCCGCCGTTCGATGATGCCCGCCACCGCCTGCAAGGGCCGGAGCAGGGTCTCGCGGCTGGTCTTTACTAGATTCATATAGTAATCCTGAGACTAATAATAAGCAGCGGAATTCCCGGGGATAACGCGGAGTATCCTCATGCAATCAAGTGTTTGTCCTGTGTACAGGCTGTGCACGGGGCTGTGGATCGCGGCTCGCATCGTGGTGCGCAACCGGGCCGCCCGCGGTGGCCGGCCGGAGTTGCCCACAGCCTTCCGGCAAGTTATCCAGCGTTCGCGCGGGGAGGTTCCAGGACGTTGCAACTCGCGCATTCGCATCGGGACCGGACTAGCCCTTGAGGGTCTGCTCGAGGACGTGGAAGTCACGATTGAGATCGCTGTCCTTCCCGCGCAGCACGGTGATCGTGCGGCAGGCGTGGAGCACGGTGGTGTGGTCGCGATTGCCGAACGCGTCGCCGATCTCCGGCAGGCTCATCTCGGTGAGCTCCTTGGCGAGCGCCATCGCCATCTGCCGCGGCCGGGCGATGTTGCGGCTGCGTTTCTTGGCGTGCAGGTCGGCGACCTTGATCTTGTAGAACTCCGCGACTGTTTTCTGGATGTTCTCGATCGAGATCTGGCGGTTGTGCGCCGAGAGCAGGTCCTTCAGCGCCTCCTTCGCCGCCTCGACGCTGACCTCCTTGCCGCTGAACGTCGCGAAGGCGAGGACGTTCTTCAGCGCCCCCTCGAGCTCGCGCACGTTGGATCGGACGTGCTTGGCGATGAAGAACGCGACGTCCTCGTCGAGCTTCACGCCCACCGCCTCGGCCTTCTTCAGCACGATCGCGACGCGCATCTCCTGCTCCGGCGGCTCGATCGCCACGGTGAGGCCCCAGCTGAAGCGGGTCTTCAGGCGGTCGTCGATGCCGGCGACGTCGCGCGGGTAGGTGTCGCAGGTGATGACGATCTGCTTGTGCCCCTCGACGAGCGCGTTGAAGGCGTAGAAGAACTCCTCCTGCGTCCGGTCCTTGCCGGTGAAGAACTGGATGTCGTCGATCAGCAGCAGATCGAGCGAGTGGTAGTAGCGCTTGAAGGCGTCGAACGACCGCTGCTGGTAGGCGCGGACCACGTCGGTGATGTACTGGTTGGCGTGGAGATAGCGCGCCTTCGCGCTCTTCTGGTGTGTGGCCACGTGGTTGCCGATCGCGTGCAGGAGGTGCGTCTTGCCGAGCCCGGACCCGCCGTAGACGAACAGCGGGTTGTAGGACGTGCCGGGGTTCTCGGCGACCTGCACGGCCGCGGCGCGCGCGAGCTGGTTCGCCTTGCCGGGAACGAAGTTCTCGAAGGAGAACTCGCCGCTCAGGCTCGAGCGCTCGGCCCCCTTGCGGTCGACGGCCGGCTTGGGCACGGGCGGGGGCTGCCTGGCGGTGCCGGCGCGCACCGGCATGGCCTCGCGCTCGCCGGACTCGGGCAACGCCAGCACCACGCGCATCGACTTTCCGGACTGCGCGGCGAGCATCGTCTCGATGCGCCCGAGGAAGCGGTCCTTGACCCATTGCAGCACGAAGCGGTTCGGCGCCACGAGCTGCAGCTCGCTCGACGCCTCGGCGCCCGCCGCGAGCGGCCGGATCCAGGTATTAAATTGCTGAGCGGGAAGCTCTTTCTCGAGCTGGTTCAGACAGGACTGCCACAGGCTTTGCATGCTCGCGGCCGGCTCTTTTCAGCGCTTATCGTAGGCGGGTGCGGAGCGGGTGGACGGGGCGCGGGAATGATACCCGGAACGCGGTGAGTTATCCACAGCGGCGAGCATTCGTTGACAGTGCTTCCAACGCATTGGTCTAATAGCGGGTTTTCTCGATTGCAAGGACAGGCGGCGATGAAGCGAACGTATCAGCCCTCGGTGGTCCGGCGGAAGCGGACCCACGGTTTCCTCGTGCGGATGCGCAGCCGGGGCGGGCGCGCGGTGATCCGCGCGCGGCGCGCGAAGGGTCGCGCGCGCCTCGGGATCTGACGGCCGAGCGCGGACCGGCGCGCCTGCGGTTGCGGCGACCGCAGCGGCTCGGCGCCGCCGCGGTCGCGGCAGTGCTCAAGCGCGGACGACTGACGCGCGGCGCCCGGCTCTGCCTCTACCGGCTGCCCAACTCGCTCGCTCAGCCGCGTCTCGCGCTCGTCGTGCCGAAGCGTCTCGCGCCGCGCGCGACCACCCGGAACCGGATCCGCCGCCTCATCCGCGAGGCGTTCCGGCTGCAGCAGCAGCGGCTCGGCGGCAACGACTGCGTAGTGCGACTCGTGCAGGCGTCCGGCGACGCGCCGGTCACTCGCGGGGAAATCGAAGCGCTCCTGCTCCACGGCGTCGGTGTGAATGAATAAGATGGTCTTGCGAGAGGGTAGTTCAATGACCGCGCGGGTGCTGATCGCGCTCGTGACGGCGTATCGGTACGCGCTGAGCCCGATGCTCGGCCGGCACTGCCGTTTCCATCCGTCCTGCTCGGCATACGCGGTGGAGGCCCTCGAGCGCCGCGGCGCGCGGCGCGGCGCCTGGCTGGCGGTGAAGCGGATTGCGCGCTGCCACCCGTGGCATCCGGGCGGATACGACCCGGTCCCGTGACGACCTCGGGTAGCGAGGGGGCGCGAGCCTCTCGCCGCTTCCCTACGCTAGCGCGCTACGCCCAGAACAACGTCCCATGGATACGCAACGACTGATCCTCTTCATCATCTTCTCGTTCTCGCTGCTGATGCTTTGGGAAGCGTGGCAGCGGGAGAACCGCCCGACGCCGCCCCCGGTGGCCCAGACGAAGGACGCCGCGGTGCCGACGCCGAGCGCGCCGACGCCGAAGCCCGGCGCACCCGCGGCGGAGCAAAAACCAGGCGCACCCGCGGCGCCGCTCGCGCCCGGGGGCGTACCGACCACTGCGGGCCAGACGGCGCCGCGGGAGCTCATCCGGGTGGAGACCGACTACCTGAGGGCGGAGATCGATCCGGTGGGGGGCGATCTCGTCAGGCTCGAGCTGCTCCGTTACAAGGACAGCATCGACCCGACAAAGACCTTCGTGCTGCTCGGCCCCGAGCACCGCTACACCGTGCAGAGCGGCCTGATCGGGCAGGGACTGCCGACCCACAAGACGGTGTACACCTCGCGGGCGACCGCTTACAAGCTCGCCGACGGCCAGGACGCGGTCGAGGTGAAGCTCGAGGCCGTGACCCCGGAGGGCGCGCGGGTGGTGAAGACGCTCACGTTCCACCGCTCGAGCTACCTCATCGACGTCGCGCACGAGATCACGAATGGCACCGCTGCGCCGCTCGCCGCGCACGCGTACTTCCAGCTCACGCGCGACGGCAAGGCGCCGGCGGACGACAAGGCGATGCTCTACACGTTCACCGGTGGGGCGGTGTACACGGAGCAGGACAAGTTCGTGAAGGTGTCGTTCGAGGACATCGACAAGGGCAAAGCGCCCTATCCGAAAACCGCCGACAACGGCTGGATCGGGATGGTCCAGCACTACTTCGTGTCGGCGCTGCTGCCGCCGGAGAAGACCGAGCGCGAGTACTACACGCGCCGGCTCGCCGACCAGTACTACAGCGCCGGGGTCATTCTGCCGGTGCCGGCGATCGCGCCCGGCGGCACCGGCAGGGCCGCGGTGCGGCTGTACGCCGGCCCGGAGGAGCAGGAGAAGATCAAGGCGGTCGCGCCGGGGCTCGATCTCGTCGTCGACTACGGCTGGCTCACGGTGATCGCCGCGCCGCTGTTCTGGGTGCTGCACCTCTTTTACACGTGGCTCGGCAACTGGGGCCTGGCGATCATCGCGCTCACGATCGCGATCAAGCTGATCTTCTTCCCGCTCTCGGCGGCGAGCTACAAGTCGATGGCGCGCATGAAGCAGGTGACGCCGCGGCTGACGAAGCTGCGCGAGCAGTACGGCGACGATCGCGTCAAGCTGAACCAGGCAATGATGGAGCTCTACAAGCAGGAGAAGATCAACCCGCTCGGCGGGTGCCTGCCGATCGCCGTCCAGATCCCGGTGTTCATCTCGCTCTACTGGGTGCTGCTCGCCTCGGTGGAGCTGCGACAGGCGCCGTTCTACGGCTGGATCAAGGACCTCTCGGCGGTCGATCCCTTCTACATCCTGCCGGCGCTGATGATGGGCTCGATGATCATCCAGACGCGGATGAGCCCGACGCCGCCCGACCCGGTGCAGGCGAAGGTGATGCAGATCATGCCGATCGCGTTCGGCGTGATGTTCTTCTTCTTTCCGGCGGGCCTGGTGCTCTACTGGCTGGTCAACAACATCCTCTCGATCGCGCAGCAGTGGCAGATCACGCGCATGATGGGGGGCGGCAAGACCGCCGCGGCGAAGAGCTGAGCCCCGGGCGCGCGGTGCGCGCGTGACAGCCCCCTCCGATCTCATCGCGGCGATCGCCACCGCGCACGGGCGCGCGGGGATCGGCGTCGTGCGGGTGTCCGGAAAGTCGCTCGCGCGGTTCGCCGAGCAGCTGATCGGGAGCGTTCCGCCACCCCGGCTTGCGACGCGCGCCGCCTTCCGCGATGTCCACGGCGCGGCGATCGACGACGGGATCGCCCTGTACTTTCCGGCGCCGCACTCCTATACCGGGGAGGACGTCCTCGAGCTGCAGGGCCACGGCGGGCCGGTCGTGCTGCAGATGCTGCTGCGGCGGTGCTTCGAGCTCGGTGCCCGGCTCGCCGAACCGGGCGAGTTCACGCGGCGCGCGTTCCTGAACGACAAGCTCGATCTCGCGCAGGCCGAGGCGGTCGCCGACGTCATCGAGGCGGCGACGGAGACCGCCGCGCGCTGCGCCGTGCGCAGCCTGCAGGGCGAGTTCTCGGCGGCGATCGGGGCCCTGCGCGACCAGCTGATCGAGCTCCGGATGCTCGTCGAGGCGACGCTCGATTTTCCCGAGGAGGAGCTCGATCCGCTCGACCGCGCGGATGCGCGGACGCGGCTCGAGCGGCTGCGCACTGCGCTTGGCGCGACGCTCGCGCGTGCGAAGCAGGGGAGCCTGCTGCGCACCGGGCTGCACGTAGTGCTCGCCGGTCAGCCGAACGTCGGCAAGTCGAGCCTGTTGAACCGCCTCGCCGGTGAGGAGCTCGCGATCGTCACGGCCATCCCCGGGACGACGCGCGACTCGGTGCGCCAGGCAATCCAGATCGAGGGTGTGCCGCTGAACGTCGTCGATACGGCGGGCTTGCGCGAGTCGCGTGACGAGGTCGAGCGGCTCGGGATCCAGCGCACGTGGAGCGAGATCGAGCGGGCCGATCTGCTGCTGCTTGTGGTCGACGCGCGGCATGGCGTGACCGCCGCCGACGAAGCGATCGCGGCGCGGCTCCCGCGGCGGCTGCGGCGGGTCGTCGTCCACAACAAGATCGATCTGTCAGGCGCTGCCCCGCGCATCGTGGAAGACGGGGACGGCACGGCCGTGTACCTCTCGGCGAAGACCGGCGAGGGCGTCGAGCTCTTGCGTAAGACCCTCCTGCAGCACGCGGGCTGGCAATCGGCTGAAGAGTCGGTCTTCATCGCACGGGAGCGGCATCTCGTCGCGCTCCGCCGCGCTGCCGAGCGCCTGGAGGCGGCGGCGGGCGAGGCGCGGTCGCCGGAGCTCTTCGCGGAGGAGCTGCGCCTCGCGCAGAGCGAGCTCGGGGCGATCACCGGTGAATTCACCGCCGATGACCTCCTAGGCGAGATCTTCGCTCGGTTCTGCATCGGCAAGTAGCGTCGTGTCCGTCTTCGTCACGCGCACCTGCGCGATCGGCGCTTGACCCGGCTCCACGCGCTCGTCGCTCGGGCACCGGTGCTCACGGCGCTCGCCGCGTGCGCGCTGGGCGGCGCGCTCTGCGCCTTGCTGCGCACGCCGCTGCCGTGGATGATCGGACCGCTTCTCACGATGGCAGCGTTGCGTTTCTCGGGCTTCGCGGTCGCGGCGCCGCGCGGCGGACGGCAGACCGGGCAGCTGGTCATCGCGGTGGCGCTGGGGTTGTACTTCACTCCGGCGGTCGCGCGCGAGGTGCTCGCGCGCTGGGAGATCCTGCTGGTGGCGGCGCTCTTCGCCGCGGCGCTCGCCTACATCGGCGCGTGGATCCTCTCGCGCTGGACCGACACCGATCGCACGACGGCGCTCTTCGCGAGCGTGCCGGGCGGCGCCGCGGAGATGGCGACGCTCGGCGAGCGTTTCGGCGCCAAGACCGAGCGGATCGTCGTGGCCCAGAGCCTGCGGGTCCTGGTCGTGGTCGTCGCGGTGCCGTTTGCGATCACCTGGTCGGGCGTTCAGGGCACCGACGACTACGTGGCCGCGGCGCTGCCGGTCGAGGCGACGGGGCTCGCCGTGGTCGCGGCGTGTGCCGTCGCCGGCGGGCTGGCGCTGTGGTTCGTCGGCTCGCCGAACCCGTTCTTCCTCGGGCCGCTCGTCGCGGTGATCGCGCTGACGATCGCCGAGCTCTCCCGGTCCTCGGTGCCGGCCGAGCTGGTGAACGCCGCGCAGGTGCTGCTGGGGTGCAGCCTCGGCTCGCGCTTCGAGCGCGACTTTCTGCGCCGCTCGCCGCGTTACGTCGCCGTGGTCGCGTCGAGCATCGTCGCGGCGATCGTGATCTCGGCGCTGTTCGCGGCGGGCCTCGCGTACGTGGGCGGGCTTCCCGTGGCGACCCTCGTGCTCGCGACGGCGCCCGGCGGGCTCGCCGAGATGTGCATTACCGCGGAAGTCCTGCGGCTCGGCGTGCCGCTCGTGACTGCCGCGCAGGTCGTGCGGGTCATCATCCTGCTGACGACCACCGCCCCGATCTTCCGGCTCCTGCGCGGGCTCGCGCGGCGTTCGGATCGTCCCGGGTCAAACGATTGATTCGATGGGCATTCGGGCCCATCTCCCCACGGCGGACGCGCTTTCTGCTAAAGTCTCGCGCCACCGTCCGTCCGCTGGCGCCGCCGCAGCCTTTCCTCCAACGACAACGACAAGCCGGGGCATTCGTCCCCTGTTTCTCAACCTATGAAAGAGGCTGCCCGATGAACCAGCCCTATCTCCCCCGCATCCCCGTGCCCGGCGTGGTGCGCAACCGCCGCGCGATCGAGTGGGTCGCGGAGGTCGCGGAGCTCACCAAGCCGGACAGCATCCACTGGTGCGACGGCTCGCAGCTCGAATTCGACCGCCTGTGCCAGGAGATGGTGCAGGCCGGCACGCTCATCTCCCTGAACCCGGAGCGGCGGCCCGGGTCCTTCCTTGCGCGCTCGGACCCGACCGACGTCGCGCGGATGGAGGACCGCACGTTCATCTGCTCGCGGCGCGAGGGCGACGCGGGGCCGACCAACAACTGGATCGATCCGCTCGAGATGCGCGCGACGCTCGCCAAGATCTTCGGCGGCTGCATGCGCGGGCGGACGCTCTACGTCGTGCCGTTCTCGATGGGCCCGCTCGGCTCGCACATCGCGCAGATCGGGATCGAGCTCACCGACTCGCCGTACGTCGTCGCCAGCATGCGCGTGATGACCCGGATGACCGAGAAGGTCTGGGATCTCCTCGGCGCCGACGGCGAGTTCGTGCCGTGCGTGCACTCGGTCGGCGCGCCGCTCGCGCGCGGCGCGAAGGACGTGCCGTGGCCGTGCAGCAAGGAGCACAAGTACATCGTCCAGTTCCCCGAGACGCGCGAGATCTGGTCTTTCGGCTCGGGCTACGGCGGCAACGCGCTCCTCGGCAAGAAGTGCTTTAGCCTGCGGATCGCCTCGGTGATGGGGCGCGACCAGGGCTGGCTCGCCGAGCACATGCTGATCCTCGGCGTGACCGCGCCGAGCGGCGAGAAGACCTACGTCAGCGCCGCTTTCCCGAGCGCCTGCGGGAAGACGAACTTCGCGATGCTGGTGCCGCCGCCGGCGCTGAAGGGCTGGAAGGTCACGACGATCGGCGAGGACATTGCCTGGATCAAGCCGGGTGCCGACGGCCGGCTGTATGCGATCAACCCCGAGTTCGGCCTCTTCGGCGTGGCGCCGGGCACCTCGGTGAAGACCAACCCGAACTGCATGGCGGCGATCCGGGCCAACACGATCTTCACCAACGTTGCGCTCACCCCCGACGGCGACGTCTGGTGGGAAGGGATGACCGATGCACCTCCGCCGCATCTGATCGATTGGCAGGGACAGCCGTGGACGCCGGAGTCCGGCCGCAAGGCCGCGCATCCGAACGCGCGCTTCACGGTCGCCGCGACGCAGCTGTCCTCGCTCGACCCCGAGTGGGAGAACCCCAACGGCGTGCCGATCGGTGCGATGGTCTTCGGCGGCCGGCGCTCGAGCACCATCCCGCTCGCCGTCGAGGCTCCGAGCTGGGAGGCCGGCGTCTACCTCGGCGCGACCATGGGGTCCGAGACGACGGCTGCAGCGACCGGCAAGGTCGGCGTGGTGCGCCGCGACCCGATGGCGATGATTCCGTTCACCGGCTACCACATGGCCGACTACTTCGGCCATTGGCTCAAGGTCGGCAAGGGCCTCGCGCGGAAGCCGCACGTGTTCCTCGTCAACTGGTTCCGCACCGACGCGCACGGCAAATTCGTGTGGCCCGGCTTCGGCGAGAACATGCGCGTGCTGAAGTGGATCGTCGAGCGCTGCCAGGGCCACGCGCACGCGGTCGAGACGCCGCTCGGCTGGGTGCCGGCCTACGAGGATCTCGACTGGACGGGGCTCGAGCGGTTCTCGCGCGAGCAGTTCGCCGCCGCGACCGCGATCCGGCACGACGAGTGGCAGGACGAGCTCGCCCTGCATGACGAGCTGTTCGAGAAGCTCGCGCCGCGGCTCCCGCGGGAGCTCGCGCTGCGGCGCGAGGAGCTCGGGCTGGCGCTCGGCTAGCGACCGGAGCCGCGCTCGCGCGAGACCGCCTGACGGCGGCCGGTCGTTTTCCCACGGTCTAGAATCGCGCGCATCCGGTCTGTCGCGAGGCGCGCGATGAGCTACGTCTTCCACCGCAATCCCAGGCTCCAGTATCCGACCGCGGTCGCCGGCGACGGCCCGTACCTGATCGACGCGACCGGCAAGCGCTACCTCGACGGCTCCTGCGGCGCGGCCGTCTCGTGCCTCGGTCACAGCGACCACGAGGTCCGGGATGCGATCAAACAGCAGCTCGACCGCCTCGCGTTCGCGCACACGTCGTTCTTCACCAACGAGCCGATGGAGGCGCTCGCCGAGGATCTCATCCGCCACGCGCCGTCCGGGATGGCGCGCGTCTACTTCGTGAGCGGCGGGTCGGAGGCGATGGAGGCGGCGCTCAAACTCGCGCGGCAGTACTTCGTCGAGATCGGCGAGCCCGGTCGGCGTCACGTGATCGCGCGCCGCCAGAGCTATCACGGCAACACGCTCGGCGCGCTGTCGGCAGGGGGCAACCTCTGGCGCCGCAAGCAGTTCGAGCCGCTGCTCGTCGACGTCACGCACGTCTCGCCGTGCTACGCGTACCGCGGCAAGCAGCCCGGGGAAACCGACGAGGCCTACGGCAAGCGCCTGGTCGCGGACCTCGAGGCCGAGATCGTGCGCCTCGGCCCGCGCAACGTGATCGCCTTCGTCGCCGAGACGGTCGTCGGCGCGACGCTCGGCGCGGTACCGCCGGTGCCGGGCTACTTCACCGCGATCCGCGAGCTGTGCGACCGGCACGGAATTTTGCTGATCCTCGACGAGGTGATGTGCGGCATGGGCCGCACCGGCACGCTCTACGCCTGCGAGCAGGAAGGCATCGCCCCGGATCTGGTGGCGATCGCGAAAGGGCTCGGCGCGGGCTATCAGCCGATCGGCGCGCTGCTCGCGAGCGGCAGGGTCTACGACGCGATCGTGCGCGGCTCGGGCTTCTTCCAGCACGGCCACACCTACATCGGTCATCCCGCGGCGTGTGCGGCCGGGCTGGCAGTGCAGCGGGCGCTGCGCGATCGCAACCTCATCCCGCAAGTGCAGCGGCTCGGCCGGTCGCTGGAAGTGCGCTTGCGCGCGCAGTTCGGCAGCCATCCCCACGTCGGGGATATCCGCGGCCGCGGGCTGTTCTGGGGCGTGGAGCTCGTGGCCGATCGCGCGACGAAAGCGCCGTTCGATCCTGGCCAACGCGTGAACGCGAAGATCAA
>Ga0209342_10002732_pt1 | contig 18751 bp, 21 predicted proteins | sample RifCSP16_2_FD_184023 | JGI IMG/M metagenome (GOLD analysis project Ga0209342, IMG submission 184023) | Soil microbial communities from Rifle, Colorado - Rifle CSP2_sed 16_2 (SPAdes) (version 2) | ecosystem: Environmental > Terrestrial > Deep subsurface > Rock core/Sediment | place: Rifle... | reverse complement strand
GGACGGGGGGCGAGACGGCCTGCAGCGGACTGTATGACGTATAATGGTCGAGGGGGTGGGACGAGGGTGGCTGTGCTCTCATATCAAATGCCGGGAAGGTGCGAGAATGGCGACGGAGCGTGAGCGCTTCATCGTGGACAGGAGAGGTAACAAGACGAGCGTCGTGCTCTCCGTGCGCCGATACCGCAAGCTGCTCGAGGACCTCCATGATCTGGCTGTTGTCGCCGAGCGCAGGTCAGAGAAGCCGGTCGGTCTAGGGGAAATCAAGCGACGGCTGAAGCGGAATGGCGTCCTATAGGGTCCAAGTCAAGCCGTCGGTCGAAAAAGATCTGCGCTCCTTGCCAAAGGGCATCGTCTAGCGCCTGATAGCTAGGATTGAGGCCCTTGCCCTGGAACCCCTCCCGCGCCAGTCAGTCAAGTTGACTGGCGCGCAGCATCTCTATCGAATTCGCATGGGCGACTACCGTATCATCTACGCCGTCGATCATCAAGCCCGGCTCGTCACCATTCACTACGTGAGACATCGGAAGGAAGCGTACCGCGGGGTCTAGACAGCGCAGTCTCGCTGACGGTCTCCCCGAAGGGCAAGGTGGCGGCCGCAGTGACCCAAGCGATCTCGCCAGGTGGCCGCCAAGCCGTGGCCAGGATGGGCGCAGGAGGCGCGATGCTGGGAGGGAGGGCGGCCGCCGCGCGGGGGGCCCTGCGCACAACCGTGCGGACCAGCGCATTTCCAAAATCACGTACTTACCACTTGCTGCCGAGGCCTACAGGGAATCGGTCATGGCCACTAGTCCACCTCCGCCAACAGAATCCACATCGAGAGCCAGAAGAGCCCTAACCACGGGGGCCGTCGCCACCCTCTCCTACTTCGCATTCGGGCTCATCATCTACCTCTTTCCTCCACTCCAAGCATCACTCGGTTGGCTATGGCTTCTCCTTTCCGGTCCTGGATACTTGGTTGTATCGCTGCTCCAACCTCTCCTTATGACCCCTTTCCACTGGGCCTTTGTAATCTTCTCGGGGGCAGCTCTCTGCTTTGCAGTTGCTGGCAGCTCGACCTACTCACGCCGCTTGCGGTGGGCTATCGTACTTCTCTGGGCCGTCATTGCTTTCTGCACCACCGCTCTCGGCCTGCTCCTCTCTATCGCTGCCTTGGGGGAACCGCTCCCCTTGAGCCACGGGGCCGGCCAACATTTATGAAAGCGCTGCTGTCAAGGGGCGATAGGGAGGGGGGCGGCGGCGTCTCCCGGGAAGGGCCCGCCCCCCAGACGGCCTGAAGTGCGGTCAAGGGTGAGGGCGCACGTAAAAGGAGGTCGATCCGATGAGCGACGGCGTTGATCCTGCCATAATCGCGGCCATTGCCACCGCCGAGGAGGAAGCAGAGATCGCCCTCCTGGAGGAGGAAGAAACGATGACTCGATACGATCGCGAAGACGTCGACAACGACTGGGAGTTCAAGATCGTCCGCTCGTCGCCGCCTGCCTTTGGGAACCCCGAGGATTTCGCCAGGCTGCTGCAAGAGGAGTCGCGATATGGGTGGGTCATGCTTGAGAAGTTGGATGACAGTCGCGTCCGGTTTAAGAGACGACGCGGGGCGCATCTCCAGGCGATGAGTGTGGAAGCGGGGCAGGATCCCTACCGAACCGACTATGGCCTGCCGAGGTCGGCGATGTGGAGACTCGCCTTTGTGATTTTCGGGATCCTTGTGATCGCCCTCTTCGTATGGGCGATGATCGGGGCGGGGTAGAAGCCTTGGCGATCGCGGGGGGGCGAGGCGGCTTTCCTCATGACTAGTGGGTCTATGTCAGCTCGATGCCGGTGGCCGGCCGGATCTCCCTACAAGAGGAGGGTGTCAGGTGAGGTGGGTTATCCCTTCCAATCTCGCGAGGAGTTCGCGGCCGGGATACCGGAGAGAGGGCGGAGGTCCAGTATCCCAAGACGAGGTTGATGAGTGGCTGAGCCAACTGCGACGGGAAGACATCACGGCGATCATCTGCCTGCTTGACGACGAGTTGGCCCTGTATTCAAGCCTGCCGTGCGACCTGGTCAGCTACTACAGGCAGAAGGGATTTGCCGTTGAGCACGTTCGCGTTGCGGACTACGCAGAGCCGCCATTGAGATTAGACCAGCTTGGAGAGGTGTGGCAGGCCTATATGAGACTGCCGAAACCAGTCCTGATCCATTGCAGCGCGGGCATGGACCGCACAGGACTAGCGGTCAGCCATATCTTGTCCAAGTCAAATCACCCCGCGGAGTAGCCGTGGTGGCCGACCGCCTTGCTGGGGTCTGGACCCCTACGAGGCACTGCATGACAGTTGAGACGACGAGGAACTACAGGGGCTGCAGCGCGGCGGGCCCGATCGGCGCAGGGCGTGCTATGCTGGGAGGGAGGCGGGGCGGATCGGCGCGAGACGTGCGATGCGGGGAGTGAGGGGCGCCGGGCGCCGCGCGGTGGGCCGGAGCCCCGGGAGAGCACCGGGACCTTCGGCCCTGGACACCTGCACCGCACAGCAGGTGCGGCGAGTGCACCAGGACACCTGCCCAGACCGCAGGTGCTGGGTCTTTGACGGCCGCGGGGCTGGCAGTGCTGGGACGGGGGCGGCGCTGCTTCCTGCGAAGAGCGCAGGACTTTGCAGCTCGCTCCCGTCGGACGGGGCAACGCTAGATCGGTTCCCGTCACGGGACTGAGGACTGGCGATGGATCAAGGACGGATGTGTCCCAAGTGCAATGGTCGCATGGAGACTGGCTTCACTGTAGACACCACGCTCGGCAGCTATCTACCGACCATATGGGTGGAAGGTGAGCCTGAGAGGAGCTTCCGGACGCTTATCAAGATACGGGACAAGACAAGACGTCGGGTGAACTCCTACAGATGCGCTGATTGCGGTTTTCTCGAGCTGTATGCGCTTGAGGAGTGGAGCCTCAAGTTTCCGAAGTAAGCCTTGTGTCCGCTCCGAGAGGTCTCGCACCGGCGCCGACTCGGGGCATGCGAAACGCCCTGCGCGCTACTCTCAGACGGGCTACGCGGGAGCATATTGGAGCCGCACAACCCAGCGCCGGGTGCCGGACAGCGATCTGATAGAAGCCACAACATGGGACAGGCAATCAAGACCGACTTCCGGACTCAGGAGCCTCGGCCCCGCCCAACATCCAAGAAGAGTGGAGCGCGTGTCATGAGCTGGTTTCCCGGAATCGGAGGCGACTCGAATGCCGGAAGTCCAGATCGCCGCGAACTATCCCGCAATGAACGTCGTTGCCAACAGGTTCCTCGCAGCATGTCTGGGGCCCCAGTTCACCTCAACGCCAATGGGCCACATCCAGACCGACATTGCAGCGGCGTGCAGCCTCTCCGGCGTGATGATCCTGCAAGAAACGGTTCCTGACCTATCAGGGGTCGAGCCGGGCATCGTGATACTCTCGGAAATCCATTCGCGCCAGGAAGACATCTTCGACTTCATGACGAACGTGGTCATCAGCGACGGCCGCCGCACCCCGTCAGGCGTCTGGGACAACTTCACCGCAATCAATGATCCGATGTTCCCCTGCGAAGAGATGACGCGACGTCTCGCGCCGAGATTCTACGAGCTCTGCGGCTTGTTTGCGCGACCGTACCATAAGTACATCGCAGCGCTCGCCGGCATGAAACTCGTCCTCGCAGGCGATTCAAGGGGACTGCTGGACTTCGACGTAGGGCAAGGACTTGCGGCGTACTACGTCGTGGCGGGCTCCAAGACGGCGCCGTACCCAGAGGCGCTGTGGCCGCGAGACCCCGCGGGTGCCTGATGATTGGTCGGCCAACACCTCGCAGCAGCCTCTGGAAACCTATGCTGCACACCACGTCGTTGCGGCGCTCTTCGCGGACGTGCGGTGGGATCGTGGGGAGCGGCCCTAGAAACGCGCCAGGACGGCACGCAAGCTCGAGACCGTTCAGCGGCACGCGAATGATCTCCCAGACATCCTTCCGGCTGACACGCTCAGTCGGGCGTCGTGGAGGATGGTGGCCGCGGAGCCGCTCGAACTACGGAGGCTGGTGGCATGCTCTACGTTGTTCTAAGGCGAATTGAGTGCCCTTCTTGCCGGAGAGTGCTTCGTAGAGGCTTGCCGCGATTTGGCCCCCGGGAGGTCAAGTGCCGCAGCTGCGGGCTCCTCATGCAGACGGGCCTGACGCCTTGGGCAGGTCTCACCGCCGGAAAGAAGGTTGAAACCGGGCTCATGGAGATCTTGGCGCCGTCTAGACTCGGCAAGCCTGCCTACGCCCTCATCTTCCAGGCCTTAATCCTGATCGTCCTATGCGGGCTTTCGACCTTTGGCTTTCTGATCGACGTTCTACTGTGTGGATGGGCTGCATGTGCTGCGCTTCTCCTCGTGGGGCTCATCTGGCCACCGATCAGGCTGATACGCCTGATTCGGGAATCCAACGCGCACACAGAGACGGGGCTCCCCCCGACGTGGTAGGCGAGGGGAGCGAAGTGGCTTGGGCTCGCTCCAGCAAACTGAGGTGCCGGGGGATCCCTCGCTGCAGCCGTGGAACGTGACAAGGTTGTGCCAGCGGCCGCCGCGCCGCGGGCCGGATCGGCGCAAGACGTGCCAAGCTGGGAGGGAGGGGGAGCCGGGCGAAAGAACGCAGGACTTCGCCCTGCACACAACGCAGGACTTCGCCCTGCACACAACGCAGGACCTACGGCAGCCCGCAGCCGTCGGGCGGCCTCTTGAGAGTACCCGGTTCGCTGACAACGCCCGGGCAGAGGATATCAGGATGGATACCGAGACCCATGGCTCCCCGTCCGCAGCAAGCTCCGGCACTCGAGAAAGAGCCAAGTGGTTCTCGATTGTGGTCGCCGTCATGCCTCTATTTCTCTTCGTGTTTCTGTCTATCGTCAATCCAGGATACATGTCTACCTTCTTCGCCGCCGAAACAAGAACTCTCGGGCTCTCGATTCTTGGCCTCGTCACAATTCTCTCCTTCCTGTCGTTTGTGCTCTTGCGAGGAAGCTTGTCAATCTTCAGGTCCGGCAGGCGCCTTCTAAGCATGGTCTTGACGATGGCGGTCATGGGGGCTATCGGGTTTCCCGCTGTGTTGTTGGTGGTTCTGGGGCCGGCTGCTCTCATCCTACTAGCTGCAGAGCTTTGACCATTAGAGCCGTCGGGAAGCTCCGCTTCCCGCTCGAACTTGGGAAGACCACGGATCTTGGAAGCCGCCTAACAACACCGCTGGAGTGAACGCAGCCTCGGCGCGATATCATGTCCGGAGTAGCTTTGCTGCGCCGCTCCCCACGCAGAGAACGCGGGACCTTCGGCCTCAAAGGGCGCGGGATCTGCGACCTGGTAGAGCGCCAGGGCGTGCCGGCCCTGGACACCTACCCCCAACCGCGCAAGGTCCCAGTGATCTTCCGGGAGGCCGTCTCGCCCTCGAAGACCCCTGGAGCGGAAGCGGAAGGGGCGGCGGGCCGAGGCTCGCGGCCCGAACGGGGGCTCGCGGCCCCGGACGAGGGGCTCGCGGCCCCGGACGAAGAGCTCGCGGCCCGAAGGTGGGCTCGCGGCAGGAACGGGACAGTGAAGGTGCCTGAATAGGCTCGATGCGGCATCCCCCGTCGCGGTTCACGGGCCAGCTTGAGGGATGGGTGGCACTTCTTCGAGGGAGTTGCTCATGCACTACACGCACCTTGGCTCCTCAGGTCTCGTGGTCTCCCGAATTTGCCTGGGCATGATGACCTACGGCACCCCGGAGTGGCGCCCGTGGGTCCTGGACGAGGAGACAAGCCGTCCTTTGATTCGCCGCGCTCTAGAGCTCGGGATCAACTTCTTCGACACCGCCGACATGTACTCGCGCGGGGTCAGCGAGGAAATCCTGGGCCGGGCCTTGCGCGATTTCGGGCGGCGCGAAGAGGTGATCGTCGCCACCAAGGTGTACTTCCCCATGGGAGCGGGGCCGAACGAACGCGGCCTGTCGCGCCTGCATATTCTTCGCTCCATCGACAATTCCTTGCGCCGACTGGGCACCGACTACGTAGACCTATACCAGATCCATCGCTGGGACCCAGAAACCCCGATCGAGGAGACCCTCGAAGCGCTGCATGATGTGGTGAAGTCTGGCAAGGCGCGTTACATCGGGGCCTCCAGCATGTATGCCTGGCAGTTTGCCAAGGCCCTCTACCTTGCCGGCCTGCGTGGCTGGACACGTTTCATATCGATGCAGAACCACTACAACCTGGTGTACCGCGAGGAAGAGCGAGAGATGATGCCCTTGTGCCTGGATCAGGGAATCGGGGTCATCCCGTGGAGCCCGCTGGCGCGCGGCTTCTTGGCCGGCAACCGTAGCCGCGAGCAATGGGGCGCGACGATTCGGGCCAAGACCGACGACTTCGCTCACAACCTCTACTATCAGGACTCGGATTTCACGGTGGCGGATCGAGCGGCGGAATTGGCCAAGGCCCGCGGCCTGACGCCGGCCCAGATCGCATTGATCTGGCTGCTGCGCAAGCCTGGCATCACCGCGCCGATTATTGGAGCAAGCAAGATGTTCCAGCTCGAAGAGGCCCTTGCCGCTCTGGAAACCACGCTTTCGGAGAAGGAATCTAGGTTTCTCGAGGAGCCCTACCAGCCTCATCCCGTGTTGGGGCACAGTTAGTCGATCTTCACACCTCGGAGGCTCGGCGGCCCGGCCACGGCCGCCCAGCGCCACGTTGGAACCCAAGACAAGTGCGCTGCACCAGTGAGGCCTCCCCTGAGGGCGCCGGGACAGTGCGGCGGCCCGCCGGCATAGCCCGCCACACCGTCCCGGTGTCCTTCGGGAGGGCAAATGTGGGTTCCGGGCAAGTGCGTCGTTCGGAGGACTACGGGCTAGGCCGGACGCGCGCAAGACATGTTATCCTGGGACGTTGAGCGGCAGCGCTGGGATCGGATCCGCAGCCCGGGTGGAGGCCGGCCGTTTCCGGCCCAACGTCTGGTGATTGGAATCCTAGGGTGCGCGCGGCATTGCGGGATCGTATGCAGCTTGCGGCCCTGCAATCCATGGACTCGTGGGATTTGGAGAGGGCACAAAAATGAAATCGGTGCATGGATTTCTGGTCCTGATCGTGCTGTTGGCGGTCTCGAGTGGGCGGGTGCAGCGAAACCCGGTTTCATCGCCTGAGATCCCCGCGGCTCAAACGGCCGACCCGGTCCTGTTGGCCGCGGGCGACATCGCCAACTGTGGTCGGACCCAGGACGAATCGACCGCGCAACTTCTCGACGGCATCGCCGGCACGGTCGTCACGTTGGGGGACAATGCCTATCCGGACGGTACATTGGACCAATTCAATAACTGCTTCGGGCCGACCTGGGGCCGCCACAGGGATCGCACCCGCCCCTCGCCGGGTAACCACGACTACCATACCGCCGGCGGGGCCGGCTACTACACCTACTTTGGCGCGGCGGCTTCCCCACTGGACGTCAACTGCACCTCGGATTGCAGGGGCTACTACTCCTACGATCTGGGCGGCTGGCACATCATCGCCCTCGACAGCGAGATCGAGCGTGGTGCCGGCTCAGTCCAGGAGCAGTGGCTGCGGGCCGACCTGGCCGCGAATCAAAGTGTGTGCACCCTGGCCTATTGGCATAAGCCACTATACAGCTCCGGCCAGCATGGCAACAATTCCAGCGTTCAGGCGTTCTGGCAGGCTCTCTACGACTACGGGGCCGATGTTGTCTTGAACGGGCACGACCATACCTACGAGCGATTCGCGCCGCAGAATCCAGCCGGGCAAGCGGATCCGGCGCGGGGGATCCGCGAATTCGTCGTGGGCACGGGCGGAGCGAGCCTATACTCCTTTATCGCAATCCAGCCCCACAGCGAGGTGCGCAACAACACCTCCTGGGGAGTGCTGAGGCTTAGCCTCCATCCGACCAGTTACGACTGGGAGTTCGTGCCGGTGGCCGGCCAGACCTTCACCGACATGGGCAGCGCCGGCTGCTCGGGCGCCGGGCCGACTCCCACACCTACCGATACGGCAAACCCCACGGACACATCGACGCCCCCGGCCACCCCAACCGACACCGGCACGCCCGCACCCAGCCCGATCCCGAGCGATACCCCGACACCCAATTCATCGCCCACCGTCACCGCGCAACCTTCCACAGGCGAGATCTATGTCAGTTCCACGTCGGGCGGGACCGCCGGAGGGTCTTCCTTCGCCGATGAGGACATCCTTCGGCTCAACACCGCCACTGGGGGTTGGTCGATGTACCTCGACGGCTCCGATATCGGCCTGGGTGCGACTGACGTTGACGCCTTCGACCTCCAGTCCGACGGAAGCATCCTGCTCAGCCTGGCCGCCTCCGACTTCCCTCTGTCGGGGTTTGGGACGGTGGACGACAGTGACATCCTCCGGTTCACCCCCACATCCCTCGGGACCTCCACGGCTGGCTCATTCTCGTGGTACTTCGACGGCTCCGACGTGGGCCTCGCGTCGAGCGGCGAGGATATCGACGCCATCGCCTTTGGGCCGGATGGAAGGCTGCTGATCAGCACTGGGGGCTCGTTCAGCGGCACCGGGGGTTCAGGCGCCGACGAGGACCTGTTTGCGTTCACAGGGACGACCGGCGCCGCCACAAGCGGGACTTTCGGCCTGTACTTCGACGGATCGGATGTGGGGCTGAACACTGCTTCATCGGAGGATGTCAATGGGGTTTGGGTGGATGTGTCAACGGGGAGGATCTACTTGACAACGCTTGGGTCGTTTTCCGTCAGCGGCCTTAGCGGGGACGGTTCGGATATCTTCGTCTGTGTCCCGGCTTCGACAGGAGGATACACCCTGTGCAGCTTCGGCCCCGGGCTCTATTGGGACGGCTCGGCGAACGGTTTTGGGGGCGAGGTGACCGATGGCATCGACATCGCAATGCCGGCTGCGCTCTCGGGCGGCGGATCCTGAGCGTGAAAGGAAGTGCGCTCGCCCGTGGCAGATCTGGGTAGGTGTGCCGCGAGCGTAGCGAACGGGGCGTTTCGCGGCCCGAACGGTTGATGTTTCATCCCCAAGATCCGTTGGCAGAGATCACGATCATCGGGGACGTCGGAACGAGAGGGGCCGACCTGACTGGCGAAGTGCGCGACAAACCTGCGGCGGGAGGGCTCAGCCAGAGTTCCCCTGGCTTTCTCCACTTTGCCGGGTTCCGCTATTGGACTGCTTCACTGCTTCCGGCGCTCATGGGTACGACTCTTCCGTTTTGGCTGCGCCCACCGGGCTTTTCGTTCCGGTGGCTCGGTGCCCTCGAGTTTCTCATCGCCACTCTGCTGTTCCACGCCGGCTTCTCGTTCCTGCAGGCTCGGTTCGACCACAGGTCGAACGCCTACCAGCCCGGGGTTCGACTCCTCAGGATTGCGGGCGTGTGCATCGTCGCAGCTTGCCTCATGGGTCTGCACCTGACCAATGGTCTGACTTTGCACAACGGTGTTCCCAGAGGCATCTTCATTCTTAACGGGCTATCTGCGCTCTTCGTGGGCGTGCTCTACGTCGCGCCACCGTTCAGCTTCGGTCGGAGGGTGGGCGGCGAGGTCTTCCTCTTCGAAGGCCTTGGCCTGGTGCCTATTCTCGGAGCCTACCTCGTCCAGGTCGGCGACCTCACCCGCACGGTCTACTTGGCTTCGTCGCCGCTTGTCGTCGCAACCGCTCTGTGGGTCTGGATCGATGAGCTCACCACCAGGATGGACGACGAAAAGGCGGGGCGCCAAACGATGGTTATCCTCTTCGGCCCCCGCTTCTCGGGGCGATTCGTCGTGCTCGCGCTTTCGGTGCTCTTCTACATGGCGCTCTTCCTGGCCGTCTTCACTTCTTCGATAAAGCCTTGGGCGCTGGGTGTAGTCCTCTCCTTCGGGCTCGTGCGGACGATGGCGGCCGTCTGCTGGAAGGATTACGCCAGCTCAACGCCGATGCTCGAGGCACGCCGGAGCGCGTTCACGCTGCACCTCGTCACGGGCATCATCATCGCCGCATCATCACTGGTGCCGCTTCGCAGCTAGTCCCTATGACGGACCGCAGTTCTCTTCAGGGTGGGGCACCGCTGTTCCTCCGCGACCTAGGTACAGTTCAATGCCAAGGAGAGAGGTAGCAAGAAGAAGGCAGGTTCCGCTCGTCGGCTGTCGTCCTGGGGGGGGAGTCGAACCGTCGGCTACGTTCGAAGCGGTTTCCCGCACTGCGGGCACGTGGCCGAGCCACGCGGGACGACGTAGCCGCAGTGGGGGCAGGCTTCCGGCTGCTCCGGCCCCAGGGGCGCGCCACACGCGAGGCAACGAAATCCGCCCACCGGGTTTGCGGTGAGGCAGTAGCCGCAGGTGAGGCGGCGGAGCCGTTCGGAGATCTCATGCGAGGCGCCGAGGCTTTCGGCGGTGCGCTGCACGGTCTGCCAGACGCGATCGGTGAGCTGCAGGGAAGAGATGTCCTGGGCGAGGTCGTCCAGCCGGCCGAGGAGAGTGAGCGGGTTGCGAAGCGCGGCCAGGGCCGTCGCGCCCAGGCTCGCCGCCACGCCCAGCCACTCTTGTTGCCCGAGACGGGCGAGCACGCCGTCCTCCACGGGCGAGAGGTGGATGGAAAGAGCCGTCTCGCCGCCCGATGCGCGCAGCTCGCGGCTGCCGATCTGGACGATCAATGTCCCGGCGTGGCTCACGGCTTGAGCGCGCAAGTTGCCGCGATCGAATTCGGCGATGAGCGCCGCGGCCAGGTCTTCCGGCGTGATCGGCCCATGAAAAGTGCGCTGCTCCATATCCACCGCCTCGCCGCCGTGGTCCGGCGGCTCGCGCGTGTAGTATAATGCCGGCCTGCGCTCCAGGCAATTACGCGAAACATGACAACGATTCGAAAGCGCGCGCTGGCCGCCTCGTCGGCCGCCATTATGCTTCTCGTCCTGGCGCCTCGTGCCGCTGTGGCGAATGCGTCCTTGCAGGCGACAGCGATTCCCACGGTCACCGGCACGCCCCCGGGGCCGATGGTCATGGCGATCGAGCAGGTCAATGTTCGCGACGGCCCGGGAGTGCTCTACAACCCCGTCGGCGTCCTCATCGCCGGTCAGCGGGTGCCGGCTTTGGGCCGCTCCCCGGGCGGTGATTGGATCGAGATCAGCTACCCCGGCGCGCCCGGCGGCGTGGGATGGGTCTACTCCTACAACGTCACTCTGGAGGCGGGGGCGTTTCCGCTGCGCATCGTCGAGCCGCCGCCGACTCCCACGCCTCGGATCACCTCGACGATCGACCCCACGCTGGCGGCCCAGTTTCCGGCCCTGGGTCAACCTGCGGCCACGCGGCTTCCCACCTTCACCCCCGCTGCACCGGTCGTCCAACCCACCTTCGCTTCGAATGCCGAAGGCGGGGGCGGGCGGGGGTTCCCTCCGGTCTTGGCCATCTTCGGCCTTCTGGTTGTGGGATCGTTCGGGATGGTGATCTCGATCCTGCGCGGCCAGTAGTCCCCTGCAGTCTTCTTCGAGCCAACAGCTTCACCGCGGAGATCGCGGAGAACGCGGAGACCTACAAGTGGGATCCGCGACGATTCAGGCTATCTGAACCAGGGGCCTCTCGTCAAATGGGAGGTCGTGCCTTCATTGGCGCGTGAAGTGTCTCCCGTGGCGCCCAGTTATGTGACATAGCTCTGCGATCTCTGCGTTCTCGGCGGCGAGAAGCCCGAGACCTACAGGGGTTTCCGGGCAGCGTAGCCCGTGTCGATCTCGTGCCAGTGGCCCACGCGCGGTTCCCCGTGTCGCCAGCAAAGGAAGACCACGCGGCCTTCGCGCTCCGACGGGAAGTCGAGCAAGCCGAGCTGAAGATCCTTCATCAGGACCCCATAGCTGTTGATCTGCTCGATGGTGCGACGCATTTGCTGGAGCAGGTCGAGCGCCTCGCCAGCGGCCTGGCCGCCGCCGTTACCGAGGGCCTTCTCCAGGACCGGCTCCAACGTCGGCTGCAAGCGAACGACTTGCTCTCGCGCCGCGAGCAGGGAGGAGACGAGGGGACGCACCTCCTCCAGGAGGTCGTTGGCTTCTTCGGGCGTGAACAGTCGGGAGAATCCCTCAGACATCTGGATGGGATGGCCGCCTAAGGAAATGGCGTGGGAACCGAGTCCCCACGCCATGAGCCGCTCATTCCTGGATCCGTCCCCATGCCGGCAAGACGCGCAGGCCCTACCCGCTCAGTGGCAGCTGCAGCCAGCGTCCTGGGAGGCGGCCGCTCCTTCGGTTCGGAAGGAATGACCACAGCCGCAGGTGGCCACCGCATTCGGGTTCTCGATGCGGAAGCCGCCGCCCATCAAGTCGTCGTGGTAATCGATCGTCACGCCCGCCAGGTAGCCGATCGAGAGCGGGTCGACGACGACGTCCACATCCTTGAAGGAGAAGCGCCGATCTGTCTCGCGCGGGGAACCCTCGAGCGCCATGCCATACTGCATCCCGGAGCAGCCGCCGCCGGATACGAACACCCGCAGCGCGTAGCCCTTCAGACTGCGCTCCTCGATCAGCCGCCGCACGCGGCTGACCGCGGCCTGGGTGAGCGTGAGCTCCTCTTTGACTACCTGTTCTTGAACGTCCATGTCACCTCTCTGTTGAGGCATCGCCTCATCCCCAATCTTTGGGGCCGAGTCTACCAATCTCGCGGCGTTCTGTCAAAACCCTTCTGGGTGGATCTCCACAGTGCAGGCCGGCTCGTTCTCCACAATCCGGCCGACGATCTCCACCCGGGTGGCGAGTAGCCCTTCAAGGAGGGCCCGGTCGAACTGACAGACGATCGGCCAACCTTCGGCCACCTCGCGATAAGGGCAGTGCAGCAGCGTCAGCCGCGCGCTATCGGAGCTCGCCTCGGGGTAGTAGCCCCGGCTCTCCAGGAAGGCATTCGCCCGCTGCATCCGACGCTGCAATCGGGCTTTCGGCCCGAGCCCCTGGCTCTCGCCCAGCCGGCGGCCAGCGCGCTGCATCACCTCGCTCACCTGCTCCGGCGTCAACGCCTCCGATAGCGCCTCCACCAGGCAACTGCAAAGCTCGTGGTAGTTCCGAGGCAGGCTTTCGACGGCCTTCGGGGTGAGAGCATAGGTCAGCTCCGGGCGCCCGGGCCCCCGGTGGGGCCGCCGGGAGGGCTCAGCCACGATTTCGTTATCCATCAGCCCTTCGAGATGGTGGCGAATCGTCACCGTCGTCAGGCCAAGGCCGCGGCTGAGCTCCCCCACCGACATGGGCGAGCTCCTCTTCAGGAGATCAACGATGCGTCGCCGCGTCTCGACCAATGCGCCCTTCCCGATAGCTCCATTGTAGCTGGGGTCGGGGCATTTTGTCAAATGGTATCTGAGAAATTGGCTCGTCCTTGACAGGCCCCTCCCCCAGAGTATAATTCTCCAAATGCCGCCGGCCCCCCGAAAGGGCCCACCGGCCACACGTGGCTTCCGCAAGGAGGCCGGGGCCGAGCCCCAGCCGGTAATCCATCCGGAAACCGCGAAAGGCCGGCCCGAACGGCCCGGGCCTTGCGCGGCCGATCGAGGAGGGTGGTTTTCGGGGAGGGGTGGCAAGCCCCTCCGCCGCGTAGGGCAATGGCCGTGAGCTCGGAGGCAAGGCCGGCAACGCACCCCATCGCTCCTACTCGTAGGGGCGAGATGTCGGAGGGAAAAGGTCGGATGTCTGAAGGGCTCGCTTCCCCCGGTTTTCAGATACCAGCCGAGCTCACCGGCCAGGTGACGATCACCACCCTGGACCGCATCTACAACTGGGGTCGCCGGTCTTCGGTGTGGCCGATGTTCTTCGGCCTGGCGTGCTGCGCCATCGAGATGATCTGCACCGCGGCCAGCCGGTTCGATTTGGCGCGCTTCGGGATGGAAATCATGCGCCCGAGCCCACGCCAGACGGACCTCATGATCGTCTCCGGCACGGTGACGAAGAAGATGATCCCCCAGATCGTCCGCCTCTACAACCAGATGCCCGAGCCGAAGTACGTGCTCGCGATGGGCGCCTGCGCTTCCGGTGGCGGCCCGTTCAAAGAGGGGTACAACGTCGTCTCGGGTGTGGATCAATTCGTCCCGGTGGACGTCTACGTCCCCGGATGCCCGCCGACGCCGCAGGCGCTGCTTCACGGCCTGATGACCGTGCAGAAGAAGATCGAGAGCGAATCGCTGCGCACCGTGCGCTGGTATCGCAAGGAAGCGGCCCAGGCGATCCCGATCCCGATCCTCGGCCCCGACCTGATCGATCCCCGCAACCTCCCTCGGCCGCAGCGGGAAGAGCCCGAGAGCGAGGCGGCCCCGGCGGGCAGCTAAACGCGGCGCGGAGAACAGAAGCCACCATGGCACAGGCAACGCAGACGGTCGATGTGGAAGACCTCGAGCCCAGGTTCGGTGAGGCGCTCCGCAAGGACGAACGCCCCGGGTATGAGGGCTACCTCATCGCCCCTGATCGACTCACGGAATTCGCCATAGCGCTGCGCGACGAATTGAAATACGACCTGCTGTCTTCGGTGACCGGTGTGGACTACCTGCCCGAGGACATGATGGAGGTCGTCTACCACGCCCTGCGGACCTCCGGCGGGGGCCCGTTGGCCTTCAAGGCCCAGGTTCCCCGCGCGAATCCCGTGGTGCCTTCCCTTGTCCCGGTCTATCCGGGCGCGGATTTTCAGGAGCGAGAGGCCTGGGATCTCTTCGGCATCCGCTTCGAAGGGCATCCCGACCTCCGAAGGATCCTGATGTGGGAGGGCTTCGAGGGCCATCCCATGCGGAAAGACTGGCACGAGGCCTACTACGAGGAGGAAGGGAAGCCGTTCAAGAATCGCTGGCCTGAAGGGAAGGTCTACCGGATCGAAGACAAGGTCCCCTACGGCCACAACGTGGCCTTCCCGCCCGAATTCTCGGTCGAAGGGTGGACGCCCGAAGGCGATGCGGGGCTCTATGCCGGCCTGGGCAAGATCACGCCCAAGGACAACGGGCACGAACAAGGGCTCGACACCGACGAGATCGTGGTCAATCTCGGCCCTCAGCACCCGTCCACTCACGGCGTGTTCCGGATGGTGGCCAAGCTTTCCGGGGAGACGATCGTCGATCTCAAGCCGGTGATGGGCTACCTGCACCGCAACCATGAGAAGATCGGCGAGCGCAACACCTACCTGATGAACATGCCGTTCACCGACCGCCTCGACTACTTCTCCTCGATGAGCAACAACTTCGGGTATGCCCTGGCGGTGGAGAAGCTGATGGGCATCAAGCCCCCAGAGCGGGCCGAGTACATCCGCGTGATGATGGCCGAGCTCACCCGCATCGCCAACCACCTGGCCGCGATCGGGTTTCTGCTCAACGACCTGGGCGCCTACTTCACGCCGGTGCTGTATGCCCTCGAGGAGCGGGAGCTGATCCTCGACGTCTTTGAAGCGACTTCCGGCTCGCGCATGATGTGCAACTACTACCGCTTCGGGGGCGTGGCGCGAGATCTGCCGGAGGGCGTCCTGGAGAAGGTGCGGGCGCTGGTCTTCGAACGCCTGCCTCGGCGGATCGACGATCTGGATCGCTACCTGAGCGGGAATGAGATCGTCCAGGTGCGCGGGTTCGGGGTGGGCGTGCTCACGCCCGAGAAGGCGATCGCCTATTCGGCCACCGGCCCGCTTCTGCGCGCCTCGGGCGTCCCCTACGACATCCGCCGGGCGGAGCCCTACTCGATCTACGACCGTTTCGAGTTCGATGTCGCCGTGCGCTACCACGGCGATGTCTACGACCGCTATCTGATCCGGATGGACGAAATGCGTCAGAGCCTGCGGATCTTGCAGCAGGTCGTTCGGGATATCCCCGGCGGCGAGATCCAGACGGGAAAGCCGCAGTATCAGGTGCGGGTGCCCGCCGGCGAGTCCTACGGGCGCGTCGAAGGCCCGAAGGGCGAGCTGGGTTACTACCTGGTCTCGAACGGAAAACCGAATCCCTGGCGCTATCACGTGCGGGCGCCGTCGTTCATCAATCTCACATCGCTGGGAGAGCTCTGCCGCGGCAACAAGGTGGCCGACACGGTGGTGATCCTGGGCTCGATCGACATTGTGCTGGGAGAGGTGGATCGCTGACGAGGGGACGCCGGCAGCGCCGGGCGCTCGGACGCGGAGAAACCGATGTTTGGAACCGGAATTCTGAAAGGCCTGGGCGTAACGCTCAAACACTTCGTGGGCAGCTACGTCGATGACATTCGTTGGCTGGGCCGCCGCTACTTCAACGACGAAGCGCTCAAGGTGCGCCAGGGGCCGAAGGGCACCGGCGTTTTTACGGTGCAATACCCTGAGGAGAAGCTCCCCGTCCCGGAGGAGTTCCGCTTCATCCCCTTCCTGGTCTACGACGAGGGAGCCGAGGGCCAGCGTGAGATCCGCTGCACGTCGTGCGGAATTTGCGCCAAGGTGTGCCCGCCGCAGTGCATTTGGATCGAGCGCTCGAACGATCCTCAGTCGGGCCGGCCGATCCCGACGCCGAAGGAGTTCTTCATCGATATCGATATCTGCATGAACTGCGGCCTGTGCTCGGAGTATTGCCCATTCGACGCCATTAAGATGGACCATGATTACGAGCTGGCGTCGTTCCATCGGCATGCCGAGCATATCTTCAATATGGATCGACTGTTGCAGCCCGCCTCCTACTACGCTTCGATACGCCCGACCAACTATGCACGCGAGGAGGCCGCCCGGGCGGAGAAGGAAGCGGCCAAGGCAGCGCGCAAGCACGAAGCCTGACCCGGCCGCCCATATCTTCACGCCCGAAGGAGAGGCCAGGTGTACCAGCGGGATACGGAGATGCTCTTCCCCATGCGGGTGGCGCCTGTCCTGCGCGACCTGAGGGGTTCCGCATGGCGACAGCTTGTCGACCGATGCCTCATGACTCCGGAGGCATCCCTGGATGAGCTGGCCTTCAGCCTGATGATGATTCGCCTGGCCAGCTGTCTCACCTGTCACACGGATTCCTTCCGGGCCATGCGCGGCTGCACCAATTGCGCCACCCAGGTGATCCGGCGCTTCCGCGGAGATGACTCAGAGCTCATCGAGTGCTTTGAGCGGGCGCGCGAGGACGTCAGGTCACACTTGAGGACCGCAAGCATGCAGGTATCGCTCGAAGACAGCGTCGAGGCATGAGATGAGTCGTGATACGGCCGTGAAGGCCGAAGCGGTGATGGAAGCCCTGAGCAAAGTCCAGGAGCCCGAGCTAGGGCGAGACCTGGTGAGCCTGGGCATGATCAAGGACTTGAAGCTCGACGACGGCCAGGTGACATTTGCCATCGAGCTCACCACGCCCGCCTGCCCGATGCGGAACCGCATCGAGCGGGAAGCCCGCGAGGCGGTGGCCGCCCTGCCGGGAGTGAGGGGGGTGAACGTTCACCTCTCCTCGAATGTCCCCTCCGACGGGAGAAACCGCGGGACATTCCGTCTCCCCATCCGCAACGCGATCGCTGTGGCCTCCGGGAAGGGGGGCGTGGGCAAGACCACCGTGGCGGTCAACGTCGCCGTCTCCCTGGCGGCCGCCGGTGCCCGGGTGGGGCTGCTCGACGCGGACATCTACGGGCCGAATGTTCCGATCATGATGGGGCTCGATCGAATGCCGGCGCCGGAGGGAGGCCGCCTCATCCCGGCCGAGGCCCACGGAGTCCGGGTGATGTCGATCGGTTTCCTTGTGCCCCCCGGCCAACCGCTCATCTGGAGAGGGCCCATGCTCCACTCGGCCATCCGCCAGTTCATCGGCGACGTCGAGTGGGGCGAGCTCGACTACCTAGTAGTGGATCTTCCTCCTGGGACGGGCGATGCTCAGCTGAGCCTCACCCAATCGCTGCCGCTCAGCGGTGGGCTGATCGTTACGCTTCCACAGCAGGTGTCGCTGGAAGACGCCCGGCGAGGGCTCGAGATGTTCCGCACGATGGACGTGCCGATCCTGGGCGTGGTCGAGAACATGAGCTTTCTCGAGCTCCCGGATGGAACGAAGATGGATATCTTCGGCCAGGGCGGGGGCGAGCGCCTGGCTGCCCAGGCCGGTGTCCCCTTCCTGGGCGCGCTGCCCATCGACCCGGCCGTGCGGGAAAGCGGCGATCGGGGCGTCCCCGTCGTGCTCACCCGGCCAAGCTCGGCCGTGGCGCGGGCGCTCACCGCTCTCTCCGAATCCGTAGCCGCTCGGGTGAGCGTCTTGGCTGTCCGCTCGGCGAACGTCATCCCCATCCAGATGATCGATTGAAAACCCTGATGCAGCCGTGCAGCGGCCCGTGGGAGGCCACCCGCAGCCCTGGCTTTCCCGTCCACCCCCTTCGACTGCGCTCGGGGCTTCAGCTTCGTTCAGCCCCTCGCTTCGCTCAGGGGGCGATTGCAGGATATTGAAGGACTGGGCAGCGCCCTGAACGGAGGCCGCGCTGCAACTGCACCAGCAAGGAACCACGTTGCGGCCGCAGTTGAAGGGCGTGGAAGGACTTCGCCTCCACCCCCTTCGACCGCGCTCGGGCATCGCGAAAGCGATGCCCTCGCTCAGGGGGCGATGCACGGATGGGCGGGGACCGATCATTGCCGGGGTGGAGGCCGCGACTCTAGCAGGCGAATCGCGCCCTGAGCGGGAGGCCGCGACTCCTGAGGGTGAATCGCGCCCCGAGCGGAGACCGCGACTCTAGAAGGCGAATCGCGCCCTGAGCGGAGGCCGCGCTTCAAGCCCGCCAGCACACCCGTTGCCCTGCGGCCGCAGTTGAAGGGCGTGGAAGGACTTCGCCTCCCCCCCCTTCGACTGCGCTCGGGCATCGCTTTCGCGATGCCCGAGCTCCCGCTCCGCGAAG
>Ga0209342_10002731_pt1 | contig 18757 bp, 16 predicted proteins | sample RifCSP16_2_FD_184023 | JGI IMG/M metagenome (GOLD analysis project Ga0209342, IMG submission 184023) | Soil microbial communities from Rifle, Colorado - Rifle CSP2_sed 16_2 (SPAdes) (version 2) | ecosystem: Environmental > Terrestrial > Deep subsurface > Rock core/Sediment | place: Rifle... | reverse complement strand
CCATCAAGGCGTTCCAGCAAGGGGGGCGTGGCCCCGCGGCAACGAACTCGGGAGCGCCGCCCGCGACGGCGTGGACCCAGGCCGCTTGGCCCGTCGCGGAGGCCAAGAAGACGGTCGCTTCAGCGAAAGGACCTCCGGGCAAGGCCCCGCTGGGGGAGGGCTTGCGCCGGGCCCTGGCGGAACGCCAGCGTGGGCTCCCTTGTGATGTGTGCCTTGACCGACCACGGGTAAGACGGTATCTTACTCCGCATGGTCGCGACGGTTGTTTCCACCAAAGGTCAGGTCGTACTGCCCGCGGAGCTGCGCAAGCAGGACCACATCGAGCCCGGGCAGGTCTTCGAGGTCGAGCGTATCGACCGCGGCCAGTACCGGCTCGTCCGCCGCGAGCCCAGGGCCAACCAGGGCTTGCTGGACTGGCTGCTGGCCTGTCCCGAGAGGGGGTTCTTCGTTCCCATCGAATCGGAGTCCACGGACTCCCTTTGACCTACCTGGTCGACGCGAACGTGCTCAGCGAGGCCACCCGGCCTGCGCCCGATGCCCGCGTGGTGAGCTGGCTGAGCCGGAACGAGCGCGAGATCGCTGTCGATCCCATCATCCTGGGTGAAATCCGATTCGGCATTCTGCTGCTGCCTGCCGGCAAACGGCGGCAACGATTGGAACGCTGGTTTGCCGACGGCGTAGCCCGAGTCGTCTGCCTACCGTGGGATGCCACGACCGGCCTCAAGTGTGCGGAGCTTCTGGCCGACCTGCGCGCTTCCGGCCAGTCCATGCCGATCAAGGACAGCTTGATTGCTGCCACCGCCAGGACGCATGGCTTGAGTGTGGTGACCCGAAACTTGCGCGACTTCAAGAAAGCTGGCGTCAACGTCGTCGATCCGTTCGTTTGACGGAGTGACCTGTTCTTCAGTCCCCCGAACGCTCCCCCTCGCCAGCATTGCGGCTCACAAGGAGCGCTTGCCCACGAGGATCGTGTGGCGCCAGAATCGTGGTGTGGCCAAGAGGAACATGACTATCACCGTCGATGAGGATGTCGCCCGTTGGGCCCGGGTGAAGGCGGCCGAGGAGGACACGAGCGTCGCCCAGCTCGTGGGCGACATGCTGCGCGAGCGGATGCGGGAGGGCGCCGGCTACGACGCCGCCATGCGAGAGCACCTCGCTCTGCTGCGGCCTGCCGTCCGCGGCGGCGTGCCTCGCCGCGAAGAACTCCACGACCGACGCGGCCTTCGCGGGTGAGCGCGCTCGTCTTCGTCGACACCAACGTCCTCCTCCACCGGTGGGACAGCTCGGAAGCCGAGAAACAGAAGCGCTCCGTGGAATGGCGAAGGCGCTGTGGTCTACCCGGTGCGGCCGGTCCAGCTTCCAGGTGCTCGCTGAGTTCTACGTGGCCGCCACCCGCAAGCTGTCGCCGCCAGTGGAGCCGGAGCGGGCTCAGCGCTATGCGCGCACTCTCTTTCCCTGGGAACCCATAACCACCACGGCCGCCGTCCTCGAAGGGGCCTGGGTGGCCCAGCAGCGCCACCAGCTCTCGTGGTGGGACTCGCTCATCGTGTCCGCAGCACGCGCCTCGGGCTGCCGTTACCTTCTCTCTGAGGACTTCCGCCATGGCTAGGACTTGGCGGGACTTCAGGTGTTGGGCCCCTTCAAGGCCGAGCCGCTGGACGTCCTGGGCCCCACCCCGGACGCGTTCTAGCTGCTAGACTTCGTGGAAGAAGGCGGCGATGTCCCGCCCTCACTTGGCGAGCAAGCTCTTGCGGAAGCCCTCGTCCCGGATGGCGTTGACGGCAGCCTCAAGTAGAGAGTCGCTGATCGTCTCGTAGTAGTTCTCGGCCTTGTAGGAGCGACCGAAGCGGCTAGCGGTTCCCGAGGCGAGGCCGATCCACTCCGTCTTCCCCTGCCTCTTCACGGACACCTTGAGGCGAACTTCCCCTTTGTAGGTGTTGCTTTCGGTCACCATGAACTCAAGGATCTCGGCGCCGACGATCACTTCGCCCCCTTCCGGTACCACGGAGAGCCCGAACTGCCTGAGCGTGATCGCGAAGTTCTGTGTGCAGAATTCGGCAACGCTCCCGGTGGTGGTTGCGAGCTTGGGTTGCTTGTCCTCTTGGTTCTCTCCGAACTTGGCCTTGTCAGGACGAGTATCCACGAACGGCTCGACCTGGATCTTGATTTCGGTGATCCCCAGGAGATTCACCACGCCTACGTCCTTTCGATTCGTGGGTCTCCACACCAGGGGGATCCCTTCGAGCTTGCCTGCCGCATCCAGCGCGCCGATGAGCAGGGAGGCGACCGCGAGAAGGAGCGTGGCCAGCCGCAGGACCTTGGGATTCATGTCTTCCTCCAGAGTGCGTCCGGGCCCTGAGGGCTCGTCCGGTTGCACGTGTTTGGGGGCTAGGCGCCAGGGCCGGCTGCGCTAGGCTTCGCGCCGGACCCGGCGTGCCTCCCCCGTCCATGGGGCCCTCTGCTACCGTCTCGTGAACACTACCACGCGGTTGGTGCCTCTGGTCGCCCAATCTGTGGCGAAGGTGGGCTCACCTTCTCTCGCTCGCCCGTCCCGCAGCGTGGGCCCACCGAGGCGTCAGCCGCCGCCGCTACGCAGCCAGCGTGGCCGGCGCGCCGCCCGCGGGCCGGGGTCGTCCCCGGGTCCACGAGTCGATCTTGAGCGTCAGCCGTCCGCGGGTGGACGCGGGGTGTGGATCAGTCCTCGAAAGGGCCGAGAAACCGCTCCCCGTTGAAGTGGATCAGATGGGTGGGGGACTCGGCGACCCAGACCTCGGTCTCCCAGGCGATGTCTCCGAGGTAGCGGGTGAGATCGCGTTTGGTCAGGAAGGTCGTGACGAAGACGAGGCCGGCCTTGGAGTCCTTGAACAGCGTCTTGAGTTCCTGGCGGCGTTTGGGATTGACGGGGCCGTGGCTGGTCACAGCTTCGACCAGGACCAGCCATTGCTTTGTCTCGTGGTGCACGACGACGTCGGGCATCTTGCCGTGGGCCGCGATCCTCACCCCGAGCGTCTGGAGTGCGCTCTCGTCGAAGTAGGCCCACTTCTCGGCGGTGTCTCCTACGTAGATGGGCGTGGCGCCGGGTGTGAAGCGGGGGCAGAACTCATCGACGATCTTCTGGACCAGGACGTTCTGCCCTCCGGGAGAGAGCGTGATGCGGGTGCCGGTGGGGAGAGTCAGGGGGATTCGCTGCATCTCGCGCTCGTGGGCGTAGCGGCGCTGGAGGGTGCCGACCGACGTTAGATACAGCTTGACGCCCCTCTCCCACTTGGGCGTGCCGTACGTCCTGACGAGTTCCAGCGCGCTTGGGTCGATCTGGTACACGGCCTTGGGACTGTTGGTCGGACGCGAGGGGCTGTCGGGATTGGGAACGGCGAGCCCCGCCTGGACGAACTGATGCACGGTGAAGCGGCGGACGGTTTCTCGGGTATTGGGGGCATAGACCTTGCCGTAGTGCTCGGCGATGAAGCCCATCATCTCGGTGATCCCGCGCATGGGACTTGCTGCCTGGGCCCATGGTGTCTTCGGCAGCAGATCGAGGAGGGCAAGGAGCGTGAGGGCCGAGCGCTCGTTCTGCTGCTCTCTGGGAAGGCCCAGATCTTTGAGGATGGACAAGGCTTCCTGCATGCGTCTCTTGGCACGGACAGGATCGGGCGACTTCTTCAGGCTTGGCATGTGCAGCAGGTCCTCTTCGATGCACTGGTCCAGCTCGTCCTGCTCGGGGAAGGCGTCGGGAATGGCGGAGCCGAAGGCCTCCAGTTCGTCGCGCGTCGGGTACTTGAACCGCCGCAGGTCGCTCGCATTGACCTGCGTGTGGCCGCTCCACTCGCGGAAGTAGGAGTCTACCAGGGTCGAATTCAAGAAGGCGGTGAGGCCCTTGGCCAGGTCTCGCGACAGGGGGCGTCCGTGCGCGTGGAAGTAGTTCAGGTGGTTCTCGAACGCCACATCCGAGGCAGGCAGCCGCGACGGGTCGTAGACCCCGGCCATGATCCGCCGCCGCTCCTCTTTGGATGAGAAGCGCTTAACGAGGACGTAGTAGCCTTGCGGAACGATCAGCTCTTCGGTCTCGGAGGCCAGTGCCAGAGCATTCGGTTTCTTGCCGCCATTCTTGGGCCACTGGACGTACCCATGCACCAGGTGGCCGGGATAGATCAGGGGCACGGTCTCGGCCCCTGGTTGCTCCCGCAGGAACTCGGCGGACCTGAAGTCGACGACGCGGCCGGTGGAGACCTCGATTCCGAGCTCTGCGAGCGGGGCGCGGAAGTGCTCCATGCGCTCCTCGATGGCCTCGCTCAGAGCATCGGCGGGGATGTGGATGAAGCGCTCGGGATCCTCGGGCTTCACGATGCGGCAGAAGTCCACCTCGCGGTAGGTGGGGCATTCGTCATCCGGGCCCAAGCTTGAAGAGACGGCGACCCTGCCCTGAGGGGCCGGCGCCTTCACCGCGTGGAAGATGACGTTTTCCTGGAGCACCTCGTCTTCACTGAAGGCTCGATCTCTGGATTCGAAGCTGTGGATCCTCGTGAGCGCCATGGCATCGAGGAAGCTCCTGCGGAAGGAGCGGAAGTAGGGGCCGTTGCAGAAGCTCCTGGGCGTGATGGCGACGAGCTCGCCTTCGGGTTTCAGGAAGCCGACGGCGATCGAGAGGAACGCCGTGTAGAGATTGGTGGTTTCTGCGCCGAGGGCTTCGAGCAGGCAGCGCGTTTTCGAGTCGCTGGCGATCTTGCGGTAAGGGGGGTTGAGGATCGCGGCATCGAACTCCTCCCTTGGTCCCGGGAAGAGGCCGCCTCGCAGCGCAGCCACACCTGCGCCGATGAAGTCCTCCTGGCGAACCTCGGCCTTGAAAGAGATGCCTACGAGCTGGCAGTGGGCGCGGCAGGCGTCGAGCGTCGTGCGCAGGTATTCATTGAGCGTGGGGTCGATCTCGTAGGTGACAACCGAAAGCTCCTGCGGTGGGTGTTCCCGAGCGCACATCTCGGCGACCCAGGCAGCCGTGAGGGAACCGACACCGGCGCCGGCATCGAGGAGGCGCAGACATCGCCCCCTTCCTTCGAACATAGCGGCCATGAAGCGGGCGATGGGGGCAGCTGTCATGAACTGACCCATCTCGGCTTGGCGCTCGGGACGGAGGCGGCGCGAGGCGTCGAGGCGCAGGAAGTCGACCCTGCCGAGGAGGGCTTCGGGAGAGGGGACTTGCCGGGGCTCGCGGAGGAGCTTGGGCTTGGCGAGGGTGCTCATGCCGCCGGCATTGTACGTGGGGGGCGGTCCTGGGTGGGTCCGGTCTGCGGCGTTCTTCTGGGGCGGTCGTCACGGCTCGCAAGGAGGGGGCGCGTGCAGCGCCCCCCACGAGCCCGCAATCCGTAGCTGATCGCTGAGTGCTGTTCGCCGACGGCTACGATTCTCTCGCGCCCCTACGCTGCGTTTTGCAGCAGCTCCCTCTTGCTCAGCGTCTCGTACTCCTTGGGCGTGACCTCGGTCTCCCGGAGCCCGCCGGTGAGGTTGGCGAAGATGACGTCGTCGCGGCGCAGCTCGCCGGCCGCCACCATCTTCTTGATCGCCGCCACCGTGGTGGCCGAGGCCGGGCAACCGTCGATCCCCTCCAACTCCAGGATCATCTTCTGCGCCTCGAAGATCTGAGCGTCGGTCACCGCCTCAAAGGTGCCCCCGCTCTGATACACCATGTCGTGAAGATGGGGGTAGGTGTGAGTGGGGTCGCCGCGCAGGATGGCTTCGGCGGGGCCGGTGGGTTGGTGCACCACGTCTTGCGGTCGAGTGATCCGGGACCCCGCCCGCCAGCTTCGCACCATGGGGTCGCAGGTCGCCTGCTGGACGCACGCCAAACGCGGGAGCCGCCAGGAGAGACCCAGACGGAAGAGCTGCTGCGCGCCACGCCAGGTGCCGTAGACGCCCATGCCGCTGCTGGCCGCCTGGAAGTACCAGTGAGGAGGCTCCGGCATGTCCAGAACGCCCTCGAGATAGGCGACCTTCAGTCCCTCTCGGCGAGCGGGATTGAAGAAGCCCCGTTCGCCGGTGACGCGTTTGTTGGTGCGGGTGAAGGCCTTGGCGCACTCGTGGGCCTCGACGAAGGTGGCATCCTGCACCCAGTACACCTTGATGCGCTCGGAGGAATCGAAGTTCATGCGGTGCAGGAAGTCCCGACCCACGAAGACGTGGAGGGTGAAGCCCTCCAGTTGCTCCACGCCACAGGCGAGGGCGGTAGAGCTGTTGCCGGTGGAGGAGCAGGCAAACTCGCGGACCCCGGTCTCCTGGAAGTGGGAGAGAACGACCGAGGCCATGCGGTCCTTGGTGGTGCGGGTGGGATTCCGGGTCTCGTCCTTCAGGTAGAGCTTGTCGAGGCCCAGCAGCTTGCCCAGGGCTCGGGCATGGACGGTGGGCGTGTTGCCTTCACCTAACCAGCGCAGGTTCTCTTCGTGCCGGACCGGCAACAGATCGAAGAAGCGCTCCAGCGGATTCCGGCTCTCACGCAGCCGCACTTCCCTCAACGGATACTCGACGTCGACCATGCCCCCGCAATCGCAGACGGGATGAAAACCGGAAGCGAATTCGCGCCCACACGACTGACAAACCGACCTGTAGCGACCCATGACTCCTCCCGCGCCGGCCGCAGCGTGCTCAGCTCGCGCAGCGCTCCTTGACCGAGGCCTCAGCCGCCGCCAGTGCGCCACGCCGCCGTCCGCTCATGGTCACGTTGCCGTGGGGAATGACCAGGGTCTCCGGCGCGTCTCCCAAGAGGGCCCGGGCGAAGCGAAGAGCTTCGGTGAGCCCGGGCATGGGAACGAGCCCCAGGGTGCGCACGTCGTCGGCGGGCAGCGCGCTGACGAGGACCACGGTCACGGTATCCAGGAGGTCGCGGAGCATGAGGCTGTTGTGGGCGGCCAGGTTGTAAGACGACTGGATCGCCGCCCCGAGAGCGCCTCGGTCGGCCCAACTCATCCACTGACTCATCCCCCGGAGAATGCCGCCTCCGGACTCCGCCACCAGGATGAAGACGCCCCGCGGCGCCACCGCGTCCCTGTGATTGAAGAGGGCCTTGACGCCCTGAATGAAGTTGAGATCGTAGGGGTGACCGCCGGCCGCGGCGATCACCAGCGGCGCCTGGCGGCGCACCTCGGCGAAGGCCAGCTCGTCCGCCACCGCACAGCCGGCCTGGTGCGCCTCCTCCAGCTCGCCGGCGAAGGCATGGGTCAGGCGGTGGCGGCCGTCCAGCAGGGTGTTGAGGACGAAGACCGGGCCCACCATTCGCGCCGCCTCCAGCATGTCCTCGTGGACCGGATTGCCCGGCAGGTTGCCGCCGAAGACCGCGGGATGCACGCGAACCTCGCGGCCAAACTCCAGCACCAACCGGTGGTTGGCGATGATGGTCTCGCGGGCGGAGACCCCGGGCAGGATCGACTTTCGGCCGCCGGAGAAACCGGCGAAGTAGTGGTGGGTGATGCGCCCGGTCAGGATCCGTACCTCGGAGTCGACGACCGCCTTGTCCACCCAGACCCGGGTGCCACGGGAGGTGATCCCCAGGTCACAGAAGCCGTCGGCGCCATCGCAATCGTGGGCCCGAAAGCGGACCGACGAAGCCGCCTCCTCGCCCAGCAGGGCGCGGACTTCTTCCGGGGAGTGTCGGGCGTGAGTGCCGGTCGCACAGACGATCTCGATCTGCTCGGGGGACAACCCGAGCGACTTCAGTCGTTCGAGAAGCACCGGCAGGTAGACCCGGGCCCCGGCGACTCGGTCCTTGCCGCTGATCAGGATGGAGGCTCGCCGAGCCCCCCGACTGAGGCCGGCCAGGGAGACACCTCCCAGAGGATGATCCAGGGCATCAAGCACGACCTCGCGCTCCCCTCGGCCCCCGTCTCCGAGCGGCGGGTGAAGGACTCGCACCCCTCGGTCGGGGACTTCGACCCGCAGCACGGAATGACCGTAGGGGAGCTCGAGGATCATCAGCGACCGAAGGCCTTGGTCAGGTTCAGGGTCACGCTGCGCCCCAGGGTCTCGCCCTTGAAGCCGCGGTCGTTGGCCACCTCCACGTGGGCGTCGTCCAGGGCGTTGAAGGCTCGCAAGGACACCACGAACCCCTTGAGGTCGAGGCTCACCTGCGGATTCACCAGCAGGTAGCTCTCTTGAAGCGTCTCGCTCACCGAGTGGGTCCACACGTCGAAGCTCAATTTGCCGGTGGTGAGGTGAAGACCGGCCGAGACCTTGTGCCGCGGGATGTCGCGCTCGATCTCGACCCCGGTGGCGGCGTTCTCGAAGCGCTGGTAGGCGTAGTGCGTCGCCAAACGCAGCCGGCCGCGCTCCCAGTCGAGCCCGACCTCGAACCCCTTGCCATTCCGGTCTTCGAGGTTCTGGAACTGCTGGATCACGGTAACCGTGGGGTGCTGGGGGACGCTGCCGGCGGCCACGTTGGTGGTGACGGTGCCCACCAGGTTCAGCACCTTGGCGGTCCAGCCCTCCAGGAACAGGCGCAGGTCGGAGGAGCCAAGGCGCACCCGCCCGTGGTAGCCGGCCTCCCAGGCCTCGATGCTCTCGGGATCCAGGTCCAGGTTAGGCGCCTGATAGCCGTCCCGGTTGCCGATGCGGCGGCGGAAGTCGTAGAAGTTCTCGTTGAAGCTGGGATCGCGATGGCCGCGTCCGAAGGAAGCCCGCAGCGAATGGTCCTTGACCGGGGTCACCACCACGGCCGCGTTGGCGTCCACCTGGAGCGGAATCTCCGGGTGGTCGGACACGCCTACGGCTCCGAACAGGCTCAGCTTGTCCTTCACCACTTGCTGCTCGTCCTGCACGAAGAGGCCCCACACCGTCTGCGAGTGAGGGGTCGCGATGCTGGTGAAGGTGGAGCGCTGGTAGCGGGCGGTGCCGCCCACCGTCACCGTCGAGGTGGAGAAGGGGCGGAGCGTCTTGTCCGCGCTCAGGTTCAGGGCTCGAGCACTGTCGGTCAAGGGCTGCACCGGTCCGGTTCGCTCCCGGAGCTCGGAATCCTGGGGGCTGTACGAGAGCTGGGCATGGAAGTCCGGGCGCCCGTAGGCCAGGCGGAAGTGAGGCCAGGTGAAATCGCGGGTCTGGGTGGTCACCACCGTGAGCGAGGCCAGATCGCCCTTGGTGACGCCGGCTTCGAGGTCGATCCGGCTGTCGTCGGAGAAGCCGCGCGACACCGCCGCCAGCAGGTCGCCCTTACGGATGGCGGCCGAGGGACCGGTCTCGGCGTCCTCCAGAGTGGCCCAGGTGCTGGTGTAGGTGTAGCCCCCCACCAGCTTGTACGACCAGGCGCCGGCGCGTCCGGCATGGCGGAAGCTGGCCCCCGCGGTGTCGCGGTTGCCGCCAGTGAGCGAGACCAGGGTGCCCTTCACCTCGTCCGGAGCATAGGTCGTTATGCTGATGATGCCGGCCAGGGCGTTGGTGCCGTAGATGGCGCCTACCGGGCCCTTGATGACCTCGATGCGTTTGATGTCCTCCAGGCGGACCGGAGCGTTCTCGAAGAAGGGCACCCCCGCCACCTGGAACTCCAGCCGCCGGCCGTCGATCAGCACCAGCATGTTGTTCACGAACACCTCGGAGGTGCCGCGCGCGGAGACCGAGATGTGGCCGGGGAACGACTCCAGCACGTCCAGGCCGGGGACGGTGCGGAACAGCTCGCCCAGGCTGGTGACGCCGGCGCGGCGGATGTCGTCGGGCGTCAGCACCGAGACCGACACCGGGGCCTTGGCCAAATCGATTCGAGTCTTGGTGGCGGCCACCACGATGTCCTTGTTCAGCAACTCCTCCAGGCTGATCTGGGCGTAGTCCTTGCGGCCCGAGACCGGCTCCGCCAGCGGCTGGCTGGCCGCAACCGGCGTCTGCGCGGTCAGGCTCGCGGGCACCGTCAGGATCAGAAACCAGGCCAGAAGATGACGCATAGACCCTCTCCTCTTCACTGGATCACCCGCGCCAAACGCAACAAGGCGAGATCGAACTCGGTCCCGCAGGCCTTGCTGGAAGGCAGGTTGACCACGATCTGGGGCTTGCCGCCCTGGGCTCCCACCCCGAAGGCGAGACCCCGATCCACTTCGTCCAGGCTGGTGGCCACCGCCAGCACCTGCCGCGATTCGCAGACCCGCTTGATCTGGCCGATCTCCTCGCGGCTGAAACCGGGCATCACGTAGGCGGCGGCCCAGCGCCGCTCACGCAGCGTCTGGTCCAGGGCGTCCGCGGTCACCTCCTCGAAGGTCACCGGCAGACCGCTCACCGTGCGGTCGGGCAGCGCCCGGACCGCCGCCAGCAGCTCCTCGGCGGGCCCCCGGCCGGCCTTGGCCGGCACCACGATAGCGATCCGGACCTGATCCCCGGCCCGGGTCTTCAGGTTGCGGTCGTAGGTCAAGGCCTTGAGCAGCAGGGGGACCTGGATGTCGAAGGGAGCGGTCGCCCCTCCGGCCCGGGCGGGAACCGCGATCGCCAGCGCGACCGCGAGCAAGGCTACGCGTCTCATGGTCCTTCTCCTCCTCACGCCTTGCCGCCGGCGGCGCGCCGGGGCACGAAGGCCACCGGCGGGGCTGCCGTCATCCGCGGCGCCTGATCGATGTGGAAGCGGGCCACCATCTCCTGCAAGGCCTCGGCCTGCACCGCCAGCTCCTGCGAGGACGCGGCCAGGCGCATGGAGCCCGAGGTGTTCTGGTGGACCATGTCCTTCATGCGTTCGGCGGCGCGCACCACCTGGTCGGCGCCCGAGGACTGCTCTTCCATGGCGGAGGCGATCTCCTGGGTGATCTCGTTGAGCTTGGAGATGGCCTGGTTGATCTGCTCGCTGCCCGCCGACTGCTCGGCCGCGCAACCGTCGATCTCCTTGGAGATCTCCGCCACCGACTTCACCGTCTCGTCGATGCGGCCCAGGGCTTTCGACACCTCCTCGGTGCGGGTGAAGCCCTGGACCATGACCTGGGTGGAGCGGTCCATGTTGGCGACCGTGGCCTGCACCTCGCGCTGAATGCCCTGAATCAACTGACCGATCTCGCTGGTGGAGCGGGCGCTGCGTTCGGCGAGCTTGCGCACCTCGTCGGCCACCACCGCGAAGCCCACGCCGTGCTCTCCGGCGCGGGCGGCCTCGATGGCGGCGTTCAGCGCCAGCAGGTTGGTCTGGGTGGCGATGTCGGTGATGACGCCGATGATCTTGCCGATGCTCTCGGCACGCAGCCCCAGGGCCTGAATCAGCTTGGCGTTGTCCTCCATGGTGGCCCGGATGTCGCCCATGCCCTCGGACGCCTTGCCCATGGCCCCACGACCCTCGACCACCGCCTCGTTCGAGCGCCGCGCCATCTCGTTCAGCCGGCCGGCGATCTGGGCTATGCGTTGGATGGAGCGGACCATCTGCTGGATAGAAGCGGCGGTCTGGGTCACCGAAGCCGCCTGGGCCGAGACGTTGCGCCCAACGTTTTGGATGTTGGAGCCCATCTCGTGCATGGTCGAGGTCATCTCCTCGACCGCGGCGGCCGCGCTCTCACCACTTCGCGCCGATTCCTCGGCCGAGGCGGCGATGGCCCCGCTGGTGGCGGCCACCTGGTCGGAAGCCTCGCGCAGGCGGGCGATCATGTCCTTGAGGTTCGCCGCCATCCGGGCGATGGACTGGCCCAGCACGTCGCCCTCGCCCTTGGACTTCACGTCCGCCCGCAGATCGCCTTCGGCGATCCGGCTGGCGATGTCGGCCATGTCCCGGAGGTAGCTGAGCATCTGGTTGAAGGCCTGGGCCATGGCGTCCTTCGCCGAACGGGGGTCGATCTTGCCGGTGAACTGGCCCTCGGCGATGCGCCCGGCGGTGAGCGCCATCTCCGAGAGGTACTCGGTCATGCGCCGGAAGGCGTCGGCCATGGCCCCGATCTCGTCGTCGGAACGGGCCAGGATCTCCTGGTGCACTTCGCCCTGGCTGATGCGTTCGGCGACCTCTGCCATCTCCACCAGAGGCTTGGAGAAGCGCTGGGCCATGAGCGCCGCGGTGCCGCCGATGACCACGGTGGTGATGAGGCCCAGGATCAGGAACTGCCAGAACAGGGCGTTGACCGCGGCCAGCGCGTCGCTCTCTTCCTCGCGCGCCACCGCCACCAAACGCTGGCCGGCATAGCTGCCGAAGCCGGCTTCCGCCGCCCAGCCCACCAGGAAGCTGCGCCCGGTCTCGCGTTGGGTGTAGGAGAAGGAGCCGCGGCTCAGGGTGGAAGACGCCGTCTGCCGCGCCATCTCTTCCACCAGGATGGTGTCGTCGGCGCCTCCGCGCCCGGCAGCCAGGATGCGGCCCTTCTTGGGATCCAGGATCAGCAGCTCGCCGCTGCGCCCGAATTTCTCCTTCTTGGCCAGGCCCTCGTCGAAGAGGGCACCCCAGTTCACCCAGGAGGCCACCACCCCCATCAGCCGTCCGGAGGCGCGGTCCTTCAAGGGGGCGGAGAAGACGACGGTGAGCGCGCCGGTCTGGGACGACTTCAACACCTCTGGGGTGAAGTACACGTCGCCGCGCAGGGCACCCTTGAACCAGTCCTCGGCGCCCTCGTTCTTGCCCAAGAGCGAGGAGTCCGATGACCCCGCCACCACGCCGGCAGCGTCGGTCACCGAGAAGAGCGTGTAGACCGGGGCGTAGGTCCGGACCATGGCGGCCAGGACCTCCGACTTCTGTTCGGGCGCGGCGATGTCGACACCCAGGACCGGGTTTTGGGCGATGACCTGGATGTCGCCGTAGCGGTCGAAGAGGTTCCGAGAGAGCTTGTCGACAGCCGAGGCCGCCCGGTCCTCCAGGGCGCCCTTGACCTTTCCGGTCAGCGACTTGCGTCCGTTGTCGTAGGCCAGGAAGCCGAACACACCCAGGGGAACCAGGGCGACTCCCAGAAGGACCAGGGCCAGCTTGCGCTGGATTCCGCGGGGAAGCTTGAGCAGCACGCTACACCTCGCAACAGACGGCTGGTCCTTCAAGAAACGTTCCTGGCCGAAACTCCCTGTTTCTGGGGGCATTGGGAGCGTTTGGTGTCGAGTGCTTGTCAAAGTGGCCGAGCGCGGCCTGCCAGTCTGGCAGCCCGTCGCTGAGGCGGCTGTTCCGGCCGGGGTGGGCTCGCGGGGACGGGCTCACGCCGGCAGGCGGCGAGGCCTCACAATCCCAGGATGGACATCGAGAGGAAGATCCGCCTCTGGCTTCTGCTCTTCATGGCCGGCCTGCTGCTGAGCGGCCTCACCGCCTTTCCCCTGGAGTGGGAGACCCGCCTCCTCGACCGCTGGGCGCACGACCCTGGGGTGGGCATTGCCGGCCGCTTCCCCGAGCTGGCCGCCTGGCTCGCCCGGGTCCACGAGGGCCTGCGCGAGACCTACGCTCGCTACCCGTTCGTGGCCTACGGGACCGACTGGCTGGCCTTCGCCCACCTGGTGATCGCGGTGGCCTTTCTGGGCCCGCTGCGAGATCCCGTGCGCAACGTTTGGGTGGTGGAGTTCGGGATGATCGCTTGCGCCCTGGTCATCCCGCTGGCCCTGATCGCCGGGCCCCTGCGCGGGATCCCCTGGTTCTGGCGGGTCATCGACTGCTGGTTCGGCTTGCTGGGACTGGTCCCGCTGGTCCTCGCCTATCGCTTGATTCGACGCCTCCCGGCGACGCCTTCGACGCAGGCCTGACCCCTACCACTTGGGGCGGCAGGTGGCGGTCACCCCAAGGCGAGGCCAAGTCCCGCTAGAGGGGTTGCGTACAGTGCGCGGCGCCTACCACTTCGGTCGGCAGGTGGCGGTGACCCAGGGGGGAAGCCGTTCGGCGCCGGGGTAGAGCAGCCTCTTCTCGCCACGGTGGACTCGGCGCCAGGCGGTCACGGCATCCTGGAGGGTCTCGAAGCCCTCAACCAGCTCGAAGGTGGCGCCGGGCACGTTCACCGACCAGTAGGCGGGCATGGGGTCTTCGCGCAGCGAATAGCTCACCCCGCCCGGTCTGCTGACCCGATAGAGGAAGTACCGAGGCGGGCCCTTGGGTCCGAACTTCTTGGCCAGCGCGGCGCCCAGGGCGGCGAAGTCCAGGTAGGGAGCCGGATGCGGGCGGTAGGCGCGCATCTCGCCCTCGCTGGGGGCGCCACCGACCGAGGGGCCGCATTCGAGATCGGTGTCGGCCAGCAGCCGCTCCAGCATCACCTGCGGGGCCTTGCCCTTGACCTCGACCGCGGTGTCGAAGCGGGGCAGGGTGGGCTGTCCCGCCAGCAGGCGCTCGACGTGCTTGTCGATGTTGAGCTGGAGTCGGTCTGAGCGCTTTGGCTCGGCGGGCGTGGGAGATGGGGTGGCTACCGGAGCCGGCGAGGACTGGGGCATCGCCGCGGCGATAGCCCCTCCCCCGAGAATGGCGAGAAACGCAGCCCAGCACGCCAGCAGCCCGCGGCGGGAGATGGGAAGGCGAGACGGGTTCTGGAAAGCGCGACCCATGCTGGGTTGGACGCGTGCGCTCCCGGGCCGGTTTGATCCCCGCAGGATCGCGCGGCCCTTGGGTTCTTGAGCCAACGGTTGAGCGGCACCCGACTCGCGCGCCGCCGGCGCGAGGTCGACGACCCGCTTACAGCTCCTTGAAGGACTTGAGCAGGCCCTCGGCCTTGGCGGCATCGAGCTTCAGGATCGCCTCATCTCCCAGGCGTCGGGCGTGGTAGGCGCCGTCCTTCTGACCCACCTCGAACCAGGCGGCCGGCTTGCCGCCCGCAAAGCGCAGGTTGACCTTGAGGGCCGGCCTGTCCAGTCCGTAGTTGGCCGGGTCCTTCGGGCTGTCCACAAACTCCTGGGCCTCGACGCCGCCGATGGCAAAGAGCGCGTCCTGGACCTTGTTGGTGTCGAGGTCCTTGGTCTCCGGCGCCGTCTTCTTCCACTTGGGGGTGTCGACGCCGTCCTTGTCCTTGGTGGTGCTCTTGGCGAAGGCGCGCTTGCCGCCCTCCACCTCCACCTCGAAGCCCTCGACCTCGTAGGTGGCCACCTCGTACAACCGTTTGGCGCGAAGCTCCTTCATGCCCTTGGCCAGGTCGTCGACCAAAGCTCCCGGAATCACCACCACCAGTCGCGAGGCCGCATCCCGGGCGTGGTAGGACTTGTCCTTGGGGCTGGACCCGATCTCCAACCGCTTGTTGGTGCCGTCGCCCAGGCCCAAGCTCACGGTGCGCACCGGCTTGTCGAGGCCAAACGGCTTCAGGTCCTTGGCCTCTTCGGCGGCCACCTCGTCCATGCGCAGGCTTTCCAGGTTGCCCACCAGGCCATCAACCGTCCAGCGCCCGGCACGGGTCTTCAGGGGTGCGACGAAGGCCCAGTCCCCGGCCTGGTCCTTGGCCAGGCTGAAAGAGCCCTCGGGTCCGCCGATCTGCAGGCTCCTCACGTCGTCGCGTTTGACGTGGAGGACGCTGCGATCGCGCAGGTCGAAGGGCTTCTTGTTGAACGAGCCCTCGAGATAGGCGGGAAGCGTGAACACCCGGGGGGCTGCCGGCAGCTTGGCGTAGATGCCGTCGCCGGCCGGCGCGGCGTCCCCCAGCAGGAGCGTGAGCGGCTCCGTCTGGCCCTCGATCGCCCACTCGACGGCGAGCTTGGGGGGTTCCAGGCCGAAGTCGGCCAGCGCCGAAGCGCTGTCGGTCACCACGGCCTCGATCTCCAGGGACTCCAGCGAGGAGAGGATGGAATCGACCGCCTCCCCGTCGGCGGGGGCGGCGCTGGGGGCGGTGAGGCGCCAGCCCGAAACCTCCTTCACCAGACGAATGGCGTCGGTCCCGGCCGGGAGCAAGCGCAGCTCCTTGGCCTTGGCCCGCTCGAAGCCGAACACCTTCTCCTTGGGCTTCTCGTCCTTGGCAGGCTTCTTGGAGTCGACGAAGTAGGCGTAGGCGGCGAGGCCGGCCAGGACCACCAGAGCAACAGCCGTCTTGCGGAAAGGTGAGGTCATGACGTCACGCTCGCCGCCGCCACCAACTGGCGATTCCGAGGAACACGAAGAGACCCGGCAGGCCCAGCAAGCTCCCCAGGACCAGCAGGCGATGGGTGGCCGAGCCGGCGATGACCGACAACCGATGGCTCTCCGGATCGCGGGGGCGGATCGAGATGAGATCCGACTCGCCGGACAACCACGCCATGACGTTCAAGATCAGGTTCTGATTGCCTTGGAAGGCGAGGGAATCGTTGGAGACAAAGTCGGCGTCGCCGAAGACCACCACCCGGGCTTCCGGCGGCTTCGGTTCCTCGGCCCCCGGCGAAGGTGAGGGCGAGGGCGACGGGCTGGGCCCGGTTGGGCTCAGGGTGGCTGCCACCGCAATGGACACCGGCCCCTTCTTGTCCCTGCCTTCCTTGAAGTCGATCGGCTCCTTCAAGGTCAGGTTGGTGGTGGCCCAGGAGGCGTCCGAGCTCTGGATCAGGTTCTGGGCGGTCACCCCGGGCTTGCTGGTTCCGGCAGTCACCGAACGCGCGCTGTCGAAGCGAGTGGAAAAGGGGAACTCGCGCGTGATCTCGTGGAACGGGTACTGCTCCACCAGGACCCGCTCGGCCGCCACGCTGACGATCCCCTGCGCGGTGAGCTGGGTGTAGAGCTCGAGGACCAGGTCGGGCCCGGCCTCGATGTTCCATTCGCCGAGAAGGCCCGAGAGGTTGGGAAGCGGACCCTTGAAGTCGGGCTCGAACATCACCAGCGCCTTGCCCCCGCCGGTGACGAAGGCACCGAGGGCCGCGATCGACTCGGGCAAGAGGTCCTTCTCGGGCCCGGCCACCACCACCAGGGAGCAGGCGTCCAGCACCTTGGCGTCTCGGGACAGCGCCACGTCCTTGGTCTCGTACTGGCTGGCCTCCAGGGCAGCCTTGAGGCTCGAGTAGCCGCGAGGGCCGGTGTCGGTGGTGCTGCGCTCGCCCTCGCCCTTCAGGAAGCAAGCCGCCTTCTTGCCCTCACGTGTGACCTTGATGAGGGCGTTCGTTATGTCCTGCTCGCCCCCGGCGGTGATCAGCTCCCGCTTGCCGCGGTACTCGAAAACCAGGGTCGGCACCGCCTTGACCTCGAACTGGCGGGCCCGGGCCGGCTCCTTGCGGGCGTCGATGTCCTGCACCTTGAGGCGAGGGGAAAGCGCCCCATACTCGCGCAGGCGGTCCTGGATGTCCTGCCGGTACTGCGCCGTGCGCTCGTCCTGCACGAAGAAGTGGGTGACCTTGAGATCGTCCTTAAGACCGCTTACCAGCTTCCGGGTCTGATCCGACAGGGTGTACTTGCGGTTCTTGGTGAGGTCCCAGCGGGCGGTGTTGCGGTTGACCAGGTAGTTGCCGACTCCCAGGATGGCCAGCACGATCGCAATCAAAGCGGCCGTGTTGCCCCCATAACGCAGTTGGCGCCGCCCCACCAGGGCGGCGATCTGCTCGAAGAAGAGCACCAAGTGGAGCAGGATCAAAAGCAGCCCGGCCAGCAGGTACACCTGGGGGCGGCCCGGGAGCTTGGTTGCGATCCAGGGGATCTGGGACAGGACGGCCACCAGCAGGCCGATCGGCGTGAGGAGATGAACCAGCTTGTTGCGCATCAGGCCCTCCACCGCTGGCTCTCCACCGACTGCTGGGCGAGGAAGAGCCCGAAGAAGGTGAAGCTAAGGTAGAAGACCACATCCTTGAGGTCGAGCACGCCCTTCATCAGGTCCTCGCTATGCCGCACCAAACCCAGGTAGGAAAGGACCGGCTGATCCAGCCAGCCCAGGATCCAGATGCCGAGCAGAAGGCCGAAGGTGAGGCTGCCGGCGATGATCTGGTTCTTGGTCACCGTGGAGAGGAAGAGACCGATGCTGATGAACGAGGCCCCCAGCAGGAGCAGAGCCAGGGCCCCGGTCAGAAGCTGCCGCCAGTCAGGCGCGGCGATGGCGTGGGTCCAGAGCACAGCGAAGTTGAGGAAGCCGCTCGCCAACATCACAGCGTAGAGGGAGAGGGCGCCCAGGAACTTGCCCAAGACCACCTGGAGGTCGGTCAGCGGGGCGGTGGCCAGAAGCTCGATGGTGCCCTGCCGCTTCTCCTCCGCGAACAAGCGCATGGTGAGCATGGGAGTGAGGAAGAGGGTGACCACCGCCATGTTGTGAAGCACCGGCGCGATCAGACGTTCGTTGAAGGAGATGCCGCCTCCGGCCCCGCCGTAGGGAGACATGGCACTCCGCTCGGAGGCTTCAAGCACGTAGCTGAAAAGGAGGGAGAAGAACCCCCCGAAGAGCAGGGCCCAGATGAAGAGCGCCACATAGGCGATGGGGCTGCCGAAGTAGTGGCGCCACTCCTTCTGGACGATGGCCCAGATGTTGCGCATCGCGATCAAGCGTTCACCTCCGTGGGTTCGGCGACGGCGGACGACGAGGCGGCGGCCTCGGTCGTCGTCAGGTGCAAGAAGATCTCCTCCAGGCTCATGCCCACCGGCTGCAAGCCCAAGAGGTCGAAGCCCCGGCCAACCAGAGTTCGGGCTACCTCGGCTCGGGCGTCCTGGCCCGAGTCGGTCTCCACCTCGAAGGCCAGGCTGCCGGCTTCCCCGGTTCTGGGTTGGACGCCGATCACGCCCGGCACGCCGCGGAGGGCCGCCTCCACGGCGCCGGCCTCACCGCGAACGTCCACCCGTAGGGCGCCGGCGCCCCGCAGCCGGTGGGTCAGGTTGTCCGGCGTGTCCTCGGCGACCACCCGGCCCTTGTTGATGATCACCACCCGGCCGCAGGTCATGGAGACCTCGGGCAGGATGTGGGTGGACAGGATTACCGTGTGGTCGCCGCCCAGGCCCTTGATCAGCTCGCAGGTCTCGATGATCTGTTTGGGGTCGAGG
>Ga0209342_10002730_pt1 | contig 18761 bp, 12 predicted proteins | sample RifCSP16_2_FD_184023 | JGI IMG/M metagenome (GOLD analysis project Ga0209342, IMG submission 184023) | Soil microbial communities from Rifle, Colorado - Rifle CSP2_sed 16_2 (SPAdes) (version 2) | ecosystem: Environmental > Terrestrial > Deep subsurface > Rock core/Sediment | place: Rifle... | reverse complement strand
CGGGGCGAGCTCAGAGGGGGCGCCCCGTTGACTGTTTAACTGGGCGTGCGCTGGGTCATGCGTGGATTCACGGTTGGCAGTCCGCGGCCAAAACAAGGCCCTGGCGAGCCTCCAGTAAGACGGCACGGATTCTGCAGCCTCCGACCCACACCAGAGAGTGACCTTATACCTCGGAGGGTGCCGTGTCGTGGGTGGAGATTGCCGGTTGGGCCGTGGCCGTGCTCGTGGGCCTGTGGCTCTTGCGTCACGTGATTCACTTCGTGGCCAGTTCGATTCGCTGCGTTGGCGCCCTGCTTCTCATCGCGCTGGCCGCCGGGCTGTTGGCCGTCATCGGGCGCTATGTCCTGGCGTGGACCGGGAGCGGATAGGCAACCGCAGCAAGGGAATATCGTTAGAACGCGACCGCGGGGTAGAGCCACGCGGTCGTTGCATATTTCGGAAGGTTCGAGAATACCCCGGCGAGTGATAGACCGAAGGCGGGAGGCCGATGGACAAGGAAGGTGCCCCGTTGCCGCCGATACCTGGCCTCGCTGGCCGTGTACGGCATTGTGGAGTTGTGCCGGTGACGGTATAGTTGGGGCGGCAGGCGCCCCCGAGAATCCTCACGGCGCTTGGCGGCCGGATCCTCGGAGAGCGGCATGACCCAGAAGAATAGCGTACTCATCACCGGTGCCAACGGCGAAGTGGGTCACGGGTTGATCGCCCATCTGAGCCGCGACGCGCAGCTTGCCATCGTGGCCACCGACATCCAACCCCTCGACCCGGCGCTGCAAGCCATTCCCCTAACTTTCGTGCAAGGCGATATTCTCGATCAAGCGCTGCTGCAACAGCTCTTCGAAGGCCGTGCCTACCAAACGATCTTCCACCTGGCCTCGATCCTCTCCACCAAGGGCGAGCGCAGCCCGGAGCTGGCATTCCGCGTGAACGTCGACGGGACTTTTGCCCTGCTGATGCGTGCCGTGCAACAAGCGCGCGAGCAGGGGCGCACGATGAAATTCCTCTACCCCAGTTCGATCGCGGCCTACGGCCTGCCGGATGCGGACACCAAACGCGCGGCGGGGCAGGTTGCGGAGGACGCTTGGTGCTTCCCAGCCACGATGTATGGCTGCAACAAGCTGGCGTGCGAGAGCCTGGGCACCTACTTTGCCCGGCACTACCGTCGCCTGGATGAGCCGCGGTCGGGCTACGGCCTCGACTTTCGTTCGGTACGCTTCCCGGGATTGATCAGTGCGCAGACGGTGCCCACCGGCGGCACGAGCGACTACGGCCCCGAGATGCTTCACCATGCAGCCCAGGGCCTGGCCTACGAGTGCTTCGTCCGCGAAGATGCCTGCCTGCCGTTCATGGTCATGCCTGATGCTATCCGCGCGCTGCTCCTATTGGAGGCTGCCCCGCGCGAACGGTTGGCCCGTTTGGTCTACAACGTCTCGAGCTTCTCGCTCTCGGCCGGCGAGATCTATCGCCTCACGCTGAAGGCCTTCCCGGCCGCGGAAGTGCATTTCGCCCCGGACGTCAACCGCCAGGGCATCGTCGACTCCTGGCCCTGTGATGTGGACGATACGGCAGCGCGACGGGAATGGGGCTGGTATCCGGAATACAACCGGACACGCGCCTTCGATGAATACCTGATCCCGGCGATTCGCGAGCGCTACCTCGCCAGCCCCGGCTAAGCGCAAGGTCCAGCCCGTGCGAATCGCGCCGGTAACGAAACCACACCTGCACTTCGTTGGGCCGTTCCGCTGTGGAGCGTGACGACCCGGCCCTATCCAACGCGAGTCCCCTCTGCACGGAGGACATCCTCATGGAAGCCAACGGCGGTCTCCGCATCAATCGCAGGGCATTCCTTCAATCGCTGTCCATCCTGTTCGTGTTGATGGTCTTGGCCGGCATTCTCACGCGCGTCATCCCCTCCGGCCAGTTCGCGCGCACAACGGCCGAGGGCCGGGAGTTGATTGTCCCCGGGTCATTCGAATACACAGCGCGCCCTGCGTACGCCGTTTGGCGCTGGTTCACCGCCCCCTTCGAGGTGCCCTTCGCGCAAGGCGGGCTGACGGTCATTGTCATCATCGTCTTCATCCTGCTGGTCGGCGGCGCGTTTGCCGTACTCGACAGCAGCGGGATCATCCGTGCCGCCTTGGCCGGTTTAGTGAAGCGCTTCGGCGGGCGCAAGTACCTGCTCTTGATGCTCATCTCCCTCTTCTTCATGGTGCTGGGTGCGTTCTTCGGCATCTTCGAGGAGGTGGTGCCGCTCGTGCCACTGATGGTGGCGCTTTCGTATTCGCTCGGCTGGGATGCTCTGGTGGGGCTGGGCATGAGCATCCTGGCGACCAACCTGGGATTCTCGGCTGCGGTGGCCAATCCCTTCACAATCGGCGTCGCCCAAAAGCTGGCCGGGCTGCCGCTCTTTTCGGGTGCCGGGCTGCGCCTGGTGATCTTCGCCGTGGTGTACGCCATCCTGGCGGTCTTCCTGGCGGCATACGCACGGCGCATCGAGCGTGACCCGAGTGCTTCGCCGCTACACGGACAGGACGAGGCCGAACGCCGCAAGTATCAACTGCCGTTAGGGGAGACGATTGCCGGCAGCCCGCGCATGGGGAGGGCCTTGGCGTGGTTCTTGGGAGCCACGGTGCTCATCCTGGTTGTCCTGGTCGCCAGCCCGATCGTGCCTGCGCTGTCCGACCTCGCGCTGCCGCTGGTGGGTGTCATTTTTCTCATTGGCGGCGTGGGAGCGGGGTTGCTTTCGGGTGCGGGCGGCCGCAATGTGTTGGCCGGGCTGGCCCGCGGCGTGGTTAACATCCTGCCGGCCGTGCCGCTCATCCTGATGGCCGTGTCCGTCAAGCACATCGTCGTGCAGGGCGGCATCATGGATACGATCCTGTTCGCCGCCTCGCGCCCCTTCGCGGCCGCCAGCCCCTTCCTGGCTGCACTGCTCATCTACGGACTGGCCCTGATCATCGAGTTCTTTGTGGCCTCGGGCTCGGCCAAGGCATTCCTCATGATGCCCATCCTGCTGCCGCTGGCGGATTTGATCGGGGTCACGCGCCAGGTGACGGTGACCGCTTACTGCTTTGGCGATGGTTTCTCGAACCTGGTCTACCCCACCAATCCGGTCTTGCTGATCTGCCTGGGGCTGACGGTGGTCAGCTTCCCGAAGTGGTTGCGCTGGTCGCTCGGTCTGTGGATGTGGATTCTCCTGGCAACCATCGGGTTCCTCGGGCTGGCGGTGGCTATCGGATATGGCCCCTTCTAGCAGCGGGCCGAAGATACGCTTCTCATCAACCCGTTGCAGGGTGATCGACGATGAGTGAACAGCCGCTTCCTCCTGGTGAGGCGACATTCCGTGTTGCGGAGGCTCTCGAGGCAATCCGGCGGCAATGGCCTGTTGCGAGGCTCGAGAGCCATGCTGTTGGCGCGGGCAAGGACTTGACCAGCGACGTGCTGTGGGCTGAACCGCTGCAGCCTGAACATTGGCTTGTGCTCACCAGCGGGTTGCACGGCATCGAGGGCGGCCTTGGAGCGGTGATGCTCGACCTTTTCGTGCGGGAATTTGCGCCGCGACTCGACCCGCGCACGACGGGCATTGCGCTGGTGCATCCGGTCAACCCATGGGGTATGCGTTTTGGACGCCGGACGAACGCGAGCGGAGTCGACCTCAACCGCAACTTCGTGTGGGACTCGACCGGCAGCACGCCTTCCGACCGGTTGTATGACCGGCGCTCCAACCTCGAGTACGGCGAACTTGGCCTTCTCAACCCGAGGCGGCCGGTACACAGCCTCGGGCGCAGCGCCCTTGAATTCGGCGCGGGGCTGGTTTTGGGGCTGATGCGAATAGGGCCGCGGCGGCTGAGCCGCGCGACGCTGCTCGGCCAGTATGCCGACCCGCAGGGTGTGTACTTCGGCGGCCACGAGCCTCAGGAGGAGACAAAGCGGCTGGTTGAGCTATTCGAGCGGGCGCTCGCGCGTTCAAGCCGCGTTGTCTTGCTCGATATGCACAGCGGCTATGGACCGCGTTATCAGATGAGTGTCGTGGCCTCGGCGCTGGCGCCCGAGCCCGCGGCGGAGACCGCGCGCCGGATCCGATACCCGCGCGTGGTCAAATCCACGGGCGAGGAGTTCTACGCCATCAGCGGGGATATGATCGACTACATCTACAAGCTGCGCGAAGCACACTTTCCGGACCGGCACCTGTTCGCGGCTGCATTCGAGTTTGGTACATTCGGTGAGTCCTTCGGCGCACTGCTGCGGAGCCTGCGAATTACCATCTTGGAGAATCAGGCTTACCTCCATGGAGTCTCCGATTCAGCAGGGCGGTGGATCCAGCGTGAGTGGCGCGAGTTGTACTATCCGGGGGAGGCACGCTGGTGGGGAAGGGCGCGCGCCAACGCGCGACAAGCGTTCGAGGGAATCCTGCGGGCGGAGGGGATGTTGGCGTGAGCACGGCGGTGATGTGAGCGGCCACGATGCTCCGGTGACCCCTCACGGGGTCGCCCTGTTTTTCGCGGCAGGTGGGAGGCGGCCGCCTCAAGGGCGCGATGTGGCCCTACGGTACAATCGGGACAGTAGGGTTTGGGATGAAGGTTTGGATGCAGTCGCGATGATTTCATCGTGCGGATGGAGATGTGGCCCGCGTGACTCCTGAAGAGGCGATGCCCTCTCCAACAACGCTGCTCGACATGCTCGAACGCCGGGCGCAGAGTGCAGGCCAGCAGCCTGCGATTCTCGCGCCAGGGCGCGAACCGCTTTCGTATGAGGCGCTGTACGTGCAGATCACACAGACCGTGGCCTCCTTGCGCCGGCTGGGTCTGAGCTCGAAGGACCGCGTCGCCCTCGTGCTCGAGAATGGACCAGAAGCGGCTGTAGCGTTCTGCGGTGTGGCGGCAGGACTTGGGGCGGCGCCCCTCAACCCCAACTACCAGGCCGAGGAGTTCGATTTCTTCTTGAGAGACCTGCAAGCACAGGCCGTCATTCTGCCTCTGGGGGTTCCGTCACCGGCGCGAGATGTGGCTGAGGCGCGCCGCATTCCAGTTATTGATTTGGAGCCTCTTCTGGGTGACGCGGCTGGCGCCATCCGCCTTCACGGCCCGCAATCCAAGGTTTCGGCGATTGAAGGCAACCCCTCGGCGGAGGATGTGGCCCTCCTGCTGCACACCTCGGGTACGACCTCGCGCCCAAAGCTGGTGCCCCTGACGCACACGAACCTGAGCACTTCCGCCGCCAACGTGGCGGCTGCACTGGCCCTCTCGCCAACCGATCGCTGCCTCAATGTGATGCCGCTCTTTCACATCCACGGCTTGGTGGCCGCGCTGCTGGCTTCGCTGACGGCCGGTGGCAGCATCGTGTGCACGCCCGGTTTCTATGCCCCACTGTTCTTCGACTGGATAGCCGCTCACGCCCCCACGTGGTATACCGCCGTACCGACAATGCACCAATCGATTTTGGCTCGAGCGCGTGCCAACTCCGAAGGGCTCCAGCGCGGTCGTTTGCGTATGGTGCGTTCCTCGTCCGCCTCGCTCCCGCCCAGCGTCATGGCCGAACTGGAACATCTCCTTGGAGTGCCGGTGATCGAGGCCTACGGCATGACTGAAGCAGCGCATCAGATCGCCTCGAACCCTCTGCCTCCGGGCGTGCGCAAGGCGGGTTCAGTGGGTATTCCAGCCGGGCCGCAAGTGGCCGTAATGGACGACTCCGGCCGGCTCCTGCCGCAGGGAGAGCGAGGGGAGATCGTGTTGCGCGGGGCCAATATCACCGCTGGATACGCCCACGCTGAAGAGGCCAACGCGCGTGCTTTCACGGATGGCTGGTTCCGAACAGGCGATCAGGGCTACCTGGATGCCGAAGGGTACCTGTTCATCACCGGACGTCTCAAAGAACAAATCAATCGCGGCGGTCAGAAGATCTCTCCACGCGAGATAGATGATGTCTTGTTGGCTCACCCGGGCGTGGCGCAAGCGGTGACCTTTGCCATCGCGCACCCAACACTGGGAGAGGAGGTCGGGGCCGCGATTGTGCCGGCGCAAGGGGCCACACTCGCCCCAGCCCAGATCCGCGAGTACGCCGCAGCGCGTTTGGCTTTCTACAAGGTCCCCAGCCAGGTGGTCATCCTCGACGAGATTCCCAAGGGGCCCACCGGGAAGGTGCAGCGGATTGGTCTGGCCGCGAAGCTTGGTCTCACGGCGGGCGTGCAACGTGCTCCGGCCGGCGAGCAGGCACGGGTCGGGCCGCGCACACCGCTCGAGGCGCACATTGTGCAGGTCTGGCGCGAGGTGCTGCGCGTCGAGCCGATCGGCGTGGAGGATAACTTCCTGGCACTGGGCGGCGACTCGATTCTTGCGGCCCAGGTCGTCGGCCGATTGCGGAAGGCACTGGGCGTGGACTTGCGCCTGGTGCACTTCCTCGAGACGCCAACCGTGACGGCCATGGCCCTCAAGATCGTACAGTTGCAGGCAGAGCGACTGCCGGCGAGCGAACTCGAGCGGATGCTCGAGGAGATCGAAGGGGAGAGGCAGAACGAATCTCGCAGCGCGACGGCCGCGGACGAGTGACAATTTCGTTTGCGCATGTCCTGGCAGACGGGTTCACAGCGTGACCGACAACAAGGCTTTCGCAGATCGCATCGCCCGGCTTTCGCCAGAGCAGAGAGCCGTGCTCGAGCAGCGGCTGGCGCAGAAGGGCGCGCCGGTCCCCTCTGAGGCCATCCCCGCTCGCCCACCCGAGCGCTCCGCGCCCCTCTCCTATTCGCAAGAACGCCTGTGGTTCCTATCGCAATTGGAGCCCGAGAACTACGCCTTCAACAGGCCATTTGCATTTCGACTGCGTGGACCGCTGGATTCTGCCGCATTGCGGAAAGCGATCAATTCAATTGTTGAGCGGCACGAGGTCTTGCGCACGGTTTATCCCAGCGAAGATGGGCAACCTCGCCAGGTGGTGTTGCCTGCGCAAGAAATCCCGCTGCCGCTGACAGAGGTGAGCGGGTCCGCAAGCCGCTCACCCGAAGACGTGTTGCACGACCGGCTGCAGGCGGAGAGCCACAGGCAATTCGACCTGGCACGGGGTCCCATCCTGCACGCCAGCCTCTTCCGCCTGGCCGCGGACGACCATGTGCTATTCGTCAATGTGCATCACATCGCCTTCGACGGCTGGTCGGCTTCGGTATGGCTGAACGAGATGTCCCGGCTGTACCGGGCGTTCGCCGCAGGCGAACCCGGCAGGCTGGAGCCTCTCCCCGTGCAGTACGCAGACTACGCCGCGTGGGCTCGGGATCGTTTCGGCGAACGGACTCTCGAACCACAGCTGGCCTACTGGCGGCAGAAGCTGCGCGCGCCATTGCCTCGCCTCGACCTGCCCTTTGACCATGCGCGTCGCTCCGCCCAAACCCATCGCGGTGCCCACCTCGATCTCCTGCTTTCAACCGAGCTGACGGCGAAAGTTGCGGCCGAAAGCCGGCGGAGGCAGATCACTCCCTTCGTGCTGCTTCTGACGGCATACTGCGCCCTGTTGCATCGGTACACCGGGCAGACGGACATCGTCGTCGGAAGCCCGACAGCCAATCGCGATCGGCCGGAGACCGAAGGGCTTATCGGCTTCTTCGTTAACACCCTGGTGTTGAGAACCCAGGTCGAGGGGGTCCAATCCTTCCAGGATCTGCTGGCCACCGTGCGCACGACCGTTCTCGAAGCTCAGGCCAACGGGGATGTGCCCTTCGAGGTGCTTGTCGCCGACTTGCAGCCTCAGCGCGACCTGCGTTTTCCTCCCCTATTCCAGGTGCTCTTCAACTACAAGAACCTGGGAGCGGCAGAGGCGGCGCGAACCGCGGATCTTGCGATCCACGACCACGATTTCCAGAGCGGGATCGCGCAGTTCGATCTGGGCGTGGAGATCACACCCGCCGATGGGCGGCTGCGCTGCCGGTTCGACTACAACACGGACCTGTTTGACGAAGACACCATCGTGCGCATGATGGGACACTATGCCACGCTGCTGGCCGCGGCGCTCGACAAACCGGGCGAGACCATTGCTGCACTGGATCTCCTCAGGCCCGGGGAAATGCAGCTCCTGCTCGGGCAATGGACACAGACGAGTGCTCCGTACTCGGAGCAGGAGACGGTTGTCGACCTGTTCGAGGCATGCGCCGCTAAGCACCCTCGGCGACCGGCGCTCCTGCAAGGGGATCTTGCCCTCTCCTACTCGGAGCTCAATCAACGGGCGAATCGATTGGCCCGCCTCATGCAGTCGCTGGGGCTGACCGAGGATCAGAGGGTCGCAGTGTACTTGGAGCGGTCAATCGAGTCGGTTGTGGCGGTGTTGGCGGTGCTCAAGGCGGGCGGGGTCTTGCTCTTGCTCGACCCCGCCTACCCTGCCGAGGTGATTCGCCACGCAGTGGAGGATGCGCGGGCGGGCATGCTCGTGACCCATGCCGACCTGCTGGAGAGGCTGGAGGAGTTTGGGGGCGTGACGGTCTGCCTCGATGAACTGGGCGGCCGCCTTGCGGCAATGGAGAAACGCAATCTGGGTGTGCGACGGCCCTTGGATTCGCTGGCCTACATCATCTATACCTCTGGAACAACGGGCTGGCCGAAGGGCATTGCCATCCCTCACCGACAACTGGCAATCGGCATGGCCTGGCTCGGGCGGGCCCACCCTTTGAGCGAAAGTGATGTTGGCTGCCACCGCGCGCCGTTGGGTTTCCAGGATGCACTCTGGGAGATTTTCGCGGCGCTGACGCTGGGTGCGCCGCTGGTTGTTGTGGCTGAGGCGGAGGCGGGAGAGCCACGCCGGTTGGTGGAGGTCCTTGCGCGGCACCGTGTCACCCGGTTGATCGCCGTGCCGGCGATTATCCGGGTACTCCTCGATCTGGTCCCGGACCTGGCGGCCCGCTTGCCGCACCTCACGACCTGGATCGCGACAGGCGAGACCCTTTCGGGCGACCTGTATCGCCAGTTCATGCAGCGCATGCCTCACACGCGGCTCTACAACTTCTACGGTACGGCGGAAGCCGGCGATGTTGCCTGGTACACCCCCGACCCGCGCTACGACCACTTGTTGCGCTGTCCCATCGGGCGCCCGATTGCGAATGTGCGGACCTACATCTTGGATGAGACTCAGCGGCCGGTGCCCATCGGCATCCTGGGTGAGTTGTACGTAGCCTCCTCCGGCCTCGCACACGGATACCTCAATAACCCGCAGTTGACCGCCGAACGGTTCCTGCACAGCCCGTTCGGGCAGCCACCCGGCGAGCGGATGTATCGGACGGGGGACCTGGCCAAGTACCTCGCCACGGGTGACATCGATCTTGTCGGGCGTGTCGACCAGCAAGTCAAACTGAACGGCATGCGCATCGAACCTGAGCAGGTCGAGGCGGTCCTGGAAGAGCACCCGATGGTGGAGGGCGCCTGGGTGGATGTTCGCGCCGACCCCTTGGGCGATCGGCGGCTGGTGGCCTACGTGATGGGCCGCGCCGACCCCGAATCCTTGCTGGCATTCATCCGCCCGCGGTTACCGCGCTACATGTTGCCACAGCTTTTTGTCCACCTTAACTCGCCTCCTCGAACTCCCACCGGCAAGGTGGATCGACACGCGCTGCCGGATCCCGACTGGGCCTCGCGCACCGCGACGCGTCGCGCGGTGCCGGCGCGTAATGTGGTTGAGAGGCGCCTGGCCGCGATCTGGTCCGAACTCCTGGGTGTGGCCGAGGTCGGTGTCGAGGATGACTTCTTCGAGATTGGCGGCCACTCGTTGATGGCCGCACGACTGATGGCTCGCATCGAACGCGAGTTCGGCACGTCGCTCCCGCTGGCACTTCTCTTTGAGCACTCCACCATCGCGGGCATCGCCGAGGCGCTGAGAGCCAAGGAGGGTCCACGTGGGTGGAGCCCGTTGGTGCCAATCCAGGCGGGAGGTGAGCTTGCCCCGCTGTTCGTCGCGCACGGCATGCTTGGCAATGTCCTTCACCTGCGCCATTTGGCGCAGGCGCTGGGGCCCGACCAACCTTTCTACGGGTTGCAGGCCCGAGGCCTTGATGGTCGGGAAACGCCGCAGGATCGGGTGGAGGATATGGCCTCCGACTACCTGCGGGCCATTCGCCGCGTGCAACCGCATGGGCCATACTTTCTGGGTGGCTACTCGTTCGGCGGGCTCGTTGCTTTCGAGATGGCGCACCAGTTGGCCGCGGAAGGAGAGCAGGTTGCCGCCCTGGTGCTGTTCGACACAAAACTGATCCGGCCGCCTCGACCGGCCGGTGCGCGTCGCAGGCTGGCGGTTGCACTCAGGCGGGAGATTCGTGCGTTGCCACGGACTCTGGAATACATGCGAACATTGCCCCTGCGTCAGCGCCTCTCGTTTTTGCGGCGCAAGGTCGAGATCTTCAGCGGATCGAAGCTGGGTGTTCGCCTCTCGCATCGCCGCTTGCCCCGCTTGCCTCGCAACCTGCCACAATCCTCGCTGGCCGTGCTGCAAGCCTGCCGGAGCGCCATGCGCCAGTACACTCCCCGGCCGTATCCAGGCTCGGCGATCCTTGTTCTTCCAGAGCTGCAGCCGGACTATTCCGTTCGAACGGACGAGCAGAAGGTGGTGGATTGGAGTGCGCTTGTAGATGGCGGGCTGGATGTAGTGCGCGTTGGGGGGAGCAAAGGGACCATGATCGCTCCGCCCAAGGTGACGACGCTGGCGCGGCTGCTCATCGAGCGGTTCGAACGCGCACGCCTCAATCGCTCTGGTAAGTAGGCCTGCCGCGTGCCCCGTTGCGGCAGGAAATCCTCGAGCGCGGCCGTCGACCTTCCGCAGGTCTATCTGCGATCAATGGCCCAGCACCACGCGTGACAAACCCGCTTTGCGCGGCGACGGCCTAGTGGATCTCAAAGAAGGCTGGGTCATACATCTGCAGCCGAATCGTGAGAGGTTCTCCTCGAACCACGACCGCACCGACGAAGCCTGCCTGGGGGGTGAGGCGAACTGCAGACCATTTCGCGGAGTCTTCGCCTATGTCAAGCGCAAACCATGCGGAGGGGTCAGTGGGTAGACGCGGCAAGATTGTGACGCGTGGTAAGTCCAGCGACAGGCCCAGACCAGTCGCCTTGGCGTACGCCTCCTTGCAAGACCACAGCATATGGAGGACGACGCGACGATCCTCCGTGGATAGCGCCTCCAGAGGGGCGATTTCCTCTCGCGAGAGCATCTGAGAGGAGATCTCCTCGATCTCTGCCCCCAGCCGAATCTTCTCAACATCCACGCCCACCTCGACATGCGCGACTGCGCAAAGGGCAAGGCCCTCTGAGTGTGCGAGGTTGAAGTGAAGTTGAGGGTGCGCCTGGGGGCTCGTAAGGCCTGGTTTGTCGTACGGCCCAGGCGCGAAGACGAGTGAAGCCGGCGAGGCCCTAAGATAGCCAGCCAGGATACGGCGCACGGCGACATGCGAAGCCAGGAAGCGTGCGCGGCCGAGTTCATCGCGGACCGCCTCGGCGCGCTGCAGCTCATCACGTGAGAGATGACCACGCGAGGCGTGTGCGGAGGCACTTGCTGCGTCGAGGTCAATTCGCCACAGGTCGACAAGTCCCTGCCGGAGAGGCAGGCTGCCTGTCGGGGCGCGCCAGTCAGATTCGTTGTTGGGTGGCAGTAGCGCATCCATCACGACGGTTCGGGCCACAGTTCCGCTGGCGTATCGATGCACCCACCCGTTGGTTGGCGAAATGTCTGGTGGAACTCCTCCACGGACATGGATGTGACTTCTTCGAGTGGCCTATACCAACCCTCCTTCACAGCCCAGTCCGTTTGGCCCAGCAGTTCGTAGAATTGGCCGCTGTTTCCAGAAGGAAAAAGCTCCAGTTCGACGTGAGCATTGGAGGGGGATGGGCACCCACGCACATTGGATCCGATCAAGTGCCTCTGGGTCTCGTAGTTGGCCCAAATGCCCTCATCTGGGTATAGAAGAACTATGAGGAAATCCCCGACTTCCACATTCCGCAATGGCCCACCCTCGGTGGCGATCATCACAGATGTTGGAATACCCTGCTCGGAGAGGAGACGCGGAAGCATATAATAGCCGGCCCGCTCGGCAAAGGACGGCGAATCAAAGACACTAGGAAATCCGATCTCTTCCAGTTCGCGCGCCCGGAGGCCAATTTTGTTGACAGTCTGTTCTGTGGAAAGGAGGTCTATGCTGAAGCCTACGATGACGTCGAGCACCAGGTCACCCTCAGCGTACGTTGGGGAAAGGGCTACCCCCTCAGGTCCGACGTATGGCGGCAGGTCCGAGATACTGCTGAGGTACGCTATGATGGTCTGGGTATCTTGGTAGGTACTCTTCCCCGGCGTGATGCCCCACAAGCAGGGGAGGCTGCAGCCTCCATTGTCGGACAGCAGCTCCAGTAACCTGGCACGCGCCTCCTCTACTGGCAATGCAGGAACGGCTGTTGGCGTCGTTGAAGGGATGGCGGTACTTGTGGGGAAGGCCGTCGAGGTCAGCACAAGTGTGGCGCTGCTTGCTAATTTGGGTGTGACTGTAGCCGAGGGTGTTCCCTTCCAGCTGTGTGATGTTGCGCATCCCCCAAGGGAGGCGGAAGTCCCCATCAAAGCGACCAATAGAACGAGTTTCCGAATCATCAAGCCCCCCTTGGTCGTCGCCTTTCAATTCGTAATGGTCGGTGGGAGGTTGTTCAGGGGATTCATCGATCGAGTCCACAACTTCCCGCGCATACTGTTTGCTCCGTTGAGCATCGCCAAGTGCGGGAATCTGAGCGTCACAGGGTCGAGGAGCGGGTGACGGGATTCCCAGGCCCGCGGCCCGGGCGGGCGTACCCGCGAATGCTTGTTTGGGAAGAGGGCGACTCTCAGATCACCCGAATCCCTTGCTCTTCCCTGATTCTCAGCGACGACTCCGTCGGTGACTCGACGAATAGAGCGTCTCACTTCTACTCGTTTCTTACGTCCTACGTGCGCACACCGACCAGACCTCTGCCGCGTCACGTTGTCAGCTGGATTACCGTTGTCCGCGGCACTCGCCATTGCCCGGAGGCAACTTAGAGTATTGGAAGAGAAGTCTTCGACCAAACGCGATGGTCAATGTTACCGCATGGTAAGCCGCAAGTCGAGTTATGTGCGGTGTGCGCCAAACGATGTAGGAAGCGGGGCACCGGTCGGTTCATGGCCCCGACGGAAGGGCAGCGGTACGTGCTCTTGGTCTTGCTGTTGCTGGCCCTCGTTGTGGTGGGCTCGATCCGTCTCCTGGAGCGGGAAGAGGTCACGCCTATATGACTCAATGTGAGCCCATCTATGGATGGCCCCTTGGCCAGCGGGCCTGCCGTTTGATTCCGCAGCCGTGGTCCTTTCCTTGAGGCCACGAAGTGGCTGTGGACGACACATGCCTGCTCTGACGATCCGAGAACCTCACGCAGCCGGTTCGCGGTGTCCGACTGGGTACAACCCTGGGATCGAGACCGGCAGGCGTCCAGGGAAGCTGGCCTGGCCGGTCAGGGCGCGGGCCAGGGCATCCATTGATGGTGGGAGGATGCCGTAGGTGCAGGCGTACGTCGGCGCCTCAGGGAACGCGGCCAAGTCGTACGGCAGCCGCAGGCCGATCACGACCGTCGGATGCCCGGCTCGCAAGACGGCCCGAACTAGCGCCGCCTGACCGTCTTGCTGGCAGGCAGCCAGCGTGCCCACGATCACGCAATCAAAGCCGGGTAGTCGCTGCAAGATCGCCGCGATGTCCCCTTCGGTTGGATTCGCCGGAAGCATGAACTCCTCCACGTGGGGCAGGTAGGCCCGCAACGCGGACGAAAGGCTGATATCGACAGTTGACGACGTGTCGGCCGGGGTGAGGTCGATCGGTTGGGGCAGGACGACGGCCGCCCGCTGATCGGAACGAAGCTTAATGGGCAGGCGATGGGCCTGATCGCGAACCAGCGTCATCGCCCTTGAGGCAATGTCGATGGCGACCTGGCGGTGGGCTGCGCAGCCGACGACGTCCAGGTCGGGTTGCACCGGTGCGGCCGAAAGCCAGTCCTTGAGCGCCAGCACGCGCCCGACGGCCGCGTCCAATTCCGTCTGGTCAATAGCGCCTTGGCGGAGCGCTCGAGCCAGGCTTGCATGGACGCGTCGTTGGTCGTCGGGGTCGCTGGCCAGCAGCAACAAGTCCGCGCCTGCCGAAAGCGCGGTGAGCGCTTGTTCGCCCAGAGCCGCTCCCTGGAGAATGGCCTGCATGTCCATGGCATCGGTGACGATCACGCCGTCGAAACCCATCTCGGCACGCAACAGACCCTTCAGGATGGCCGGGGAGAGGGTGGCCGGGAGGTCGTCGCGGGCGGTCAGCGCCGGCAGCGCAACATGGGCCGTCATGACCAGCCGGACCCCGGCGTCGATCGCAGCCCGGAACGGAGGCAGCTCGACGCGGCGCAAGCGCTCTGCGGCATGGGGGATAATGGGCAGCGCGCGGTGCGAGTCGCTGGACGTATCGCCGTGCCCGGGGAAATGCTTCGCGGTAGCCGCCACGCCGGCGGACTGAATCCCGCTGACCAGCGCCGCCGTCAGCTCCGCCACGGACTCCGGGTCTTCCCCGAACGATCGAATGCCGACGACCGGGTTTTGCGGGTTGACATTCACATCTGCGCATGGAGCATAGTCGACATTAATGCCCATCGCCGATAGCTCCCGCCCGAGGACCTCGCCGGCCCGCCGAGCTAATTCTGGGGAGCCGACCGCCCCCAGCGCCATGTTGCCCGGAAGGCATGTGGCGCCCTCACCGATCGCCATCAACTGCCCACCTTCCTGATCAGCCGCGATGAGCAGCGGGGGCAATCCAGCCTGGCGAGCGGCGGCCTGCAATGCCGCCGTCAGCTGCCGCACCTGGGCGGGATGGTCCACATTGAGGTGTCGGAACAGCGTGACTCCGGCCGGTCGGTAGGCGCGCAACCCGTTGAGGACGTCTTCTGGGAGATGGTCCTTGGCAGCGAACGCCACCAGCATGCGTTGGCCGAGCTTGCCTTCGGTGGTCAGGGTCTCACCCATTCGGTCTAGCTCCCGCCTCGGGTCTCACCATATCGGACAATCGGCCAGCGCGCGCTCCGGTTGAGGACAGGATCATGAGCGGCCACCCCCCCCATGCGGAGACGGAGCCATAGATCGGAGGCATGAATCGTGCGCGCTGGGGGCCTCTCATTCCGCAAGACCCGGCATCCCGGCCCGAGTCCTTACCCCTTTCGAAAGCAAGTATTGCACCCGGCGCGGGGTCGGCCCATCCGCATCCAACCCGGGTGATCTCCGGCTATCCCTTGACTGCGCCGGTCAACCCGCGCACGAACTGGCGCTGCAACACCACGAACAGGACCAGGATTGGCACTACGGTCATGACTACGCCGGCGGCGATTCCGCGGGTGTCGGAGGCAAACATCCCCTGCAGCGCCACGAGGCCGACCTGAAGCGTCATGCGCCCGCGGGTGTGCAGCATCAGCGACGGCCAGTAGAAATCGTTCCACTGATTGACGAAAGTGATGATGGCGACCGTCGCCAGGGCCGGTCGAACCGATGGCAAGAGGATGTCCCACCAGATGCGCAGTTCGCTGGCGCCGTCTATCCGCCCGGCATCGAGCAGGTCGTCGGGGACGGTCCGGAAAGCCTGGCGCAGGAGGAAGATGTTGAACACGCTCGCCAGGCTAGGGAAGATCAACGCCAAGATGTTGTCGTAGTAATGGAACACGTTGACAGCCAGGACGAACCCGGGGATGGAGGTCAGCTGCGGCGGCACGATGAAGGTCGCCAGGAGGAGGTAGAAGATCACCTCTCGCCCAGGGAATCGCATCTTGGCCAGCGGGTAGGCCGCCAGCGACGTGAATACCAGGTTCAAGACGACCGTGCCCCCGGCCACCAGGATGCTGTTCGCGAAGAAGCGGCCGATCGGCAACTGGTCCCAGACGCGGACGTAGTTGGCGAGGGTGGGGTTGCGTGGGATGAGCTGCGGCGGCACGGAGAAGACCGCGTCGTTGGGGCCTTTGAACGAGGTGAAGACAACCCAGACGAAAGGGAAAACGGTCACGGCGGCGACCAGGCACAGGATGATGTACCAGGCCACGGTTTCAAGTGCGCGGCGCGGCGCCGCCGGGTGGGCCCGCCTCACGTGCCGGCCTCCGCCCCGCGTTCGAGCAGCCGTATGTTCACGATCGAGAACGCCAGGGTGATGACCAGTAATACCAGGGCTACCGCCGAGGCGTACCCGGCGTGCTGCAGCCGGAACGCCTGCCGCCACAGGTAGAACACGATTGTCACGCCGCTGTTGAGAATGCCGCCGAGTCCGCCGGTGAGGATGTAGATCTCGTTGAAGACTTGCAGGGCGGCCAAGCTCGAGATCACGGCAACAAAGGTGACCTGAGGGCGCAATCCTGGCAGGGAAACGTACCAGTGCTTCTGCCAGCCATTGCAGCCGTCAATCACCGCCGCGTCGTAAAGTTCCTCCGGGATGTTCTGCAGCCCGGCCAGGAAGATCATCATGTAGTAGCCGAGGCCCAACCAGATCGTCAGGAGCATGGCAATCGGCAGCGTGTAAGCTGGCTCAGCCAGCCACTGGATCGGCTCCCGAATCAACTCCAGCGACAGCAGGATGCCGTTGAGGAGGCCATTCGTGTCGAGCATCAGCCGCCAGGCGATGCCCACGGCGATGCTGCCGCTGATGACGGGGATGTAGTAAAGCGCCCGAAAGGCGTAGATGCCGGGAAGTCGCCGGTCGACGACGATCGCCAGCAGGATGCACAGGAAGATCAGGATCGGGGTGACGAGCAGATAGACCAAGGAATGCCAGAGGGCCTGCCAGAAGATCGCGTCATGGACCAAGGTTTGGAAGTTCTTCAACCCGATCCAGACCGGCGGGGTGATGATGCTGTAATCGGTGAAACTGTAGTAGATGACGGCGGCGATGGGATACAAAACAAACACGGCGACGCCCAGCAGGGCGGGACCCAGAAACAGGTAAGGCGTCAGCGAGAATCTCTTGGTCACGGCGTTCCCCGCCCTCGCCAGCCCTCTCCTGTTGCTGGAGAGGGCTGGCGGTAGATGGCGGCGGCTTACTTGATCAAGGCGTTTGCCTTGGTCACCGCGTCGGTCAGCGCCTGTTGCGCTGGAACGTTGTTGAATAGCGCCTGTTGGATCGCCTGGAGCAGAATCTCGTTGACGTCCTTGAAGCTGGGGATCGTGGGCTTCAGGTCGGTCTGTCTGGAGATGATGTCCTTGGCGATCGGCTTCGCGCTATCCTCGATGGCGACCGGCTTGGCCGAGAAGAATGGATCGTCGTAGGAAGCCGGCGTCGACGGATAGATCGAAACGACCTTGGAGAACTCGAGCATACTGCGTGGGTTGGTGAAGAACTGCGCCAGGGCGATGGAGGCGTTCGGGAACGGGGTGTCCTTCTTCACCGAGATCGCCATAGCCGTCGGCGGCATGGCGCCGGAGGCTCCGAGCGGGGCCGGCACGACCGCCAGGTAGCCGTACAACCCGGGGTTGTTGGTGCGCACCTCGCGGATCAGCTGCGGCCCTGTCTGGAAGAAGGCAGCTTTGCCCGTGGTGAACAGATCGAGCGCCACCCGGTCCTGATCGGTCATCAGCGCCGTCCGGTCGACGACGCCCGCCTTGACCATGTCGACGTACATCTGCAGCCACGTGACGGCTTCCGGCGAGTCGAACGTGAACTTCTTGCCGTCGTCGCTGATGAACTTGACCCCGCCCTCATAGATCATCTGCGACGGGAGGTCATTGACGGTCAGACGGATGTCGCACAACGTGCCGGTCATGGCCTTGATCGTCTTGCACAAAGCCGGCAGACCGGCGACGGTCTTCGGGAACTCCTCGACCTTCAGCCCGGCCTGCGTGTAGAGTTGGGTGTTGATGAGTTCGACGGCGACGGCCGCGTACCAGGGGAACTGGTAGTTCTTGCCGTCGACCAGCGAGACTCTCCACAGCCCGGGGAAGTATACATCCTTCACGCTCTGCGGGACGGCGTCATCCAGATTGAGCAGCACGCCCTTGGTGGCGAACTCGCTCACCCAGCCTTCGCCGTTCGACAGGTTGGCCACGTCGGGCTGCGTGCCGGCAGCCACGGAGTTGCGGTAATCATCCAGGAAGGTTCCCTGATGATCTTCCCACTTGACCGTGACCCCGGGATAGGCCTGCTGGAAGCGCGCGATCGTGCCGTTGATGAAATCGTCGAAGGTGGGGCTCAGCCAGAAGGTCCAGAACGTGATCTCCGCGTTCGGCTCAACGCCCTGGATGACCGCCTCCGGGTTCGGGCCCGGGGTGGGCGTGACGACGACCTCCCTGATGATCGTGACCGGGGTCGGCGGCACGGAGGCCTCGGTCGCTGGTGCCGGAGTTGCGGCCCCGGCGCACGCGGCGAGGACGATGCTCGCCAATACGAACAGGGACAGCACTTTGGTACGCATCTCGTGTCTCTCCTTCTTGCTCCTGCGCTAGGGTGGTTCGGTGGATCTGGCGGCTCAACGCCGGCCATCGCTATCGGCGCTTGGCCGGGACCAGGGTATGCTTTGGGCCCCTCCTTTCTTTCATCGCTCTTGGAGCTGTTGATGATTAGGCACGATGTCTTCCCTTTGCGGTCGCGCTAGCCGAGGCGGGCCATGCGCCCGCGGACGTCTTCGGCAAACCGGTCGATGTGTGCCAGGACGAAGGCAGCAATGTCCAGGGTCGTATCCCGGATCAGCGGGGTTAGGTCCATGGCGTAAGCCAGCCCCTTGGCGGTGTCGACGCCGTGGGATTCAAAGTAGGTGGCGTTG
>Ga0209342_10002728_pt1 | contig 18767 bp, 20 predicted proteins | sample RifCSP16_2_FD_184023 | JGI IMG/M metagenome (GOLD analysis project Ga0209342, IMG submission 184023) | Soil microbial communities from Rifle, Colorado - Rifle CSP2_sed 16_2 (SPAdes) (version 2) | ecosystem: Environmental > Terrestrial > Deep subsurface > Rock core/Sediment | place: Rifle... | reverse complement strand
ATCGCAGCCGTCAGCGTGGTCTTGCCATGGTCAATGTGCCCCATGGTGCCCACGTTCAGGTGCGGTTTGCTGCGATCAAATTTTTCCTTCGCCATGAATCCTTCTCCTTAGCTAATAAATGTTTTCGTTGTCAGAGCCCTCAATGGGATTTGAACCCATGACCTCATTCTTACCAAGAATGCGCTCTACCCCTGAGCTATGAGGGCTTGCGAACGGAAAAGTTGTTCTCACGGACAGCTTTTCCGTTCGCGTTGGAGTTTGCTGTGCACCCCATTCGATGCAGGTCACTCAAATGACCCGCAAACTCCAGTTTTGTGGACAGGGAGGGATTCGAACCCCCGAAGGCTTACGCCATCTGATTTACAGTCAGACCCCGTTGGCCACTTGGGTACCTGTCCTAGCTCCGCCAATCGTTGACGGAAGCCGACGACGGGAATCGAACCCATAACCTACCGCTTACAAGGCGGTTGCTCTGCCGTTGAGCTACGTCGGCACTTAATGATGTTAAAAAACGGCGACCAGGCGCGCAACATTCTGCCATCACAGCCGCAACCTTGGCCGCTCGGCGAATGGCAAGTTTATCCGCGTTAGGCGGGGGAGTCAATAGAACTGGCGCTAACCAAGCGGCAAGAAGCCGAGACTTCAACAGGAATCAGTCGCAAGCCTAGCCAGATTAGCCCGGGGATGATCAGCACGTCATCTAGATGCCCAAGCACAGGAATGAAGTCGGGGATGATATCAATCGGCGTGAGGAAATAGGCAATGGCGGCACCAAGCAGGATGCGCGATAGCCTGGGTGTCCTCGGGTGAGCGATCAGGCACCGGTAAAAGGCCAGCTCCGACTTAAGCTTGCCCTTTATCCTGGCAAGAACCCTCATCGGTGAAACCCTCGGGCCTGCCAGGCGAGATAGAGGGCTATGGACCCGGCCACCGCCGCGTTCAGGGATTCGATCTTCCCTTGCATGGGCAACCTCATCAGCACATCACAAGACTCGCGCACGAGTCGCCGCATTCCTTCGCCTTCACTCCCTACCACTAAAGCCAGGGCTCCATCAAGACGTACCGTATCCACCGACTGAGAACGCTCACCGCCTTCCAAACCGATGACCCATACATTGGCCTTTTTTAACTCATCAATAGCCTGTGCCAAGTTGAACTGGGTGATGAGCATATGTTCACTGGCGCCCGCTGAGGAATTGACCACTGCCGGAGTCACCGTCGCCGTGCGCCGTGGGGGCAAGATGACTCCATGAATTCCCACGGCTTCGGCAGTGCGCAGTAACGTTCCCAAGTTTTGAGGGTCCTGCAAAGCATCTAGTAAGAGGAAGAATGGCGGCGAGGATGAATGCTTCGCGTTTCCTAACAGCTGATCGAACTCCGCATAGTGGTATTCTTCGGCCTGCAAAACAACCCCCTGGTGTATGTCTGCGATGCCGTCTAATTCGCGTCTTGGCACTTGTTCAATAGCCAGATTTCTTTCCCGCGCGATTTGTTTCGCGGTTTCCAGTTGATCACTGGATTGGACGCCTTGAGCGATCTTCAGACGGTAAGTTTTCCGCCTGCCGGCACGCAAGGTTTCGTAGACCGCGTTACGTCCGTAAATCCATTCTTTCAAAGATTATTTCCAGCGCCAAGAAGAACCGCCGGCGCTATCCTCAACCAAGACGCCAAGGCCGGCAAGCTGATCCCGGATCCAGTCAGACCAATTCCACTGCTTCTCAGAACGAAGCTCATCTCTGGCTTTTAGCAGCATTTCTATAAGTCGAGCGGGATTCCCCTTTTCTTCCCCCCCGCCAACCGCGTCCCATTGTATTTCTGATAATCCATCTTCGTCCAAACCCGAACGTAATGATCTGAGCAAATCGAAATAAGGGTGCAGGTCGATATCCTCTCGAACTCGCGTAAGCCTCAGTCCAAAGACGTCACTCAATTCCCTCAGAGTTCTTTGGGCGTTCTGCAGCTGCTCATCGGTGGCGCCTGCATCGCGAGCTTGGTTGATCTGGCGCACCAGATCAAAGAGCAAGCCTAGGGCCGCTGCGGTATTGAAATCGTCATCCATAGCTTCGATAAAGCTGGTCTGGGCTGCTTCGGCCACTTTCCGCAGAGCAGCCAGTTCCTCTTTAGAGGCGCCGTTCACTCCAGGAAATGCGGGACGTAACCCGCTGCGCAGGCGGTCCAGGCCGCGGGTCGCCGCCTCGACAACTTCATCTCCGAAGATTAGCGGATGCCGGTAGCTACTGTTCAACACCATCATCCGTAATACATCGGCATCGTGGTTTTCAAGAAACTCCTTTAGTGAAATCAGATTTCCCACTGAGCGCGACATTTTCTCACCAGAAAATTGCATCAGGCCGTTGTGCATCCAATAGCGCACAAACGGTTGGCCCGTGAGGCTTTCGCTCTGGGCGATCTCATTTTCATGATGTGGAAAAATCAGATCGTTACCGCCACCATGGATATCAATTTGCTGCCCCAAATGATGAAATACCATGGCCGAGCACTCAATATGCCAACCCGGGCGACCCTGACCCCAGGGGCTATTCCAGGCTGGCTCGCCAGGTTTGGCAGCTTTCCAAACTGCGAAGTCCATAGGATGCTCTTTGCGTTCATCGACATCGATGCGGGCGCCCGCTTGCATATCTTCCAGCCGGCGGCCGGACAGTTTTCCATAATCCTCGTCTTTTTCGACGCGATAATAAACACTGCCATCGACGATATAAGCCGATTCGTTCTCTAACAATCGGGCAACCATGTCTATGATGTAGGGAATTTCCCCGGTAGCGCGAGGATATACCGTTGCAGGCAGGACGTTGAGCACCTTCAATTGCTGATCGTATTCTTCAATGTAGCGTTCCGCCAGCTCAAGGGGCGGTTGGCGTTCTTGATTTGCGCGCTGGATAATCTTGTCGTCCACGTCCGTGTAATTCATCGCGTGCCGAACGCCGTAGCCGCGATATTCCAAGTACCTTCTGACAATATCGAATACCAGACTCGACATCCCATGCCCAACGTGCGCGCCACCATAGACGGTCGGGCCGCAGACATACATGGTGACCTTGCCGGCTACCAGCGGCTTGAAATCCTCTATCTTCCGCGTCAGCGTGTTGTAGATGTGAAGCGTCATTGATTTCCCAGCGAGTGCTACTTTGCCTTGCGGCGGCCAACTCTGGAATCCCCCTCGGGCTTAGCAAAGATCATGCGACCCGCAGCCGTTTGCAGCACTTTGGTCACTGAAGTTTGCACGTCCTGACCCAATAAATCGCTGCCGTCCTGCACGACTACCATGGTGCCGTCATCCAAGTAACCAACGCCTTGGCGAGCCTCGCGCCCTTCCTGGATAATGCGCACGGTCAGTTCTTCGCCAGGTAGGAACACGGCCTTCACTGCATTCGCCAGGTCATTGATATTTAGAATACTCACCCCCTGCAATTCCGCCACCCGGTTCAAATTGAAGTCATTGGTGAGGATGGGGGCGTGCATCTGGCGTGCCAAAATAACCAGTTTGTCGTCAACATCGCGCGTGCCTTCGACGTCGATATCACTGATCTGCACAGGCAGCTGCGGATCCTTTTGCAAATTCGCCAACACTTCGAGGCCACGGCGCCCGCGCTGACGCCGCAATTTGTCGCTAGAGTCGGCGATATGCTGAAGTTCAGCAAGTACGAAGCGCGGAATTAGCAGGGTACCCGAGAGGAAACCGGTTCGCACGATGTCAACAATGCGGCCGTCAATAATGACACTGGTATCCAGCAGAATGCTGCGGCCGTTGTCAGCAGTTCGAGCGCGCGAATCCCCTCCCCGGGAAGGCAGAAAGCTGAAAATGGAAAGAATGTCGTTCTGCCGGGCGATAAAGATCACTACGCCTAGGTAAGCGAGAATAATGGCAAAAGCCAGCGGCAGAATTTGGCTAAATGGTCGAGGCAGAAGAGAGAGCGGGAACGATAACAGGCCGGCAATCACCAAACTAACAATGAGGCCAAAGAGTCCGGCTAACAAGGTTCGCGACGATAGCTGGCCTAGCAAGCGCCGCACCGCGCGGATAGGTCTGACCGTAAGCCAGGGAGTTAGGATTAACCCTGCGAGCACTCCCACCATGCCAAATACAAGCGCCCAACGGCTTGCTTCGGCGTCAGTTATTTCTGCCAGATGAGCCAAATTTGCCCCCAGATAAATCCCGCCCACCCCAAAAACGATCATGCCGATTAATCGGGAAATGAACTCGAAGCTCATGACGCTCCTAAGGAACCTGCCGGCTCCGTTAAACCATCAGCGCAGAAACTCAGTCTGCGCTCATGCCAAAACCTATCTCCCTCAGGATGACGTCTACTGGCTCACTGCTGTTTCGGGATAAGTGCGTTGCCAGCCCAAGGGCTTTGGCGTGAGGCAATAATTGCAGATCGATAAATGAAAACGAAACAGCTGTAACAATCGTAACATGCGGGAAGACGAGCGTCAAATATTCCGCAACTCTTATGCTCCGCTGACGTAATTCTGGTAGGATACCCCCACGCGCGAGAATGCTCATGTCCAGTCACATCGTCAACGTCAACGAATCTGACTTCCAAGCCGAAGTGCTCCTCCACTCAAATCAGCGACCTGTCGTGGTCGACTTTTGGGCGGATTGGTGCGTACCCTGTCGCACGCTGGATCCCATTTTAGAGAAGCTCACTGAGGAAGCCAATGGTGCTTTCCGACTTGCCAAGGTGGACGTAGATGCCAACCCCAAGGTAGCCAATGACTACGGCGTGCGCGGGATCCCGGCGATAAAAGTCTTCCGCAATGGCCAGGTGGTAGCCGAATTTAGCGGCCTGCGGCCCGAACCTCAAGTGCGAGAGTTCATCAAAGCTTTGGCTCCCGCGACCAGCGATCTCAACGTGGGGCGGGCAGACAGCCTGCTTACCGATGAAGAATGGTCTGAAGCTGAAGAAATCTATCGCCAAGTCCTTGACGAAAATCCCGATCACCCCGGTTCCCTGCTGGGCTTGGCGCGGAGCCTTATCGCGGAGGGCGCTTCCAGCCAGGCGCTGCCTATCCTGCGCGCCTTCCCAGTCAGCAAGGAATACGCGAAGGCAGAGCAGTTGGTTCCATTAGCGCAAACAATCTCTGATTTTGAAGGCAGGGAATTCGACGAAGAAAACGATGACCCTTTGGCTGCACAGTTCTACGTTGCATTGCGGCTGGCAAGCAGAGGCCAGATCTTCGCGGCCATGGATGGCCTGCTGGATATCTTGCGCCGAAATAAAAAGTATCGCCAAGTTGAAATCCGTCGCCTTATTCTTGGTTTCCTTGTTGTACTGGGAGACGAGAACCCGCAAACGCGTGCCTATCGCGCCGAACTAACTGGTTTACTCTTCTAGCAAACCCAGAAATAACGTCGCCACATGGAAGAAAACATCACAGAAGCCTTAGAGGCCCCGGAGATCCTCAGCCAACTGGTCGCGCGTTTTTTCGACATCCATCAAACAATCCTGGGTGGGGGGAAGTATCCGTTTCTGGTCCGCTATGTTGGACGTTTGACAACCGACTCCGAGCGCGCTTACTCTTCGCTTAGCAAGGACCTAGAAAAATACGAGATTACGCCGCTTTTCCTCGAGGAAAAAGGACTGCAGGCGATTCAACTCATGCCATCCGCAGTCAGGCCGAAAAGATCGAATGCTTGGATCAACTTGATTTTCTTCTCACTGACCCTTGTTAGTATGTTGATGGCCGGTGCTTTGTATAGCTACCAGGGACCTGAGCCTGACAGTACTACAGGCTATTTCCAATTGGTTTGGAACAACCTTGCCAGCGGCATTCCTTTTGCAGTGAGTTTGTTGGCTATTTTGCTGGCGCATGAATTTGGACATTACCTTGCCGCCCGCTTTCACAAGACGGAAGTTACGCTGCCATATTTCTTACCCTTTCCGTTCAGTCCCTTCGGTACCTTGGGAGCCTTTATTCAACTGAGAGAGCCACCACGCAACAAGCGCGTGCTGCTCGACATCGGTATTGCCGGCCCCTTGGCCGGACTTATCATTGCCATCCCCGTTCTACTGATTGGATTATCACTCTCTGAAGTCAGTCAGATCCCTACATCACTACCGGAAGGTCAAGCATTTAGCCTGGAAGGAAATTCAATCCTTTACCTTTTGGCAAAGTTCCTGGTTCACGGGCAATTGCTGCCAGCGCCAGCAAGCTTTGGAGCCGTTTCCCCAATCGTGTACTGGGTGCGCTACCTGTTCACCGGGCTGCCCACACCCATCGGAGGCATGGATGTGATATTGCACCCCATCGCCTGGGCGGGGTGGGCCGGGTTGCTTGTCACTGCGTTGAATCTGATCCCAGCAGGCCAGTTGGACGGCGGGCACGTGTTGTTTTCACTTTTCGGCAAGAATGCCAGGCTTGTCCTGCCGGTAACATTGGTGGGCCTGGGTGTCTTAGGTTTCTTCTGGCAAGGCTGGTGGCTATGGGTATTCTTGATCCTTGTGCTTGGCAGTTCCCACGCCCAGCCACTGGATCAAATCACCAAGTTGGACTCAGCTCGAAAGGCAATAGCCATTTTCGGATTGATTGTGTTTGTTCTAGTCTTTGTCCCCGTTCCTCTGCAAATAATCCAAAGCGTCTCTACCGCGTTAGCCCCCTAAGGGCGAGCTTCGACCAACAACTTTGCATCGGCCATTTCGGGACCCAGGCTGTACACAGTAAAATCGAATTCGGTTTTACCCTCGCTCTCCCAGCGCCGGAAGCCGACAATATTTCCTGATTCATCGTAAGCCACGGCCAAAACCCAAATCGTCTGGGCTTCCCCTCCCTGAACTTCAACACTTCCCTGCACTGTAGCCGCTAAGCCATTAGCCGAAAGGTCGATACTGGCTGCCTGAAGGCTGGCAGGCAAGTAATAATTTGTGTCATCGTCTAACGCAAATGCGGTCAGCAGTTGACTGCGCGCAGCCACCCAGCCTTCTGGAGGGTCGGATGTGTATGCCACCAAGGGCATCGACTCCCCTCGGGCAAGCAAGTTGATGGGCGCGGTGGCCTCCAGCGTGGCGATCACCTTGCCATCTGCGGCAAGTAATCGGACCGCTGCAGTAAGATTTTCTACGTTTACTGACAGGGTGTTTTCCACACTTACCAGGCACCATAGCTCTCCTGCAGCTGTGGAGTAACAATCGGGTTCCGCAACAACCAACGCAACCGGCGTGGGGGTTGGTATGACAGGCGCTGCGGTGCCTCCCGATTGTGGCAGCACCAAGATCGTTCCAGGTGTAAGAAGGCGTGGGGCTATGCCTGGATTAGCCGCAATCAAAGCATCTTGACTGATCCCAAGTCGAGCGGCGATATCAAAAAAAGTATCTCCTTCGGCAACGACGTAAGTAGCAGGGGTTGGGGTGGGCAGGTTCGCTTCGGAGCCGAAATCCGACGATGGAATTTGCGCCGGTGTCGGGGTTCGGTAAGGAATCACTGCTGCGGTCACTGGAATTGCAGGAGTCGAGACGGAAACGGATGGGGAACAGGCCACCAATGCCACCCCAACCAAGATGAACGGAATGATTTTTTGCTGTGTGTGGGGAGACACCGCAGCATTATACCTATCGGCCCATCTTGTCCGGCAATCATCGCTGTGCTAGACTTCATGCTCAATGTCAAACGGGGCAGATTCCAAACAGGAACTCCTTAAACAAGCAGTTGAGGCAGGGCGAAACAAAGAACCCGAACACGCACGTGGGTTGCTCCTCCAACTCCTCTATTTGGACAATCGCGAACCCCTCTATTGGCTGCTCATGAGCACCGCAGTTGAATCGCGCGAGGAGCAAATATATTGCTTGAAAAATGTTCTCCTACTTGATCCGGAAAACAGCGCCGCAATCCATGACTTGAAGCAATTGGGAGTGGAGGTTCAACCTGTCTCGTCTAAGGATGATTCTGCGGGCCGGCAAGAGTGGCATACGGCAAACATAACCCCACCCGTGAATCCCAAGCGGCCCAGAAGAAACCAAAGCAACTTGTCGCTAAGCTGGGTCATGCTCAGTCTAGGAATTGGAGTGATCATCATAGCCATAGGCTATTACACAGTCCAGGGTCTGAGCCCCGAAACAATGATCAGCACTACCGGGGGTATAAACGAATTTCCGGGTGAGAAGAGCCTCCAATATTCAGCAACTCCTCTGGGAGAACTGTTCGCAGCACAAGAGTTGTCATCAAGCGATCGCGACCCGCAATCCCTGCTGGCGGCGACATATACACCAACCCCACGTTACATCGCCACCCCACACCCTGACAATAACTATTTCGCCCGGGGTTTGACGGCCCTGGATAACGAAGATTGGCTTTCTGCAGCCGACTTGTTTCAGAGTTATCTCTTAGTTAATCCGCAATCACCGGATGCCGTGTTTTATTTAGGCCTGGCTTACTTGGGCGCCGGCGATCTGGAGGCTGCGCAAGCTGCCTTTGAAACGTCCCTGGCGGGTGATCCGGAATTCGCCCCCGCTTATCTGGGCCGCGCGCGGGTTTTCATGGCCCAGAATGCAGACTCATCGCTGATCTTGACTGATTTGAACTCGGCCATTTTGCTGGATGCCAACTTTGTTGAAGCCTATCTGGAGAGGGCGGCCTACCGACTCAGCCGCGGAAACATCGAAGGTACCACAGACGACGTCGCCGCCGCAGAAGCCATCGCCCCTCTTTCGGCCCTCGTGCAATATCAAAAAGCCCTGGTGCTCCTCGCGGAAAAAAACTACCTAGGCGCTCTACAAGCCAGCCAGCGAGCTTACGAGCTAGATCTGACCTTAATGCCCAATTACCTGGCTTTAGCAGAGGCCCAACAGGGCGTTCAGCAATATACGGCTTCCATCGAAACAATGCAAATTTATCTGAGTTTCCAAGAAGACGCACGCGGCTGGGAATTACTCGGACTGGGATACCAATTTTCTGGCCAAGTGGATCTGGCGCTCGAAGCATTTGATCACGCTTTGGCGCTCGATCCTAATTCGCCGCAAGCCGCTTATTATCGCGGGTTGCAGGAATTAGTTGACGCAAATCCGCAAGATGCCTTCGGCCACTTTCAAGTTACCTTAGCCGCTCTGCCTGATTGGTTCGAAGCTCGCATAGGGTTAGCGCGTGCATATTTAGGCACCGGCAATCCTAGCGGCGCTTTCCTCGAGGTTAACGCCAGCAGTAACTTAGCGGAAACGGATCAGCAGCGCGCGGCTTTCTTTTATTGGCGGGCAACCATCCTAGAAGCACTTGGCCAATCCCAAACCGCGTTGGCCGACTGGCGCAGCCTACTTAACCTGCCCGCACCGGCTGTGCCAGCCGAATGGCGCGAGATTGCTAAAGACCGCATTCAGTAACCCACAGTCTTGCCATAGATAATCACGAGGGCTATAATGCGGGCCGATTGCTTCGTCTGACCTAAACACCAATGCCCGTCTACACCTACCGCTGCGAAAATTGCGGTCACCAATTTGACAAACATCAGAGCTTTGCCGAGGAACCTTTAAAGGTCTGCCCTGCCTGCCAAAAGCATAGGCTGCACAAGGTCTATTTCCCGGCGGGAGTTTCTTTTAAAGGTTCGGGGTTCTACGTGACCGATAAGCGCAACGGTTCTTCGCCTACTGCCAGCAGCCCCGCCAAGGGCAAAGAGAACGGCGCCAAAGAAACCGCGGCCAAGGAGGCCCCTGCAGAAAAGAAACCCGAGGCCAAGCCGCCGGCTGCCGCTGGCGAAAAAGCGAAATCCGTCTCCAAGGAATGAGCCCAGCAAAAAAAATCCGCAAGGCATCCTGCGGATTTTTGATTGGGGGCGGTATGCACCAATTACTAATTACCAATTCCTAATTACCATCTACCCCTCTTCCAGCATCTTCATCGCTTCTTCAGACGTGATCTTGCCGCTATCCAGGTCTTCCAAGATCTTGCGACGTTCCTCTTCAGTTAACCCAACCGCGCTTTCCTTGCCAGGTTCGTAGCCCAGAGCGCGAATCACCTCATGCAGCCGGCTGCGAATAGTGGGGTACGAAAGCCTAAACTCTTCTTCCATGCGGGTGATCTTGCCTTCATTGCGCACAAAGGCCTCGACAAAATGGATCTGTTCTTCGCTCAGCCCCGCAAACGGGCCGCCGAGAAAGCGGCCTTCAATCACTGTATCACATTCGCGACACACCAAGCGAGTGACGTTCAATTCGCCGTGACAAACCGGACATTGGTGAGGGATGGGATGCATACTTTCTCTCCTGATGAATTATACAAAAGTTACCGTTTTCGATATTTGAAACCGTATGGCTTGATAACCAGGTTGAAATACCTTCCTTTGGATTCTGCAGCCAGCAGGCCTTGAAAGAACAGCTCAGGGACATTCAAATATTGATAAATCGTGCCTCCAGTGAACTCAATCTCCAATGTTCTCATTTCCGGGTCGTAGCCCACCGAAATCATTGTTGTAGATTCCACCGGAATCCTTTCCATACTTTAAATAATAAGGCATCCGCGGCCATACGGATGCCAGTCCCACCAAGCAACTCCTCGGCCAGGATTCGAACCTGGAACCTAGCGGTTAACAGCCGCCCGCTCTACCGTTGAGCTACCGAGGAAAGCGCAACGATTATATTCTTGCCATTAAGGGGTGTCAAACGTGTTCGCCTCAACACGAGCATGTATAATCACCCTTCTCTACTGGAATAGAGGATCGCATGGCCTTACAAGGCAACCTGCGCGATTTCAGCGTTACTCAATTATTGAATTTGGTCAATCTGGCTAGTAAAAGCGGTGCCTTGCTTATCCAGGGACCCAATGATGGCGCACGTCTCATTTTTCGCGAGGGCAAACTTGCGTATGCAGAACTGGAGAACGATAAGGACGGCGCACCAGGCAGTCTGCCCTCGGTTTTACACCGTGCCGAGAAAATCAGCGATGCCCAGTTGAATACCCTGCGCCTGCGAGCCGCAGAAATGAGCGACAAGGAACTCGGTCTGCTTCTGATCAATGCGGGCTACGTTACTCAACAAGATATCGTCGAGGGCCTCCAGGCATATTTTGTCGATATTGTCCAGCAATTATTTTCGTGGATTGAGGGCAGTTTCAGGTTCGAACCGAATGTGGAAGTGCCCGAAAACAAAATACCTGTCCATATTGCCCTGGAAAACCTGATCATGGAAGGCTCCCGCCAGACCCATGAATGGGACCAGCTGAATGTCGAAATCCCCAATCTGGACATGGCCCTAACCTTCACCGACCGCTCGGACATTAATTTAAAAAAGGTCAACCTCAACGTAGAAGAGTGGCGCGTCGTTTCCTTTATCAATCCCAAAAACAGCATCCGCCAAATCGCCAAGGCAAGCAAGATGAGCGACCTCGAGATCCGGCGGATTGTTTATGGACTCATGCAAGCCGGGTTAGTTAAGCTGGTCCGACCCGAGGGTGCGCCTACTCAGCTTGAAGGATTGCGTTCAGCCTTCCCCGGAGTGAAGCCTAATGAGCAGAAGAGTTTGGTTTCACGCCTGATGGAACGTATTCGCTCTATCTAGGACCGTAACCATGCTCACAGTCAAGATGGTCGTTACCGGGCCTTTCAACGCAGGCAAGACAGAATTTATCCAGACCGTCAGCGAAATCGACGTCGTCTCCACGGAGCGCAAGGTCTCCAGTCCCCAGGAGCGCATCAAAGAAATGACCACCGTGGCTATGGATTTCGGCCGCATCACGGTGGATGAAAGCCTGGTGCTTTACCTGTTCGGTACCCCTGGGCAAAAAAGGTTCGATTTCATGTGGGAGATCCTGTCCGAAGGAATGCTGGGCTTCATTGTTCTGGTGGATAGTACAAGGCCCGAAACCTTCCGCGAAGCTCGCAGCATCCTGGAAGCATTTAGGGCTTTTTCTCCGACACCTTACGTTGTGGCTGCAAGTAAGCAGGACCTGTCCGATGCCTGGGAGCTTGATGATATGCGCATCGCCCTCCGCCTAGAGGATGGGGTCAAGCTAATTCCCTGCGTTTCAACGGAAAAAGAAGCCGTCAAGACTGTCTTGCTGGAATTGTTGGAAAGCATCCTGGCAGAATTGGAAGCGTAAAAGAATAAGCGCGCAGGCATACGGGGGTATTAGTACTTAATCTCTAGGAACAAATTCTCCACATTTCTCGTTGCCTGATGAGGCTCGATGATATAGTTTCCCTGTGCTCCCACGTTTGATGACGAAGATCCTGATTGCCGAAGATCAAGCCGACCTGCGCGAGATGATCGCCCAAAGCCTGCGACTCTCCGGCTATGACGTGGTAACCACAGAAGACGGCGAGCGAGCCTACCAACAAGCCAAATCGATACAGCCCGACCTGATCATCCTCGATTACGAATTACCGCGGCTTAACGGATCCCAAGTCTGCCAAAAACTCAAGGCCATGGGTTCCTTTTCCGAAACACCGGTTGTCATTATCTCTTCTTACGGCAACCCGTTTTATATGGAAACCAGCATGGCCGCAGGCGCCAAGGCATTTATTCGTAAACCTTTTGAGCTAGATCACCTCACCGAAAAAGTCAACGCGTTGCTCTCATCCTAGAACACTTCCCGACAGTTCGAATTCATTTCTGCTAGAATCCCGCAAACATTTTGCAGCGCTTGCAGGAGAATTCAATGAAATTTCGACGTTTATCCTTCCTGGCCGTTGCAGGCCTGCTTTTGCTGGCAGGTTGCAACTTCCCGGGAAGCCAATCCGCCGAGCAGGTGCAGACCGCAGCTGCCGAAACGGTTAGTGCACAACAAACCCAGAACGCCTTGCTGACCCCCAGTGCGACTGCCACCGGGACGCCAACGGCTACTTCAACGACCTCGCCCACGCCTGCAGTGACGAACACTCCCGCCACAACCAGTTCTGGAGGAGCAACCGGGTGCGATCGAACGCAATTCGTTTCCGACGTAACCGTACCGGACGGAGAAGACCATGCCCCAGACACGACCTTCGTAAAGACCTGGAGGTTGCGCAACGTGGGCACCTGCAGCTGGTCACCTTCCTATTCTTTGGTATTTGTGAGTGGCAACTCGATGGGCGGACTAGCATCGCAAAGTCTTACTTCAACCATAGTACCCGGTTCCACTCTCGATATTTCCTTGAACCTGACGGCCCCACACGAAACGGGTTCATACACAGGATATTGGATTCTGAAGAATGCGGCCGGTCAAACGTTTGGCGATTCTTTTTATGTACAAATTGATGTGACCAGCGGTGTGACCTCTGGCGATGGAACTACGATCACCGTAAGCAGCTCCGGCCAAGTGGATGCTAATGGAACCGTATCCTCCGGTGCACGCGCGGGAGCCAACTCCGGAGTTGGAGTGCAAGGCTTCGTCTCTTTCAACATTTCCAGCATCCCGACAGATGCGACCATCGAAGAAGTGCAGGTGGACTTTTCCAATTTCGATACAGTCAGCAATCCATTTGGAAGCATGGGTTGCCTGCAGGGCTTTGCCGGAAGCTACTTCCCCTTGGACGCAAGCGACTACAATGCCAGCGGCTCCGGTCCAGACATGGAATGGTGCAGCACTTCTGAACTTTCCACTGTCTTTATCAATGGCGATGTTGCCGATCGTCTGCAAGATGCCCTCGGGTCGACAACCACGTTAGAGTACAAACTTAAATTCAGTGGTACACCGTCAGGCACCCGCTTGGTACGGTTTTTTGGCGGCGTCAAGCTGATCGTCACCTACACGGAACCTTAGGTCCCAAGCCTAGACAATTAGGTATTCAGGAAGTACAAAGTCCTTGCTTAACGCAAGGACTTTTCTTTTGGATAAGGCAGAATTGACAGGGCTCTTGAAAAACAAAGCCGGCGAACTGGGGTTTACCTTGGCAGGCGTTACCAGCCCGGATCCGCCGAACCACCTGAATGTTTACAAATATTGGCTAAAAGCCGGGCGAAATGGCGAAATGAGATACCTGGCCACTGAACGGGCCATTACGCGGCGTTCAGACCTGCGGCGGGTTTTGCCCGAATGTAAGTCCATCCTTATACTCGCCATACCTTACGGCAATCCGATCAACCACGGGAAGGCCATCACAGGCCAAGGCCGGGTGGCGGCATACGCCTGGGGAGCGGATTACCATGATGTGCTCAAACCTCGCCTGAGGTCGCTGGTTAATTATCTTGAAAGTCTTGTCGGGCAAGAGGTGCCAAATCGTTGGTATACCGATACGGGGCCAATCCTAGAACGGGAACTGGCACAGCGAGCCGGGCTGGGTTGGATAGGCAAAAACACCATGTTGATCAATCCACAGCATGGGTCCTATTTTCTGCTGGCAGAGATATTACTGGGGATAGAGCTGGACTATGACGCGCCAGTCACCACCGATCATTGCGGCAGCTGCCGACGCTGCATAGAAGCCTGTCCGACGAACTGCATTCTTGAAGACCGAACACTTGATGCCTCGAGGTGCATTTCTTACCTGACCATTGAACTCAAAGGCCCGGTTCCCGAAGATCTACGACCTCAAGTGGGGGATTGGGTTTTCGGTTGCGACATCTGCCAAATCGTCTGTCCCTGGAATAAGCGCTTCGCCCCTCCGCAAGGGGATCCTGCGTTGATGGGTGAATCCCAGCCTGTGAAGTTAGACGAGGAGATAAGGTTTGATAAACACACCTTCAACAACAAATTCAAATCAAGCCCCGTCAGACGCGCTAAGCACAGCGGCTTCCTGAGGAATGTGGCGATTGCACTAGGCAACCTAAGAGATCCGGATTCTGTGGGCGTACTTGCCTATACCTTAAGCACAGAAGGTGAACCTATGTTACGCGGACACGCCGCTTGGGCGCTGGGTCAAATCGGTAACGAAGCCGCCCGGACGGAATTAAAGAAAGCAGCGGATAAAGAAACGGATTCGTGGGTCCTGGAGGAGATTCAATCCGCGTTGAATCTTAGTTATTAACTGGCAAACCCTTTACCTTCCTCATAACCGATTTCCCAAACCAGATCAAGATGAAAAAGAACGTACAGGTGAGCACGATAGCCGCGCCCGATGCAACGTTCAAATAGTAAGAAGCGTACAAACCGATCACCCCGGAACCTGCGGCGATCACAGAAGCCAGGAACATCATGCTGCGGAGATTCTTGGTCACCAAAGAGGCCGCAGCAGCAGGTGTAACCAGCAAGGCAACCACCAACGCCACACCGACCGTTTGCAATGAAACTACGATCGCGACGGCCATGAGGATCGACAACAAAACTTCTAGGGTCCGCGCCGGCAAACGCAAGGTGGTTACAAGAGTCGGATCAAAGGACAAAACTAAGAACTCTTTGTAGAAGAAAAAAATTATCACTAGCACTGCAACGCCAACCCCGGCGGTCAGCCAAAGATCGGCTCGGGTTACTCCCAGCACATTACCAAACAGAAAATGAGTTAGGTCCACAGCATAGTTGCGGACAGTGGAGATTAGCGCTATTCCCAATGCAAACATCCCCGCGAAGACAATACCGATGGCCGTATCCTGTTTGATGCGCACTCCACGGCTGAGCGCCCCAATGCCAACCGAGGTAACCACTGCAGTGCCCAAGGCCCACCAAAACAGAGTTCCGCGATCGCCCGCAGAGACCAAATAACCCACTGCCAACCCGGGCAAGATGGCATGAGCGAGCGCATCACCGAGGAAAGCCATACCACGCAGCACGATGTAGCAGCCCACCAGCGCGCAAATGATGCCGACTACGGCGGCAATCAGCAACCCGCGCTGCATAAATTCGAATGCCAGTGGTTCCAGCAGCCAATCAACCATGGCGCCCCACGGGTTCATGTCCATGGTGACCGCCACTATCACCGATCATGATACGCCCCTCTGGTGTTTCGATGACCTGCATAGTTCCACCATAGGCTTCGGTCAAATTGTTAGTAGTCAACACTTCATCACGATCCCCAAAAGCGATCAGCCGGCGATTCAACAGAAGTATGCGATCGAACCTCGAGGCTAATTCGAGGTCATGTGTGGCAAATAAAACAGTAATCCCGCGGCGTTTAAGATCATCAAGGATATTGAGGATTTGATCTTGCGACGGAATATCCAAGCCGGCCAGCGGTTCATCTAGCAGAATCGGATCCGCCTCCTGGGCCAATGCACGGGCAATGAACATGCGTTGTTTTTGCCCGCCGGAAAGTTCGCTGATTTGCCGGCGCCCTAGGTCTTCCAGATGGACTCTGCTAAGACTTTCACGTACAAAGTCCCAATCCTTGCGCGTCGGCTGCCTGAATAGCCCCAAAAGCCCTACACGTCCCATCATGACTACTTCTTCGACACTCACAGGGAAAGTCCAATCGACGTGGCTGCTCTGCGCGACATAGGCGAGACATAAATGCTGCGCGGGTAGGTGCCCATGGATACGCACCTCTCCGCTTCCAGGGGACAAGATTCCGGCAAGAACATTGAACAGGGTGGATTTCCCGGCCCCATTTGGACCCACTACTGCCACACTCAATCCGGGGTCGACGGTAAGTGTCAAATTGTCCAGAGCGCTGTGTCCGTCGAAGCGCAGGCTAAGATTGCGCAGTTCCAGAGCCGGACCAGTCCATGAATGTTCGGTTTTTTTCTTCGACTTACTCACGAATCATCGCTGAGTGCCGCCACGATGGACTCAACATCGAAGCGAATCATTGCCAAATAGGTTGGCGCGAGGCCATCGGGTCCACCTAGCGACTCCGTGTAAACGGGGACCAACAACACTCCGGTATCCTCAGCAACACGCTGTGCCAGGGATGGATTTAAGCTTACCCCGACGAAAATTGCCTTCACCCCAAGGTCTTGAATTGCCTTTTCCAGTTCCGCCAACTCGCCAGCTGAAGGCTCGCTTAGTGTGCTGTAACTCGGAATGAGGGTGCCGACAATCTCGAAGCCATAGCGATCAGCAAAATAGCCGAAGGATTCGTGGTCGGTGACCAGCACCCGGTTTTCTTCCGAAATTTGGCCAATTTGCTCGACGGCCCAAGCATCCAGCTCGTCGACTTCTGCTTTATATGCTTGAGTGTTTGAGCTATAGGCGAGGGCATTTGCGGAATCAGCCTCCCCCAACGCTTTGGCAATATTGTCGGTCCAGATCTTTACATTCAGAGGATTCATCCAGACATGAGGGTCTTCCCCAGCTTCGACTTCTTCAACCAACTCGAGAGGTTGGACTCCCTCGGAAACATTTACTACTTTGCCAGCCTGCTCGTCCAGCAAAGGCTGGAGCGCTTCTTCCAGTCCCAGCCCATTGATGAAAACGATGTCGGCTTCGGCTAGCATCCTTGCATCTTGCGGGGAAGGCTCATAGGCGTGCGGATCGGTGCCAGGGGGGATTAAGAATGTCACCTCAGCCAGATCCCCCGCGATAACTCGGACAACATCGCCAACAATTTGCGAGCTGGCGACTACATTCAGTGTTTGCGAGTCAGATAAGCTGATAGGAGTGCAAGCTGTCGCAAACAGGATCGCAAACAGAAAAACACGGCTGGCGAAGCGCATATATACTTTCATCCTATTGAAAACGGTTTTCATTATATGGGTACGAACTGGGACTGTCAAGAAGCGTCGCATCCGGCCTGATAAACGAGGATATTTTTCGCCAAGCAAAACTAATGTTGATTTATATTGCCAAAAAACAAAATACGAAATACGTACGAGTTTTGTCACGGAACTCAATAACCCTTGCTTATGCAGGCTGTCTAGTAATCATATTGCTAACATCACGATGCGACTATTTGGCGGATGACTACGTGACAGGTGACCTGTCAATCAAGACGCGAGGTTAGCGGCACTGTGAGCAAAGGCCAAAGAATTGCAACCAGTGCGCGTGGATTTCAAATCCGCTTTCCCCCTCCAGGCGGCGGCTGAACTCTTTGAGGTCATCGCCCCGAAACACTTCCACCCGGCCGCACGATTCGCACAACAGCAAGTGCTGGTGGCCATCCATAGCGGAAATATACGCATGGCAGCCATCGGGCCGATGCACCCGCTGCACCAAGCCCAGTGCTTCGAGTTTTTCGAGCGTTCGGTAGACGGACACTAAGCCAAGGCGCTTGTGGCGTGACCGGGCGATCTTGAACAGATCGGCCGCGGTCAGCGACTGTTCGGTGGCGGCTAAAACATCCACTACGGCGCGGCGCGGGCTGGTGAGCCTATATCCGTTGGATTGCAAGCTACGCAACCAGAATCGAGCCCTTTGGTCGCTGTTTACTTCGCTGATGATCTGCGGCTGGGCCATACGAAAAAAATTATAACGCCGGGAGAGGCTCACTCGCTCCAACCATGTTCGCCGATCAGTGGGACAAAAGCAACCGGCACAAGTTCATCGTAATCGAATGAATCGCCATTACGCTTCCACAACTGCAAAATCTGCCCCCAGGCTACGCCCACCGGCAGAAGCAAACGACCGCCATCCGCCAACTGCTGCAACAACGGCTGTGGGACAACGGGGGCGCTGGCGGCAACAATAATTGCGTCATATGGGGCATTTTCCGCCCAACCCTTCGTCCCATCGGCGTGATGCACATTTACATTCTCGATACCCAGATCGTCCAAAACTTTCGCAGCTGACTTGCACAGATTCTCATGGCGTTCTATGCTGTGAACCTCCGCAGCCAATCGACTCAGCAACGCAGCCTGATAACCGGATCCGGTGCCTATTTCCAGCACCTTTTCGCCGCCTTTAAGCTCCAGGGCCTGCAACATATAAGCCACGATATAAGGTTGAGATATCGTTTGGCCAGATGGAATCGGAAGCGGGTGATCTTCGTAGCCTTTATATTGATCTTGAATTGGAACGAAATGATGCCGCGGAGTTTCGCG
>Ga0209342_10002727_pt1 | contig 18769 bp, 19 predicted proteins | sample RifCSP16_2_FD_184023 | JGI IMG/M metagenome (GOLD analysis project Ga0209342, IMG submission 184023) | Soil microbial communities from Rifle, Colorado - Rifle CSP2_sed 16_2 (SPAdes) (version 2) | ecosystem: Environmental > Terrestrial > Deep subsurface > Rock core/Sediment | place: Rifle... | reverse complement strand
GAGGTGGGAAGAAGTACATAAGATTATTCTCACCGCCTCAGGGGGCCCTTTTCTTAAAACATCGTCTGAGGAAAAGAGAAAAGCAACGGTCAAAGATGCGCTCAAACACCCCAATTGGAATATGGGAACAAAGATTACAATAGATTCGGCTACCCTGATGAATAAAGGTCTTGAGGTGATCGAGGCGCGGTGGTTGTTTGATGTTTCTATAAACCAGATAGAGGTGCTGATACATCCACAGAGTATTATCCATTCTATGGTTGAATTCAGAGATGGTTCGGTAATAGCACAGATGGGGGTTCCTGATATGCGGATACCGATCGCCTATGCATTGAGCAAAACGGAGCGCTTAGACCTGATCATGCCGAGGCTTGACCTTGCCAAAATAGGGATGCTTACATTTGAGAAACCGGATCTTAAGAGGTTCCCATGCCTGTCTTATGCCTATGATGTTGTGAGAGAAGGAGGGACAATGCCGGCCGTATTGAACTCTTCAAACGAGGTGGCTGTGCGTGCATTCCTCCAGAAGAGGATAGGATTTCTGGATATAGAGATAGTAGTGAGAGAGACGATAGAAAGACACAAGGTAAGTCATGCCAAGACGATAGAAGATGTATTAATGGTAGATAAATGGGCCAGGGAAGAGGCTGAAAGGATTGCAGGCAAAATCGAAGGCAAAAGGAAGTAGAAATAGAAAATTAAGGGGGGTTCCATTCAATGTACACACTGGTGATTTTTATTATCTGTATAGGGATCTTAATATTTGTTCATGAACTGGGTCATTTTGTAGCGGCCAGGATGAAGGGAATACGGGTGCTAAAGTTCTCCCTTGGTTTTGGACCAAAGATAATCGGTAAGAAGGTAGGTGAAACCGAGTATCAGATATCTGCTCTGCCCCTTGGGGGATATGTAAAGATGGCTGGAGAAGATGTGACCGAAGAGACGACGATGGGACCTGATGAGTTCCCTTCCAAAAGTATCCTGGATAGGGCAACTGTCGTACTTGCGGGTCCAATAATGAATATCATCGTTGCATTCCTCTTCATGCCGTTGGTGTTCTTTATTGGAATAAAGATGCCGGCCTTCTTAGAAGAACCACCCATAGTCGGATTGGTAGAAGAAGGGTCTCCGGCAGAGATTGGGGGGATCCAGACAGGAGATCGGATAGTAAAGATAAATAGCAGCCCAGTATCAAACTGGAATGATGTGGCAACAATGTTAGCTCTAAGACCTGAGCTTGGAATCAAGATTGCGGTAGAGAGAGAAAAAGAGATAAAAGAACTCTTCCTGGAAAAAGGCACAGGAGCCCCATATAGTGGTTCTGGTTATGCAGGGATACTCCCGGATATACCACCTGTTATAGGAAAGGTAAACAAAGGATATCCCGCAGACCAGGCAGGTCTGAGAGAGGGGGATAGGATTGTAGAGATTGACGGAACAGCTGTTGGGAATTGGTATCAGGTGTCATCTTATATAAGGTCTCATGTTGAAAAAGAGATTGCCGTTGCAGTCATGAGAGGTGATGAGAAGATGATAGTTACTGTCAGGCCTATCAAAGACCAGACCGGTGGTTATGGTGTTATAGGCATCATCAACAGGCAGGAAACTGTGGTGAAAAAGTTTGGAATTATTGAATCCATACGACATGGTATGTCGCGGATGTATGAGCTTACCGTGCTTACATTTGATGTATTAAAGAGGTTGTTCTCGTTTAATCTATCGATAGAGACCTTAGGCGGACCCATAATGATAGCAAAGCTTACAGGGGAGGCGGCACAATCAGGGATATCTGATCTCATAGCCTTTGTGGCTTTTATGAGTTTGCAGCTCGGCATCTTAAATCTTCTTCCCATCCCAGTATTAGACGGCGGCTGGGTGATCTTTCTCTTGATAGAGAAGATCAAAGGGAGTCCCCTGAGCAAAAAGACCATGGAGGTCGCTCAGACCGTTGGGTTTGCCTTGCTCATTACCTTGATAATTATTGTCTCCTACAACGATATACTGAGGGTGTTTAAATAAGGATAGCTCATGGTTGCTCGCAGGAGGACGCGGCAAATAAGGGTTGGTAACGTGGTCATAGGCGGGGATGCGCCTGTTGTTGTCCAGTCCATGACCAATACGGATACTCGGGATATTGATGCCACTGTAGCACAGATAAAGGGCCTTGAAGGGGGCGGGTGCGAGGTGGTGAGGGTGGCTGTCCCTGATAAAGAGGCAGCAGAGGTACTTGGCCGCATCAAGGCTTCGATTGGGATCCCGCTCATAGCAGATATACACTTTGATTATAGATTGGCCCTTCTGTCCATTGAACAGGGAGTTGACGGTTTGAGGCTCAATCCTGGGAATATAGGAGATAAAGAAAGGACAGAGCATGTTGTGAAGGCCGCTAAAGAGCGGGGAATTTCTATCAGGATAGGAGTCAATGCAGGGTCGCTTGAGGAGGATCTCCTTGAAAAATATGGACATCCGACACCCGAGGCTATGGTAGAGTCGGCGATGAGGCATATACGGATATTGGAAGAGAATGACTTTCATGATATTAAGATATCCCTTAAGGCATCTAATATCCATACGACAATACATGCCTATAGGCTTATTTCAGATAAAGTAGATTATCCATTGCATGTAGGTATATCAGAGGCAGGTCCGCTCTTGTCTGGCACTGTGAAGTCTGCTATCGGGATAGGTATTCTCTTGTCAGAGGGTATAGGGGATACCATAAGGGTATCACTGACAGCAGATCCTGTAGAGGAGGTAAGGGTAGCCTATGAGATATTGAAGGCCCTGAACCTTAGGCACCGCGGGGTTAATATCATATCGTGTCCGACGTGTGGAAGAATGGAGATTGATATAGAAAAAATTGCGGCGGTTGTCGAGAAGAGACTTTCGCATATCACGTTACCCCTTAATATCTCCATTCTTGGATGTGTCGTGAACGGTATCGGAGAGGGGAAGGAGTCTGATGTGGGGATCGCCGGCGGCAAGGGAAGCGGCCTTTTATTTAAGAATGGGAAGATGGTGAGGAGATTAAGAGAGTCTGAGCTTGTAGAGGCCCTGATAAAAGAGGTAGAGGATTTGGCCAGGGATAAATCTGTATTTTGAGATCTGAGGTTATCACATGTACTATTCGAAGCTATTAATACCAACCCTTCGTGAAGATCCAGGAGAGGCTGAGGTAATAAGCCACCGGCTTATGTTGCGGGCGGGTATGATCAGGAGGCTTGCTGCAGGTATCTATAATTACCTCCCCTTAGGCTATCGGGTTATAAGAAAGATTGAGGCCATCGTACGTGAAGAGATGGATAGAGCTGGGGCCCAGGAGGTGTTTTTCCCTATGGTGCTTCCCGCTGAGCTCTGGCGGGAGACTGGGCGATGGGATAAGTATGGCAAAGAGCTTCTGAGACTCAAGGATAGGAGTGATAGGGAGTTCTGCCTGGGGCCCACCCATGAGGAAGTGGTTACGGATTTAGTAAGGCGAGAGGTTAAATCCTACCGGCAGCTTCCGCTAAATCTCTATCAGATCCAGACAAAATTCAGGGATGAGATAAGACCGAGGTTTGGGTTGATGCGGGGCAGGGAATTTATCATGAAGGATGCCTATAGCTTTGATGTCGATGAGGGTGGGGCAGAGGTCTCCTACAGGAAGATGTATGATGCCTATATGGCCATTTTCAGACGGTGCGGGCTTACCTTCAAGCCTGTTGAGGCAGACACCGGTCTTATAGGTGGTAGTTTCTCCCATGAGTTTATGGTTTTGGCTGACACGGGTGAGGAAGCTACTGTTTCCTGTAATGCATGTGGTTATGCCGCGAATATGGAAAAGGCGGAAGGGAGAAGTCAGGAATGTAAATCCGGCAGTCAGAGACTGGAAGGGATTCTACCGATTGAAAAAAAGACAACACCAGGCAAAAAGAGTGTAGAAGATGTGGCGGACTTTGTTGGAGTCGGGAAAGAGAAGCTGGTTAAGACGCTGATTATACGCGGAGGAGAAAGGATCGTTGCAGCTCTTATCAGAGGGGATCATGAATTAAATGAGATAAAGCTTGCAAAACTTTTAGGCTGCACAGAAGTCCAGCTTCTTTCACCTGCGGAAGTTGAAGAGGTTACAGGTGCGCCGTCAGGATTCTCTGGTCCGGTTGGGTTGAAAAAAATACCGGTTATAGCAGATCTCACCATTAAAGAAATGGCTAACTTTGTAGTGGGAGGAAATGAGTCGGATATACATTTTCTAAACGTGAATCTCCGTAGAGATTTCTTACCAGAGCAATTCGCTGATATACGAAAGGTACGGGAAGGCGATGGATGTTTGAGATGTGATGGGGGGAAACTTGCTATCGTGAGGGGTATAGAGGTGGGGCATACCTTTAAATTAGGGACGAAGTACAGTGAGGCTATGGGGGCAACCTACTTAGATGAACATGGAAGGCCCCATCATACGATCATGGGGTGTTATGGTATAGGGATAGGAAGGACAATGGCCGCGGCTATAGAACAAAACCATGACAAGGATGGTATTATATGGCCACCGTCTATCGCTCCATTTAAGGTTATCATCCTCCCCCTGAATATGGATTCAGAGAAGATAAATGATGTGGCAGGGTCCATCTATAAGGGATTTGTAGAAAAGGGCATTGAGGTGCTCCTGGATGACCGTGATGAGCGTGCAGGGGTAAAATTCAAGGATGCGGATCTTATAGGTATTCCTTCTCAGGTCATTGTTGGGGAGAAGGGTATAAAGAGGGGAATTGTTGAGATAAAAGACAGGGTGACGAGGGGTGTAAAGGAGGTGGATGTAGAGAGCTTGATATTAAAGGGCGAATTATGATAGATCTTCCGGGGGCTAAGCCCCAGGATACACTTTCTTCCCAACGATAATCTGTGTCAATTGTAGTGAAAAATACTTAGAACGACTCAGATCCTCCAGTTTTATCTTCATTGGTTTATCTTTTCAGAATTCAATGTTCCTGTAGATCTATTTTCCAGAAAAATGGCGATTTTTCAAGTCGTTATAAAACAACACCGATATGGGAGTACACTATTTATATAAGGGATTAAGGATGAAAATTTCTGAGATATTGAAACCGCTGAGTGAGATGATACCTGTCGCTGATTTCACAGGAAAGGGTGAGAAGAGCCGGCATGCCCCGGTCGATCTCCAGTTGATTGATAAAGGAAAGATTAATTCAGAGAGTAGTGAGGAGACTATCTCAAGGCTTCGTCTCACAAACAGGTTATTAGCATATAATGTCAGTAAATTTGAGACTGTCATAGATAATCTCAATGATGGAGTCATTATCCTGGACTCCTCTAACCGCGTCCTGGCCATAAATCATATCATGGAGCAGTTGCTTAGTCTAAAAAGGGATGAAATTAAGGGGAAGCATATTAAAGAATGTATAAGTAGGAATAAGATTTTTACCTTTATCATGGAACATTATGAGTCTATAGATAAATTAGTAGAAAAGACAGCAGATCTCAATGTTGGTTTAAGTAATCTGCGGGTTTCTTATAAGACCCTTATAAGGGGTGATGGTAATTCATGCGGGAGTCTTCTGATAGCTAAAGATATAACTTCTCAAAAACTGGCAGAGCAGGCTAAGGTAGAATTCTTATCCCATGTGTCGCATGAACTAAAAACACCTATCAATACTATAAAAGGTTATACGGAAATGTTAGTTAAGGGTGAGGTGAGTAACAGGGAGACCCTGCTGGAATTCTATAATACTGTCAATGAAGAGGCTGATCGGCTTGCAAGTCTCATAAATAATCTTTTAAATCTATCTAAGATCGAGATGGGAAGTTTAGCTCTTTCCAAATCCATGACAAGGACAAAGGAGTTTCTGGAGAATATATTTAAGATGGCAGCATCCCAAGACAAAAAAAATATACACTATGAGCTTATTCTGTCGGAAAAAATTCCCCCTTTAAACATTGACAAAGAATTGATGAAGACCGTTTTAATAAACCTTATAGGTAATGCGGCAAAATATACGCCAGAGGGGGGGAGAATAACATTACGGGCAGAAGAAAGTGGAGATAAGTTCATGATGCATGTTATTGATACAGGAATTGGTATTTCTGAGGAGGATATGCCTCATGTCTTTGAGAAATTTTACAGATCTTCTGATGAGCAGGTCAGAAAAAAAACAGGTCATGGACTTGGTCTTGCGATAGCAAATCAAATCGTGGATCTCCATAACGGCGAGATTAAGGTAATAAGTAAAAAAGGTGATGGGAGTCAGTTCTCTATAGTGCTGCCAATAGGAGAAGGGTATTTCCTTGAGTAATATAAATAACTTCGTGGGCAAGAACGGGAAGATACTGATCGTTGACGATGAGCCTTATAATACCCGGGTATTGAAACTAAAATTTGAGAATGCAGGGTATAAAGTTGTTACAGCTTCGAATGGTCTGGATGGATTAAACAAATTCAAAATGGAATATCCAGATGTAGTCATAACAGACATCAGAATGCCTGTTATGACTGGCTGGGAGATGTGTCTATCTTTAAAGGAGTCTATGAAAGAGAGGCGCTTTCTCATCATAGTCATTACCGCTACAATAGATAACACTGAAAGATTATGGGTAAATGAGATAAATAATGCCAACCTTGTAGAAAAGCCTATAAGCCCAAATTACCTCCTTACATTAGTAGAAGATTACTTAAATGAGCCTGCCTAACGGATATAATACAGAAGAAGATAATACCCTTCAACAGGAAGTTAACAGTCTCGCATCAGAACTGTCCAATCGATACGAAGAGCTTAATCTTATTTATCGTGTCTGCGATAACGTTACAGGGACAAAGGACTTGGCTGGCACCATAAAGGACATCATTCAGGACGCATCAAATATTTTATTGGGGGATGCTATTATCCTCTCAGTTCCTGATAAAGGGATATTTGAGTATGTATTGGATGATGATAAATACACGTATCACGACTTATTCCATATTCTCGAGAAGATAACCTATAAATATAGTTCTGGAAAGACTCCTATTGTAGTAAATAATCTTGCTGAGTTTAAGAATTATGGGTTCAGAACCAGAGACAGGTTCAAATTTATTACCACATCGGTAAGGATCAAAGATGAATACAAAGGGGTACTAACGATTTTAAATGATGCTCAACAAAAAGATTATAGCACAGGTGATCTTAAGTTTCTTAAAGTTCTTGCTGCTCAGTTATCCATAATAATTACTGATAATGAGCTATATCAAAACCTGAAAGATTTTCTCCTCAACCTCGTAAGGAGTATGGTTTCAGCAATTGAGGCAAAAGATAGTTATACGAGAGGACATTCTGAGAGGGTTAATAGTATTTCTATGGTGATTGCAAGGACGATGGGGCTTTCTGATAAAGATGTGGAAAATACAAGCTGGGCAGCAATCCTGCACGATATAGGGAAGATAGGGATACCTGAGAGTGTACTAACAAAACCTGGCAGACTTACTGAGGGAGAATGTGCAATCATTATGACACATCCCAGGAAGGGGTATGAGATTCTGGAACCTATTGTACAGCTTAAAGATGCACTGCCGGGCGTCTTGTATCATCAGGAAAAATATGATGGCAGGGGATATCCAGAAGGACGTAAAGGGGAGAAAATACCTCTTTATGCAAGAATTATCGCTGTAGCAGATATGTATGATGCGATTACCAGTTCAAGGGCATACAGGGCGAGAAACACTCATGTCAATGCAATGAAAGAGATAGAACGGGTATCCGGGAGCCAGCTTGATCCAATGATTGTTGAAATATTCAAAGAGGTTTGTGACAGCCAGCCGGATTTTATCAGAGAAGAAGAGAAGCAGGATGAAGATAAAAAAAACTAAGATAGGCGTAATCAGCTATATAGAACCTGAAATCCCTATCGCGAATGAGGGTGTCCAGGAATTGAAAAAAATTATAGAGGATTGTTATAAGGAGAACGAATTTAAGATTGTTATCAATTTTCACTCTGTCCCATATATCGATAGCGAAGGTTTGGAACTCCTTCTGGATATATTAGGGGAGGTACGAAAGAAAGGTGGGAGCATAAAGATATCAGATCCCAATCCCATCTGCAACGACATCCTTACAGCTACCCGATTTGATACTATCTTTGAACTTTATAGTAGCGCTGATAGGGCGGGGAGGAGCTTTTTATGATAACTTCCCATCGTTCAAAGACAAAGAGATTAGGAGAACTACTTGTAGAAAAAGGGCTCCTCACAGAGGAACAGTGCCGGCATGCCTTAGATATACAAAAAAAGACCGGGAGACGGCTTGGCCAGGCTATTATAGAGCTGGGATTTGTAAAAGAGGAAGAACTACTGCAAGTCCTGAGCAAACAGATGACTCTTCCACATATTTGGCTAAGAAAGGGATTAATAGATCCCAAAATTATAAATATTATTTCAGCGGAGAAGGCGAGGCTACATAAAATAATACCAATGTTCAGGATTAAGAATAATTTAATACTGGCCACTTCAGATCCCCAGGCTATATTTGTTATAGATGAGATTGAAGAGGCTACAGGGTTGGCTGTACAGCCTGTGCTTACACGATCCAATGATATAGATAAGGCTATTGAAGAATACTACGGAGGATCTGTAGAGATACCCGATTATATTGGAAATTTTGATGAGGAAGCGATTCACCTTGTTGAATCCAGGGCTCAGTATGACTTCCAGAAGATTGAAGAGATGTCTGAGGGAAGTCCTATCATTAACTTGGTGAACATGATCATACTCAGGGCAATAAGAGATAAGGCGAGTGATATACATATTGAACCTGATAAAAAAAGGCTTCGTATTCGATACCGGGTGGATGGGATACTCTATGAAGCAATGACACAGAAATTAGACTATCACCCTGCCGTTGTTTCACGGTTAAAGGTTATGGCTAATCTGGATATAGCGGAAAGACGTATGCCACAAGATGGCCGTATACAGGTGATGGTCGAAGGAAGGACAGTTGATCTTAGATTCTCATCTATGCCCGGAATTCTTGGGGAAAAGATTGTGCTTCGTATTCTTGATAAAAGGAACGCGATTCTGGATTTAAACCATTTAGGGTTCTCTGAAGAGACATTGTCAACATTAAAGAGATTTATCAAGCGCCCTTTTGGACTCATCCTTGTAACAGGTCCTACAGGGAGTGGAAAAACAACGACACTCTATGCAGCCATAAACCATCTGAATTCACTGGAAAAGAATATTGTTACCATCGAAGATCCGGTTGAATATCAAATGGAAATCGTTAACCAGAATCAGGTGAAGGATTCTATTGGTCTTACCTTCTCTGTAATCCTCAGGCATACCCTGCGCCAGGATCCGGACATCATCATGGTTGGAGAAATAAGGGATAAGGAGACGGCAGAGATCGCCATTCAGGCATCACTTACAGGTCACATGGTTTTATCCACCCTCCATACTAACGATAGTCCCAGTGCAATCACACGACTATTGGATATGGGGATTGAACCGTATCTTATCTCATCATCTCTCACAGGGGTCATCGCACAGAGATTGGTCAGGACAATATGCCCAAAGTGTACGATGCTCTATTACCCATCAACTGCAATACTGGAACGATATGGGTGGAAAGAAGAACGACATCTGCAATTAGCCAAAGGTAAAGGATGTCCGGAGTGCTATGACTCCGGCTATAAGGGTAGAATGGGCCTGTATGAATTATTGGAAGTGACCGAAGATGTGCAATCTCTTATCCTGACCAATCCATCGCTTGAAGAGATAAGAAGACATTTGAAAGGCAAGGGAAATATAACTATGGAGATAGAAGGGGTGAAGAGAGTAAGAGAACAGTTAACAACATTTGAAGAAGTCTCAAGGGCTGTAACATTGGGGGGAGTATAATGGCAATTTCTTCAGCTGGGAATAAGGCGCTTGAACGAAATTGGTCCATAAGTGAAATTGCGAAGGGCATACAGTGGTCTTCCATTGTTATTGGCAGGGGAGGGAGGGTGTCCCCTGGCGAGATCATCTTTTTCATGGACCAGCTCTCCCTTATGTTGGAGACAGGTACGCCTGTGAATAAAAGTATTCAGGCCATCAGTTTTCAAATCAAGAACAAGACATTTAAAAATATCTTAAAAGAAATAGAGCAGGATATAGAAGAAGGTCGCTTACTATCCGATGCGATGACCAAACATCCCCACATATTTTCCAATGTTTATACCAGCATGATCAGGGCGGGAGAGAGTGGCGGCTTCCTGAAAGAGATGCTTGAAAGAATAGTAGCCTTAGAGGAAAAACAGCAAAAACTTTTGGCCACAGTCCGGGCCGCTTTGTTTTACCCGGCATTTTTAACTCTATTTGCCGTCTCAGTTGTGTTATTCATCGTCGTATATGTATTCCCAAAATTTGGAGATATGTTTGCAGAGATATATGACAGTCTCCCCTTTACCACCAAGGTCTTGATGGCGGCAAGCCATCTATTAACCTCATACTGGTATCTTATCCTTTTCTTTATAGGTATGGGTTGGTTTATAGCCTATAGGTTCATGACCACAGATAAAGGGAGAATGTATATAGACCTTCTTAAGTTAAGACTCCCATTATTCAGAAACTTTTTCATGAGGATATACATTTCAAGACTCATGAGGACCCTCGGGTCGCTGATCAGTAGTAATGTGTCTATACTTGATTCCCTTACAATCTCTGCCGGCGCTATCGGGAATAAAGTTTTTTCAAAATTAATCGATAAGATACGCAGAAGTGTTGAAGATGGAAAGCCTCTTTCTCAGCCTATCATTGATAGTCCATTCTTCCCAGAAACCGTCAAACAGATGATCAGGACAGGTGAGGATACAGGGACTCTCCACAAGGTAATGCCCAGACTTGCAGATTATTATGATGAAGAGATTGAAAAACATGTCCAGAGAATCACAACCATTATGGAGCCCATCCTTCTTGTAGTAGTGGGTGGAATAATAGGAGTCATCGTTATTTCATTAATATTGCCGATATTTAAGCTTACAAAGAGCATACATTGAGGCAAAAAACTTTCAACAAACAGTAAACAAGAGGAGGATCAAAGATGTTGAATCGTCTAAAGAATCAAAAAGGGTTTACTTTAGTAGAACTACTTGTCGTAGTGATCATCCTGGCTGTTTTGGCGGCGGTAGTCATCCCGCAGCTAAGGTCTTCATCCCAGGATGCAAAGCTCTCGGCCCTGGATTCCGACCTGAGTACCAGCCGGAGTGCTATAGAGCTCTATTATCACCAGCATAATAGCGTCTATCCGGGTGTCATAAAGCAGCATAAAGGTGTAGCCCATACCAGCACTGAAAATGCATTTGTAACACAGCTTACCTTCTGTTCAGATATCAGTGGTAATACTTCAGATGCCTGTGATGCCGCACAATTTAAATTTGGACCCTATATTAAGAAGAGTGTGCCGAAGAATCCCCTGCCAAATGCTGCTACAACAACCGATGCCCAGGCATCAGGGGTCAATGTCGATTCCGCTACTTCTACTCTCGGTACTGCTGTAGCAGCAGACGGGACCGCTAAAGGCTGGTTCTTTGTGCAGCAGACAGGGGAGTTCTTTGCCAATAATACGTTCGACAACTATTCAAGCAGATAATTTGCTGGCTTTGGAGATATGATGTATGTTGAGGAGCAAGGGTTTACCCTCATCGAGCTTGTACTTGTGTTATTGGTCCTGGGTATTATAGCAGGCATTGTGATACCTTCTATCCGTGGTCTTATGGATGATACAATGCTCGATGAGGCCAGCCAGGAGGTTGTGAATATCCTTAGATATGCAAGAAATCTTGCCATCCAGGAGAATGCAACCAGACTGGTAGATTTTAATCCAACTCAGGAAACCTGTTCTCTTTTATTAGGATATCAGTCTTCTGGAAACAATCTTCTTACCTTTGATAATATACTAAACCCACCGGCCAGTGATAACTGGGGAGTCAGGAATATAAAGGTTACCAATGGGAAAACGGTGCTATTTTCTGATAATGCCCCCTATGGGAATATCATAGGAGGGGACAACACTCATGTTGACAAGATGGACTATAATTTTAACGGTTCAGGCCAGAATCTTAAATTGGCTTATAGCGTAAATGATGCAGATACAGCCGGTGAGATTGCCATTTATTTTAATATGGTAAAAGTTGCTGATGCCGGGAAGGGGCCTAATTCGACAGGCCCTACTAATGGGTGGACGAAGACGAAAACGATAAGCCTGCCGAGTGTCATTATCGGGGATGTCTCTATTACAAATCCCCTGGATAAAAAACCATACGTTATTGATTTTAAGACTTCACCCAGACTAACAGGAGTTGATATTGTTTCAGCAGTGTTTGGTGGTCTTGATGACATTGTCTTCTATCCTGATGGTGCGCCCTCTCAGGGAGGCAGCATTGTATTATCGTACAGAAGCAGGACTAAGACAATCGTTGTGGAATCTGACACAGGGAATATATCCGTCCAATAAGATACTGCACTCAAATAAAGGAATATCCCTTGTCGAGGTTCTTGTTGCGATAACGTTGCTCTCCATTATAGCCGTTCCCCTATTTATTTCCTTAACAAGTGCCTCAAAAGCGAACTCTGATGCAGAGGGGGCAGACCTCGCCAACTATTATGCGATAGGTAAGATTGAAGAAGTCCTGGCCATGGACTTTACCGCTATTCCCTTGAGTTCCCCTCTGGGGACCCCACTTCCGCCACCCATATCTGACGCACTAACTATTCAGGGGAGGTCCACGAACAGAAATGTCTATGTCGAGTTATCAGATGGGGATGGAGATGCTATCCCAGATGCAACATTAAAGAAGATTACTGTAACAGTTAACGATGTCTCTCTAAGCACCCTGAAGGCGGATTATCCATATGCTACTTTCTAATGCAACACTTATAAGCCAGAGGCTTACAAAGGATGATGAAAATACCCTCCCCTTCAAGGGGAGGGACAAGGGTGGGGATGGGGTATTTTCATGTGAAAAAGGGGTTACCCTCATTGAACTATTAATTGTTCTGCTTATCCTCTCTATCATTGTGGGCGGATTAACTGAAATGCTGGCAGGAGGACTCAAATCTTCGAGAGAGAACAGGACAAGGACAGGACTTATAGAGGATGCCAATTATGCAATGAATCGAATAATCAATGCCACGAGAGAGACAGATTGGGTCTTCATACCGGGGAATGCAACACCTGTGCGTGATATCCTGGCTATAGGCGCTATGGCAGATAATGATAATGATGGGGTAGTAGATGAGGATTGGGGTGCTGATATAGGAAACGATGGGCAACCCGGGATTGCAGGGTTTGATGATGATGGGGATGGACCAATCGATGAAGGTGGAATAGGTAGGAAGGATGATAATGACGAAGATGGGCAGGTAGCGGAAGATATCCCAAAGGATGGCGTTGATAACGATTTGGATGGAAACTACGACGAGGAATTCAGGGCCGATATCAATGGCGACGGATGTCCTGGGCTCTGCCTTAGAGATGATGACGGGGATGGTTCGGTAGACGAAGGGAGCATAAATGATGATGATGAAGATGGTCTGGTGGATGAAGATCCGATTGACCCGCTTATCTTTCACATGATAAATGGGGCACTTTATGAAAAGAAGATTATATGGGACTCAGCGACCAACGCAAACGATATCACGGAAAAAAAAGTGATAGATAATGTAACTCAGTTCAGGGTAGAGAGACTGTTGGGGGTGAATGGGAAGACCCTTTTAAAAGTAACGATAGAGGTAACTTCAGGTAGAGGGAACAGCGTGACGTTGGAATCAGAGATATATCCAAGGATGCTTCCCACGGTAACACCATGAAGGTTAGAATGATCATAGATGCAAGCCCCTCCTTACCCTCTCCCCACTGGGGAGAAGAAAGGGTAGGGTGTTGTAATAGCAGGGAAGAAGGTTTTTCCCTGGTAGTTGTAATGGTATTTATAGCCCTGCTCTCTTCGCTGGCCATTATTGCAGTAAGAATGAGTGGGCTTACAGCCTCCTCTATGTACGGTGAGTCAAAAGGGAAGCAGGCATATTATATCGCAGAGGCGGCATACCAGCATGCATTGTTTAAACTGAATCAAAGTAGTGTCTTGCCGATTGACCTCGTGGATCAACCTTTTGCCGGAGGGACCTATAGCCTGAATGTCAGTCAGGTGAGCGCAATAGATGACCTTACGATAACAGCGGTCGGGTCTTTTGAAGGGACCGAGCGGACTGTTGTGCGGGTAATCCCTCCTCCTGTAAAGCCATTTATTATCGTTGCCTTTGCAGGGACCGGCGTGTCCGGATCGAGCGGCGATGGGGGTCTTGCACTCAATGCGAGATTTAGGAGCCCGAGGGGGCTGGCCTTTGATACAGCCGGAAATCTCTATATTGCGGATAGAAGTAACCACAGGATCAGGAAGGTCGATAAAGTAACAGGAATAGTGACAAAGATAGCCGGCACAAGCCAGGGTTTTTTGGGGGATGGCGGTTTGGCGGTTAATGCGCGACTTAATAGCCCGGAGGGGGTAGGTGTAAGTCAAACCGGGGATATCTATATTGCAGACACTACCAATTGCAGGGCAAGGAAGGTGAATGTTGTAACTTCGATCATTACAACCCCCCAGGCGACGGAGGATTGGCAATAAATGCAAGACTAAATAACCCGAGGGAGGTAATCCTTGATGCAACTGGCAATGTTTATATCGCAGACACATCAAATTGCCGAATAAGGAGGGTGGATGCAGTCACTGGATTTATCTCAACCTTTGCCGGAACAGGTAACTGTAATCTGAGTGGTGACGGAGGACTGGCAATAAATGCCAGGCTTAATAGTCCGAGAGGACTGGCTTTTGATACTGCGGGGAATCTGTATATTGCTGACAGAAGTAACCACCGGATAAGGAAGGTCAATAAGGTTACAAATATAATAACAACCGTAGCTGGTACCAGCGGTGGTTTTTTAGGGGATGGAGGCTTGGCTATTAATGCTAGACTCAATCAGCCACAGGGGGTTGCCATAAATCAGTTTGGGACTATCTATATTGCCGATACGAGTAACCGCCGGATAAGGAAGGTTGATCCTGCTACAGGTATTATCACGACTCATGCAGGGACAGGGACCGCAGGAAATACCGGGGATGGCGGGCTGGCAACGGCTGCCCAGCTTAACGCACCTGCCAGGGTTTTATCCTATGATGATGTAGATGGACATATCATGATATCGGATACGAATAACAATAGGGTCCGCGAGGTGACCAATGCCTATTAAAAATGGCAAGATGGCCACCTATTCCCCCATAGGGATCGATATCGGTACACGCTCTATTAATATTGTACAATTAGCAAAGTCGTCCGAGGGGTTGTATATCCATGAGGCTGATATCATGATGTTACCGGACGAGAAGATTACAGAAGAGCGTGAAATAACTGATGCACTTTCTAATCTTATTAAACGGAATAAATTTATGGGTAAAGAAGTTATCTCCAGAATGCATCCATCACTGGTCAGCATAATTCCAGTAAAGATATCACAGAGGGAAGGTGAGTCAGAAGAACAGGCAATTTTGCGGGAGGCAAAAGAATATCTGCCATGTCCTGTTGAAGAGGCGGTAATTGATTATTTACCTATTAGCAATGTCGCAGGAGGGACAGACGAAACCAGAAAGGTTCTTCTTATTTTTGTAAAAAGGAGTGATGTTATCGCCCATATAAATGTTCTAAAGAAGATCGGACTTAAGGTTAATGCGATAGATATTGGTCCTAACGCCATAAACAGGGCCATAAAAAGATTTAAGAGACCTTCAGAGCAGCGTATACTGGTGATTAATATCGGGGATCTAAGTAGTTTTTCCACAATACTCTGGGATGATATGGTTCTTATCGATCGAAAGATGGGGTGGGGTGAAAATAACATTACAGAAAAGATCGTGTCAAATCTTGATATGGATATCAATGAGGCAAGAAAGGTCATGTACAGATACGGAATAGATTGGACAACGACCCCGCGTGTATCCATAGATGATACGATGGGCGTTATGCCGGGAGAAGATATCCCGGCACATATTTATGAGATTGTGGCCCCTGGGCTTGAAGATTTAAACAAAGAGATTGAAAAGATGCTTATATACTGCACCTCAGAGATGAAGGGTGCCATGATTGATCAGATTTATCTTATGGGGAGTGGCGGGCTTTTAAGGCATTTAAACTCATATTTACAGAAGACATCTGGCATTGGCGTGAGACCCTTTGAACCCGAGGAGATATTTAGCCAGACTAAATCATTGAAGGGCGTGGTGAAGGATAACTTTCCTATTTTTATTATATCAATAGGACTTGCTCTCAGGGGATATGATGCGTGAGCTTGAATTAAATCTTATACCGTCTGACATTATAAAACAGGAGGTTCTTAAAGAGCGGATAAAGTTCTGGATATTTTGGATAATTGGATGTCTGGTGGTTTTACTTTCTGTGAATATATTACTCAAAATAGTCAATAGATCTGCTGCGCAGGATATAGCCATGCTTAGTTCAACAAGTGAAGGCCTATCCAAAGAGATGGGCATGGTTAGACAACTTGATGAGAGAGAGAAGGAGCTCCTGAGTGTCAGGGAGAAGATACAGTATTTATCCCAGAAGGGACCCCTGATAGGTATATTTACTGCTATAGATGAGACTATAAATGATAATATCACTATGACACATTTCGAGGTTAGGTACAATTATTCCAACATGACTTCGGCAGAGGGGAAAAGAGATTCCAGTGGAAAAGGCTATTTTAGCAGTAGTCCTTCCGGAAAGAATCCAGGTAGTCAGATGACAGATGCCAACGCAGTAGTACTGCAGGGGAATGCATTGTCTAATATAGACCTTGCGGCTATGCTGACGCTGCTTTCAAAACAGCCGCTATTTACAAAAGTAAATCTCAAATATTCAAGAACAGGGGAGGCAGAACAGGGCTGGCCTATTGTGTTTGAAATAGAATGCAGGGTATCTCATCAATAGAGTAATGGAGAATAGACTTGGATAAGGATACAAAGAAAATAGATATAATATCAATCCTTGCAATCGCAATTGTTTTTGGGATATTCTATTCTATCTTTCTTAAGGATGATTTTTCCGCGTACAAGACACTAAGGGATAAAAGCGCTTCTCTCAACGAGGCTATAACCAGGGATAGACATATTATAGATGCACACAAGAATAAAGCGGCAGATATTCTACGCTTGGAAAAGGAGATTAACGAGAATAAGCTATTTTTCATTAAAGAGGAAAAGCTGCCATACTTTATAAATTATGCGTCATCCCTTGCCCGGCAATATAGAATAGGAATCCTATCCATAGAGCCAGGCGAGACTGTGATCAGTGATTCGGTCTCAAAGGCTACCTTTACCGCTGAATTAAGGGGAAGATTCCCGAATATGTATAACTTTCTATATCACCTTGAAGATGATTGGAAGGGTGTTAAAGTAGAGACAATAACTATGGATAAGAATCCTGAGGATAGGAGTGTTAGTGTCAGATTAACGCTCGCAGTACTCTCTGTTGATGGATATCAAGAGAAGATTTAGATGGCAAAAACAGTGATGCCAATTATCCCCATTTTTATTTTATCCAGTTGCATTATTGTTGTATCGAGTTTATCATATCCCGTGGCTAAAGCTGAAGAGGTTAGGGCAGGCGTATCCGTATCACCGGAGGCGGGTCTGCCGGAAGGAGGACCGCCTTCACTCTCAAGAAACCCTTTCATCAGTGCCCCGTATGGCCGGATGGATAAGCGTCCGATCAACAGTGAAATCCAATCGGATATAAATGCCACGGGAAAGAGTGAGAAGAACCCCGGTAGTTTACAGAAGGCAGATAAGATAGAAGAGGCAAATAAGGAATCTATCATCAAAGAGCTGAGAGTAAAGGGTGTCTTATTAGACGGGAATGACCCTTTGGCACTTCTGGGAGATAGGATCGTAAAGATAGGGGATAAGATTGGGGCGCATATAATTACAGATATTAACCGTAAAGGCATCTTATTATCACATGGAGACAAAATTATTCTGATCCCTTTGGAGTGATACTGCAATGATGAAAAGATTATACAAATTATTTATCCCATTTTTTACGGCATCAATCCTGTCTCTTTGTATCTATGGCAGTGTAAATGGTCAGGGAGGAACAGACCGGATCGATGTGAAGGTTAAGGAGGCCAATCTTGTTGATGTCATAAATATGCTTGCTGAGAAGGCGGGGTATAACATCGTGGTCGGTGCGGATGTGTCCGGAAAGGTAACCTTTGATCTCCACGGAGTTACAATTCAGGATGCCCTTGATGCGGCATTGAATATCAATGGATATGGATACGAGGAAAAGGGCGGGATTATTTTTATAAAACCGTCTCAACATGCCCAAATGCTTATCAGGAGTTATAAAGTAAGTTATATTGACCCCTCTGAGATAATTACAGCACTCAAAGAAAATAGTTCTGCACATGGGAAGATTACGCTAAATAAGTCGAATAACATCATACTCATAGAGGACACAGAGGAGTATGTAAACAGGATAGAGACCATATTAAAGAGCATGGACGTAATCCCAAAACAGGTCCTTATCGAGGCGAAGATACTGGAGATACGCCTTGGAAACGATACGCAACTTGGAGTAGACTGGAGCCAGGTACTTAAGAGTGGAGATGCAACTTTTACTCTTGAGGGGGCTAATTTCTCCGTTCCCTCTTCAGCAGGCACCCCGGGACTATTCTTTAATGTCGCAACCCCGCATTTTAATATGTTTCTTGATGCACTG
>Ga0209342_10002726_pt1 | contig 18769 bp, 22 predicted proteins | sample RifCSP16_2_FD_184023 | JGI IMG/M metagenome (GOLD analysis project Ga0209342, IMG submission 184023) | Soil microbial communities from Rifle, Colorado - Rifle CSP2_sed 16_2 (SPAdes) (version 2) | ecosystem: Environmental > Terrestrial > Deep subsurface > Rock core/Sediment | place: Rifle... | reverse complement strand
GGACCCCGAACCCCGAAAAAAGATGCGGGCCCCGAGCCCCTGACCCCGAACCCCGAAAAACTATGCCCAAAATCCGGGTGTATCTGACGTTTCCGACGGAGCTGATTCAGGTGCCGATCATTTATCATCTGGCGAAGGATTTCGACATTGTGACGAACATCCGGCGGGCGGACGTCACCCCGACGCACGGCTGGGTGGCCCTAGAGCTCGAAGGGAAAGAGGAAGCCCTGGAGAAAGGGATCGACTGGCTGAAGCAGAAGGGCGTGAAGGTGGATCCCATCGAGCGCGACGTGATCGTCCCGTGAGACCGTTGAAAAACGCCCATCTGCGGTGTTGGCTCGGTTGCGCCTCCCTGCGACGTACAACCGCGTACGCCTCGGTCGTCCCAACCTTCGCCGCCTAGCATCTGGACCTTTTTGAACGGTCTCAGGCCATCCGGCCAGCATATGAAAATATCTGAGGGTAATTTGCGATGAAGTTTCAGTTGAACGAGGATCAGATCAAGCGGTACTCCCGCCACATCATTCTTCCGGAGGTGGGAGGGAAGGGGCAGAAGAAGCTCCTGGCCTCCAAGGTCTTGCTGGTAGGAGCTGGTGGGCTGGGCTCTCCTGCTGCGCTTTACCTCTCAGCGGCCGGGATAGGAACCATTGGGGTGGTGGACGCCGATTCGGTGGATCTCTCTAATCTCCAGCGCCAGGTTTTGCACTCGACCAAGGACCTCGATCGGCCGAAAGTCTTCTCCGCTCAAGAACGGATGCAGGGAATCAATCCCGACGTGAAGGTGATTCCTTACCCGATCCGGCTCACGGTTGAGAACGCGTTCCAGATCATCAAAGATTACGATGTCGTGGTGGAGGGGAGCGACAATTTTCCCACCAAGTTTCTGCTGAATGATGCGTGTGTCATGCTGGGGAAGCCGCTGGTCCTGGCCGGAATCCTTCGCTTCGAGGGGCAGCTCTTCACCATCCTGCCAAAGCAGGGGCCGTGCTATCGCTGTATCTTCCGCAACGCCCCACCGCCCGGGCTGATCCCGTCCTGCCAGGAGGCCGGAATTCTCGGCGCGGTCGCTGGCGTGATGGGCACGCTCCAGGCGCTCGAGGTGTTGAAGATCCTGCTCAGCGTGGGCGAAACAAAGGCCGGTAAGATCGTCCTCTTCGACGCCACGACCACTGACTTTAAAGAGGTGAACGTCAAGCGCGATCCTGACTGCCCGGTCTGCTCAGACCGTCCCACGATCACCACCTTGGTCGAAGAAGGCGCTGTCTGCGACCTCTAGTGCCGTGCCGATAAGCGTCGCATCCCGTCGTTCTCGGTCGTCGGAACCCCTCAACGTATACCGCATACGTCTCGGGGTTCCTCCTCCCTCGGGCCTCGGTCTGCTCGCTTCTCGCCACGGCACGAGTGGTCCACAAGACCAAAGTCTGACAGAAACGTGCAGACCTCGGGCGAACAAGCAATCTAGTGGAAAATGAAATGCAAGACTACGATCCCCCTGATCGCGAACCCCGAGTCCCGGATCCCGAGCCCCAGAGTTCTGAGATGATTTCGCAGCGGGTTCAGGGGTTTACTGAGTCGGTGATCCGGGAGATGACCCGGATCAACAATCAGTATGGAGGGGTCAATCTCGCTCAGGGGATGCCTGACTTCCCGCCTCCGAAAGAGCTGATCGAGGCGGCTCACCGCGCCCTGGACGATGACTTTCACCAGTACGCGATCACGTGGGGAGCTCCACGCCTGCGCCAGGCCATCGCGGAGAAGTTCGAAACGCTCTATGGTCTTTCGGTCGATCCCGAGCAGCACGTGACGATCTGCTGCGGCTCCACTGAGACCATGCTCTCCACGCTCCTCGCCGTGCTGAATCCGGGCGATGAAGTGATCATCTTCGAGCCGTTTTACGAGAACTATGGGCCAGGCTGCATCATCTCCGGGGCCTCCCCGCTCTTCGTTCCCCTCGAGCCGCCCGATTTCTCGTTCGACCCGGACCGGCTCGCGCGCGCGATCGGTCGCCGCACCCGAGCGATCATCCTCAACACTCCGAACAATCCGAGCGGGAGATAGTCGCTGACCTCTGTCTTCGCCACAACCTGATCGCGATCACCGACGAGATCTACGAGCATATTGTCTTCGACGGCCGACAGCACATTCCCATCGCCACCCTACCGGGCATGGCTGACCGAACCGTCACCATCTCTGGACTTTCAAAGACATACTCTGTGACGGGCTGGCGCATCGGTTACGCAATTGCTCCACCGGAGATCAGCCTGGGAATTCGGAGGGCCCACGATTTCGTGACGGTCGGCGCGCCCCATCCGCTGCAAGAGGCGGCAGTGACCGCGCTGAACCTGCCCGACTCGTATTATGTCTGGCTTCGTGAAAGCTATCAGGCCAAGCGCGACCTCCTGCTGGCGCGGCTCGAATCCGCCGGCTTCCAGTGCTTCAAGCCTGAGGGCGCGTACTATATCCTCACGGAGTGCGAGCATTTCCTGAAGCGGCTGAACTTCCCTGATGACACGGCATTTGCGATGTATCTGGTCAAGGAGATCGGCGTGGCCACAGTCCCTGGCTCTTCGTTCTATGCTCAGCCCGAGCTTGGGAGGACCAAGATCCGCTTCTGTTTCCCGAAAACCGAAGCGCTCCTCAACGCGGCTGGCGACCGCCTGCAGAAGCTTGCCAGAATCTAATTAGCGCGCTTCGGACCGCTGCCCTTCAAATCTTCCATTCCGCACTTCAAGCCGGCGACGTCTCGGCGCTGCTTCCAAAATACCTCAAGCGCGAGCACTCCCGTCTCACCATCGGTAATCTAACGGTCGATCGCTCGGCCATCAGGCGCCTTCTCGTTATCGGAGCGGGGAAAGCATCAGGAGCGATGGCCCATTCGGCAGAAGAGATTCTCGGAGACGCTGTGTCTGACGGGCTGGTGGTGGTCAAGGACGGGTATCGATCCCCCAGTCAGATCATTCGCCAAGTCGAAGCGGGACATCCAATTCCTGACGCGCGTGGACAGAAGGCCGCCGAGGAAATCATCGCGCTCGCAGAATCTGCCACTGCGGATGATTTTGTCCTCTGCTTGCTCTCGGGTGGCGGATCAGCGCTCCTTCCGGCTCCGATAACTGGCATCAGTCTTGCCGATAAACAATCCGTCACGCAGCTCCTGCTGACGGCTGGCGCGACGATCTATGAGTTGAACACGGTCCGGAAACATCTTTCCAGGCTCAAAGGAGGGCAACTGGCCCGACTCGCGTCGCCGGCCCGCGTCGTCGCTTTGATTCTCTCCGACGTCATCGGCGATCGGCTTGATGTCATCGCGTCAGGGCCGACAGCTCCGGATAATTCGACTTACGCTGACGCATGGTCAGTTCTTGACCGATTTGGTCTACTCGAAAAGATTCCACGCTCGGTCCGTTCCCATCTCGCGCGAGGTGTGGGTGGCGAGATTTCCGACAGTCCGAAGCGACCCGATCCTCTGTTCGAAAACGTCACGAACCTGATCGTGGGGAACAATCGGCTGGTGATCGAGGCCACGCTTCGAGCTGCCCAGTCGTTGGGATTCACGGCTCAGCTCCTCACTGCTGAGCTCCAGGGCGACGCGCGCGAGGCGGCAAAAAATTTTACGTTCATGGCGAAAGGGATCCGTCAATCCGGAGTGCCAGTGAAGCCCCCGGCGTGCCTGATTGCCGGTGGAGAGACAACCGTGATGGTAAAGGGGAGCGGGAGAGGAGGCCGGTGCCAGGAGTTTTGTCTGGCGTCGGCGTTGGCCATCGATGGCCTGAGCGATTGTGTCATCTTCGCCGCGGGCACTGACGGGACAGACGGACCGACAGATGCTGCTGGCGCGATCGCTGATGGCACAACCATTGCTCGCGGCAGGAGCAAGGGACTCTCAGCCAAAAAATTTCTTGAGCACCATGACAGCTACAATTTTTTTTCTCAACTCGGAGATCTGGTAAAAACTGGACCGACAAAAACTAACTTGCTTGATCTCTATCTTCTTCTCGTCGCTAAAACTGCGGCGACATGAAATGCTTCACGAATGAGCAATGCGCTGTTGATGATTGATTCTTCGTGACCTCTTCTGAGTTTCCCACGGGGTTATTCACTTCCAACTCACAGGTCGTGTGGATAACTGAACAGGTTTGACACCCCGGAAGACCTTCCAGTATGCTACGGACGTATGTCTCAGAAACATTTACTTGAATTCATGCCCCTTGAGCTCGAGTCGTTGGCGCAGGAGTTTGGAGAACCCGGCTATCGAGGGCGTCAACTCGCGTCGTGGATGTATCAGAAGAACGTGCTCGATCTCGAGCTGATGACGGACCTCCCCAAAAGTTTTCGGAGTCGGCTCCATGCCGAGTCTGTCATCGAGGTTCCTCACGTTGATCACGTGGTCACTTCTGCGGATGGAAGCCGGAAGTTTATCCTGTTGCTTGCCGACGGGAAACGAATTCATGCAGTGTTGATGCCAGATGACGATCGGCTGACTCTTTGTCTCTCGACTCAGGTGGGGTGCGGCTTTGCCTGCGCGTTCTGCTCCACCGGGACCATGGGGATGATTCGGGATCTCACGCCAGGGGAAATCGTTGGCCAGCTTCTTGCCGTGAGAGGCGAGCTCCCGCCTGACAGTCGCGTGACCCATCTTGTCTTCATGGGGATGGGAGAGCCGCTCGCAAACTACAAAGCGACGGTCAAAGCGCTGAGAATTTTCAGCGACCCGCTTGCCTGCGGGTTTTCTCCGCGGCGGATCACGGTGTCCACGGTGGGGCTCGTGAAGGGAATCGAAAGTCTGGCGCGAGAGAGCCTCCACGTGAACTTGGCCATCTCATTGCACGCGACCACAGATGAGCAGAGAAATTCCTTGATGCCAATCAACCGGGGCTATTCGCTCGGAGATCTCCTGGCTGCGTGCCGCCGCTTTCAGAAACCGGTTCGCCGTCGGATATTTTTCGAGTATGTGCTGTTGGATGGGGTGAATGATTCGACTGAGGATGCGCGCCGGCTGGTCCAGCTCCTCCGGGGACTTCGCGCAAAGGTGAACCTGATCCCGTTCAACGAGTGGCCAGGGACGCGCTTCCGCCGCCCCCCACTCCCGCGGATTCTCGCGTTCCAAAAGATCCTCTTAGACGACGGTCTTATCGCCACAATCCGCTGGAGCAAAGGCGAAGACGTGGGCGCCGCGTGCGGCCAGTTGCAGGAACCCAGGCAGAGAGAAGCAGTCCCGGCATGATGACGATCGGGGTCAGGGGCCAGGGGCCAGGGGCTCGCATTTTGGAAAAAGAGATCTCTGACTACCAACACCAGACCCCGGGCTCCCCCGAATCCCACCAGCCCCGGACCCCGGACCCCGGACCCCGGACCCCTGACCCCCGACCCCTGACTACGGTGGCATTCGCCACCGTGGGATGCAAGCTGAATCAGTACGAGACCAGTGAGCTGCAGGGGATGATGGAGGCGCGCGGCTTTCGCACCGTGCCGTTTGATGCGGTCGCTCAAATTTATGTCATCAACAGTTGCACGGTCACCTCGAAGGCCGACTTCTCAGATCGCCAGATGATCCGGCGCGCGGCGGCAAAAAATCCCAATGCTCTGGTGGTGGTCATCGGGTGCTATGCTCAAACGAACCCCGATGCCATTGCCAAGATCCCTGGCGTGGATCTGATCATTGGAAATCAGGAAAAGTTCCAGCTCCTCAATCTCCTCGAGTCGCTCGAGAAGCAGTCCGAGCCGGTGGTTCGGGTTGGCGATGTCTCTACTGAGGAGAGCATCCCGGTTGCCCCGCTGCCACGCTCAACCGGGCGCACTCGAGCCTTCGTCAAGGTTCAAGACGGCTGCCAACACCGGTGCGCGTTCTGCATCGTCCCGCTTGCCAGAGGCGGGAGCCGAAGCCAGGACCCGAAAGTGATCTTGGGCCGGGTGAGGGAGCTTGTCGAAGCAGGTCATCAGGAAACTGTGCTGACCGGCGTGGACATCGGGCACTACGGCTGGGACCTGCTGCCGCGGACGACCCTGGCCGCGCTCCTCAGAGAGATGGGGAAGATCCAAGGGCTCAGGTGGATCCGCCTCTCCTCAGTGCTTTCCCAGTACTTCACCGAGGAGCTGCGGGAAATGGTGACCCGCTCAGAGAAGATCTGCCCCCATCAGCACATCCCGCTCCAGTCCGGGAGCGACCGGGTGCTTCGCGCGATGCGCCGGCCCTACAACACCGCCATGTATCGCCGGCTCGTTGAGAAACTTTATCGGGCCGTTCCCGACCTCGGGCTGGGGACCGACGTTATCGTGGGCTTCCCGGGTGAAACGGAAGAAGAGTTCGAAGAGACATACGCGTTTGTCGAAAGCCTCCCGTTCACCTATCTCCACGTCTTTTCCTACTCGCCCCGCAAGGGGACAGAAGCGACCCGGCTTCCCGACCCGGTGCCGCCGGGAGAGATCAAACGGAGAAGCGCCAGGCTAAGGAGCCTCGGACACCAAAAGAACCTCGCGTTTCGCCGGCGCTTCCTCGGCCGCGCGGTCGAGCTGCTCGTGCTGGAGAGTCGCGACAAAAAGACCGGGCTTCTCACTGGCCTGACCGGCCACTATATCGAAGTGCTATTCCCCGGTGAAGACCGCCTCATGCAGTCCGTTCGAAACGTTCGAATCGCCGACGTTCAACCCGATCGCACTGTTGGAGCGCTCGTGTGATGAGAGAAGAGATGAAGATAGGGATAATCGGTGGGTCAGGCCTTTACGATCTGCCCGGGCTCGAAGATATCCGCTGGAAGAAGGTAAAAACTCCGTTCGGCGATCCATCGGACGCTTACCTGACTGGCCGGCTCGGGGATCGGAGTGTGGCCTTCCTCCCCCGACATGGGCGCGGTCACCGGATCATGCCTTCTGAGCTGAACTTCCGCGCGAACGTCTACGGCTTCAAGGCGCTGGGGGTGGAGCGGCTCATTTCAGTGAGCGCGGTTGGGAGCATGAAAGAGTCGATCCGTCCATTGGACCTCCTGATTCCCGATCAGTTTTTTGACTGGACCCGCCGGCGCATCTCTTCCTTTTTCGGAAATGGGATCGTGGCTCACGTGGGGATGGCCGAGCCGGTCTGTCCTGACCTGGCTGATTGCTTGTTCAAAGCCGCCTCAGCTACCGGCGCCATGGCGCATCGCGGCGGCACCTACATCTGCATTGAGGGGCCGCAATTTTCTACGAAGGCGGAGTCCGAAGTCTATCGGCACTGGGGGATGGACGTGATCGGCATGACCAATATCCCCGAGGCCAAGCTCGCTCGCGAGGCCGAGCTCTGCTATGCCACACTCGCGCTGGTCACTGACTATGACGTCTGGCACGAGACTGAGGAAGTGGTCACGGTTGAGGCGGTCATCGCCAATCTGATCAAAAATGTTGAGACAGCCAAGGACGTGCTCCGCCGGGTGATTCCCGAGATCGACCCGGCCCGCACCTGCCATTGCCCCAGACTCTTGAAAGACGCCGTGATCACCAGCCCCAGTCGTTTTCCGGTCAAGACCAGAAAAACCCTGGGCCTCCTCCTCGACAAGTACTATCCCGCTTCTTCCCGGGGAGAGAAGGCGCGGGTGAGGGGACGAAAGAGGAGGGCCAAGCGTGGGTGAGCTCGTTGTTGTGGGTTCGGTCGCTCTTGATAGCGTGAAGACCCCTTTCGGCGCGGTGGAGGATGCGCTGGGCGGCTCGGCCACGTATTTTTCATACTCGGCTTCGTTCTTTACCAAGGTTCGCTTGGTCGCTGTGGTTGGCAAGGATTTCTCGCGCGATCATCTCAGTCGGCTGGAACAGCGAGGGGTGGACCTCAGCGGGCTGCAAATCTCCGAAGGCCAGACGTTTCGATGGGTGGGGGAGTACGGCTACGATCTCAACGAAGCCCACACGCTGGCCACCCATCTGAACGTCTTCGCGGATTTCAAGCCGGACCTGCCACAGCACTACCGCTCAGCGCCGCTGATCTTTCTCGCCAACATCGATCCCGTGCTGCAGCGTGAGGTGCTGCGCCAGATGAAGCGGCCGCATCTGGTTGCGCTGGACACCATGAACTTCTGGATCAATGGCAAGCGCGACGCGCTGCTCAGCGTGCTCGCCGAGGTGGACGCGCTCGTCATCAATGACGGCGAGGCGCGCATGCTCACCAAGGAGCCGAACCTGATCAAGGCGGCCCGGACGATCACGAGTTACGGCCCGAAGATCGTGGTCATCAAGCGAGGAGAGTACGGCGCGCTCATGATCTCGAACGGCCGCTTCTTTTTTACCCCGGCCTACCCGCTGGAATCGGTCTTCGATCCTACGGGAGCCGGCGACACGTTTGCCGGGGGCTTTATGGGGATGCTGGCGAAGTCGGAGTCGCTGGACGAGGCTGCGCTTCGCCGGGCCATCGTGTACGGCAGCGTAATGGCGTCGTTCACGGTCGAGGACTTCTCGCTGAACCGGCTGATGCGTCTCGAGCCCGAGGAGATCGAAGCGCGGGTCCAGATTTTCCGAGACCTCGTCCACTTCGAGATTTGATGATCCCTCTCCCCGTCGGGGAGAGGGTAGGGTGAGGGGTGGTGGGCTAATCGTGGGACGCGGGGGGGTCGGGTCGCCTCGCGGCGAGGAGGGAGGCGACTCGCTGTTGCAGCACTTCAGCATCAAAGGGTTTGCCGAGATAATCGTCTGCGCCGGAGCGGAACGCTTCGGCGGCGACGTGCGCGCTGTCGAAGGCAGTGAGAATCATGATCGGCGTGGAAGGAAGGGTGTGCCGAAGCTCCGCGAGAAACGTAGGGATCGTGGCAGTGTCTCCGAGGAGATAATCCAGAATGATCAGATCGGGTCGGATATCGCGGATCACCTGGCGCGCCTGCGGGGCGTCTTGAGCCCACATCACGTAGTGGGGCGGATCGAGCGTTACTTCAATAGCGTGAAAGATCGAACGGTCGTCATCGATGACCAGAATGCAAGCCATGCGCTGCGCGAGGAAAGAAGTGTCGCAATCACTTTTCCCTATTCCTTTCAATACTGTGTATCGGCGCGCGAAACCTGCGTATAACTCGAATCGTCGAGCAGCTTTGAGCGCTGCTTGGCGTCATTGGATGTTGTTTTCGCGCGGACGCCGAACGGAAATATTTTCAAATTAGGTTGAACGATGAACAGCGAGCTTCACCGAAAATATGAGCGCCTGTTGGAGGTGATCCGAGAATTGGGGAGCGCGATCGTCGCGTTCTCCGGCGGCGTGGACTCGACCTTCCTTGCCAAGGCGGCCAAGGACGCGATCGGCGCTCGCGCCCTCCTCGTGACCGCTGACTCGGAGAGCTATCCCTCGGAGGAGTTGGAGGAAGCGAAGCGCTTGGCGAGCTTCCTCGGAATGCGCCATCGCGTGATCGAAACCTTTGAGCTGAAGAATCCCAACTACACTGAAAACCCGCCCAACCGCTGCTACTTCTGCAAGGACGAGTTGTTCACCACACTCGAGCCCATCGCGGAGGAAGAGGGAATCGCGCATCTAATCTACGGCGCCAACATGGATGACCTGGGAGACCACCGCCCGGGGATGAAGGCAGCGCGTGAGAAGCGCGTGAAGGCGCCGCTGATCGATGCCGGGCTCTACAAAAGTGAGATCCGCGAGCTCTCCCGGGAATTTGGGCTCCCCACGTGGGACAAGCCGTCCTTTGCGTGCCTCTCCTCTCGATTCCCTTACGGCGATCCGATTACCGCGGAGAAGCTCCGTCAGGTCGAGCAGGCGGAATCACTGCTCCGCTCCCTCGGCTTTCGCCAGTTCCGCGTGCGTCATCACGACAAGATCGCCAGGCTCGAGATCGCTCGCGACGAGATGCCCCGTCTCTGGGAGGATGGCCGAACTGAGACCATCGCCGCGCGTTTGAAAGAGCTGGGCTACCTCTACATCACTCTTGACCTCCAAGGCTTCCGCAGCGGCAGTCTCAACGAAGGCCTGAAACTTCTTCAATAAAGAAAGGTCATCTCGGCGGTCATTTTTGCCGCTTGATACTCATCAGGAGTGTGGTATTGTAGGTGGTATCTTTGAGCTGGCCGCCAACGGCTCACCATGGCTCGATCAATCACTCAGCTTCGGGACTTGGTCCCTCCGACGCGCCTCAGATGGGGTGCCGTCGGGCCCTCACCGACATGGTGGAGCCTTGATGAAATTGCTGGACGGCTGGTCGAGATGTCGGGATCAGGGGCGACGGCCACGCTCACGCTGTCGTTCGGGCTGGTGCTGCAAGCACAGCAGCAGGGTGAGCCGACGGCGTGGATCACTCCAGTGGAGAGTTCCTTTTACCCTCCCGACGTGGCTGAGGGTGGGGTGGATCTCGATGCGCTTGTGGTCGTTCGCGTTCCAAGCGCCCACGCTGTGCCGCGCGCTGCGGACCGGCTCGTGCGCTCTGGCGGCTTTGGGCTCGTTGTGCTCGACCTCGGTGTGCACGCTAAGGTCCCAATACCGCTTCAGGCGCGTCTTGCCGGCCTGGCGAAGAAGCATCACACCGCACTCCTTTGCCTGACAGAGAAGCCAAGCCAAGCCCCATCGCTTGGATCCCTCGTTTCTCTCAGAGTTCAGGCTCACAGGACAAGGACCGCTGAGGGTCGGTTCACGTGCGGGCTACGTGTCTTGAAGGACAAGCGCCGAGGCCCAACCTTGACTCATGAAGAGGTCTGCCATGGACCGGCCGGCCTGTGCGGTAGTGGGTCAGTTTAGGCGCCGGTACTGAGTCAAGTTACGAGCCAGACGAGGCCCGAGGATTGTAGGGCGAGCTGCAGCCGAAGGCGAGGCGAGCAACTTGGGAGACAAGCGAAAGCGGCCAGCCCGAGGCGTACGTGGTTGTACGGTGAGGGCTGACGACGACCGAGAACGAAGTATGGCGAAGCAAATTGACCCAGTACGCCTGTGCTGAAGGCTGTTCACACAGAAAAGGTGGTGGTAAAATGCGCCGCTCAACGTAGCGTGCGGTCCTTCGCCGTCGGTTCCGTGTGGTAAAGGAGGGTCACCTTTGGCACAACCTCATGTGAACAGCCTCGTCCAGACAAGGCTGGACGGACCGAAACCCAATGTGCGCCGCGCTGGAAGGTGCAATAGGGTTGATCAACTCAATGTTATAGCGCGTAACAGGTACAAGAGGAGCGACAAATGAAAATCGCTTTGTTCGGTGCGATGGGGAATATCGGCCGCCGGATTGCTCAGGAGGCACTCACGCGTGGACACGAGGTGACAGCAGTCGCGCGTGACCCGTCGCGCGTGGACCTACCCCGAAACCGGCTGACAGTCGCGAAGGGAGACGTCCTCAACCCTGACAGCGTCGCGACAGCAGTCGCCGGGCACGATATCGTGATTAGTGCCGTCGGGCCAGGGCGAGACGGCGACCCGCAGATGATCGTCAAGGCGGCCCACTCCCTCATTGATGGGGTCAAGCGCGCCAAGGTGCGTCGCCTGATCGTCGTGGGCGGAGCCGGCAGCCTCGAGATTGCGTCCGGACGGCAACTGATAGACACGCCTGAGTTCCCTGCCGCGTGGAAGCCTGCTGCGGAAGCGCACCGGGCGGCCCTGGCGATCTATCGCGCGGCGGACCTCGACTGGACGTATCTCAGCCCCGCGGCGTTCATCCAGCCAGGGGAGCGCACCGGCAAATACCGGACAGGCACCGACCAGCTCGTCACTGATGAAAGGGGAGAGAGCCGGATTTCGATGGAAGACTACGCCATGGCGCTCCTCGATGAGGTCGAGCATCCCAAGTTCATACGTCAGCGGTTCACCGCAGCACACTGACTGTCTGCAGAAAACCAGGGTTCGGTGCAGTAAACGCGTTGAATGTTTCGAAAGGAGAATGCTATGACACGGATCGCTCTCACTCTTGCAGCGGCCATCTTTGGGCTCACAGTGCACTCGGCCTATGGGGCCGACGCGCAGCACCTGGAGATCAACAAGAAGAACGTGGTGGAGTTTTACGACAAAGCGATCAACCAGAAGGACTTCGAGGCCGCTTCGAAATACATGGGGCCGCGGTATGTCCAGCATAACCCCGTCGCAGCCGACGGCCACGAAGGGCTGAAGGGCTTTCTCCAGTTCCTGCGAGACAAATTTCCCAACTCGCGCAGTGAAATCAAGCGAGTGTTCGCCGATGGCGACCACGTGATCTTGCACGTCCATGCGATCCGGGAGCCCGGGACGCGCGGCAATGCCATCATCGATATTTTCAGACTCGAGAACGGCAAGATCGTTGAGCACTGGGATGTGATCCAGCCGATTCCGGAGAAGGCAGCGAATCCAAACGGCATGTTCTAGCCAGGCTGATGAAAAAGGCCCATCTGCAGCGTTGGCTCGGTTGTGCCTCCCTGCGGCGTACAGCCACGTACGCCTCAGTCATCCCAACCATCGCCGCCTTGCATCTGGACCTTTTTGATCAGCCTGATGAAAACTATGGGGACAGGCGCGAGCTGCTCGCGCCTGTCCCTTAAGAAGTTAATTTTTTTCGAGCAAGCACTCATCACATGTAGGCGTGTTCATGATTGCCCGGTGGGCGTGCGTTGACATTCCGGCGTTCCCGCTTCAGCTTCTGCTGAGACGGAATCCTGAATGGCGCGCGTATTCTGCGGCCGTGGTCGAAGAGGACAAACCGCAAGCGCCGATCCTCTGGGTGAATGAAAAGGCTCGGCAGTTCGGGATACTCCCGGGGCTTCGGTATGCGGCCGGCCTGTCTCTGACAGCAGATCTGAGAGCTGGCGTGGTCTCTGCTGCCGAGATCGAGAAAGAGGTGAAGTTGCTTGCAGAGCAGCTCATGCGCTTCACCCCTGAGGTCGAGCCGTGCTTCGAGGAGCCAGGGGTCTTCTGGCTCAACGCGGCCGGGCTCGATCGCCTCTATGCCTCACTCGACAAGTGGGCGCGTCTGATCGTCGCGGAACTCGAGCGAGCAGGTTTTCGCGCCACAGTTGTCGTGGGGTTCACGCGCTTCGGCAGCTATGCGATCGCTAGAGCCCGCCAAGGAGTCGTGATGATCGACAACCCTTCAAAGGAGCGTGAAAATGCGCGGCGAGTTCAGCTTGATCGCCTGAACATCGCCCCAGATTTCCGCGATACGCTCTTAAAACTTGGGGTGAGGAGTGTGGGCGCGCTCCTCTCGCTCCCGGCAGAAGGCATCTCTGATCGCTTCGGGCCAGAGGCCTACCGCCTCTATCGGATGGCTGCGGGCGATCTCTGGGCGCCGCTTCAGCCGCAGCCAGCCGAGGAGCCGATCCGCCAGTCACTCGCATTCGATGATCCTGAGAACGATGTGATGCGTCTGCTCTTCCTCATCAAGCAGCTTCTCCACCCACTGCTGGCGATGCTCACTGCTCGTGAGGAAGCGCTTGCCGAGCTTTCGCTTCGGCTTCTGCTCTATAAGAGAGACTGGCGTGAGGAGCGCATCCGACCCGCAGCCCCCACGCTGAACGTGACTCAACTGATGGATCTGGTGCGCCTGCGATTAGAGGCGGTTCAACTGCCCGCGGGAGTGGTCCAGATTGAGCTGACCGCACATGGGGTATCGGCGACGCGCGAGCAACTTCGATTCTTCGTTGAGCAGCCCCGGCGCGACCTCATCGCAGCAAACCGCGCGCTGGCCCGTCTGCGCGCCGAGTTCGGAGATGCAGCAGTGGTACGAGCACGGCTCTTGGACGGGCATCTCCCCGAAGCGAGCTTCGCGTGGGAGCCGATCAATGAGGTCGCGCTTCCTCAAGCGAAGCAAGCTGCATTCCGAACCATGGTGCGCCGGATCTTCTTCAAGCCAGCGATGTTGCCATCGCAACCGCGTCACACACGTGATGACGGCTGGCTCCTCCTGGGTGTGGAGCACGGACCTGTGACCAAGATGCACGGGCCCTACGTTCTCTCAGGCGGTTGGTGGAAAGAAGAGACGCATCGCGACTACTACTTCGCCGAAACCAAGCGCGGCGACCTCTTGTGGCTCTACTACGACAAGCTACATCGACGCTGGCTCCTTCAGGGGCAAGTGACGTGATCTTTCATTGGTCTTTTCGAAGCTGCTCGCCTGCAACCTATCTACCACGTTAGGCGAGACGCGAGAGGAGTGGTAGGATGCTCCTGTGCCGACCGTCCTGAGGAGTGGGCCGTATCGTGTGTACTTCTTCAGCCACGAGCCGAACGAGCCAGCCCACGTTCACGTCGATCGCAACGATTTGTCGGCAAAGTTCTGGTTGCAGCCGGTCGCACTGGTCCGGAACTTCGGGTTTCCCGCACACGAGCTGCGGCGAATTCGAGCTCTGATCGAGGAACACCAGGCAAGCTTATTGGAGGCGTGGAATGGGCACATTGGCGCTGAGCGCTGACGAAAGAGTTCGAGATGTTCGGTTTTCCGAGGACTCGCTGATCGTCGATTTGAAGGACGGTCGAACGATCTCGGTCCCGCTGGAGTGGTACCCGAGGCTGGCTGTGGCGACTCCGCAGCAGCGCGAGAATTGGAAAGTGTGCGCGGCTGGCTACGGCATTCATTGGCCGGACCTCGATGAGGATCTGAGCACGGAAGGCCTGCTCCGTGGTGCGCCCGCGCCAAGGCCAAAGACCGAACGCCCAACAAAACGCCCCCGCCGCCGCCGCTCAACACAACGCCGATAAGTTCGGCTGTGTAGACAGAGGCCCTCCTTGCAGACATGTAGTAGGAGGGCGACAACATGATACAGAAAAAGGTGAAGAAACGAGGGTTGCGAGAGCCTGCTTCTCGGAACGAGGACTTGGCGTACTGGCTGAGTAAAACACCGGAGGAACGCGTCGCCGCCGTCGAAGATTTACGCAGACAATATTATGGAAGCGCAGCCAGACTTCAAAGAGTTGCTCACGTTATTCAACGCCCACCACGTTGAGTACATGATTGTCGGCGGGTACGCGCTTGCCTTCCATGGGGCACCGCGCTTCACCGGTGATCTCGATCTCCTCGTCAAAGAATGAGGAACGGGACGAAAGTATTCATCGCTGGATCGCGGCGTCTCTCTCGGCTGAACAAAGACGTGAGACGCCGAATCGACAACATCGTCGACAAAGGCTTGACGGTGATCGTCGGCGATGCAAATGGTGTCGATAAGGCTGTACAGCGGTATCTCAGCAGCAGGCACTACGACAGCGTGGTGGTATTTTGCATGGAAGGGGGTTGCCGAAATAATATTGGAGACTGGCCGACGCGTACCATTATGGCTGCTGACCCAGGGCGGCGGGACTTTGCCTACTATTCCACTAAGGATCGGGCGGTGGTAGAGGAAGCAGATTACGGGCTGATGTTATGGGACGGACGGAGCCGCGGGACGCTGACAAGCATCATTCCTCTCGTTCGGCAGGGCAAGCCGGTTGTGGTGTACATTGCCCCCGATAAGTCCTTTCGCACGCTCCGCCAATCCGATCACCTCGCCGAGATGCTAGGCCGTTTTGATCCGGCTGCTCTTCACCGAATCGACCGCGATTTATACGCGGTCTCAACCGGCAGCGGCGCCAACCGCAAGGCCGAAACAGTCCCGTTATTCTAAGGTGGTCAACTGGAAGATGCCGCTGGAGGAAAGCTAACGGGGCCAAGTCTTGCGATCGCATATTGTCGTAACACAAAACCTGACCCTTCGCCTTGCTGACAAGCGAGGCGGATGAACTTTTATAAGCGAGGACGCGAGCATTCCAATTGTTACAATTGTTAAACTCAAGACCTGACCCTCCAAGACCTGACCCTCTTGGACCCTCTGGTTTTCCAGATCCGAAATAGGTCGGGATCCAAAAGTTGGTGGGCGCGCATCACAAAAGATTACTGGAGGCCTGGGATGAGTATTTCCGCGGTAGAAATCGAGATACCAAAAGCTGAGAGTGTAACAATCACAGACGACGCCTTGACTGTTGACCTTAGTGACGGACGGACCATTTCTGTCCCTCTCGCCTGGTTCCCGAGGTTGTTGCATGCCTCACCGGCGGAGCGCAAGAACTGGCGGTTCATCGGCAAAGGGGAAGGAATACACTGGATAGACCTAGACGAGGACATTGGTGTCGAAGGTCTTCTGACTGGTAAACCTTCCGGTGAGAGCCAGGTTTCCTTCAAGAAGTGGCTTGCAACCCGCAGATCCCGCCGAACAAAGCGCTCCAGCCGCAGCGTCACGCAGCGCCGCTAAATTCGGCTGGCAGACCAGCCTAATCAATGGTTAGCCGACAAGCATGATCGTGAAGCGGAACGCCGTCGAGACAGACCTTGACGACATCTCTGGGGGCGTGGCGAATGATGTCTTCCTCGCAGAGCTATCGCGGCGTTTCCTGGAACAACTGGACGAGGCGATCCAGCCGATCAATGACACTGGAATCGGCAAGCTATTTTTCGCCAACCTACAGATCATCCTGCAACATGGGCTCGTTTTGAGTGTGACTCGGATCTATGAGCCTTACTCCCCAAGGAACCCGGGACGAACGCTCCCTGCTGCGATCCGTCACATCGAAGCGTACGCCGCAACGCTCCCGGTACTCAATCGTGGCTCCCTTGTCGACTACCTAGCAGGCCACGGCCACTCTCGAGAGACGATCGACAAGCTCGCGAACGAGCAATTGTCATTGACCTTTGCCAAGACCCTGGGCGCTGAGATCCCTCAAGCTGACACGGCATCCACCTCTCCCCTTAGTCAAGCGCTTGCTCAGCTCAAGATGGTCCGGGACAAGGCAATCGCGCATCACGACCGCGTAAGCCCCTCGTCCCTTCTGATTCCCGGGTGGGCGCACCTCGTGAGTCTTATCGATACGGCACGAGAAGCCCTAACGCTCGTCGCTCATGCGTACCTGAGTGTCGGCTACAATCTCGCCGGCGACGCAAGCTGGCCAGCACACTCACTTCGGGAGCTTCTGCATCGCGCCGGTCATTTGGAGCGTTGGGCGTAAGAGCGATGGAAACACGGCAGATGCTAGCGACTGCACGAGGATTGGTCGCGTTCGTCGCATACGGTTGGCTCACTCGGGAATTCTATTTCTTCCTCGATATGGACTCTTGTTTAGACGCGGGTGGTGTGTACGACAGTGCCGTCCGGCCATGCTCGCACGCGAGACCGGGTGAGTATCAATACCTTGCCGCAATGATGCCGTTCCTGGGGTGGTTGCTCGTACTCGGGCTCCCCGCGCTCTTGGTCTTTGGTGCCGACCGAGCGGTGTTCTGGGTAGTCCGCAAGGTGAGCAAAACGCCCACGGACGCGCCGCCAGAGCGGCGCGCCGGTTAGCGCCACTGCATTACGACGTCGGGAGAACCACTTGGCCCACCGATCTCGACGACAAGAGAAAGGCCATTGAGGCGGGCGGCACGGGTGCCGTCCATACGGAATGGTTGTTGTGGATCGCGAGCGTTCTGATTCTCGCGGTCGGACTGTTGAGATCATTCAAAGGCGCGCTATGAGTACCTCCCCCGATAAAGTGGACACCTTAACCTAACAGCTGAGGGGGTGTCTGGAGGCCAAGCCGTTTGGTCCGAAGAAGGTCTATCGTTACACCACCACCGCTTGCATCCGGCATTGACTATCGCATGCCGGAAGAGTATGAGAGATTGGTGCGGTGAACGTGTCCACTTTTTCGGGGATGATCATTGCTCGCTCGCGGCGGGTGGATGGGATGGCGTAATGCTCGATGACTAGAGCGTCACGGGGAGTCGCGTCCCCGCGGGTCGTCTGTGTCGAGGATCTCCGATCGCTGGCGCGCCGCCGCGTGCCCAGGGCCGTGTTCGACTACCTGGACGGCGGCGCCGAAGGCGAGATCACGCTGCGCGAGAACTGCCGCGCCTTCGAGGAGGTGACGTTCCGGCCGCGCCACGCCGTCGCGGTTCCCGGTTGCGATTTTCGGACGCGCGTTCTGGGCTTTGATCTCGCTCTCCCCTTCCTCCTCGCCCCAGTGGGCTACAGCCGGCTCATGCACCCGGGCGGCGAGGTGGTGGCCGCGCGAGAGGCCGGCAGGGCGGGCACGGCGTACATCCTTTCCACCATCTCGGGACACCGGCTGGAGGACGTGAAGGCCGGCTCCACCGGGCCGGTGTTGTACCAGCTCTACCTCCTGGGCGGTCGAGCCGCCGCTGAAGCCGCCATCGAACGAGCGCGTCTCGCTGGGTTCGGCGGTCTGGTCGTCACCATCGACACGCCGGTCTCCGGGATCCGCGAGCGCGACCATCGCAACGGCATGAAGGAACTCATCGGCGGCAGTTTCCTGGAGAAGCTTCCCTTCCTGCCGAACGTGCTGGCCCACCCCGCGTGGCTCACCAGCTTCCTCCTCGACGACGGCCTCCGGTCGCTCCCGAACGTCGTCATTCCCAACGAGGGGCCGATGCAGCTTCTCGACGTCAGCGCTGCCCTGGCGAGCTCCGCGGTGACGTGGGCGGACTTGCGCTGGATCCGCGAGTGCTGGCGCGGGCCGATTGTCATCAAGGGGGTGCTGACCGGCGAGGACGCGCGGCGGGCCGTCGACGAAGGGGCGGCGGCGATCTCAGTCTCAAATCACGGTGGCCGGCAGTTGGACAGTGTGCCGGCCTCGCTGAGAGCCCTGCCGGAGGTGGTCGCTGCGGTGAACGGGCAAGTCGAGGTCTGGATGGACGGCGGTATTCGCCGGGGCCCCGACATCGTCAAGGCGCTGTGCCTCGGCGCGCGGGCCGTACTCTGTGGTCGCGCCTATGCTTATGGCCTGGCCGCGGCCGGCGACGCCGGGGTCGCGCGGGCCATCGAAATCCTTCGCGCCGATCTGGACCGCACGCTCAGGCTGCTCGGGTGTCCGTCCGTCGCGGCCCTGGATCGTTCCTACGTGAACGTCCCGAAGAGC
>Ga0209342_10002725_pt1 | contig 18771 bp, 25 predicted proteins | sample RifCSP16_2_FD_184023 | JGI IMG/M metagenome (GOLD analysis project Ga0209342, IMG submission 184023) | Soil microbial communities from Rifle, Colorado - Rifle CSP2_sed 16_2 (SPAdes) (version 2) | ecosystem: Environmental > Terrestrial > Deep subsurface > Rock core/Sediment | place: Rifle... | reverse complement strand
CGCGAGCTGGAGGTCAAGAGCAAGCGCGTCCTCGACTTGCTGCCCGAGCTCGGCGTCGCCGACAAGAAGAGCCACTCCAGTTCCATCGAAGACGACGTGGCCGAGAAGGTCCGCGCCTATTTCAAGGCGGCGGAGCAAGCCGAGCAAGAAGCCGAGCGGCAGGCCGCTGCCGCCAAAGCCGCCGCGGCGCGCGAAGCCGCCGAACGCGCCGCCGCCCAGCGCGCCGCCGAGCAGGCGGCCGCCGCCGCGGCCCGCGAGGCGGAAGCCGCGGCTGCGGCGCCCGCCCCGCCGAGCGGGGTGCGTCCCGCCGCGGCGCCCGGCGCCGTGCGCCCGGCTGCGCCCGGGGAACTTCGCCGCGTGCCTGTCCGTCCGGCGGCGGTCCCGCCGAGCGGGACGGCCGAGCCAGCCGCGCGCCTCCGCCCCCGCGCCGTTCCCGGGGCCCCGGGGGCGGCTCCAGTGGCGCCCGGCAAACCCATCTACGAGCCCAAGCCGGCGACCAAGCCGAAAGCGCCCGCCCGCACCCATCTCGACAAGCGCTTCGACGAGGGCGAGCGCCGGCTCATGCACCCGGTGCGGGTGCGGGTGAAGCCCGAGCCCGGCGAGCGCAAGGCGGCGTTGCGCGAGGCGGCCCCCGCTCCCGCTCCCCGCCCGGCCATTCAGGTCACCATCACCGAGGGCATCACCGTCAAGGAGCTGGCCGAGAAGCTCGACGTCCGCGCCAAGGACGTCATCAAGGTGCTGCTCGACCGCGGCATGCTCGCCACCATCAACCAGTCGCTCGACGTCCAGCTCGCCGGCGAAGTCGCCCAGAACTTCAACGCCTCCACCTCGGTGATTTCTTTCGAAGAGCAGTCCTTGCAGGAGCAAGTCCCGGCGGAAGCGAAGGGCGAGCGGGCGGCGCGCGCCCCGGTGGTCACCGTCATGGGCCACGTCGACCACGGCAAAACTTCGCTGCTCGACGCCGTCCGCGAAACCAGCATCGCCGCCGGCGAGGCCGGCGGCATCACCCAGCACATTGGCGCTTACCAGGTGGAGGTCCGCGGCCGCAAGATCGTCTTCATCGACACGCCCGGCCACGAGGCCTTCACCCGCATGCGCGCCCGCGGCGCCAAGGTGACCGACGTGGTGGTGCTGGTGGTGGCGGCCGACGACGGGGTGATGCCGCAGACGCTCGAGGCCATCGACCACGCCCGCGCCGCCAAGGTGCCCCTGGTGGTGGCAGTGAACAAGATCGACAAGCCCGGGGCGCTCCCCGAGCGCGTCAAGAAGCAGCTGGCCGACCGCGGCCTGGTCCCGGAAGACTGGGGCGGCGACACGGTCATGGTCGACGTCTCCGCCAAGCAGAAGACCAATTTGAACCAGCTGCTCGAGATGATCCTGCTGGTGTCCGACATGCAGGAGCTGCGCGCCCAGGCCACCTTGCCCGCCTCGGGCGCCGTGCTCGAAGCCGAGCTCGACCGCGGCCGCGGCCCGGTGGCTACCGTGCTCGTCCAGGACGGCACCCTGCGCGTCGGCGACCCCTTCATCGTCGGTTCGGTCTTCGGCAAGGTGCGCGCCATGTTCGACGACCGCGGGCGGGTGCTGGCGGAGGCCGGTCCCTCCACCCCCGTCGAAGTTCTGGGCCTGACGGCGCTGCCGGAAGCCGGCGACCGCTTCCAGGTGGTGACCGACGAAGTCCGCGCCAAGCAGGTGGCCTCCTACCGCGGGCAGAAGGTGCGTGAGGCTGCCCTGGCCGCCAGCTCCCGCCTCACCCTCGACCAGTTGCACGAGCAGCTCCAGGCCGGCACGGTCAAGGAGCTGCCGCTGATTCTGAAGGCCGACGTGGGCGGCTCGGTCGAGGCCTTGAGCGAGCAGCTGGAAAAGTTGAGCACCGAGAAGGTCAAGGTCAAGATCGTCCACGCCGGCGTGGGCGCGATCAGCGAAACCGACGTGCTGCTGGCCTCGGCCTCCAACGCCGTCATCATCGCCTTCAGCGTCCGGCCGGACCCCAAGGCCGCCACCCTGGCCGAGCACGAGGGCGTCGACGTCCGCCTGCACAGCGTCATCTACGAGGTGCTGGACGAGATCCGCAAGGCCGCCGCCGGCCTGCTGGAGCCCACGCTCAAGGAGACCGTTCTCGGCCGGGCGGAGGTGCGCGACACCTTCCGCATCCCCAAGGTGGGCATGGTGGCCGGCTGCTACGTCGTCGACGGCAAGGTGCAGCGCGACGCCGACGTGCGCGTCCTGCGCGACAACGTCGTCATCTACACCAGCAAGGTCGGGTCGCTCCGCCGCTTCAAGGACGACGTCAAGGAAGTGCAGTCCGGCTACGAGTGCGGGGTCACCATCTCGAACTTCGCCGACGTCAAGGTCGGCGACGTCCTGGAAGTGTTCACGGTCGAGAAAGTCCCGAGCGAAGTGTCCGCCTAGGGCGGCAAACCCACGGCCATGACGGTCGGCCTGCTGACTCTCGAGATTCACCTGCCCGATGCGCATTCGCTCAAGGACAAGCGCCAGGTGGTGCGCAAGCTCAAGGAGCGCCTGCGGGCGCGCTTCAACGTGGCCGTGGCCGAGCTCGACCACCAGGACCTCTGGCAGCGCGCCACCGTCGGCGTCGTGTCGCTGGCGAACGAGACCGCGCACGTCGGCCAGGTGCTGGAAGCGGCGGCGGCCGAGTCCGAGCGCATCCTGGGCGGCGACTTGGTCGAAAGCCACATCGAATATCTCTAGGCTCTTGCCGGGAGGGCTCTCGTGACCGTTCCCGGACGGCGGCCGCAGCGGCTGGGCGAGCAGATTCGCCAGGAAATCAGCGCCATGCTGGTGAGCGGGCTGAAAGACCCGCGCATCGGGTTCGCCACCGTCACCGATGTGCGGGTGACGCGCGACCTGCGCGAGGCCCGCATCTACGTGAGCGTCATGGGCAGCGCCGAAGAGCAGCAGCAGACCCTCGCCGGCTTCCAGGCGGCCCGCGCTTTCATCCGCCACGAGCTGGCCGAGCGGTTGAGCATCCGGCGCACGCCCGACTTGAGCTTCGCGCTCGACACCTCGGCCGAGTACGGCGCTCACATCGACGAGCTGATCCGCAAGACTCACGAAAAACCAACGGATGAGAAGGAATGAACGGAGCGCTGGTCATCAACAAGGACCGCGGGCTGACGTCGCACGACGTGGTGCTGCGCGTGCGGCGGCTCGTGCGGGAGCGCTCGGTGGGGCACCTGGGCACGCTCGACCCCATCGCCACCGGCGTCCTGCCGCTGCTGGTGGGCGCGGCCACGCGTTTGCAGCAGTTCTACAGCGCCCGCCGCAAGCGGTACGAAGGCCGCATCCGCTTCGGCTTCGCCACCGACACTTACGATGCCGAAGGGCACGCGCTCGGCGAGGACACGCGACCCTCGCTCACGCGGGCCGCGCTTGAGCCGCACCTCGCCGGGCTGACGGGCAAGCTCGAGCAGGTGCCGCCGCCTTATTCGGCGAAGAAGGTCGAAGGTGTCGCCGCCTACGAGCGGGCGCGGCGGCGCGAGAAGTTCACCCTGAAGCCCGTGCCAGTCGAGGTTTATCGCTTCGAGCTCGGCCGCGTCGAAGGCGCCTATGCCGATTTCCTCATCGAATGCGCCGCCGGCACTTACATCCGGAGCCTGGTGCACGACCTCGGCCAGCGCGCCGGCCCGGGCGCCCACCTGGTGGAAATCTGCCGGACGGCCTCGGGGGAGTTCACGCTGGAGGACGCGCTGACGCTCGAGCAGCTCGAGAGCGCGGCGCGCGAGGAGCGCCTGCCGCAGGTGCTGATCCCGATGGCGGAGCTTCTGCCCGACCTGCCGCAGGCGGAAGTCAACCCGGGGCTTGAGCGGCGGCTGCGCCACGGCGGCAAGATCGAGCTGACGGAATCGCAAATCCGTCCGGGCGCGATCGGCGCGCCCATCGACAGCGACGCCTGGAAGCCCTTCCGCTTGCGGGTGTTCAATCAGCAGCGGCAGCTCGTGGCCATCGCCCAGGCCATCGTGCCGCGGGTGTTTCAGCCGGTGGTGGTGTTGCCGGCGCCCGCCTGAACCCCGCCTGCGTCCCTACCGGTCTTCGTCTTTAGTCCTTGTCTTCGTCTTTCTCTTCTTCGGGCGGTTGTGGAGGCTCGGGCGGGCGGACGGCGGGGGGTTGCGGAGGCCGCGGCGGCTGGACGCCCGGAGCAGCGGGGCCGCCGGCCGGGGCGAACTCGCTTTCCGTCCCCACGTAGAGCGCGCGCAGGGCCAGCCGGTCGGGCGCCGGCAGGCGCACAATCCGCGGGGTCACGAGCACCAGCAGTTCGGTCGTCTCCCCCGTGGTGTCGCGCCGCAGCGCGCCGTCCGAGGTCGTCGCCTCCCGGGTGTCGCGGCGCAGGCCGCCGAGCAGCAGGGTTTCGCCGGCGCGCAGCCGCACCTGGTGCTCGAGGGAGCGGTTGGAGATAACGGGGATGTTGTTGAGCTGGGTCCCGGCGAGCGCCTTTTGATCGATCTTGAGCACCAGGGTCACTTCTTCGGGCGAGTGCAGCCGCGGCCGGACGCGCACGCGCACGCCCAGCTCTTCGAAGCGCATGGCGGGGAAGGGCGGGCGGAACTCGCCCTTGTCGCGCAGCTCCTGCTCGAGCGGCGAGATGAAGCTGGAGGAAAAGGTGGCGAACACGACGGGGAAAAGCTCGCCGGAAAAGAACGTGGCCTCCTGGCCTTCGCGGGCCCGCAGGGTGAGCCGGCGCGCGGAGCGGGTGACGCCGGCGACCTGCTGGAGGCGCAGCTCGGTCCCCGGCAGCACCACGGCATAGCTGGACAGGGCGCCGGTGCTTAGGTTTTGCGCGATGACCCTGTCGGGCGGGACCAGGCCGAGCTCAAGGGCGCGGTTGCGGTTGATCTCGAGCAGAGAGACCTCCAGCATGATTTCTCCGGGCTCGGCGAGGAGCTGGTCGAGCAGCGCCTCGGCCACCGCCAGCCGCTGCGGGGTGTCGCGCACGGTGAAGCTGTTGCTGGCCGGGTCGGGAAGGATGCGGCGCATGTCGAGCAGTTCGCGGAGCAGCCGGACGGTTTCGGTCAGCTCCTCGGGCGTGCGGCCGGGAAGGACGAAGGTCTTCATCATCTGGGGGAGGTAGCGGGCGCGGTTGGCGGGGGTGTCTTCGGCGATGAGCACGCTGCCGTCCGGCCGCTTCACCGCGAAAGCCCCGGCCAGGCGCGTGGCGGCGCGGAGAGCGGAAGCGAAGTCGGCTTCGCCCAGCCGCAAGCGCAGGGCGCGCGCCGGCAAGGTCGGCTCGACTTCGACGCGGATGCCGTAGAGCCGCCCGAGCTGCTCGAAGACGACGGGCGCGGGGCCGGTCAGGCGCACCTCGCGCAGCGCGGTGGGGGCGGGCCGCGCCGCGCCGGCGGCGGCCGCAGGCAGCGCCGCCAGTGCCAGCCCCGCGGCCAGCGGGGCCATTGCGCACAGTCGAGTCCAGCTCTGCATAGGGGCAACTATTCTAGAGGCAAGGAGGCAAGGAAGCAAGGAAGCCGAGGAATTGGTAGTGGGTCAGTCTGGTTTATGTAGCGGCGGTCTGCGACCGCCGAGCCAAGGATCCTCACAACTTGCGGTGCTCATAGAGCGCCGCTACAGCAATCTGACCCACTACCGAGGAATTGACGCCCGGGGCGGGGGCGGCTAGGATGGCGGCCGCGGAGGCGCCATGAAGGACAAGAAAAAGCCGGTGTGCATGCTGTGCGGGCAGCCGTCGGCGAAAAGCATCTGCGACGGCTGCGCCCAGCGGGTGCAGGGCGAGCAGCTGGGGAAAAAGAGCAAAGAGAGCAAGGGCAAGGGCTAGGCGGGGGAGCTTACTTGGGGGCGGGCTTCGCGGGTGGCGCTTTGATCCGGAAGGTGGGCGTGTTGAGCCAGCGGGCCCGCTCCCCGTATTTGTCTTCCAGGGCTTGCATGTCGAGCTTCAGGAACTCCTTCTCTTCCTCCTCGTTGGCCATCCACCAGTAGCGGACGTAGATGCGGTAGCTGGCGGGGAGGGAAAAGCGCGTGTCGAAGCGGACGGCATCGCCCGGCTCGAGCAGAGCGCCGGTGAAGCGGGCCTGTTCGCTCGAGGTGTAGACCCAGCGGTCGGAGCGGAAGAAGAACTTGCGCTTGCGCCGCTCGTGCACGGGGACGCCGGGGAAGCGCGCGCCGCGCTCGGTGCGCAGGTTGCCCCGGCGCTCGACGATGAGATAGAGCGGCCGCGAGGAGCCGTTCGAGAGGCGCAGCGGGATCGCCTGGTCGGGAGCGAACTCCCGCTGCGGCTTGGCCAACTCCAGCCGCAACTCCACCTTGCCTTGCGGGGCGGCGCTCGTCGTCGCCGCCAGGCCCAGCACGAAGGCGAGCGCGATGCGGTTCATCATCCCTTGCGAGGATAGCACAGCGGACGCTCCTGGCTGTCATTCCGGGTGAGTAGCGGCGAGGACTGCGCTTGGCCCGAAGGGCCGCAGTCCTCGTCGGCCCTTCTCCGAACAAGCCGACGACGAAGGCAAACAGCGCCTTCGTCGCCGCTACTCGGGGAAATGCGGTTTTTGCCCCTCGACTTCGCTCGGGGCGATTTCCGCGCTGCGGAAATCGCGGATTTCGCGGTTTTTGCGGATTTGGGGAGCGCGTTTTCGGGGCTGAAAACGCGCTCGGCGAAAAAAAACGTCCGCAAAAACCGCAAAAACCGCAGAAACCGTAGACTTCGACACGACGTCTGTGCTAGTGCAGGTTAGTAGCGGCGAGGAGTCGCGCTCCTGGCGATTCCTCGTCGGCAGTTCCAAGGCCGACGACGAAGGCAGAAGGCGCCTTCGTCGCCGCTACCAGGAGGGAAGTGGTTGATCGAGCAGGAGTTACAAGTTGACGTGGTTGACATATGTCAACTTGGCTAAGGATAGAAGAATGAGCGAGTTAGAAGAAAAAGAGACCCCCCAGGGGGGAGGGGGTAGCGAAAGCAGCCCGAAGAAGCGGAAGTCGCGCGTCCTGCCCGACGAAGTGCGTTGCACGGCCCGGCCGCTGAACGGCCGCCGCTGCGAGGCGGCCCGGATGCGGCACTCGAACTACTGCGTGTTCCACGATCCCGAGATGGCGGTGCGGCGGCTGCGCCTCAAAGAGGAGATCCCGTTCGAGCATCCGGACGACGTGCAGCGGCTGCTGGCGGAGGCGATCGAAGGCGTCAAGAAAAAGCGCTTGAGTCCGCGGGCGGGGAACACGCTCGGGTATCTGGCGACCCTGCTGGCGCAGAACCAGCCCCGTGTGAAGGAGGAAAAGGACCGCGTAACCGACGCGCAGTTCTACGCCAACCTGGGCGCCGTGGTGCACGATTGGCAGGTGGAACGCGCCGCCTACAACCGCCGCCAGCGCGAGGCCCGCGAGGCGCAAGAAGCCGAGCCGGAGCGCGATTGACGCGGCGGCCCGATTGACGGGCGCGCGGGCTGCGCCTAGAATAGTTGGTTCGAGCCGCGAAGGAGATTGGCCTCGATGCTGGAAGGGCTCCCCCCGGAAGGGCTGACGTTCGACGACGTGTTGCTGGTGCCGGCGCGCTCGGGGGTGCTCCCGGCCGAGGCCGACACCTCCACCTGGTTCACCCGGCGCCTCCGCCTCAACATCCCCATCGTCTCGGCGGCGATGGACACGGTGACCGACACGCGGCTGGCCATCGCCCTGGCGCGGCAGGGCGGGCTCGGCATCGTCCACCGCAATCTGTCGGTGGAGCGCCAGGCCGAGGAAGTGGACAAGGTGAAGCGGTCGGAGAGCGGGATGATTGTCGACCCGGTCACCATCCGCCCGACTTCCACCATCGCCGAGGCCCAGGCGGTGATGGCCAAGTACCGCATCTCGGGGCTCCCGGTCACCAACGGCGAAAAACTCCTCGGCATCGTCACCAACCGCGACCTCCGCTTCCAGAAAGACACCTCGCGGGCGGTCGCCGACGTGATGACCAAAGAAAACCTGATCACCGTCCCGGTGGGCACGCGTCTGGAAGACGCCGAGCGCATGCTGCAGCAGCACCGCGTCGAAAAGCTGCTCGTCGTTGACGGCAGCTTCGTGCTCAAGGGGCTCATCACCGTCAAGGACATCCAGAAGAAGCTCCAGTACCCGCGCGCCGCCAAGGACGAGCACGGGCGGCTGCGCGTGGGCGCGGCGGTGGGGGCGACGGGCGACTTCCTTGAGCGCGCCGTCGAGCTCAAGAAGCGCAACGTGGACGTGCTGGTGGTGGACACCGCCCACGGGCATTCGGAGCGGGTCATCGCCGCTGTCAAGGAAATCAAGAAGCGGTTGCCGGAGGTCGAGCTCGTGGCCGGTAACGTCGGCACCTTCGACGGGGCGCGCGACCTCGGCCGGCTGGGCGTCGACGCGGTCAAGGTCGGGATCGGCCCCGGCTCCATCTGCACCACGCGCGTCGTCACCGGCGCCGGCGTGCCGCAGGTGACCGCCATCGCCGACGCGGCCAAGGCGGTGCGCGAGTTCGGCATTCCCGTCATCGCCGACGGCGGCGTCAAGTATTCCGGCGACGTCACCAAGGCCATCGCCGCCGGCGCCGCGACGGTGATGATCGGGTCACTCTTTGCCGGCACCGACGAGAGCCCCGGGGAAACCGTGCTCTACCAGGGGCGCAGCTTCAAGTCCTACCGCGGCATGGGCTCGCTGGCCGCCATGGGCGCGGGCTCGGCCGACCGCTACGCCCAGGACGCCGTGCAGCCGACCGCCGCCGGGGAAGAATCGAGCGCGCGCGACGGCTCGGGCAAGCTCGTCCCCGAGGGCGTCGAAGGCCGCGTGCCGGTGAAAGGCCCGCTGGCGGGGCTGGTCGAGCAGCTGGTGGGAGGTTTGCGCAGCGGCATGGGCTACTGCGGCTGCCGGACGATTGAAGAGCTGCAGAAGAACGGGCGCTTCTTGCGCGTCACCGCCGCCGGCCTGCGCGAGAGCCACGTCCACGACGTCATCATCACCAAGGAGGCTCCGAACTACCGCGTGGAGTAGTCACGCGACCCGCCGCTTCCGCTCACACCCTTGCGAACCTTTCTCCGCTACTGGCTGCCGGTGGTGCTCTGGGCGGGGCTGATTGCCCTGCTCTCGACCGGCGAGTTCAATTCCAACCTCACTCTCCGCGTGCTGCGCGCCGTGGCGACCTTCTTCGTCCCCGAGGTCACGCCGGCCACTCTCCTCAAGCTCAACGCCGTGGCGCGGAAGCTGGCGCACGTCACCGAGTATTTCATCCTGGCCCTGCTCGTGTGGCGGGCGCTGCGGCGCGGCGCGGAGGAGGCCTGGCGCAGGCGCTGGATGCTGGGGACGCTGGCGGTGGGACTCTTGTGGGCGGCGGCCGACGAAACCCATCAGCTCTTCGCCCGCGGCCGCCGCGGCTCGCTCGGTGACGTCGGCTTCGACACGCTGGGAGTGCTGCTCGCCTTGTTGCTGGTGTACGCCTGGAGGCGACGCGCGGCGAAGGCCGGCGCGCCCGATTCGGGCGCGCTCGGGTAGCCTAGCGGGCCGCTTCTGCCGGAGGAGCGCTTTCCCGTTCGGGCTCGGGCTGGCGGCGCTTCTTTTCCTTCTTGGGCTTGGCCTTGAGCTCGGAGCCGAGCAATTCCACGATGGCCACCTCGCCGCCGTCGCCGCGCCGCCAGCCGGCGCGCACGATGCGAGTGTAGCCGCCCGGGCGGTCGGCGAAGCGCGGGGCCAGCGTGGCGAAGAGCTTCTTCACCACCGGCGGGTGCAGGAGGAAAGCGGCGACCTGCCGGCGGCTGTGCAGGGTGTCGCGCTTGCCGAGCGTAATCATCTTTTCGGCCAGCGGGCGCAGGGCGCGGGCTTTGGGCAGCGTGGTGGTGATGCGCTCGCGCTCGAGGAGGTTCGTGACCAGGTTGCGCAGAGTGGCGCGCCGGTGCGAGGGCGAACGGCCCAGCTTCTTGTAGCCCTGGCGGTGGCGCGGCATGGGTTAGGCCGACGTGCCCGGAGCCTCTTCGCCGGCAGGCGGCGCCGCTTCCGCCGGCGGCCAGACGATGCGGCCGTTGTCGTCCAGGCGCATCCCCAGCGTCAGGTTCATCCCGGCCAGGATGGTCTTGATCTCGGCCAGGGACTTGCGGCCGAAGTTCTTGGTGCGCAGCATGTCCTGCTCGGTGCGCTGCACCAGCTCGCCGATGGTGTGGATGTTGGCGTTCTTCAGGCAGTTGTAGGCGCGCACGGAGAGCTCGAGCTCGTCCACCGAGCGGCCCAGGTATTCCTGCCGCGGGTCGTAGACGCGCGCGGCGGGCTCGGCCTCGGCCGGAATCTCCTCCTCGAAGGCGATGAAGAGACTCATGTGGTCTTTGAGGAGTTTGGCGGCCAGGCCGACGGCGTCCGTGGGCTTGACGGCGCCGTTGGTCCAGACCTCGACGGTGAGCTTCTCGTAGTCGGTCATCTGGCCGAGGCGCGCCGCCTCGACCGTGTAGTTTACCTTGCGCACCGGCGAGTGCACCGAGTCGATGGGGATGTAGCCGATGGGCAGGTCTTCGTCGAAGTTGCGGTCAGCGCCCACGTAGCCGCGGCCGTTCCTGACCCGCATCTCCACAGAGAGCTTGCCGCCCGCGCCCACGGTGGCGAGATACAGGCTCTTGTCGAGCACCTCGACGTCGGCGTCCTCTTCGATCATGGCCGAGGTGACCTCGCCCGGCTTGTCGGCGAAGAGCGTGAGGGTCTTGACCGCGTCGGGGTTGTGCAGCCGCAAGGGCACGTGCTTCAGGTTGAGGATGATGTCGGTGGCGTCCTCGACCACGCCGGGGATGGACTGAAACTCGTGCAGCACCCCTTCGATCTTGACGGCGGTGATGGCGGCGCCTTCAATCGAGCTCAACAGCACCCGCCGCAGGGCGTTGCCGATGGTGGTGCCGAAGCCGCGCTCGAACGGCTGGGCGTTAAACTTCCCGTAGCGGTCGGTGAGCGTTTCCAGCTCCGAGGCCAGCCGCTTGGGTTTCTGAAAACCTCTCCACATAAGTGCGTCTCCTTTGGTTTACTTCGAATAGAGTTCGACGACGAGCTGCTCGCTCAACGGGGGCGTGGTCAGCTCCTCGCGCTTGGGCAGAGCCGTGAGCCGGGCGCGGAAGTTCTCCCGGTCCACCTCGAGCCAGCTCGGCACCGACTGGCGGCCGGCCAGCTCGCGCGCCTGCAGCACCATGGCGTTCTCCCGCAGCTTGTCCTTCAGCGCCACTTCCTCGTTCACGTTCACCAGATACGAGGGGATGTTGACCTTGCGGCCGTTCACCCGCACGTGCCCGTGCATCACCAGTTGCCGCGCCTGGGCCCGGGAGCTCGCCATCCCCGCCCGGTGCAGAATCGTGTCCAGCCGGCGCTCGAGCAGCACCACCAGGTTTTCGCCCGTCTTGCCCGCCAGCCGCTCCGCCTTTTCGAAGACGTTGCGGAACTGCCGCTCCAGCACGCCGTAGACGCGGCGCATGCGCTGCTTGGCGCGGAGCTGCTCGGCGTAGGCGCCGGGCTTGCGCCGCCGCTCGCGGCCGTGCAGGCCGGGCGGGGTGTTGCGCTTTTCGATGGCGCACTTCTCGGTGAAGCAGCGCTCGCCCTTCAGGTAGAGCTTCATGCCTTCCCGCCGGCAGAGCCGGCAAACCGCTTCTCGGTAGCGGGCCAAGTCGTTACCTCCTCACACTCGCCGGCGCTTGGGCGGCCGGCAGCCGTTGTGGGGGATGGGGGTGACGTCCCGGATGGTGGTCACCTGCAGCCCCGCGGTGGCCAGGGCGCGGATGGCCGACTCGCGGCCCGAGCCCGGCCCCTTCACCCGCACTTCCACCGTGCGCATCCCCACCTCGCGGGCCCGGCTGGCCGCCGCCCCGGCCGCCTGTCCGGCGGCGAAGGGCGTGCCTTTGCGCGAGCCCTTGAAGCCGACGGCCCCGCAGCTCGACCAGGCCACCACGTTGCCGTTCACGTCGGTCACCGTCACCAGCGTGTTGTTGAACGACGCCTGGATGTGCACGATGCCCGCCGGCACGTGCTTCTTCTCGCGCTTCTTGCGGAATTCTTTCTTGCGCGCCGGCTTGGCGGTCGGCTGGGCGGCCGCCTGGGCTTTGTCTTCTTTGGGCGCTTTGGCCACGCGGTTTCTCCTTTACCCCTTCTTGCCCACCACTTTCTTCTTCAAGGCCACCGTCTGGCGCCGCGGGCCTTTGCGGGTGCGGGCGTTGGTGTGGGTGCGCTGGCCGCGGACGGGGAGGCCGCGGCGGTGGCGCTGGCCGCGGTAGCAGCCGATCTCGATGAGGCGCTTGATGTTCATCGAGATTTCCTTGCGCAGGTCGCCCTCGACCCCGCCCTGCTCCTCGATGGTCTGGCGGATGCGGGTGACCTCGTCCTCGGTCAGGTCCTTCACTTTCTTAAGCGGCTCCACCGCCGCCCGCGCCAGAATCGTGTGCGAGCGGGTCTGCCCGATGCCGTAGATGCGGGTCAGCCCGATCCAGACGTTCTTCTGCGGGGGCAGGTCCACGCCGGCGATGCGCGCCATCGGTTGCTCTCCTTATCCTTGCCGCTGCTTGTGCTTGGGATTCGAGCAGATCACCCGCACCGCGCCGCGGCGGCGGATGATCTTGCACTTGTCGCAAATCTTTTTCACCGACGAGCGTACCTTCATCGTCTTCCTCTACTTGAACCGGTAGGTGATGCGGCCCCGGCTCAAGTCGTAGGGCGACAGCTCTACCTGCACGCGGTCGCCCGGCAGGATGCGGATGAAGTGCTTGCGCATCCGGCCGGAGATGTGAGCCAGGACCTTGTGTTTGTTCTCCAGCTCCACGCGAAACATGGCGTTCGGCAAGGTTTCCAGCACCGTGCCGGTGACTTCAATCGCGTCTTCCTTCGGCATAAACTCCTTGGTGACTCCGCCTCAGGGCTCGGTCAGAATCCAGGGCCCGTTCTGCGTCACCGCCACGCAGTGCTCGAAGTGCGCGGCGTTGCTGCCGTCGGCCGTGACCGCCGTCCAGCGGTCGGGCCGGATGGTGACGGCGGGCGCGCCGGCGGTCACCATGGGCTCCAGCGCCAGCACCATGCCGGGCTCGAGCCGCGGCCCCCGGCCCTTGGCCGGGGTCACGTAGTTCGGAACCTGCGGCTCCTCGTGCAGCGCCGTGCCGATGCCGTGGCCCACGAACTCCCGCACCACGCCGAAGCCGGCGGCTTCGACGTGCTGCTGGACGGCCTCGGAGATGTCCGCCAGGTGGCGCCCCGGGCACATGGCGGCGACGGCCTTGTCCAGCGCTTCCCGCGTCACCCGCAGGAGCCGCTCCGCCTCGGGACTCACCGGCGCCAGCGCCACCGTGGTGGCGGCGTCGGCGAAGAACCCGTCCAGCTTCACGCCCACGTCAATCGAAACCAGGTCGCCTCCCTGGAGCTTGCGCTCCGAGGGGATGCCGTGCACTACTTCTTCGTTCACCGAGGTGCACAGCACGCAGGGATACCCGTGGTACCCCTTGAAGGCCGGCGCGGCGCCGGCGGCGGCGATGGCTTTGTCGGCCACGGCTTCGAGCTCGAGTGTCGCCACCCCCGGGGCCACCCGGGCGACCACCGCCTGGAGCACCTGGGCCACCACGCGCCCGGCGGCGCGCATCTTTTCCAGCTCGGCGGCCGACTTGCACACGATCATGCCGCCTTCTCCAGGAGCTGGATGAGCCGCCCGGTCAGCGCCTCGGGCGATTCGTCGCCGTTGACGCCCACGAGCGCCTTCCGATGCCGATAAAACTCGATGAGCGGCTTGGTCTTGCGCTCGTATTCGTTCAACCGCTCCCGCACCACATCTTCCCGGTCATCGGCGCGCTCGGTGAGTTCGCCGGCGTCGCGGTCGCACCGGCCCTCCTGCTGCGGGGGCCGCTCGTAAATGTTGTAAATCTCGCCGCAGACGGCACACGTACGGCGTCCGGTGAGCCGCCGAATCAAACTAGTATAACTGACCTCGAGGTTCACCGCAAGCGGCCCCGGGAAGCCGGCCTCGGCCAGCAGCGTCTCCAGCCGCTCGGCCTGGGGCACGGTGCGCGGGAAGCCGTCGAGCAGGAAGCCGCCGGCGCAGTCGGGCCGGCGGATGCGCTCGGCCACCATCCCGGAGACGATGTCGTCGCTCACCAGCTCGCCGCGCTCCATCACCGCCTTGGCTTGGCGGCCGAGCGCGGAGCTGCGGGCGACGTGGTCGCGGAACATGTCGCCGGTCGAAATCTGGGGCACGCCGAAGTGCGCGGCGACGGCGCGGGCCTGGGTGCCTTTGCCGGCGCCGGGCGGGCCCAAGAAGAGGAGCGGGCGAGCGAGCTTCTTGGCCGGCATCCGCTAAGTTCTCCGTCCGCGGATGCGTCCGCGGGTGGTGAAGCCCTCGTAGTGGCGCATGGTGAGCTGGGCCTCGATCTGGTTCACCGTGTCCATGGCCACGCCCACCACGATGAGCAGGGAAGTGCCGCCGAAGTAGAACTGCACACCCAGGCCTTCCAGCAGCCAGCGGGGGAAGTGGGTGTCCACGAACTGGCCGGCAGCGCCCGGCAGGTGATGGAGGTGGATGCCGGAAATCATCCATTCCGGGATGATGGAAATCAGCGCCAGGTAGATCCCGCCGAGGAAAGTCAGCCGGGTCAGGATGGTGTTCACGTACTCGGAGGTGTGCCGCCCCGGGCGGATGCCGGGGATGAACCCGCCCCACTTGCGCATGTTGTCGGCCAGCTCGTCGGGGTTGAAGATGATGGAGACGTAGAAGTAGCAGAAGAAGATGATGCCGACGATATAGAGGAGGGTGTAGAGGGGCTCGCCCCAGGCGAGCCTCCGGGTCATCTCGGTGAGGTAGCGGTTCTGCGGAAACATGGCCGCTATGGTTTGCGGGATGGTGAGCACGGAGCTGGCGAAGATGACGGGGATGACGCCGCCGGTGTTCACCCGGATGGGGAGGTAGGTCATGGCCCCGCCCATCAGCCGCCGACCCACGACGCGCTTGGCGTACTGCACGGGGATGCGCCGCTGCGCGCCTTCCACCCAGACGATGATTCCCACGACAGCCAGCATGAGCGCGAGGAGGGCGATGATGTGGTGCAGTTGCCACTGACCGGACTGCTGGTGGCCGTACACTTCCGTGACGGCGCGGGGCAGGCCGACGACGATGCCGGCGAAGATGATGAGCGACATCCCGTTGCCGATGCCGCGGTCGGAAATCTGCTCGCCCAGCCACATGATGAAGATGGTGCCGGTGGTGAGCGTCAGCACGGTCATCAGGATGAAGCCGAGGCCCGGATTCAGAACCAGCTGGACGCCGCTGGCGGCCGACTGCCGCATCAGGGTGGCCGCGATCATGGTGGCCTGGATGGCCGCCAGCAGCACCGTGAGGTAGCGCGTGTACTGGGTAATCTTGCGACGGCCCAGCTCGCCCTCCTTTTGCAGCCGCTCGAGGTAGGGCCACACCACGGTGAGCAATTGCAGAATGATGGAAGCGGTGATGTAGGGCATGATGCCCAGGGCGAAGACGGTCATCTGACGGAAGTTGCCGCCGGAGAACATGTCAATCAGCCCGAGCCAGGTGCCGGCGTACTGCTCGAAGAGCTGGGCCAGGGCCTCGGTGTTGATGCCGGGCGTGGGCACGTGCGCGCCCAGGCGGTAGACCGCCAGCAGCCCCAGCGTAAACAGGAGGCGCTTCCGCAGGTCGGGGATGCGGAAGATGTTGCGGATGGCTTCGAGGATCTTCATCTATTACTACGCGCCCGATTCGGGCGCGCGGGGCTGCTCTCCCGCTTGCCCAGAGCCCTCGATCGTCCGAGGGCGAAGGGCGGCGGGAGCCGGCGGAACCGCGGGGCCGAGCACTTCGACCTTCCCGCCGGCCTTCTCGATCTTTTCCTTGGCGCTGGCGCTGAAGGCGTGGGCGGCCACGGTGAGCTTCACCTTCAGCTCGCCGTCGCCGAGAATCTTCACCGGCAGGGGCCGGCGCACCAGGCCGCGGGCGCGCAGCTCCTCGGGGGTGACGCGGGCGCCGGCGGCAAACCCGTTCAGCTCGGCCACGTTCACCACCTCGTGCCCGGTGCGGAAGATGTTGGTGAAGCCGCGCTTGGGCAGCCGGCGGTGGAGCGGCATCTGGCCGCCCTCGAACCCCGGGCGGCGCCGCCGTCCGCTGCGCGAAAGCTGTCCCTTGTTGCCGCGCCCGGCGGTCTTCGACTTGCGCGCGCCGATGCCGCGGCCCACGCGTTGCGGCTTCTTGCGGCTGCCGCGCGGCGGGCTCAACTGGTGCAGCTCAACCATGCCTTACTCCTCGACCACCGTGACCAGGTGGCGAATCTTGTGGACCATGCCGCGCACCGTGGGCGTGTCCGCCCGCTCCACCACGTGGCGCAGCCGCCGCAGGCCCAGGCCGCGCACGGTGGCGCGCTGGTCTTCCGTGCAGCCGATCCAACTCTTCACCCACTGGATGCGGATCTTGTCGCTCTTGCGCTTCGTCATGGGCTAGAGCTCCTGGACGTTCTTGCCGCGCAGGGCGGCGACGGCTTCCCGGCTCTTCAATTGCAGCAGGCCGTCCAGCGTGGCCTTGACCACGTTGTGCGCGTTGGTGTTGCCGATGGCCTTGGTGAAGACGTTCCGGATGCCGACCGCTTCCATCACCGGACGCACCGGCCCGCCGGCGATGATGCCCGTGCCTTCCGGGGCCGGCTTCAAGAGCACCTGGCTGGCCGAGTAGCGGCCCATCACCAGGTGCGGGATGGTGGGCGGCGTGAGGTGGATCTTCAGCAGGTTCTTCTTGGCCAGCTCGATGCCCTTGCGGATGGCCATGGGGACTTCGCGGGCCTTGCCCAGGCCGTAGCCGATGGTGCCGGCGCCGTCGCCCACCACCACCAGGGCGGAGAAGCTCAAGTTCTTCCCGCCTTTCACCACCTTGGTGACGCGGTTGACCGCCACCACGTGCTCCTTCAAGTTCAGACTGCTGGCGTCAATGGGTTTTTGGAGTCGCACTTTCTCCTCGAATCGAGCCTTGCTCATAAAGTTAGAATTGCAAACCCGCCTCTCGGGCGGCCTCGGCCAGCGCCTTGACCCGCCCGTGGTATTTGTAGCCCCCGCGGTCGAAGACCACCTGGGTGAGGCCCGCCTGGCGGGCGCGCTCCCCGAGCGCCTTGCCCACCGCCTTGGCGGCGGCCGCATTGCCGCCGTAGGCGAGCGCGGCCCGCAGCTGCTTGTCGCGCGAAGAGGCCGAGACCAGCGTGCGTCCCGCCGCGTCGTCCACGATCTGCGCGTAGATGTGCTGGTGAGAGCGGAAGACGCTCAAGCGCGGCCGCGCCGGCCTGCCCTCCACCCGCTGGCGCAGCCGGCGGTGAATGCGCTCGCGGTGCTCGGCGCGGGTGATCTTGGCCACCGGCTTGCGCGCGCGTCCGACGTGGGCTCGAGGGGCTCGCATGGCTACTTGGTCGCGGTGGCGGCGGCCTTGCCGGCTTTCTTGCGCAGCAGCTCGCCCACGAACCGGATTCCTTTCTGCTTGTAGGGGTCGGGCGGGCGCAAGGAGCGGATCTCCTTGGCTACCTGCCCCACCAGCTGCTTGTCAATCCCGCTCACCGTCACCCGGGTCTGTTTCTCCACGCTCATCTGGATGCCGTCGGGGATGGGGTACTCGACCGGCTGGGAGTAGCCCAGCGAGAAGAGCGCCTTCTTGCCCTGCACTTCCGCCTTGTAGCCCACGCCGACGATTTCAAGCTCCTTCGAGTAGCCCTGGGTGACGCCCCGGATGGCGTTGGCGGCCAGCGCCCGCGCCAGGCCCCAGGTGGCCTTGTCGGAGTGCGTCAGCCGGTCGAGCTCCTCCTTGCGCACCTCGGCGGCCGGCATCGTCTGCGGGCGGACCAGCAGTTGGTTGCCTTCCTGGCGGAACTCGAGGCCGCGGGGCACGGGGGTCGCCAGCCGCCCCTTGGGGCCTTGCACTTCCACTGCCTGGGCGGAGATCTTCACCGTCACCCCCGCCGGCACTTCAATGGCTTTGCGCCCGATGCGCGACATTGCCGCTACCAGACCTCGCACAAGATTTCGCCGCCCACGCCGTGCCGGCGCGCCTGCCGGCCGCTCATGATGCCCTGGGGCGTGGTCACCACGTTGATTCCCAGCCCGCCGACCACCGGCTTGATTTCCGTCCGGGCGCGGTAGACCCGCCGGCCGGGTTTCGACACCCGCCGCAGCCCGCTGATGACGCTCTGCTTGTTGGGCCCGTACTTGAGGTAGAGGCGCAGCACTTTGCGCTTGTTCTCCTCGATGACCTTGTAGGCGGCCAGGAACCCCTCTTCCTTCAGCACCCGGGCGATCTCGCCCTTGATGCGCGAGGCGGGGATGTCCACCTTCGGGTGCCGCGCCCGCAGGGCGTTGCGCACCGAGGTCAGCATGTCGGCGATCGGATCGGTTGAAGCTCCCATAGTCGTCCTCTACCAGCTCGCTTTCACGACGCCGGGGATTTCCCCCCGCAGCGCCCGCAGCCGGAAGCAGATGCGGCAAAGCTGGAACTTGCGCAGATAGCCGCGCGGCCGGCCGCAGAGGCGGCAGCGGTTGCGGCGGCGGATCTTGTACTTCGGCGTCCGCCGGGCTTTCACTTCCTGCGAGGTGGTGGCCAAGTCTCCTCCTTCGGTTAGTCGCGCAAGGGCAGGCCCAGCTGCTTGAGCAGCGCCCGCGCCTCTTCGTCGGTCCGGGCGGTGGTGACGAAGGTGATGTTCATCCCGCGCACTTTGTCCACCCGGGCGTAGTCCACCTCCGGGAAGACCAGCTGGTCGCGCAGCCCCAGGGTGTAGTTGCCGCGGCCATCGAACGACTTGCTCGACAGCCCCTTGAAGTCGCGCACCCGGGGCAGGACGATGTTCACCAGCCGGTCCAGAAATT
>Ga0209342_10002721_pt1 | contig 18791 bp, 12 predicted proteins | sample RifCSP16_2_FD_184023 | JGI IMG/M metagenome (GOLD analysis project Ga0209342, IMG submission 184023) | Soil microbial communities from Rifle, Colorado - Rifle CSP2_sed 16_2 (SPAdes) (version 2) | ecosystem: Environmental > Terrestrial > Deep subsurface > Rock core/Sediment | place: Rifle... | reverse complement strand
GGTGAAAGGGCTCGGCCGCCGGGCTCTGGCCCTCGAGTGCGACGTGACCCGGCAGGCCGATATTGATCGTATCGTCGGCAAAGCGCTTGAGACCTTCGGCAGGCTCGACATTCTCGTGAACAACGCCGGCGTCGCCTCGCGCCCCGGGATGCCCTTCACGAACAACACGGAGGCGGACTGGGACCAGGTCTTCGCGGTGAACGTCAAGTCCATCTTCCTGCTCGCGAAGGCCCTCACCCCCCACTTCATGGAGCGTCGACAGGGGCGGATCATCAACATCGCCTCCATCGCGGGGCCGATCTCGGCCGTGACGATGCCGCCCTACAGCGTGTCCAAGATGGGCGTGATCACCTTCACCCGGATCCTCGCCAAGGAACTGGCCCCGCACAACGTGACGGTGAACGCCCTCTGCCCGGGGGTGCTCTGGACCGATTTCTGGCAGGGGCTGGCGGCCCACATCGCCGAGACAAACCCTGCCTTCAAGGGCATGACGCCCCGCCAGGTGTTCGACAAGCGGGTGAAGGATCTGATCCCGATGGGGCGGGAGCAGACGCCTGAGGATATCGGCTGGGCCGCCGTTTTCCTGGCCTCGGACCAGGCGCGGAATATCACGGGACAGGCGCTCAACGTCGATGGCGGCACCGTCATGCATTAGTAGTTCCCCCTCACCCTGCCCTCTCCCCCATCGGGGGAGAGGATAAAGGTGAGGGGGGCCGGCTTGGGGAGGGTCCATGAACGGGTTCGACCTGAAAGGCAAGGTGGCCATCGTCACGGGCGGCAACGGCGGGATCGGCTTGGGGATGGCCCGGGGGCTGGCCGCGGCGGGTGCGAGCGTGGCGGTGGCGGCGCGCGATATGGCCAAGAGCGCCACCGCGGTGAAGTCGCTGGAGGCCCTCGGGGCTCAGGCCTTCGCGGTGGAAGTGGACGTGACCCTCGAGCCCTCAGTGGCAGCGATGGTTCAGGCGGTGGCCGACCGCTTCGGCCGGCTGGACATCCTGGTGAACAATGCGGGGATCAACATCCGCAAGTCGCCCGAAACCTACACGCTCGATGAGTGGCGCCGGATCCTCGACACCAACCTCACGAGCGCCTTCATGTGCTCAAAGGCCGTCTATCCACACATGAGGAAGGCCGGCGGAGGAAAGATCATCAACGTCGGCTCGATGACATCCCTCTTCGGCGCCTCCTTTGCGGTCCCCTACGGCGCCAGCAAGGGCGGCATCGTCCAGCTCACCCGGGGGCTCGCCTCCGCGTGGGCCAAGGACGGGATCCAGGTCAACGCCGTCCTGCCCGGCTGGATCGACACCGAGCTCACCCTCCAGGCCCGCAAGGACGTCCCCGGGCTCCACGACCGCGTCCTGGCCCGTACACCCGCGGGCCGCTGGGGGGTGCCCGACGACCTATCGGGCGTCGCGGTGTTCCTGGCCAGCCCCGCCTCCGATTTCGTCACCGGCGCCGCCATCCCCGTGGACGGGGGCTATTCCATCCAGGGCTGAGAACCCCCAAGGGTGAGGGGGGGATCACGGTGAGGGGGACTCTAGCAGCTTCCGGGCCTCGGCTTCCCACCAGGTCATCCCGAGAGATCGGAACAGGGCAGCGGCCTTTTGCAGGAACACTTTCGCTTTCTCTTCATCGCCGAGCTTCCTGGCTAGGACTCCCTGGCTCATCCAGCAGCGACCGAGGAGGGGTTTGAGGCCCAGGGTTTCGGCGAGGCGGGCGGCTCCCCCAAACTGCTCCTCGGCCTCTGTTCGCGCCGGCGGGGTCTGACAGGCGGCAACTTCCCCGAGGAGCAACCGGCTTGAGGCCTCCTGGGCTTGCTCGGCGTGAGCCTGAGCGAACTTCAGCCCCTCCTGGCCTGCGCGGCGCGCTTCCTCTGTCCGGCCTGCGAGGAGGAGGGCTTCGCCCAGGTTCGTCCACCAGTGCCCGCGGTTGACTAGGGCTCCGGCCTCCTCCTGGAGGCGGATCGCCTCTTCGTGGAGGGATATAGCCTCAGCTGGGCGGCCTGTCAGGGCGTAGGCGATTCCGAGGGCTGTGGCGGATCGCATCGTCCAGCCCGCGAAGTTCTTCTCGCGGCAGACGCGCAGAGCCGGTTCCAGCAGCGCGATGGCTTCCGAGAGCTCCCCTTTGAAGGTGTGGAGATAGCCGGTGCAGGTCCGGATCGCGGCTAGGCTGTAGGGGTGGTCGGCAGCCTCCGCCACCCGGGCGCCACGCCGAGCGAGCTCCTCCGCTCGCTCGAACTCTCCCAGGAACGCAAGCGATTCAAGGGCCCAGGCGCAGGAGACCACGTAGGGTAACCCTGATAGGGCGAACTGCTCCCTGGCTCGCTCCCCCTCGAGCAGCTCCACGTTCCGGGCGAGGTACTCGACAGCCTTGGCGAACTGCCCGAGGGAATGGTAGGCGTGACCGAGGTAGAGGTTCCCCGTGACCCGGAGCGTCAGGTTGTTCAGGGCGTCGGCCGTCTCAAGACAACGCTGGCCGTACTCGATGGCGCGCATCGGCTCGCCCATGGCCCAGTAGTACTGCACCAGGAAAGCGTAAATCTTATGGAGGCGGACTGGGTCTCCGAGATGCCGGGCAAGCTCTTCCGCCCCCTGGAAGAGGGTGAACAGCCGATCGAGCCGTCCCAGGCGCCAGAGAGGGGCGCGCATCTCGAGGCGGAGGTCGATGGCCTGGCGGTCGCGCTCCGGGTCTTCGGGGAGGTGGTCGAGCGCCTCCAGAGCCCGCTCGTAGAAACCCACCGCCTCGCGGTCCACGCAGAGGGCCACCGCCTTCGCCCCGGCTTGACGGAGGTAGTGGAACGCCTTATCCCAAACCTCGCCCTGGCCGAAATGATAGGCCAGCTCCTCCAATCGTTCCTCCAACCGGTCGGCGTACAGCTCTTCGACGGCCAGTCCGATGGTCGCGTGGAGCTCCCGGCGCTGGGAGTGGAGGATCGAGGCGTAGGCCACGTCGTGGGTGAGCGCATGCTTGAAGATGTATTCCGGGTCGGGGAAGATGGTCTTCTCGTAGATGAACTCCAGGCTCTTCAGCTCGCCGAGGCACCGCTCCACCTGCTCGCGAATGTCCGAGATCCGCTTGAGGAGGCGGAGCGCGAACTCCCGGCCGATGACGGACGCCACCTGAACCGTCCGTTTCTGCTCGTCGGCCAGCCGGTCGATGCGCGCCATGATGAGATCCTGGATCGTGTCGGGGACGTGAATGTCTCCCGCCGATCGGGCCAGGACGTACCGGCCGTTGTCGCGGCGGAGCGCGCCCGTCTCCACGAGGGAGCGGAGGATTTCCTCGAGGAAGAAGGGATTTCCCTCGGCCTTCCGGCTCACCATCGCCCGCACTTCTTCCGGCAGATCCGAGGCCTCGAGGAGCCCCCGCGCCATGCGGGCGCTCTCCTCGTCGGAGAGTGGCCCGAGCGCGATGCGGGAGTGGTACGTTCGATCCCCGAAGGGCTGGGAATAGCCGGGGCGGTACGTCAGAATCAGGAGCACCGCTGCGCCCGCCAGGTTGTCGGCCGCGAACTTCAGATATTCCTCCGAAGCCGCGTCCATCCACTGGAGGTCCTCGATCACCATGACGATGGGGCGACGCCGGCTTCCCCTGAGGGTGATCTGGCGGAGGGCCTCGAAGATGCGCGGTCGCCGCTGCGCGGGGTCCAGGGCGGCCACGGCGGGATCTCCGGGATTCACAGACAGCAGATACTTGAGATACGGTGCGACCGCCGGGGCATCACCACCGAGGAACGCCAATCCCCGGTCCACCTTGGCGATGATCTCGGCCTCCGAGTCCGCATCCTCGATGTGGAAATTCCGCTTCAGCATCTCGATGATGGGCAGGAAAGGAATGGACTTGCCGAAGGAGATGCACGGCCCTTCGAGCCAGGTCACCGTTTCTCCCTCGCCCCGCCGCCGGAACTCCAGGAGGAGGCGGGACTTCCCCATGCCGGCCTCGCCCACCAGGAAGACGATCTGGCCGTGGCCGTCCTTCGCCAGGGCGAAGGCCCGCTCCATGGCCAGGAGCTCCTGCTCCCGGCCGACAAACGGCGTCAGCCCGCGCTCGGCCTGGACCGCCAGGCGGGTCCGCACCCCCTTGGACCGCACGACCTCCCACGCCCCGACGGGTTCCTGCCGGTTCTTCACGGTGACGCTGCCGAGAGAGTGGGTCTCGAAGTAGCCGTGGACGAGGCGGTGGGTGGGTTCGGCCACGATGATCTGGCCCGGCTGGGCGATCTGCTGCATCCGGGCCGCCAGGTTCGTCGTGTCGCCGACGGCCGTGTAATCCATCCTGAGGTTGTCGCCGATGGCGCCGACCACCACGAGCCCGGTGTTGAGCCCGATCCGCATCCTGAAGTCCACGCCACGCTCGCGCCCGAGCCGCTCGCGGTAGTCGCGGAGGGCGCGCTGGATCTCGAGCGCCGCGTGCACGGCGCGCTGGGCGTGGTCCTCGTGGGCGATGGGCGCGCCGAAGAGCGCCATGAGGCCGTCGCCGAGAAACTGGTTTGCCGTCCCCTCGAATCGGTGGATGGCGCCCAGCATCAGCTCGAAGGCGCCGTTCATGAGGCGGTGGACCTCCTCGGGATCCAGTTTCTCCGAGATGGCCGTGAACCCCGACACGTCGGCGAAAAGGACCGTGACCTGCTTCCGCTCGCCCTGGAGCGCCCCGCGGGCTTTGAGAATTTTCTCCGCCAGGTGGGCGGGAGTGTAGGCGCGGGGTGACGCGAAGTTTTTTTCGGGTGGCGCCGCCGGCGTCAGGGACGTCCCGCACTGGGCGCAGAACTTGGCTGCCGCCGGAACCTCGGCGCCGCACTGGGGGCAGCCGGGAGCCAGCTTCTGTCCGCACTCGACGCAGAACCTGGCGGCGGGGGTGTTCTCGTGCCGGCAGCGGGGGCAGATCATCGGGTGGCTCGGATTATACCAGGGAGGCGGTAGGCCTGGACGGGCTGCGCCACGCCTTAGCGGTCGAGCTCGAGGAGATACTCCTTGATGCGGCGCGCGTCGGGGGCGTCGGGCTTGAGCCGGAGGTAGGTCTGGAACGCTTCGCGCGCCCGGTCCCGTTCCTCCTGCTGGTAGTAGAGGAAGCCGAGCTGACGGAACGGGTCCGGATACGCGGGGTCGAGCCGGGCGGCCTCGGTGTACTCGTCGATCGCGCGCCGAACCAGGCTTTCCTTATCAGCCAGCGCCTTCGCCCGCTGGGACTGGATTCGGTAGAGGTCGCCGTAGTAGAGATGCGCGACCGGATCGCGCGGGATGATGGCCAGCACCCGGTCGAGCTGGGCCTTGGCCAGGTTGAAGCGGCCGGCGCGAATGTCCAGCGCGGCGTTCTCCCTCACCACCGTGCGTATTCGAAGATTGAACTCCGGGGTATCGACGATCCGGTCCGGCGCCTGGGCCTGGGCGGCGTAGCGGCTCGCGAGGAGCGCGCCGGTGGTCTCGATGCGCTCGTCCAGGCGCGGGTGGTTGCCGAAGAAGAAGTTCTCGAGCCGGCTCGGATCGCCGCCGTCCTTCTTGAGCAGCTGGTAGACCCGCGGGGCCTGCGTGGGGTCGTAGCCGGCCTTGACCATCCGGGCCAGGCCCTCCTCGTCGGCCTGGCGCTCGATGTCCCGCCCGTACCCATTGATGGCGGCCAGAGCCGCGAGCTGGAGCCCGAGACCGAGGATCGCGTTGGCGGTCTGGCTCAGCACCGCGGCGCCCACGACGTTCCCGTGCTCGGCCTGCTTGCCGGCCGCCACCGCGACCCCGATGCTCAATGCAATGGCAGCCACGGTGTATGCGATTTTCTTGTTCGTGGCGTCCCGCTGGAAGCGGAGCGCGTCCCGGTTGGTGACGTGGGTCAGCTCGTGGCCGAGGACCGTGGCGAGCTGGGCCTCGTTCTCGATCCGCGCGAGGAGCCCGGTGTGGACGTACACCCGCCCGTTCGGCATCGCGAAGGCGTTGAGGCTGGGATCGCGGAAGACGGTGAAGCGGAGGCCCACCCCGGCCTCCTTGACCTCGCTCCCCACCAGCCGATCGCCGATCCGGCCCAGGTACTCCTCGAGCAGCGGGTCGTCGTAAACCTTCCCCGACTTTTCGAGCTTTGCCTCTTCCTTCTCGGCGTCCGTCCAGATCCGGCGCTCGTCCGCCTCGAGCTGAAACGGCCGCCCGGCGCCGATCGGCGGCACCTTGGTGCTCGCGCACCCGGCGAGCAGGGCCGTCACGAGCGACCACGCGACGCACCGGAGGAATGGGTGACGTAGACTCATCGGCCCAAATTATACCACCGGCAAGAATTCTCTTGGGGGGCGCCCTACCCGCCGTGGTAGGCTCACGTTGAACCCTTAGAAGGGAGGATCAAGCATGCGGTACCTGAGCATTGCCGTCATTCTGCTCACCATCGTGGGCTGCGCCTCGACGCCGCCGCGGGCGGTGCAGAGCGGCTTCGAGGACATCCCGGTTCCCAAGGGCCTCGAATTCAAGGCCGACAGGTCCACGATCATCGAATCCCCGAGCGTCAAGGCCGCGCGGCAGGTGTACGCCGGGCGGGTCGAGCCGGAAAGCCTCGGCACCGCTTTCAGGACGACGCTGGAGGCCAACGGCTGGCGCCACATCAGCTCCACGAGCGCGCCGGGCCACGGGACGACCCAGGTCTACGAGAAGGGCGGCAACTCCCTCCAGGTCCTGATCTACGAGGGCTGGTGGAACACCCTGGTGGAGGTGACGACCACCCGCGTCCTCGCCGCCCCCGGTTCTACGACCACTCGCTGACCTCTCAGCCCCGCCCCGGATTCCCCTCTCCCCGCGGGGGGAGAGGGGAGCTCTTCGTGTCGGCGAGGCCGGTGGCGGCGGCACGGTCCACGATCCAGTGGAGCGTGCCACGCTCGGGCCGCACCATGGAGGCCGGCGCCGCGTGCGAAGGCTTGCCCCCCAGTACCGCCCGGAGCCGCTCGGCCTTGTCGCCGCCACTGACCAGGAAGAAGACGGAGGCGGCGCTGTTCAGCACCGGAAGCGTCAGCGTGATGCGGTAGCCCTTGACGGCCTCCACATAGACGGCCACCGCGAGGCGCGTGACTTCCCGGAGCGCGGGGGAGTGCGGGAAGAGCGAGGCCGTATGGCCGTCGGCCCCCATGCCCAGCAGGATGAGGTCGAACCGCGGCCGCTCGCCCCGCTTCAGGCCGAACGCCGTCTGGAGCTCGCCCGCGTACTCGGCCGCCGCCAGGTCCGGGTCGATTGCCTCGCCGCGCATCCGGTACACGTTCTCCGGGCGCACCGGGACCCTCGAGAGGAGTAGCTCGTGGGCGAGGCGGTAGTTGGAGTCGGCGTGGTCAGGCGGGACACAGCGCTCGTCTCCCCAGAAAACCTGGACGCGCTCCCAGTCCACGCGCGAGCGAAAGGGTTCGGCCGCGAGCCGCGCGTAGAGGCCCTGGGGCGTCGTGCCGCTCGAGAGGGCGACGCGGAACGTTCCGAAGTCGGCGAGCGCTTTGGTCGCGGCCTCGACGAAGCGGCTGGCGGCCTGCTCGGCCAGCCCCGCCGGAGTTGCAACTACGACAACATCGGCTACGGGCGGTGCCATCGCCGTCCATCGCGCTCGACGAAGGCGTCCGCCTCCGCAGGCCCCCAGGTGCCGGCCTCGTAGTTCGGAAACTTCGGCGCCGGCCCTGCCCCCCACGCCTCCAGCACCGGCGTCAGAACCTGCCAGGCCGCGTCCACCCAGTCGCTCCGCGCGTAGAGGGTCGCGTCGCCGTGGATAGCATCCAGCAGGAGGCGCTCGTAGGCTTCGGGCGGCTCGGCGCCGAAGGAGGCGCCGTAGCGGAAGTCCATGGTGACCGGGCGGATGTTGATCTCCGGACCGGGAAGCTTCGCTCCGAACGTGAGCGCGATGCCCTCGTCGGGCTGGATCCGGACGACCAGGAGGTTCGGGTCGATCCGGTCGGCGGGATCGGGCCGCCGGAAGAGGAGGTGTGGGGTGCCCCAGAACTGGATGGCGATCTCGCTGGCCCGCTTGGGGAGACGCTTGCCCGTCCGGAGGTAAAAGGGGACCCCCGCCCAGCGCCAGTTGTCGATGAAGAGCTTGAGCGCCGCGAAGGTCTCGGCCCTGGAATCCGGCGCCACGCCCTTCTCGGCCCGGTAGCCGGGGACGCGGTGGGCCTCGAGGAAACCGGGGCCGTACTGGCCGCGGACCGCCACCTCGTCCACCCCGTCGGGCGGGATCGGGCGGATGGCGCGCAGCACCTTGGTCTTCTCGTCCCGGACCGGGTCGGCGTCGAAGGAGACCGGCGGCTCCATCGCCACCAGGCAGAGCAGCTGGAGGATGTGGTTCTGGATCATGTCGCGCAGCGCGCCGGCCTCCTCATAGTACGCGCCGCGCCCCTCCACGCCGAGGCTCTCCGCCACGGTGATCTGGACATGGTTGACGTGGTTGCGGTTCCAGAGCGGCTCGAAGATGCCGTTGGCGAAGCGGAAGACCAGGAGGTTCTGGACCGTTTCCTTCCCCAGGTAGTGGTCGATCCGGTAGACCTGATCCTCGGTGAAGACCCGGGAGACGATCCGGTTCAACTCCCGCGCGCTCGACACGTCCCGGCCGAACGGCTTCTCGATGATGACGCGTGTCCAGCCGTTCCCTTCCCGCTGGAGCCCGGAGGCGCCCATCCGGGTGACGATGGCCGGGTAGAGGCTCGGCGGGGTGGAGCAGTAGAAGAGCCGGTTGCCGCCCGTGCCCTTGTCCGTCTCCAGCTGTCGCAGGCGCGCGCCGAGCCGGTCGTAGAGCGCGGCATCCGCGGGATCCCCGGGGCAGTAGAAGAGGGAGGACGCGAAGCGCTCCCAGACGTGGGCCGCGGGGGGCTGGACCCGGGCGAACTCGCCCACCGCCTCTCGCATCCGGCGGCGAAAGTCCTCGTCGGACATCTCCGAGCGCGCCACGCCCAGGATGACGAAGGGCTCGGGAAGCACGCGCCCCTGGAAGAGGCTCCAGAGGGCGGGGACGAGCTTGCGCTTCGTCAGGTCGCCCGAGGCGCCGAAGATGATCAGCGCGAACGGCTCGTCCGAGGGCATGGACGGCTCAGGATCCGCCGGGGCCGCTCTTGCGCAGGGGATGGCCGCCGAAGGCGTTGCGGAGGGCGGCCAGCATCCGGTCGGCGAAGGGATCGCCCTGGCGGGAGCGAAAGCGCCCGAAGAGCGAGAGCGCGATGGTGGGAGCAGGCACGTTTTTCTCGAGGGCGTCCTCGACCGTCCAGCGCCCCTCCCCCGAGTCCTCCACGTACCCTTTGATGCCCTCGAGGCGCGGGTCGGCCCTCAGGGCCAGCTCGGCGAGCTCCAGGAGCCAGGACCGGACGACGCTCCCCTGGTTCCAGAGGTGGGCGATGGCGGCCAGGTCCAGCTGGAACTCCGAGGCGTGGAGCAGCTCGAACCCCTCGGCGTAGGCCTGCATCAGCCCATACTCGATCCCGTTGTGGATCATCTTGACGTAGTGGCCGGCGCCGTGGCCGCCCACGTACGCGTAGCCGTCCGGCGGCGCCAGCGTCTTGAACGCAGGCTCCAGGCGCTCGAAGATCGGCCGCTCGCCGCCGATCATCAGGCAGTAGCCGTGCTTCAGCCCCCAGACGCCTCCGCTCGTTCCCACGTCCAGGTAGTGGATGCCGCGCGGCTTGAGCTCGTCGGCGCGGCGCACATCGTCTTTGTAATAGGAGTTTCCGCCGTCGATGATCACGTCGTTCCCGGCGAGCAGTGACGCGAGGGCCCGGATGGTCTCTTCCGTGGGGTTGCCGGCAGGCACCATCACCCATACGGCGCGGGGCGGGGCGAGGGCCCGGGCGAGGTCGTCGAGGGAGGCGGCGTCGGAGGCGCCCTTGGCTGCGGCGGCGCGCCGGGCGTCGCGGGAGAGATCATAGACTGCAACGCTGTGCCCGCCCGCGAGGAGGCGCTCCACCATGCCGGCTCCCATCCGGCCGAGGCCTACGAATCCGATCTGCACGGTGGTCAGTTCACGCCGTGGCGAGAACCGAGCAGCCCAAGGCCCGAGGGAGGAGCCCACCGGAGACGTACTCTCTGTACGTTGAGGAAGGGCGACGACCGAGAACGCCGGGATGCGACGGTTATCGGCACGGCGGTTAGTGGGCGGGGACGGACCGGGCCAGCATCGCCGCGAACTTCTTCAGGGTCTCCACCGAATCTTTGCTTCCCAGGTGGACCCTGATCACGCGGCGGCCCTTGTTCCGGAGGGCCTGGAGGTCTCCCAGCGCCTGGGCGTTCTTCAGCACGGCGAACGAATAGGGTTCGCCCGGGATCGCGAGATCGTGAGCGTCGTCGGCCGTCAGCTGGATGAAGAGGCCGTTGGGCGGGCCTCCCTTGTGGAGCTGCCCCGTGGAGTGCAGGTAGCGCGGGCCCATCCCCACCGTCACGGCGAGCTTGGTCTTGTCGCGCATCATTCGACGGAGCTCCTGGAGCGCTTCGGCCATCTCCGGCTTGGGAGACAGGTAGGCCTGGAAGGTCAGGTAATCCCCCGGCTTCGCCAGCGCCATGTGGGCGCCGAGACCCTCCGACACGGTCAGGGGCTTTGTCCCCGCGCCCGTCATCAGCGCGATGCCGTCTTCCTCGCGGTCCACGGCCCACTCAGGCAGGCGGCGGCTGGTGCGGTAGGCCGTGAGGAGCTTGGCAGTGATGTCCTTCGACTCCTGCACGTTGGGCTCGTCGAAGGGATTGACCTGCAGGAGCGCCCCGATCGTGGCGGTCGCGATCTCCCAGCGGTAGAGCTCCGTCCCGATGTCCAGGGGGTCCCGGAGCCTGATCTTGATCACCGGGTGACCGGCCTCCTCGAGCGCGGCCAGAGGGGACTCCAGCGCGACGGCCTCGTCGGCCAGGGTCATGGCCACGAAGACCCGGTCCGGGCCGTACACCGCGGGGGCGCCCAGCGGCTCGCCGTCGACGGGGATGAGGCCGCGCCCGTTCTTCCCGAGGCTCTCGGCGAGGAGCTGCTCCACCCAGATGCCGAAGGGGGCGATGCCCGGGGAGAAGACGAACGTGACCTTGTCGCGTCCCGCCTTGGCCAGCGACGCGAGCTTCGCCCCGAGGACGACACCGGGATTGTCCCGGATCGGGACCCCATCGCCTGCCTCTTCCACCGCGGCCACGGCCCGGTCCAGGATCCCCGCCACGTCCATGCCCACCAGGGCGGCCGGCAGGAGGCCGAAGTACGAGAGCGCCGAGTAGCGGCCCCCGATCGTGGGCGGATTGAGGAAGACCTTGCGGAAGCCCTGGCTCTTCGCCAGTTTCTCGAGCGGCGTCCCGCCGTCGGTGATCCCCACGAACTGGAGCCCAGGCTTTCCGCGCGAGCCCTTCTCGATCTGTTCCCGGAAGAAGGCGTAGAAGGCCATCGTCTCGGCGGTCAGGCCGGACTTCGACGAGACCACGATGAGCGTGCGCGGCAGGTTGATCTTGCCCAGCGCCGCCTTGACGGCCGCCGGATCCGTCGAATCCAGCACGACGAGATCCGGGAAGCCCATCTTCGGGCCGAACGTGAGCGACAGGACCTCGGGGCAGAGGACGGCCCCCCCCATTCCGAGCAGGAGGATATGGGTGTAGTGGGAACGGCGGACTTCGTCGGCGAACTCTTTCAGGTCGTCGGCGTGCTGCCGCATCAGGGTCGGCGACGTCAGCCAGCCGAGCCGGTTGCGGATCAACGCCTGCTGGTGACCGTCGTCGGTCCAGAGGGACGCGTCCTTGATCCAGAGGCTCTCGACGAACCCGCGGTCCTCGAGCGTCCGGAGCGCCTCAGAGGCCGTCCGGGCGAACTGCTCGGCAGGCATGGGAGGCGGGGGCAGATGTGGAGGAGGTGGCGGCAGGGGAGGGGGCGGAGCCGCGGGGGGAGCTTTCGGGGCCGGCCGGGCTGGGGCAGCCTGGCGCTCGGGGGCGACCCGGGCGGCCGGGCGCGGAGGCGGCTCCTCGTCGACCCCGGCTTCCCGGTCGAACTCCTGGATGACCTTCGACATCTCGTCCGCCAGCGAGGGTTCCAGCGTGACGGGCTCGCGCTCGCTTGGGACGGGCTGGCGCGCGGCTGGCCGCGCGGGGGCGGCGGGGCGCTCGGGCGCGACTCGGGCGGCCGGGCGCGGGGGTAGCTCCTCGACGACCGGGGCGGGACGGGGAGCCCCCCTAGGCCTAGGCGGCTCCTCCTCCCGTGGAGGCGCCGGCCGGGTGGGGGGAGGCTCACGGCGAACCGTCTTTTCCCCCGCCCCCGGGGCGATCCCCCGCTCGAGCTCCGCGATCTTCTGGATGCGGCGCACGTGCCGCTCCTCGCCGGAGAACTCGGTCGCGAGCCACTCGCGCGTGATCTCCATCGCGGTGTCCGGGTCCAGCACGCGGGCCCCCAGGCAGAGGACGTTGGCGTCGTCGTCGGCGCGGCTCTGGCGCGCCGTGAAGAGGTCGGTGCAGAGCGCGGCGCGGACGCCCCGGATCTTGTTGGCGGCGATGGCCGCGCCCACGCCGCTCCCGCACACGAGGATCCCCCGATCCACGAACCCATTCCGCACCGCGTTGCCCACCGCGCGGGCGAAGTCCGGGTAGTCCACGGGATCGGACGAGAAGGTGCCCAGGTCCAGGACGTGGTGGCCGTCCTGCTCCAGGGCCGAGATCATCGGCTCCTTGAGCGGGTGGCCCGCGTGGTCACAGCCGAAGGCCAGACGCATTAGTCAATCCCCCGAGTCCCTCTAGTATGTCAGGAGCGGGGCGATCCGACAAATCTGATCGTACAGGGAATACTGGCGCTTCCGAGCTTCCCCGTATTCCGCGTGCCGCCGGGGATGAGGGGTGAACGTGCGCCCTCTCCCGCCCGGGAGGGCGCGGAGGTTCGGGATGACCCCGAGCGCCTCGAGCCCCAGGAGCGCCGCGCCCCGGCTCGAGGCTTCCGCCTGGGGCGACAGGGTGATCGACCGTCCCAGCACATCGCTCAGGATCTGGCACCAGGCCGGGGAGCCTGCGAGCGCCCCGCCCGAGGCGACGATCTCGTGGCGCTGGGCCGCGAGGCCGCCGAGCAGGTCGTAGAGCAGGGCGAAGCGATAGGCCACCGCCTCCATGGCGGCTCTCATGATGTGCGCTGGCCGGTGGCTCAGCGAGAGCCCCAGGATGGCCGCGCGCGCCTTCCCGCTCCAGCCGGGACTCCGCTCGCCGGCAAAGAACGGGAGCACGGTCAGGCCGTGGCCGTCGGCGGCGAGCCGGGCGATGGCGCGCTCGGCGGCCCGCGGCCCGGGGAGATTGAGGGTCTCGCGGCACCAGGCGACGACGTTGCCGCCTTCGGAGAGGGCACCGCCCACCACGGAGCGACGGCGGTCCACCCGGTAGCGCCAGAGTCCCCACGGAACGGTCCCGGGCTCCGCTTCGGTGACGATGCGCATCGCGCCCGAGGTTCCGAGCGTGAGGGCCAGGCGCTCGGGCGACACGCACCCCGAACCGATGTTGGCGCACGCGCCGTCTCCCACCGCCGGAAACCACGGCACCCGGGCGAGCGGCGGCCAGCGCCGGGCGAAGGCCGTCCTGAGCTCCCGGAGCGGCGAGTCCAGATCGGCCAAGGGGGAAAGGCGTCTCTCGTCGATCATCGAGATCGCGAGGACCTCGGCGTCCCACGCGCATCCCGCCTGGTCCAGGAGGCCGCTGGCGGACGCCATGGAGAGGCTGCACGTCCGGCTGCCGAAAAGGCGGAGCGCCAGGTACTCCCAGAAGCCGCCCCAGGCTTGAGTGCGAGTGAAGGTTTCCGGATGCTGCGTCGCGAGCCAGCGAAGCCGGGCGGGGAAGAAGGTCGGATGGAGCGGGCAGCCGGTCCGGGCGTGGACCGCGCTCTCGTCCAGTTTTTGCCTGAGCTCGCGCGCGGCGCCGTCGCTCCTGAGATCGGCCCACGTGTAGCACGGGGTCAGCGGCTTGCCGGAGGCGTCCATCCCGATGAGGCTGTGCCAGAACATGGAGGTGGCCACGCCCCGGATCTCCGTCGCCCGCGCTCCGGCGCGGCGGAGGCATCCGTCCAGCACCCGGCACACGGCGGCGAAGAGGCGCTGGGGGTCCAGCTCCGACCCTCCATCCGGGGTCGTGCGGGGCGCGTAGGGGACTCGGGCCTGAATCCCCCTCAGCGCCCGCCCCCGGCGGTCGAACAGGAGGGCCCGCGCCGAGGACGTCCCGACGTCCAGAGCCAGGATCAACGGAGGCTCAGCCCGTGTCAGCCGGCCGGCGGTCATAGGCATTCTCTACGCTCTGACCGGCACTCTGTCCAGAAAATCCGCTGGGAAGGAGTACCATAGCGTCATGAGCCAGAAGCAGTGGGAATTGCTCGGCGTGAGGGGCTTGGCGGCGACAGACGAGAGCGCCGAAGAGTTCACGGGGACGCTGCTCATTCATCCCGTCGGCAGCGCCGAGCCGGTGGAGGCGGTCCAGGTCCGCGTGAAGCGCTCCATCCTCGCCGAGCTTCAGACCAACTTGAGCCGCCTCCTCAAGCGCTCCACGCGCTTCACCCCGCCGCCCCTCCCTTGACAAGCGTTCGCGGGCCCGTCTAGCCTCCAGGCAGAAGGAGGTGTGCGGCATGGCCCTTCCCCCTGCGGTTCAGGCGCTCTGGGACGATCTCCGGGCGGCGCGCGCTGAGGTCCTGAAGGAATTGGAGGGCCTCACCCAGGCCCAGGCGGACTGGCGGCCCGGGGACAAGGACTGGTGCATCGGGGAAGTCATCCACCACGTCACGCTGGCGGAGGTTGCCAGCGGCAAGCTGACGACCAAGCTCCTCCGGGAGGCGGAGGCTCAGGGGAAGCTCCAGCCGTTCCCCCCGGCCCTGACAGAACTGACGCCGCTTCCCCCGGCGCCGAGCGGGGGACCACCTGAGGCGCCGCCGCACATCTGGCCCGAGAAGAGCGGGCCCATCGGGGAACTGCTCGCCGAGATGAGGAGCGTGCGCGAGCGGACCCGGCAGAACATCGGGCGGCTGGCGACGGTGGACCCGCGGCCGCTGAAGTGGATCCATGTGCCTCTTGGCGAGCTGAACCTGGCTCAGGCCTGGACGATCATCCTGAATCATGACCGGATGCACCTTCAGCACATCAGGAAGATCAAGGCCTCGCCGGGATTTCCCGAGCGCTAGGCTTCAGCCCAGCGCCTTCAGCTCCGCCTCCGACCGCTCCAGCCAGAACCGCATCTCCATCTCGCGGAACAAGCCGCTCGCAATGGTCAGGTGCTCTCGGGCCTTCGCACGTTCCCCCGTCCGGCGGTACAACCCGCCCAGCTCCAGATGAATCTGCGCCACGAGCGGACGCATTCCCAGCTCGGCGGCCAGGGCGAGGGCCTGGTGGTAGTGGTCTTCGGCCTTCTCGACCTCCGGGGGATCCCGGTGAGAGGCGATTTCGCCGAGGAGCCGGAGCGCCCATGCCTCGTATCCTCGTTCCTTGCGGTCATGGCTTCGTTGGAAGAACTGCTGGGCGAGCCGGATTGCTTCCTCGAAGCGCCCCTCTCGAAGGTACGCCTCGCTCAGATAAGCCAACCGACGTCGATAGTACCCTCGTTCCCTGGCCATCGCCCGCTCCAGAAGAGGCAGGGCATCGCCCATTCGTCCCGAAAGGGCATACGCATAGCCCAAGGAGGACTCGATCGTGCCGAACCACGTCGAGAAATTCCCGGCCTGGATGAGTGCAAGGATGCGCTCCAGAATGGGGATGGCCCTGTCCAAGTCTCCCCTACGCAGGTGGAGATAGCCCACGCCAAAGTAGGCGGTGACAAGGTCGAATGGGCGGTCCGCTGCCTCGGCGAGCCGGACCGCTTCTTCTGCCGGCACGACTCCCTCGGCGAACTCCCCCAGTTCGGCAAGGCTCAAAGCCAGCCAGGCACGGGAGTGGATGGGAAGGGCCGATCGGCGGAGCGGCTCGGGGAGCGACTCCTGGTCGAGCGCCTCCACATTGCTCCGGAGAACCTCGGCCGCCCGACGATGATCGCCCAGGGCGTCGTAGAGCTCGCCCAGGTGGAAGTTCGTCGCGGCCTGGAGAGCCAGATCGCCGGTCGCCATCGCGATCTCCAGGGCGCGCTGGCCCGATCTGATGCCCCGTGTGTTGTCACCGGTCAGCCAGAAATACTGCGTCATGTGGGAGAAGACCCGCCCCAACCGGCGTTGATCGCCGAGGCTCTCGGCGAGCGTCTCAGCCTGGCGAAGGTATTCGAGGATCCGGCCAAGCTCACCGAGGATGTGCAGGGAACTTCGGAGGTCGAACCGGAGGTCTATGGCCTGCTCGAGCGTGCCGCGACTCTCCGGGAGGTGGGCGAGGGCTTCCAGCGCCTGCTCGAAACACGCCACCGCCTCCCGGTGGGCCGAGCGGGCGGCCGCCTTGGCCCCGGCCTGACGAAGGTAAGCAACGGCCTTTTCCCAGATCTCGCCCCGGAAGGCGTGGTGGGCGAGCCTGTCCACCTGCTCGGCCAGGCGGTCGGGATAGACCCCCTCGATGGCCTCCACGATCCGGGTGTGGAGAGCCCGCCGGCGCTCGTGGAGGAGGCTCTGGTACGCGACCTCGTGGGTCAGGGCGTGCTTGAAGGTGTACTCGAGCTCGGGAAAGAGGGTGGTCTCGTAGAGAAACTCCGCGGCCTGAAGGTGCCCGAGCCCGCGGCGGAGGGCCTCCTCCGGTAGGTCCGCAATGAGGTGGAGAAGGGAGAACGGCACATCCTTGCCGATCACCGCAGCGGTCTGGAGCAGCGTCTTTTCCTGCGTGGGGAGCCGGTCGATCCGGGCCGCCAGGACGGCCTGGACCGTGGCGGGGACCTGAGTGCGCTGCGGCGCCTTCGCCAGGCGATAGGCCCCCCGCTCCCCGATCAGGATCTGGGTTTCCACCAGGGTGCGGACACTCTCCTCCAGGAAGAACGGATTTCCCTCCGTCCGCTCGATCAAGAGCTTCTTGAGCGGCTCGAACCCGGGATCGTCGCCCAGAAGGGCTCGGAGGAGCTCGTCGGCGTTTTCCGGGGGAAGCGGGTCGATCCTCAGCTGGGTGTAGTACGTTTTCGATCCCCAGCCGTGCCGGTACTCGGGGCGGTAGTTCACGAGGAGAAGGAGCCGTGCGGTCGGCAGGGCCTCCATCAGGCCATAGAGAAGTGCCTCGGTCTCGGCGTCGATCCAGTGCAGGTCCTCGAACACAAGGATCAGCGGCTGGACCTGGCTCTCTCGAAGCAGGAGGCGCTTGACGGCGTCCAGGGTCCGCTGGCGGCGGTGGTCGGGATCCAGGGCCTGCCACTCGGCGTCCTTGACCGCGACATCGAGCAGCGCCTCGAAGGCCGGCAGCGCCGGCTCCAGCGCCCTGTCCAGGGTCAGCAGCTTGCCGGTGACCTTCTCGCGGACCTTCCGCGCCTCGTCCCGGGTCTCGATCTGGAAGTAGGCCTTGAGCAGATCGATGACGGGCAGATAGGCGCTGGCCTTGCCGTAGGAGACGGAGCCGCTCTCGAGGATCAGCCAGCCCTGGGTCCGGTGGGAGCGGGTGAACTCCCAGAAGAGACGGGATTTTCCGACTCCCGGCTCGCCGACGAGCGCCACCACCTGGCCGTGGCCGGCCCGCGCCTTCTCGAGGGCGTGACGCAGTGTCTCGAGCTCGGGATCGCGCCCCACGAAGCGCGTGAGCCCGCGCGCCGCCGCGGACTGAAGCCGCGTTCTCGCCGGCCCCGCTCCCGCCACCTCGAAGACCTCGACCGGACCGCTTAGGCCCTTGATGGAGACCGGCCCCAGCGGCTTGACCTGGACGTAGCCCTCCGCCAGCCGCAGGACGTCGGCGGTGATCAGGATGGATCCGGGCATCGCCATCTGCTCCATCCGGGCGGCCAGGTGGGTCGTCTGCCCCACGGCGGTGTAGTCCATGTGGAGATCGCTGCCGATGGACCGCACCACGACCTCCCCGGAGTTGATCCCCACCCGGATCTGGATCGGGATCCCCTCGGTCCGCTGGACCTCCTCGGCGTACCGCTTGACGGATTCCTGCATCCTGAGGGCCGCGTAGCAGGCGCGCACGGCGTGGTCTTCGTGGGCCAGGGGCGCGCCGAAGAGCGCCATGATCCCGTCGCCCAGGACCTGGTTCACCGTGCCCTCGTAGTGGTGGATGGCCTCCATCATGCGCTCCAGCACCGGGTCGAGGACCTTCCGCGCCTCCTCGGGGTCGCGGTCGGCGAGCAATTCCATGGACCCCTTGAGATCGGCGAAGAGCACAGTGACCTGCTTGCGCTCGCCTTCAACGGTGCTGCGGGAGGTAAGAATCTTCTCGGCGAGATGCGGGGGCGTGTAAGCGTCAGGGGACGCGAATTTCGCCGTGGGTGGGCCCCCGCCGAGCGGGACGCCGCACTCGTGGCAGAACTTATTCGCCAGCGGGTTGGCGGCCTGGCATGCGGGACAGACGGTCTCGAGCCGTGTCCCGCACTCCCCGCAGAACTTCGCCGCTTCCGCATTCTCGTGCTGGCACCGGGGGCACTTCATGGCAAGGCGAACGTGGCCCCCTCGGTGCCGGGGATGAGCTGGAACGGGAGGTCGAAGGCGCCGCGCGCTTCGTCCACCAGACGGTCGAGCGCCCGGTCGTCGTTGCCCGGGTCGTGGTGGAAGGTGGCGAGCCGCTTGACCCCCGTCGCCTCCGCGAATCGAAGCGTGTGGATGATCGAGCTGTGTCCCCACCCTACGCGCTGCGGGTACTCGGCATCACTGTACTGGGCATCGTGGATAAGCAGGTCGGCCCCCGCCGCCAGGTCGAACCCTGAGGTCCAGTCCGATTCACCCGGGAAGTGGCGCGCGCCGAGGGCCGGCTCGTGATCGGGCAGGTAGGCGCAGGAGGCGGTGCCGTCGGTGATCCGGTATCCCAC
>Ga0209342_10002720_pt1 | contig 18793 bp, 15 predicted proteins | sample RifCSP16_2_FD_184023 | JGI IMG/M metagenome (GOLD analysis project Ga0209342, IMG submission 184023) | Soil microbial communities from Rifle, Colorado - Rifle CSP2_sed 16_2 (SPAdes) (version 2) | ecosystem: Environmental > Terrestrial > Deep subsurface > Rock core/Sediment | place: Rifle... | reverse complement strand
TCCGGCTCGCCGAACCAGCGCTTGCCGAACTCAGCGCGGCCGAGGTAGACAATGTCCTCCCCGACCTTCTTCAGCGCCTCGATGAACGCGGGATCCCTGGCGAGCTTCGCCAGGAGGTCCTCCCATCGCTTCACGATCTCCTCGGGCGTGCCCTTGGCCAGCGCGACCCCGGTCCACGGATTGCCGACGACATCAAACCCGCTCTCCCTGGCCGTCGGGACATCCGACAGCAGCGGGTCCCGGGCTTCGTTGAAGACCAACAGCGGGCGGAGCGTGCCTGCCTGCACGTGGGGAATGGCGGACACCCGGGACGAGATCACCACGTCGGCGTTCCCGCCAAGCACCGTGGTCAATGATGGGGCATCACCCGTCTGGGGCAGCAGCGTAAGTTGAACGCCTGCCCGCTTGAAGAGATCGGCGCCGACCAGATGGGGAACCGTTCCCTGCGTTGTGGTGTACACGAGCTTGCCAGGCTCTCGCCTGGCCTGATCGAGGAGGTCGGAGAGCTTTTTAAACGGCGCGCTGGCCTTGACTGACAGAACCAGCGTCCGCGACGAAAGCTGCGCCACCGGGACGAAGTCCTGGGGGGTGTACGGCACCTTGACCAAGTGGGGTTGGATCACCGTGGGCGGGATGGCCGCAACCAGGACCGTGTAGCCGTCGGCTTTCGCCCGTGCCACGAGCGCCGTCCCGACGGTCCCGCCGCCTCCCGGCTTGTTCACGACGACGACCGACTGGCCGAGATGCGGCCCCGCGGCCTGGGCCAGGACGCGCGCAAACACGTCGGCCGGGCCACCGGCAGGATAAGGCGCGATCAGCTCGATGGGCCTAGTCGGATAATCCGCTTGCGCCGGGATGGTGCCAGCCACGACGAGCAGTGACAGGAAAATCACGAGCGTGGTCTTCATACCGACCTCCTTGCCGGCGATCACGAGGGTCTCGTCGGCATTCACCTCGCTGCGTTAGAAGCACGGCCGATACCGCAGATGCTGGAGCGGATGCTACAGCGCGGATGAAGAGCCGGTCAAGGGGAAAGTTGATGCGGCTCGAGTACCACAGGGAAGCAACCCTAATCCGAAATAAAATCGCTGAGAGGCAAGGCCAAGGCCCGCAGGGCTAACTTTCACGCCACATTTGCCCTCCTGGAACGGAAAAGGTAAGATAGCGTCTCGTTTCAAACAGACGGCCAAATAGGAGAAAGCAAACTTGATGAAGTTCGACCTTGACTCAGCGGAGTTCTGGGACCCTCAAGCGACTCGGAAAGAAGTGTTGCGGGTATTTGAAATCTGCTACGGGTGCACGCTTTGCCATACCCTCTGTCCCTCGTTTGTGAGCCTGTTCCAATTGGTGGATGACAACTTCGGCGAAGTTGACCGCCTCAAGGATGAGCAGGTGAAACACGTTGTCGATCAATGCTACCAGTGCAAGCTTTGTTACCCGATCTGCCCATATGTTCCTCCTCACGAGTGGGAGGTTGATTTCCCGAGGACGATGATGCGGGCCGACTTGGTGGATGCCAAACAACGGGGAGCCAGCTTGGCCGACAGATTATTTGGCGATACGGATCTGGTGGGAAGCCTGGCCAGTTGGGTCGCCCCGCTCGTCAACTGGGCGAATCAGAATCGTTCCCTGCGCCGGTTGATGGAAAAACATTTGGGCGTCCACCGGGACCGATTGCTCCCCACCTTCCACTCGGAGACCTTCGCCAAGTGGCTGCGCAAACGCGCGGCTCTCCCGAAGGGCAACGCCGAGGAAAAAGTGGCGCTCTTCTATACCTGCACGGTCAATTACAACGAGCCGGAGATCGGTAAAGCCGCGGTCGGTGTCTTGCGGAAAAACGCCATCGAGTGTGTCGTCCCCGAGCAGCAGTGCTGCGGCCTTCCGTTTCTGGACGTGGGCCTGATGGACCGCGCCATGAAGAAAATCGCGTCGAACGTGGCCACCTTGAGCCAGGCTGTCCGGCGCGGATACAACATCGTGGTGCCGAGCGCGAGCTGCAGCTACATGCTCAAACAAGACTACCCGCGATTTTTGCCGACCCAGGACTCCAGGCTGGTCGCCGAACACACCTGGGATCTATCCGAATATCTGATAAGGGTCCACGAAAGAGGGAAGCTGGATTTGGGGTTTTCCGAAGAAATCGGCAAGATCCGATACCATCAGCCCTGCCACCTGAAGGCGCAGAACATCGGTTACAAAGCGCAGGAATTGATGGAGCTGATCCCCGGCGCCGAAGTCTCCCGCATGCAGTGCTGTAGCGGGCACGACGGCAGTTGGAGCGTGAAGAAGGAAAACTTCGAAGCCTCGATGAAAGTGGGGAAACCGCTCTTCAAGTTCCTGAAAACCGAGGACGCCTGCACGGTCACCGATTGCCCGCTGTCCGCTGTCCAAGTCCAGCAAGGAACCGGGAAAAAACCCGTCCATCCCATCGTGGTGATGGCACGGGCGTATGGTCTGGACGTAGATAAGCCCGCCTGAGCCGCGCCGGTGGCATCACCGGCCGCGCAGCCGCCGGAGCTACCTCTGTGGTGCGGGGGCGATGATCCAGCCCTTCTCTTTTTCGAGATTGATCACGAACTCGTCGTCGGCGTCCGAGGGCATGACCTCTTTCAGATGCTTCTCGTAGTCTTCCTGGGAGAGCAGTTTCCCGTCGACGCTGTATGTCTTTCCCGCATAGGCGCCGATGTGTCTCCGGAACTTGTCGTTGGGAATCCGTAGCTTTGGCTGACTCTCGGGAACATGGTGGTTCAAGGCATCGACAAGCGCGCTGACCTCTTTGAAGAATGTGGCGCGCGACAGCTCGTTCAGCTTATCCATATCGGCAGGCGCGTCGTACAGGTGTTCATCATAGCGGCCTTTCAAGCCCCAGACGTAGGCCCAGTGGGCGGAGCTGGACTCGTCCTGGCCGAACAGATCGAAGGCCGTGGAGAGCCACTTGTTGAAGTACTTCTGGATGATGGGGATGGGGATTCTTCCGGCTTTGACGATCCGCATCAAGCCGAGATTCCCTTGCGCCAGGTGATACGCCTCTTCTTGCAGCATGGGCAGGGTACTGCGTCCCAGCGGGGCAAAAGCGCTGCGGCTGAGCATGTTGAGCTGATACTTGCCGTCGCGATCGATAAAACTGGTGTAGGTAAAGAAATCGAGCCAGTTTCTGACCGGCTGATTGAAGGAATCGAGCAGGCGCGTCCTCGTGGACGCCCGGCGCTCCAACAGCTTCTGGGACTGGAGCTTGCCGGAGTCGCCGAAGTGGGTCACCAGCACGTAGGCCATCTGCCAGCCGTGCCGCATTTCCTCCCGGTTGATCCGGATAATATTTTTCAAGTCAACTTCGCTCGGCGCCCTCTCCAGCAAGTTCTTTTGCTGCTCGACTGAAGCAAACTCGGTGTCTCCCTGGAACTCGATCAGGTGCGCCAGGGCGTCTCGGATCCGCTGGTCGGGAATATCGGTCACTTTTTGCCACTTCGTCTGGCCTGCGTAGTGTCCGAACTCGATCTCATTGCTCTCGATGTCCGCCAGTTTCGTCTCAAACTTATAGTCCGCTCCGATCAGTTCCGTCGGATAACCGATATCCTTGTGCCATAGATGAAAATAGTCCACCCAGTCGTCGAAGTTTTCGAGCCTTGACTTTTTTACGAACATGCCCGCTCCTTTTCGGGTTGCCTCCGGCTGCACCCGGCGTTGTAATTTGGCTGATTTTGGCCGCTGCCTGGCTCTGACCTGGCTAACGCCAGGTTCTTAAGGGGCCATACCAACCATCACCAAACACATTCTTGTGCAGCTTGACTTCTTACGCAAGCACAATCTACGGCACCTAACCGGCATTTCCGCTGACAGGCTATTTCACCGCCGACGAGCAATGGGCTCTTCGGCTGGTTTGGAAATGGCAGACCGCGCCCCAATCAATCCCGCGCCCCACCGACCATAAGGGAATAGCCTCGTCGTCCCTCCCTGCCAAGCTGGCAACCTCGTAGCAGGTTGGCATCCCGTGCCTGGAAATCTCGCGGCTCCACTCAACGGAAAATTATTATTTCCTAAGCACTCACACCGCGCTCCCCGCTGGCATCCCCCCTGCACTGCCATCGATCTCAGGGGGCCAACCACTCATGAACCAGCTCCGATCTCAGCACAAAACCAGGCTGCTCCTTGTGGAGGACGAGCCACGCGAAGCGCGACGCGTGGATCGCCTGCTGGCCGGCCCCGGGCCACAGGAGATCACGGTCATCCACGCCCGAAGCTTGAGCGAAGCGCTGGCCTTCCTCACCGCCGACACGTTCGAGATGATCCTCCTCGACTTGTCGCTCCCAGACGCCGAACCGTTCGATGCGCTCTTCAAGGTTCAGATCTACGCGCCCGGAGTACCGATCATGGTGCTGACCAAACTGGGCGAGGAGGCCATGGCGGTCAAGGCGGTACGGGAAGGCGCGATCGACTATTTGGTGAAACAACGGAGCGACGCCGCCGATACCGCGCGCACGATTCTTCACGTCGTGGCGCTGAAGCGCGCCGAGGAGGCGCGACGCGCGCGGGCGCATCAGCAGGCCCTCGTCGCGACCGTGGGCCAGCGGCTGCTCGATGGCGCTGACCTCGCGCCGCTGATGCAGGACGCCGTGACGTCGGTTGCCCGCGCACTGGACGTGGAGTGCTGCGCGTTCTTCGAGCGCATGCCCGACGCGGCGCAGGTGGTGCTGCGCGCGGGCATCGGGTGGGCCGAAGGGCTGGTCGGCGCCGCCACCATGGAGATCCGAGACGGCTCGCTGGCCGCGCACGCGCTCACGGCCGGAGCCCCCGTCGTGGTAGAGGACTTCAGAAGAGAGACACGGTTCACACCTCCTCCTCTCCTTAGAGAGCATCACCTGGTGAGCGGCGTCATGGTCGCGGTCACGAGCCGGGGAAGCTTCCACGGACTGCTCGGCGCGTTCAGCGCCAAGGACCGAAGCTTTACCGAACCGGATTCGCACTTCCTTCAGGCGATCGCCAACTCGCTCGCCGCGGGGATCGAGCGGGCGCGGGCCGCCGAGGAGCTCGCGCGCCAGCGCGACGCGTTCAGCCAGGCGGGGAAGCTGGCGACGCTGGGCGAGCTGCTCGCCGACATCGCCCACGAGCTCAACAACCCGCTCGCCGTCGTTCTGGCGCATACGGCGCTGCTTCGACAGCTTGGCGGTGCGGAAGCGTTCGCGGAGCGCACTGAGAAGATCACAGAGGCGGCGGAGCGCTGCGCGCGCATCGTGAAGGACTTCCTCGCCCTGGCCCGCAAACAGGCCGTTGCCCGAGAGCCCGTGCCCGTCAACAGTGTGGTGCGGGATGCGGTTGATCTTCTCGCCGGACCTCTCAGGGTGGACGACGTGACCGTCTCACTCGCCCTCGATCCCGATCTCCCGCTCGTCTGGGGTGACCCTCACCAGCTCTATCAGGTGTTGATCAACCTGATCACGAACGCACGCCACGCGATGCGCGAGGTGCCGCCACCACGCACGCTCGCCGTCAGCACGTGTCAGGAGCCCAAGACGGGGCAACTCAGCCTGGAAGTCAAGGACTCCGGGCCTGGGGTCCCTCCGGAGATTCGGTCGCGCATCTTCGAGTCGTTCTTCACCACCAAGCGCGACGGAGAGGGAACAGGGCTCGGCCTCTCTCTCGTCAAGCAGATCGTGGAGGCGCACGGAGGAACGATTCGAGTCGAGGATGCGAAGCCGCGCGGCGCGGTCTTTCTGATCGAGCTGCCTCCGATGCGGTCACCATCCTCCGCGATACAGGAAGATTCCGCGTCTGAAGGTCAGTCTCCGATTCGGGAGAAGTCTGTCCTCGTGGTGGACGACGAGCCGGAGGTCCTGAACGCGCTGGCCGGCTTCCTCTCGATCGACGGCCATCAGGTTGATACGGTAACCAGCGCCGCCGCCGCGCTGGAGAAGCTCGATGGCCGCTCCTACGATCTCATTGTCACAGACATCAGAATGCCCGGCCTCGACGGTCCCGGGTTGTACCGCGAGATGGCATCGCGCCACCCGGGGCTTCAGCGGCGGGTCATCTTCATCACCGGCGATTCGCTGAACCCCGCAACCACGGCATGGCTGAGCACGGTAAGCGCCCCGAGCCTCCCGAAGCCATTCGCGCTGGCCGAAGTCCGGCTCGCCGTTCAAGAACTCTTCAAGGAACGCGACTGATTAGCAGCTGAGGGATAAGTCAAGCCTCACCCCGGAGTCGGGGAGTCGGTATCAGGGCCTCACGTGAGTGATATACGGGAAGCACGACGACCAGTATGGCCTCTTCTTCCAGTGCGCGGAAGGTAGCGTCTCTGAGTTTGTCCGCATACTTGGAAATGATCTCGATGTTCTCTTTGAATCCGTACGGAGTGTCCGTGTACATAAGCGTTATTCGGGTCCTGCAGCTTCAGACCCGCCTCGGAGAGGTAGCTTCCGCCGAGTCCGCGAATGATCGTACAGCCGCCGAACGTGTAGGGGAATTCCTTATCGAGAGCCGCGAGGAGATCCTGATAAGCGGGTTTGGGAAGATCCGGGAGATAGACTTCAACCCTTGCCTTTTCTGATAGAGGCAATAAACTTCTCCCTCCGCTTATCGAATTTCTGACTTCCCCTCGTTGAGGGGACCTGCCTCTCCTCCATCAGCATGCCCGAGATCGATGGCCCCACCAAATAAGTCAATAAATAGTCAAGCCAGACCCCAAAATTACAGGAAAGGAGATGGTGCTGAAAAAGGGACGAGGCGATTTTTAACCAACGAGGCCACGAACCCTGGCGCGACGAAGAAGACCAGGACCAAGAGGCCCTCGACGTTCGACGGCATGCAGCCTACTTGGCCAGAGGCTTGGCTGGTGGCTTCGGACCAGAACTCGGCGGGACTGTAGGTCGAACTGTGCCTTCCTTTAGAGGCGTCTTCTTACTCATACAGTCACCTCCTTATCTAGAGAATCCTTGCCGGAGTCTATCGCACACAATCGTATCGCGGCGTCTTTACAACAGACAAGACGAACCGTAAGAGCGGACACGCGAGCACGTCGAGATCGAAGGCGCGTCGCATCAGATCGGCCCAGGCCCGGTACCGGGGTTGCTGAGAGCTTCGCTCTGGAACTCAGGGGCTGCAGCGATCAGTCGGCCAGTGGGGTCTCGGAGCCCAACGCGACTCCGGAGCAGCGACGCTCGAATATTCTCCCAACGCTCCGAGTGATTTCGTTGACCGCTGCTGCGGGTGGTTTTCCCTTGCGATGGATTCCGCAGATCGCGGTGGTCCACGAGTGGTCGAAATCCTGGCTCCACCTCGAGCGGCCCGTCTTGTCGCGGCCGTAACTCAGATACGCCGACATTGTGTTCAGACCGGTGCCGGGCCGCTCGCCGATCAAGTGAATGATCGCTTCCGCGTCGAGCAACGCCCCCACGTGATAGCCCGCACGCACACGCCCGTTCTCGACCACAATGTCGATCTCGCCGACGTGGTGACCCGCCTGCATCAACTGACTCCGCAGAGGGGGAAGCACTCCGCGCAGGTTCTCGTTCACCGCATTCGCGTTGAGCCCATCAGAGATCACGACCTGCACCCGAGGCCGGCGCGACGGGTAGAGCGCGACGATTCGGCGCGCGGCCTCCTCGCGAATCGCTTCGCCGGATCTCGGGTGAGCAAGATAGTCTTCGCGGTCCAGCGCCCTGGTGCGAACGGAGAGAGAGCGCGGCGACACGTCGCTGATGACCGCAGCATCCAGCGACGCGTACAGCGCCCCGCGAGCGTGGGTGTAGATCGCGTTCATTCGCGCGGTGACCTGGGGCGGGGGCTCGAAGCCGGCGCCGCACCCAAAGCCAAGGTCGTAGCCGCGCTCCTGAAGCTCCCTGATCTTTTTGGCGCCTTCCTCGCTCAGCGTCTCAAGGGACCGCGTGTCGCCGCCCGCCTTCATGTAGAGCGCGTACAGCGACTCGGCCCCTCGCCCGGCCGCCTCGCCGGATTCGCTCATCACGCCGAGCGCAATCAGTCTTCGGCTCATCGCGGTTGTGATCCGTCGTCCGGTTCGGCCCCCGAGCCGCGGGTGCTCGCGAAACGAAGTCGTCAGGTAGCCGAGCATCGGGTCGGCGTTGCCGGCCACGGCCATCAGATAGGCCGGCGCGGCTCGTTCGACGATCGCCTCGGTCAGTTGTTGAAGGGTTGCCGGCTCGATCCCCATGTGGAACGTTGCGCAGACATCGAGCCCCATCGTCAGGCCGTGCAGCTTGGCCATCACGGCGTCTTCCAGGCAGGCGCGCAGCAGTTGATCCGGCCTGCGAAAGACCTCGGGGCCGATGAACCCGGCTACGTCATTCACGATCATCCAATTCCCTGTGGACGCGGCGGTCTGCTGGCAGATGTACCGCGCCAACCCGTAGGCGCGGGCTTCCAGCGTGACCATGTCAGCGCCTTCGGCTGCCTGATTCGTCACCGCCGAGCCTTGCCCGGTTTCGAAATAAAGCCCATCGAAGCCGCGCGCCAGATCGACCAACCCGTCCACGTCGAGACCAACCATCCCGGCAAGCGCCTTTGAGGTCCCGGCCAGACTCTGGAAGCCGACATCCACCTTTGCGCGAGCGCGGGCGCTCGTCTGTTTGACGATGTCGGAGAGCACGCAGTAGCGAGTGGGCAGCTCTAATCGCGCGACCACGCTCCCAAGCAGCTCTTCGAGCCGCACGATCGTGTCCACATCATCGCTTGCGGGGTTGAGGCCGAGGATGACGTCGCCGCAGCCGTAGGTGAGACCTTCCAGGATCGAGAAGAGGATCTCTTCCTGCTCGTCGCCGGGGCTGTTCGGTTGAATGCGGGAGCCGAAGTGCCCGGGCGAGCCGATCGTCACGCCTTCACCCGGCAGCGGTTTGAACAGCGCCTGGGATACAGCAGCCAGCTCGTCGTTGGTCATGAGCTTGACGACAGCGGCAATGGCTTCGCTTGAAAGTCCGTTACGGTACTGCCTGGCCCAAGCGGCGATGCCGGCGTCAAGCAGGAGTCGTTTCAGGTCGGCCACACTCAGACGAGACAGTTCGTTCGCAAGCTCGGAATCGAGAGACCGAGCCAGCGCTTCGGCGATGGCATCTTCGACTAAAGAAGTCTTGCTGAGCTCTCCTAGTCTGAGAGCAGCCAGCGCCTCTCGCGCCTCGCGCCGCGTCTGGTGGTCGCGCGTCCCGCCGACGAGCAGATCGCCCTCCTTGAACTCGTTCGCCAGGACGAAGGTCTGGAGTAGTTGCTCGCGATTCATTCTCGAATGACTAAAGGTACCAAGAGGGACAGGCTACTTTTTTCGGCGTACCTACCGATCCTAGGGAGTGAGCGCGAAGCCAACGCAGCCGCGATCGGTAAGCGCACGGAGCCGCGCTCAGGTCCAGTTCTCTACGCGCAGTCCAGGCACCCGCTTGAACTCTTTTTCGTTGTTAGTAACTAACCGCACACCGAGACTGAGTGCATGAGCGGCAATAAGCAAGTCCATCGCGCCGATCGCGCGGCCGGTCTTTTCAAGCAGAGCCCTGATCCTTCCGTAGGCTTCGGTTGCTGGTTGGTCAAAAGCCGCGACCCGCAGAGGTGAAATAAACTGCTCAAGGGCCTGGTGATTCTGCTTCGGCTGAGCACTCTTGGCAGCACCGTACTCAAGTTCAGCCAGGGTAATGGCGGAGATGCCGATATCCCCGACAGGAAACGAGCCGAACCGTCGGAGCACCGACTCGGGTCGCCGTTTGATGATGTAGATGCAGATGTTCGTATCAAGCATGACTGTCATGGGAAAGCCCTATCCCTCTTCTGTGCCCTTGGCTGCTTTCGGCCATGCTTCATAAAGTCATCCGTGAACCTCTGCAAGCTCTCAATGAGAGGGGTCCAGGATTTCTTTTTGGGACGAAGCAATAGGGTGGCTCCCCTCTTTTGAATTTCCACTTCCTCACCTTCCATCTGAAATTCCTTGGGTATTCTCACAGCTTGGCTGTTGCCGCTACGAAAGATCTTAGCCGTTTTCATGGCTCCCTCCGTATACACGGGAGGATATACAAGCGGTCATGACCCTGTCAAGTAAGCATAGCGGCTCGCGGATAGGCACTGGCATGAGCGAAGAGCTTGGGCGTGCGAAGCGGATCACGTGCATCGCCCGGGTATCCCCGGACGGCGGGCACCGAAAGGGACGGGGGCTACCTTTTTATCGCGCGTTCCTTACAAACATCCATAGGGGAAATTTTGAAAAGCTGCCTGTCCCCTTCCCCACCCCTCAATCCAAAATCGGAAATCGCAAATCTAAAATTCCTTCAGTGGATCACCTGCTCGGCGCGCGCCAGCACGGACTCGGGGATCGTGAGGCCCAGCGCCGTCGCCGCCTTGAGGTTGATCACCAGCTCGAACTGGGTCGGCCGCTCCACCGGCAGCTCGCCCGGCCAGGCGCCCTTGAGAATCCTGTCCAGGAAGATGGCCAGGCGCCGGGCCACGTCGCGCGCGCCGGCCTGGTAGGCCATGAGGCCACCCTGCTCCACGAAGACCCGAGACCCGTACACGGCTGGAAGCCGGTGCCTTGCCGCGAGCTGGACGATCCGGCTTCCCTGGGCGTACGTCAAGGGATCCAGCACCACGACGAGGGCACCCGCCCCAGCGTTGCGTATGGCCGCGAACGCGCCGTCCATGTCCCCGGGCCTCCGGCATTCCGCCGGGACGAGGGTCAGCCCCAGCCGGCGCGCGGGAGCCTGAAGGCGCTCCCATTCGCGCGCCGCCCCGGCGTCGGCAGGGTTCCACAGGACCGCCACGCGCGACGCATGCGGCACGGCCTCCTTGACCAGCTCCAGGCGCTTCTCGCCCAGCTCGGCCGCGACGAGGTACACACCTGTCACGTTCCCTCCAGGGCGGTCCATGCTGGCGACGAACCCCATCTCGACAGGATCGGCAGAGGAAAGCATCACAATGGGGACCGATTGCGTCGCCTCTTTGGCCGTCCGGATCGCATCCGGCCCCGCGGCCAGGATGACGTCCACCTTCAGGTCGAGCAGATCCCTTGCCAGCGCGGGGAGGAGATTGCGTCTGGTGGGGGCAAAGGCGACCCATGTGAGGTTCTGGCCGTCCACATACCCGAGGTCGCGGAGCGCCTGCCGGAGGGGCTCCTGGGGCATGAGCGGCTCCACCCATCCATGCGGGATGGCGGGGAACGCCAGCAGCCCGATCCTCGAGACCGCCGCCGATGGCTGGGACTTCGGGCCGTCGGGCATAGACGCAAGGCCCACAGCGGGGACCAACAGCAGGGCGACGGCGACCGCCCGCCTCATGCTCGCCTCCGGAACTGGAAGCGGCGCCAGAACTGGAATCGGTCCTCCGGGAGCGTGAGATCCATGCGGAATGACTCCACGCTACGGCGCGGATGAAAAGCCTGTCAAGGCAAAACTGGGGCACTCTCCGCAAGAGGATGTGGCGTTGCGCGGACAGAGCACGGCCCAGCGCTTGGTCCCGGCGGGAAGGCCGGAGAAAGCGGTGGGGTCAGCTGCCGGCCTTTAATCTACGCCGGCGCAGCTCGCCGACAAGGCCGGCAGGAAAGAAATAAATTGAAATCACGAACAAGATACCAAGCCACAACAACCACCGGTCCGGCGAGAACAACGCCGAGAGAAACCGGCCGACGACCGGAAGGTCCGCTGTCGATTTGCTGACGAACCCGATCAGCTGCTGGAGGTACGACTGGGCCAGGATAAACAACGTGGCGCCAACTACTGCGCCATAGAGTGTGCCCATGCCCCCGATAACAACCATCAGCAAAATGTCGAGCATGATCTCGAACGAGAGCGAGGTACCAGGTCCGTTGTAGCGCAACCACAGCGCAAGTAATACCCCAGCCAACGTCGCGAAACCTGCTGACAGCACGTTCGACGAGGTGCGGTAAGTCACCGCACGGAAACCGAGCGCTTCCGCACGGAAATCGTTATCACGGATCGCCTGCAATACGCGGCCGAAAGGCGAGTTAACGACGCGCATCATGACGAGGAACAAAATCAGTGCGGCGGCAAAGACCAGATAGTAGGTCATAAACTTGCCGTTAAGCTCGGCGCCCAAAAACGGCTCTTCGCTGAGCATATAGCCGGACGACAAGATCTCCGGCACTTTCAGGGTCAAACCGTCTTCGCCACCCGTAAGATCCGACAGCTGCGAGGCGAGCGTCTGGAACGCCACCGCGACCGCGAGCGTAATCATGGCGTAGAAGATCGCCCGCACTTTCAGACTGAACACGCCGATCACCAACGACAGCGTCAGCGACAGTAACAGTGCGACGGCGATCCCGGTAGCGACCGCGGTCCATGTCGAGCCCATGCGGGTCAAGGCGATTGCCACACCGTAGGCGCCGATGCCGAAGAACATCGTATGCGCAAACGACACGATGCCGGTATAGCCCAGCAACAGATCGAAGCTTGCGACCAACACGATAAAAATACAAATCTTGGCCGCGACATTGAGCGCTTTGGCGCCGGGAAGCCAGAATGGCGCAAAAGCAAGGCCCACAAGGATTGCGATCAGAATGACGGCGAGCGCGCGGCTGCGCGGCATGTCGCCGGAAAGTAATTGATGGATCATGCGCGTTTCGCCACCGGATAGACTCCCTGCGGGCGCCATAACAGGATCAGCACCATCAGGAGAATGTTGGAAACCAGCGCCACCTTGGGCGCAAGAAAACCGGTGTAGTTGGCAAGCAGTCCGACCAGCAGCGCACCGATGAAACAGCCGCCGGTGGAACCCAAGCCGCCGATGATAATAACGATAAATGCCAGCACGAGCGTGTTCCCGCCGATCTGCGCATTCACGCTCTGCTCATAGAGACCCCACATCGCGCCGCCCAATCCGGCCAGCGCGGATCCAGCCATGAACACGCCGATGAACAGACGCCGGATACGGTATCCCAGGCTCTCCACCATCTCGCGGTCCTGTACGCCCGCGCGGATAAGCAATCCGACCTTGGTCCGATTCAATACCCAGAACATGACGCCGAATATGACCAGACCGATTACCGCTGCCACCAATCGATATTTTTCGACAGCGGCATCACCCAGCAGGACGGCGCCCTGCAAACCCTCGGGCAGCCGGAGCGGAATCGCGTCCGGACCCCATATGACCTTGATCAGCTCTTCACCGATAATCATGCCGCCCATGGTGGTCAATATCTGCTTCAAATGCAGGCCGTACACAGGCCGGATGATCACGCGCTCGAACGCCCACCCCACCGCCCCGGCAACTGCCATCGCGACCAGCATCGCCGGAAAGATAGCGGCGAGATTCAGCAGCATGTTCTGGCTATTGCTCCAGTTCGACATCAAACCGATGATTGTCGTCGCCAGAAAGGCGCCGAGCGTCACGAACACGCCGTGGCCGAAGTTGAGAATATCCATCAGACCGAAAACAAGCGTGAGCCCGGATGCCATGACGAAGATAATCATGCCCATCGCCAGGCCGGCTGCGGTCAACGTCACCCAGGTGGGGAAAGATCCCACCAGCGGCAGGGCCAGCAACGCCAGCGCCGGTATCAGGAATAACGGCGCCTTATCGAGTTTGACGGTCGGTAGGGCCTCGGTAGGCGTCATGGCCGCCGGAGTTGCCACCGATGTCTTAGTCGTCATCGTCCAGTCCTCGCCGTCGCAGTCGATTGATGCCCGCTAAGAGAGAGCCCCAGCAGCTTCTGCTGCAGGCCTTCGTCTTTCGCCAGATCGGCCATGGTCCCGGCGTGCACGATGCGACCATCGTCAATCACCGCAACCGTGTCACCGAGCTGTTTGGCAAAACCGAAATTCTGCTCGACCAATAAAATCGTCGTATCGGTGCGCTTCAGCTCTTGGAACGCACTGACCATGTTCTGAATGATTGCCGGCGCCAACCCTTTGCTCGGTTCGTCAATCAGGAGCAACTTGCTCGGCTCGATCATGGCGCGCGCGATTGCCAGCATCTGTTTTTGTCCGCCGGACAGCAACCCGGCCGGATACAACCAGAATTTCTTAAGTGCCGGAAAACAACCAAAGACCCATTCCAGGCGAGCAGAGTCGATATCCTTGGCGCTCTTGGCGCTGCGGGCCGCCAGCGTCATATTCTCCGCAACCGTCAGGTCGGCGAAGATACTCATGTTCTCGGGAACATACGAAATGTGGCTGCGCGCGATCTCCGGCGTCGGCAGCGAGGCAATGTCTTTTCCGTCGAAGATCACGCGGCCGTGAGACGCCTTCCACAGGCCCATGATGGTGCGAAGCGTCGTCGTCTTGCCGGCACCATTGCGGCCGAGCAGCAGCGTCAGCTTGCCCTTCGGAACCTCGAAGCTCACGCCATGTAAGATGTGATACGCCCCGATATGGGTGTGCACGTTTTCAAGTTTCAGCATCGGCCCGGTCATGATGCGGTCTCCGATTTCGCCTTTACCTCAACGCCCAGGTAGGCTTCCTGCACGATCGGCGAGGCGATCACTGCCGCCGGCTCGCCATCGGCCACCAGACTCCCGTTATGCATGACGATAATGCGGTCCGATAACTCACGAACCACATCCATCTTGTGTTCTACCAACAGGATCGTTTTGTCCTTGCGCGCCTTGAGTGTCCGGATCAAATCCAGAATCACCGGCACTTCACTCACGCTCATGCCCGCGGTTGGCTCGTCGAACATGAATATGTCGGGCTCGAGCGCCATCAAGATACCGACTTCGAGCTTGCGTTGGTCGCCATGCGGTAAGGCGCTCGCCAGAACGTCGCGCTTATCCTGCAACGCCACGCTCTCGAGCACCTCTTCGGCTTTGCCGATCAGCTCGCGGTGGCTGCTCCAGATGCTCCACAGGTTGAAATTCACCTTGGTGCGCGACTGCACTGCGAGACGAATGTTCTCGAGCACGGTGAGGTACGGAAAAAGATTGGTTAACTGAAACGCCCGGCCGATACCGCGAAGGCTGCGCGCCGGCGCCCGCCGCGCGGAAATATCTTCGCCGTGCAGGAAGACCTGGCCCTTGGTCGCCCTCAGTTGTCCCGAAATGAGATTGAAATAGGTCGTCTTGCCCGCACCGTTGGGCCCGACGATGGAAGTCAGCGTACCGTGCGCAAAGGCACACGAGACGGCACTAACCGCGACATGGCCGCCGAAGCGGATCGTAAGGTCGCGCGTTTCGAGCGAAGGCGCCATGCAGGCCTGGCTTTGTTGCAGTAGCTGTAGTGGGGACTGCGACCACACCTCGGCCGGCATTACGCCGGCCGAGGTGTGTCAGCCACTAGATGTTACTGCTTCATGTTGCGGATCGGGATCGGCATTTCGCTCGCGCTGATCGTACGAACCAGCTGGAGCATGTCGAACTCGTTGGCCCAGTCTTTCTTGATCTGGAAGACGTACATGTCCTGCATGGCCTGATGATCTTCCTTACGGAGCGTCATCTTGCCCTTCGGCGTTTCGAAGCTCATGCCTTCCATGGCCTTGATCAGCTTCTCGGTGTTGGTGTCGCCATTGGTCTTCTTAAGCGCTTCCACGACCGCTGCGGCAGCCGCCATACCACCAGCGGTGAAGAAATCCGGCGGACGGTTATAACGCCTCTGGTGTTCCTTCACGAGCCAATCGTTCATCTTGTTCTTCGGGAAGTCGTAGTAGTAATAGATCGAGCCCTGCAGTCCCGGGAAGTCCTTCCAGGTCTGCATCACCGGGATGATGTTGCCGCCCGGGGCGAGTTCGATGCCGAAACGTTCCGGCTGCAGCGCCGCAATCTTGGTCAGCGGATGCGGACCGGCCCAGACGATCGCGATGATCTTGCGGCCGGGCTTGTCCTTGAGCGCGTCAAACAGACGCTGGGCACCGGCAGTGAAGTCGGTGGTGCTAAGCGGCAGGTATTCTTCGTGAACAACCGTCACATCGGGACGGGTTTCAGCCAGCGCCTGCTTGAAGGTCGCGATGCCGTCCTTGCCGAACGCGTAGTCTTGGGCCAGTGTCGCGATAGAGACCTTTTGACCTTTCGGGAAGGCAACCGCGCCTGCATACGCGTCCTGACTGGAGCTACGACCGGTACGGAATATGTAGCGGTTCCATTTGTCACCGGTGATCGAGTCGGCAACGGCCGGTTCGACCAGCAGAATCTTCTTGGCTTCTTCGGCTACCGGCAGCATGGCCAGCGCGACGCCCGAGGACGTCGGACCCACGGCGATGTCGGCCTTGTCGTCCGCATAGGCGGCCTGGAGCAGCGATTTGCCGAGGTCCGGCTTACCCTGATCGTCCTTCTCGACCACGACGATTTTCCTCCCGGCCACTTTCATGGTGCCGTTCGTCGCATATTCGAGACCCATCATGAAACCGGTCGTGGACTGCTTGCCGTACGCCTCAAGCGGGCCGCTGATGCTGTGAATATGCGCGATAACGATGTCGCTAGCTTGCGCGGCCGCAGCACTGAACATCGCCGCCACTATCGATAACGATAACAGGTAACGTTTCATTATCTCCTCTCCAATAACTGGTTGGGGTTAAGACGTCTTTTCAACAACACAATTGCTTAGGACAAACCGTTTCGATTTATATGGTGTCACGTCGGTTCGAAACGGGCTCACAACGCGGGGCAAATACTACATTCCCCAAGACATTACATCCACCGCTAGACGGAAACAGGTGCCTAGCCCCCATTCGAATTGATCCTTGCCTGAATCTATGTTGACGGCTGCGCAAAAAGCCTACGCACTAAATCGATCTGTTCAGGAGTATTGAGCGTCGGGGCATGCCCGCAACCCGGTATTTCGATCAAACGGGCGCGCGGGCCACATTCGGTCATGGCCTGCGCGGCTTCCCGCGGCATGACATCGGATTCCATACCGCGAAATACCAATGTGGGCATGCTCAAACTCTTGTATGCGTCCCACAACCGCACCAAATCCGGGTCAGCCGAGAACTGCTTGACTATCTCCGGATGATAGTGATTGGTAATCTTGCCGTTCGGCAGGCGCCGAGCCGACGTTTCGGCCATGGTACGCCAAAAGAGATCGCTTTGCTGACCGTACGGTTTATAGACGAGCCGTAAATAGCCTTCGAACTCGGTGACGGTATCGAATTCGGGTGGCTTGCTGAGATAGGACACGATTCGTTCCAGCGCCTCGGACGGGGCCACGATCGGGCTGACATCGTTAACCACCAGATGGCTGATCCGGCCCTTTAATGCGGAAGCGCCGCCGCCCCATATTCCGATCAATCCGCCCATCGATGTGCCGACCCACCGCATGGAAACTATCGAAAGCTGGTCGGCCAGCACAGCTACGAGTCGAGCGTAAAAGTCGAAACGATATTCTTCTTCGGGCTTTGGGCTCCATTGCGACAGGCCACGACCGATCATGTCGGGACAGATAACGCGATAGGTATCGGAAAGCGCGGCGGCCAACTCGTCGAAGTCCCGGCCGGTGCGAGCCAAGCCGTGCACCATCATCACCGTCGGTGCATCAGGGCGACCCCGCTCCATATAATGAACTTCGCGATCACAGCAGCGGAGGTACTTGGAACCCGGCGTTGCCGACACTTCGCGTACAGCAACAGTCTTCGCTTCAACCCCTTGTGTGCTCATACTCGCTCATGCCATCCCCACATGTCTCATCACAATCGCCCGAGGTTAGGAACTATAAGGGCCCTTATCGGTCGCTACTCCACGGGGGTTCTCTGGCGCGGACAACAAACATACGGATAGCGAGACGGTACGGGCGGAAGAGGAGGCTGTCAAGCGAAACCTTGAGGACGGATGGCGCCGATGCCTGCGGGGCGCAGGGATCTCCCCGGGGGTGGCCGCGCAAGCAGCGTGGATGCGGCATTCCGACGCGCCCGAGTGTGGCGGGGCGCTCAAGCAAGAATGTCGGAGAAGAGGTCAGCGGTGGGAGCCGGGGGAGGCCGGGGTGGGCGGGGGGTTGGGACCTCGGTCGGGAGCTTCCGGTGTGCAAGCTACTTCAAGAGGAACGGGCTACTTTTTTATCGCGCGTTCCTTTCAAACATCCATGGGGGAAATTCTGAAAACGTTGCCTGTCCTCTTCCCCTTTTCCCGGGGGGCGCTGCTCCCCACCTACCGTTCTTCAAGCAGACCAGCGCAAACGCCGAATTCCCACAGTTCGGCGCAGACCGTGGCCTGGCGGATGAACGCCGCAGCGTCTCCGCGTGTCAGCGAGTCCCAGCACCCACAGTCGGCCACTTCCAGAGCACGCACCGCAACGGAGGCCATTGCCCAGCGTCGCCCCGTCTCGGCCCGGCGACGCAGCCGTGCAACCTCCGCCACCGACGCCTCGTCTCTGATGGCCGCCTGCAGTTCCCCCAGCAGGAGCGACAACTCGCCGGCGAGGTACTGCTGTGTCATGTTCCGCCACCCCGCTCGGCTACTCAGCGGCACCGAACGCCTTGAGCTCCTCGATTTCCTTCGGCGATAGTTGGCGCGGAACTTCGCCGCGAGCCAGCTTCTCGCTCTGGACGTGCTGGCGTATGCCCTGGACGACCTCGGGGTTCGCCAGCGTCGTCGTGTCCCCGACGGCGGCAAAATTGGAGATCGCAGCGATGACCCTGCGCATGATCTTTCCTGAGCGAGTCTTGGGCATGTCCGGGACGATCCAGACGTTCTTCGGGCGCGCGATCTTCCCGATCTGGGTTTCGATCGCCTTGGCCACCTTCTCCTCGATGGCCTTGCTCGAGGTGAGCCCCGGTTTCAGCGAGACGTACATCTCTACGGCCCGGCCTCGAAGCTCGTCCATCACCGGGACCGCGGCCGCCTCGGCGATCTCCTCGACGGTGATGCTTGCCGACTCGAGCTCCTTGGTCCCTAGCCGGTGCCCGGCGACGTTGATGACGTCGTCGATTCTCCCGA
>Ga0209342_10002718_pt1 | contig 18796 bp, 19 predicted proteins | sample RifCSP16_2_FD_184023 | JGI IMG/M metagenome (GOLD analysis project Ga0209342, IMG submission 184023) | Soil microbial communities from Rifle, Colorado - Rifle CSP2_sed 16_2 (SPAdes) (version 2) | ecosystem: Environmental > Terrestrial > Deep subsurface > Rock core/Sediment | place: Rifle... | reverse complement strand
TCGGGCCTTGTGATGCTCGCATCTCGACGCGGCAGAGGGAAGCTGACTCCGGAACTCGGGATTCCGGGCTCGGGACTGTCTTGCGAACCCTGGACCCCTGACCCTCAACTCCCAGGTCCGGGATCTGAAGTGCCAACCCCGGACCCCGGACCCCGGACCCCGGTCCTTGGCATCTATCTCCACATTCCGTTCTGCCTGGAGCGGTGCCACTTCTGCTCGTTCAATACCGGGCCGTACGACCCTCAGGCGATGGAGCGCTTTCTCGACGCGCTCCATCGTGAGATCGAACAGTACGGGCAGGCGGCGGGGGCATCGAGCATTCGCATCCGGAGCGTCTTCTTCGGTGGGGGAACCCCCTCGCTGCTCTCAGGAGATGAGCTCGCCGGGCTGCTGGACCACATCAGGAAGTATTTTCAGTTCCAGCCGGATGCCGAAATCACGGTGGAGTGCAATCCCGAAAGCGTGGATCGGGAGAAATTCGAGGCGTACCGTTGTGCAGGGGTGAGCAGGATCAGCCTCGGCGTTCAGAGCCTGGATGACGGTCTTCTTACTCGGCTTGGCCGGCTTCACAACTCCAGCGGGGCAAAGAGCGCCTATGAGGCAGCGCGAGCAGCCCGTTTCACAAATGTCAACGTCGATCTCATCTACGGGCTGCCCGGCTTGAATCTGTTCGGTTGGGAGCGAACGCTTCGGGAAGTCCTCACTTGGCAGCCGGATCATCTGTCGTGTTACGGCTTGACGCTCGATGACGGGAGCCTCTGGGGATCCAGAGGGGTATCGGGGCTTCCAGACGAGGATGAGGTAGTCACCCAGTATTGGAGCGCGGTGCGCCTGACCGCCGAGGCCGGCCACGAGCACTACGAGATCTCGAACTACGCCCGCCCCGGCTTCCGTTCCGTCCATAACCAGATCTATTGGAGGACTGAGGAGTATCTGGCCTTGGGACCGGGCGGGTGCGGCTTCCTCGGTTCAGTCCGTTACTCCAACGTGAAGCCGGTTGATCGGTACTGTTCTCTCCTAGAGCGCGACCAGAGTCCGATCGGACAGCGGGAGGAGTTGACGGCGAGCACGCTCGCTTCAGACCGTATCATCCTCGGGCTTCGCCTCCAGGAGGGCGTGCCGCTTTCATGGATTCGGGAGCGGTTCGGCCCGTCGCGCGACGCGCTCCTTGAGGCATGGAAGGCTCAGGGGCACATCGTCCAAGAGCGTGAGATTATCCGCCTGACCGAATCCGGCCGCCTCGTCTCGGACTCGATCTTCGTCGAGTTCCTATAGCGTTCAGCATTCAGCACCCATCGGTTTGGCGGAACGCCAAACCCAGCATGGGTGCCCCCAGCGTTGAGATTTCGGAGAAATCTGTAGGGGGCCGTCAGCTTTCAGCGGTCGAAGGACCATCGGTCTCTACGCCGGCTGATTGCTGAGGGCTGACAGCGGATGGCTTGCGTCGTTGACACCAACGGCGCGATTCTGTGATAATGACGCGGCGCAGGCGGGTAGCTCAGTTGGGAGAGCGCGGCCCTTACAAGGCCGAGGTCACAGGTTCGATCCCTGTTCCGCCTACCAGCATTGATACATCGCAGCGCGGGCTCGTGGTGCAGCTTGGTTAGCACACTGGACTGTCAATCCAGAGGTCGCGGGTTCAAGTCCCGTCGAGCCCGCCATTCAACACTGACAAGCAACACTGGCAGGCTGTTGGAGCAAAGGGCGCTTCGGCGCCTTTTTTGTTTGTGCAAAAAAGAACTTTCGAGCAGTGCATCGTCTTGACAGCTTTGGCCGTCGGCATTAGAGTTTCATCACACTGGTCTGAGAGGCTTCTTGGACAACTCTTCCTGTCCTCTTGCGAAAGAGGCGGATTTTCTGCTGATGTGGCCCCGCGAGGGGACAAGGCCGCTCCAGACATAGGGGAGGCAGCGATGAAGAAGCTTCGGGAGATCATGCGTTACGGCTTTCTCTTCATAGTCCAGCGTGATGTCGCGGTGGCCGAGGCGGTGCAGATGATGGCGGGCCATAACGTTGGGATTGTGGCTGTCTTCGAGGGCGAGAGGCTGGTTGGCGTCTTCTCGGAGCGAGACGTTGTCCAGCGCGTGCTCGCGAAAGGGCTGGATCCGGCGAAGACCTCGGTCAAGGACGTGATGACAACGGAGCTTGTGGTTGCCGACGCGGATGAGGACTATCAGTCGGCGATGCGGAAGATGGACCAGGCGAACATCCGCCATCTCCCGGTGGTGAGTGCAGGCCGGCTCCTCTCCATGATCTCGATTCGGGACCTGATGCGGGTGGACATTCAGGACAAAGGCGAGGAGATCCGCTACCTCCGGGAATATCTCTTCCAGGTTCCGCCGGATATCGCCCCCGCCCGTGACTAGCGGGGGATCCCCTGCCCTCCCTCTTCCCGCGCGGACGTCGCGCGCCACCACTGAAACGTGAGCCCCTGAAGGAATGAGAGGATCAACAGCACCGCGTTGTCCGCGAGGTAGAGGGAGACGAACCACGGCGTGAGCGCGCGGATTGCGAGGATGAGGCTGACTCCCAGCCCCAGATTTATCAGGAAGAAGACAAGACTGAACCCGACCGACTCCAGCATGCTCCCCACGGCTCGGTGAAACTCACTCCACGAGAGCCCTCGTCGTTTTCCGATAAGGTAGGCCCCCACCGAGGTCAGTCCAAGGAGAATAAGAAGAAAGAGTTCGTCCATATCGCCTCCACGTCACTCTCAGCGCGACAGTTCAGTTCTCTCGCCCGACCGCGCGCTCCCTCGCGAGCGTGGTTCTTTGCCCGCGCCGCTAAGCTCGGCGCGAGCGCGGGCGGGCGATAGCCCGGGCGCCCGCGCTGCAATCAGAGGTATCCTGCGAGCCGATAGTAGAGCCGCGCGAGGATCTCTTCGAGGACCCGGCGGGTGAGTTCAAGCCGCCCCTCGGGGTGCTCGGAGATGTTTGAGAAATCGTCCGCGGGGGCCGCGAACACTTCAAACCCCGCCCGCTCGAAGAGTAGCTGAGCCCGCGCCATGTGTTGGGAATCCGTCACCAGCAGAATCTTCCGAATGCCTCTTGGCCGCAGGAGCGCCTGGATGCGACGCGCCTCATCGCGCGTGGTGGTTGTATTGACCGTCAGCGTCGCCTGGGAAGGGACGCCGAGCTCTCGCGCGAAATCGGCTCGAGCTTCGAGCTCTGTTGGATGGCGATCCCGCTCGAAGCCCGAGAAAACTAGCAGGGGCGCGAGTCCCTTTTGCTGGAGGAGGATCCCGTGGAGGGCGCGGCGGAGGGAGAGATTGCTCAGCGTGCCGTCCGGCCAGACGCCGCCACCTCCGAGCACGACGATGGCCTCGGCTGGGGCAAGCTGCGGCGGTATGGCCAACGATGTGGCGAGGAGGTTCGGCAGCGGAGTGAAGACGATCAGGAGAAAAAGCGCGACAGTGAGCTCACCCAAACGCCGATAGATGCGGCTCCCTGTCACGCCGCCGCCTCGGACCGCTCTGCGATCATGCTCAGCGCAGGTCGCAGACCAGCCGTCCCGGCTGGACATCGTGCTTGCAGATAAGGCTCACAGGGTTCACGGACGAGAGCTTCAGTCCTCTTGGGTTGACCGAGTGCAGCACTCCCTGGCCTTCGGGCTTCCACTCCTGAACCCGGCCAATCGCGCAGTTGCGGCAAGCCCCCGATTGAAGCTCCTCCTCTGGCAAGCCGACGGTCATTGTCCCTCGAGAGTCGATATACCCTTCGATCCTGACACCAGGAAGGACAGCCCACCGCGGCTTCTCCATGATTTTTTGGAGCCCGGGCGAGACCTGAAGATGCTGAACGAGCACGGGCGAACTTGGAGTGATGACCCTGAGCTGGGCAAAAGCGGGAGACGCGGAAAGGAGGAGCGTGGGGAAAACGCCCACTACTGCCCAGAACCGGAAACGATGGCGCATGCGATTCTCCTTAGCGTGGCCTAACGTACTGTACACCAACGTGCTCCCCTCATTCCACTTCCACTCGGAGTCCAGCCTGTCAAGAAGCGAATTCACCTAAAGATCGCCACGCCCAAGGGCGTCTGCTAGCATAGAGCCATGCGCTGGTGGTCTTGGCTTCGAGGCCGGCCAATCCTGACTGCCGTCTGTGCCCTGTTCCTTCTGGTCGTGGCGGTGAGCGGGGCTGTCGCGGTCTACGTGTTCGGGGATCAGTGGCGCACGGCCCGCCTCCTCTCGGAATACGTGAGCCGCGAGTTCGGCGTGCGGGTCAAGATCGACCGTGTGGTGAGCGAAGGAAACGGGCGACTCCGACTTCTGGGGATCCGCCTTCCCCCGAGCGAGGCGTGGGGCGGCGCGCTCTCCATTCGTGAAATCCGAGTCGACGGCGGGCTGATGCCATTCGTCTTTCCCCGGGGGCGGCATCTCTCTGTTCAACTCCTCTCAACCACGGTGACGCTTGCTGATCGCGCTGAGCCGATGGCCGCGCCGACCGCCGATGCCATCAGGCAGCTCAGGGCGATGATTCGCGACTTTCTCAGTTGGCCTCTGACACTTCACCTCGAGCTGCACGGTGGAGAGCTTCGCTCAGGCCCGGAGAAGCTGACCTTCGATCTGACCGGGGACAAGCAGGCCGATGGCCAGGCGCGATTCACGCTCTCATTTGGATCTCAAAAAGAGCCGTTCGTCATCCACGTCGGCAGCCAGACAGAGGGCGAAGTGGTCGTGCTCGCCCTCGAGATGGATGGAGCACCCTCGGCGCTCCATCCATTTTGGCCTTCGCACATCCCCCGTCCTGAGCGCGTGAACGCTCGGGCGATCGTGCGTGTGTCCGACTCCCCGCTTGTAGAGGCCCGGGGTCAGTTCAGCGCCGCCCCTGCGGGCCGATCTGAGATAACCGGGAAGCTGGCGTTCAGCTATCGGGCCGATAGCGGTCGCTTGACCGTGGACGGGCTTCAGATTATGTGGGAGCCACAACTCGCGTTGGCGGCGAAAGGTTCCCTGGAAGAGATCGGTCTCTCGAGCCGTCTAACTGTCAACCTTACCGGTCACGTCGGAGGAAATCGGGTGGAGGGACTGCTTCAAGGTCGCGCCGACAATCGAAGCTTCAACGCGGCATTTACGGTGACGCCGTTCGCCGTGGAACCGTGGCGTTCTCTTTTTGGCTTCACCCAACCCGCCTCGGAGTACCTCATTGACGCCGAGCGCGTTGAAGGGAACGTGGACCTCGCCATCGCTCCTGACTGGTCGGTTGGGCGCGCGCAGCTCGCGGCCCGGATGTACTCGTTCGCGGCGCGCATGCACACCCGCCCTGAAGAGGGTGCCAAAGGAGCCATGCTTTCCGTTGAGGCCACGGCGAGTCCTTCCAGCCCGAATGGGACGCGGGTGATCGAGACGAACCTCCGCGCGCCGAGGATTGAGAGCGGGGTCATGGGCTTCCCCGCGACGCTCGGCGTGACCGGTCAAGCGCGGCTCCGCTTGCAAGAGTTCGCTTTCGATCTGTTGGAGCGCGCGGCACTCTCCTTCACCGCCCCGAGCGGAGAGATGGTTGCGCAGTTCACAGCTCGTCCGGCTCGCACTTCGGCTCACGCATTGGCAGTAACGCTGACAGTTCCAGCCCTGGAACCACTTCAGAAAATTTTCCCCGGGTGGCGCGCGTCATTGCGAGGGAACGCATCCATTGACGGGGTATACGACTGGCGGGGAGCGGGCCCGAGATTCAAGGGTGACCTCAGCCTGGAGCTTCCGCAGGGCCAGCTCGAGCGCCCAGAGATTTCGGTAACCCAGGCGTCGGTTCGGTTGCCGATTCGTTACGGCGCAGACCCAGAGGCCGCCTCGGGAAATCTCCTGGTCAGCCAGCTTCGAAGCGGAGGAGTGGTGGTTGACGATCTCAGGGCCGTGATCAGATTCGTTGATGGCAAGCTCACGCTTCCCAACATGACTTACTCTCACTATGGAGGGCGAGGGGAGGGGTGGCTCGAGGCCGAGCTTTCCAGGACAGGGCTCTCAGCTCAGTTCCGTCTCGATGGCCGCCAGATTGACCTCTCCCGCCTCGTCTCAGGCTACCAGATGTCAGGCGCCAGCGTGACCGGAACGGCGAGCTACTTGATTGCGGGCCGCCGCGAGGCGTCTGGGAAAGTGGAGGCGGGCGGGCGTCTCACTGTGCCGGAGCCGGGGGGGAAGGTCAACATCGAGATGCTCAAGAAGCTGCTCAGCTACGCGGAAGCCGACCCCTCGGGGGTGCTGAGAACAACCCTGGAAAACCTCTCAGAGTTTCCCTACAAGTCTCTCACCGCCGAGGCGCGAACCGTGGAGCAGGAGGTCCGAATCTCGCTTTCACTTCTTGGGAAGGAGCGCTTCGGGATCTTTCCCCCCAAGGTGAAGGCGATCAACATCCAAAATCTCCCGCTCTCGTTTTTGACGAGGGTGGTGTCGACAACCACAGACCAAGGGAGGTAATCCCATGCAAGGACTGAAATCCGCCGCCCTGATCGGGCTCGTGGCGCTCCTGGCCGGCTGCGTGCCCGTGACGATCAATATCACGTTCCCGCAAGAGAAGATCGATACCGCGGCGTCGCGGATCGAAGACATGGTGAGGGCGCCCCAGCCGACTCAGCCGGAGACGCCGAAAAGAGACGGCGGCAAGCCGAGCAGCTCGGTTTCTCCGTGGGCGTTGGTGGCGCTGATCACGCCGAATCGGGCGGACGCGCAATCGCAGAGCGTTGAAGTTGTTCCAGAGCTCAAGGAGCGGACGCCGGAGATTATGCGCGCCATCGAATCACGGCGGAGCCGGTTCCCTCAAGTCCAGGCGCTCGCCCGCCAGGGGTGCATTGGCGAGAACAACCAGGGACTTCTTGACGCGCGGCCCGGCAGTGGCTGCGATGCCGGCGCCGTGAATGCCTTGGTCAGCGCTGAAAACCGCGACCGCGAGTTTATCTATGAGACGTTGAGGAAGCAGAACAATATGCCGCCCGGAGATATCGGCAGGATCCGCGCAGGGTTTGCGAAGGCGAATCGGGAAAAAGCGAACCCCGGCGAGTGGATTCAGCAGCCGAACGGGACGTGGGTCAAGAAGTAGGAGGACAGGTTAAAGCGAAGCAAGCGGCCCAATTCTGGGTCCGGGGCCGGGGGTCCGGGGTCGGTCCGCGTCTCTGACTTCGGGCCCCTGTCCCCGATGACAGAACGCCGGGATGCGACGCTTATCGCCACGACGCGCTAACCGCGGGATTCGTGCCACCAGAACGCTGCTGACGCCAAGGCCAGTCCCAGCGTTGCCCCTCCCAGGAAATCGGCGGGCCAGTGGGCGCGCAGCACGATCCGGGCCAGTCCGACCAAGACCACGATGATCGCCGCAGAGACCCATAATAGGTTTCTTTGAGGGGCATTCAGTCGCTTGCCGATGAGGTAGGCTGCCAGGAAGAAGTAGGTCGAAGCGGCGGTGACATGACCACTGGGGAATCCGAGGGCGTCCCCCACCGGGCGTGGTCGCCCAATGAACTCCTTCCCAAGCCCCTCCAGGATCGGCGCCAGCACCATCGCGCCTGCCCAGAGCCACCAGTGCCGGCGGGTGTCAGCCGGGGAAAGCCAGAGCAGGAGGAGGGTCGCCGGGAGCAGGAGCCACTTGTCGCCGAGATAATTGATCCACTGAAAGATTGCGACACCGGTCGGCGAGACCCAACTGACAACCGCTTCGTAGAGCGCTCGCTCCCCCGGAAGCAGACCCCAAGAATGAACGAGAAGCGCCAGGGCAAGATAGACCCCGGCGCTTCCCAGAAAAGTCGTTCGCCAGCGCAGAGCCGATGCGGCCAGGCGCCTACTCTATCACCAGAAGTTGGCCCGGCAGGTGCGCCGGGTGGAGATGACACCAGATCCTGAACAACCCGGCCTTATTCGCGGTGAACTCCACGGTCTCTGGCTTGTCACGATAGACATCCACCTTCACGTTGAACTCGTCGATGGCAAAGCCGTGGACATTGGGGTCTGTCTTCACGCGATTGTAGAGTTTGACCCGCACCGTCTCTCCCTTCTTCACAATGTACGTGCCGGGAGCCCACACGTTGTTCCCCTCGTAGTTGATGTTGACCGCTTGAACCTCTCTGTGGATGTCGGCTGCGACGGGCACACTCGCTGCCAACGCAAGCAGTCCCGCGAGAGCAATCCATCTGGCACTGATCATGTGAGGTCCTCCTTTGTTTGGGATGAACGATTCGCTACCTGCTGCCGTGTTGACGCTCGATCTCATCCCCGAGAACTTCCTCTCCGGAGAGGAGGCGGTCCTCGGGATGGCGGAGCTCCTGCGTCACGAGAGACTCCAGGAAAAGGACCACAGTCCAGATTTCGTCAGGCTCGAGCGCGTCTGAGTACGAAGGCATGGGCGTCCCGTCAAGACCGACAGCGATGCTCTTCCAGATCTCCTGAGGATCCGAGCCCCGCTTCAGCGGCCGTTTGGTCAGGTTGGTGGGGACAATGGGGAGCTCACGAGCGTCCTTCATCCCTTTGAGGGCTGAGGGACCGTCGCCCTTTCCACCGCTCCCGTGGCATTCCGGGCACCCAGAATCCCGATAGAGCTTCTCCCCCTTTGCCACAAGCCCTGGCGTGACCGCAGGCTGGGCTGGAACCACGACGGGAGGGCGCACGCGCTCTGCGAACCGAGGCGAAAGAGTTTTCAGATACGTCACCACGGCCCTGAGCTGGGGAAGAGGAATGTGGGTCTGGGGCACCATCGCGGTGCCTCGCACGCCACGGGTCAGGGTGCGAAGCAGGTCCTCGTCGGTTGGGACGGCGCCACTCGGTGTCGAACGGAACTTGAACCGGGCGGTGGTGAGGTCGGCGGGCTTCGTGGCTAGGCGAGACGCGGCCTCGCCATTGCCGTCGCCTGAAAGACCGTGGCAAACCGCGCAGTGATGGACATAGACGTGCCTGCCGTCGTGCATGTGCGCTCCGGCGGGGCTAGACAGAGCCTGAAGGCTCACCAGGCTTGTAACGAGTGTGGCGAAGAGCAGGTCCATCCACCTCGAACTCCGGCCGTGGGTCAGTTTAGGCGCCGGTACTAGGTCAAGTTGCGAGCCAGACGAGGCCCGAAGGAGGAGCCAGCCCGAGGCGTACGTCGTGGTACGTTGAGGGCTGGCGACGACCGAGAACGAAGTATGGCGAAGCAAATTGACCCAGTACCCGAACTCCGGGCATGAACTCGATCAAGCGGACGGCTGACCCTGGGAGCGTATCCGAAGCGTGGCATTGAAGTCAACTGGGCTGTGAGGTCAAGGCAATGGGCTGGATACGCCCTTCCCGCGCCGCGAGAAGAACCCGTACACGAGGAGCCCGGCGACAATTCCGAGAGCGCTCACAACCTTCGTGAGCGAGTCTGTCAGGGCCACACTCAGGAGACAGAGCGCAACAGGCGGAACGCTGAGCGCGACCACACCGGCCAGACCACCGGGCACTCGGTAGGGACGCAGCATCGCGGGCTCTTTCACGCGGAGCCACACCAGCGCGGCAAACTCAAGGATGAGGGCGAGGGCATAGAGGGACATGTCGACCTGGACCAGCTCTTGAAACGAAAAGGGAATAAGAAGGGCGACGCCTGCGCTGTTGACGAGGATCGAGACCCACGGGGTGGCATAGCGCGCGTGGAGGCTCGCCAGCGAGGCGGGCAGACCACCCCGCGCAGCCATGGCGTAGGAGACGCGCGAGGAGGTGCAGAGCAGCGCGCTGAACAGCCCGAGGGCGCTCACGAGCGCCGCGAGCGTGAGCCACGTCCCCAGCCATTCGCCACCGATCTGAGCCGCGATCCTTGGGAAGTCGCCTTCCTTCCATTCGGTCCACCTGGTGTCCACCCCCACTCCGACCGCAACAGGCAGGACATACGCGAGCGTGACCAGGACAACCGTCATCGCGAGCGCCCGCGGATAGACCTTGTGCGGGTTCTTCACTTCTCCTGCGCAGCACCCGGCGTTGTCCCACCCGGACGTGTTCCATAGGAGAACGCTGAGTAAGAGCCCCCACTCGATCTTCTCAGCTCCAGTTCGCCAGGCCGCGGGATTGACCCGAGGCGCGCCGACGACCACCAGAACCGAGAAGGGAAGGAGGACAAAGAGCGCGAAGATGATCGAGCTGATCCCGACCAGCTGGGTCCCTCGAAGATTCAGTCCGGTGATGACGGCAATCACCCCGAGGCCGACGAGCCACCGTTCAACCGGGCTCAGATCGCCGGTGAGGTGGGCAAGGTAGTCCACGAACATGACGGGGTAGAGCGCGTTGTCGGCGAAGCTGGTGAGCCAGCTCAGCCACCCTTCCTGGAACCCCCAGAATCGCCCGAAGGCCCGCTCAACCCAAACGACATACCCCCCGTCTTCGGGCATGGCTGCTGAGAGCTCCGCGGTCATGAGCGCTGTGGGAAAGCTCCAGAGCCACGGGATGACCAGCAGGGCAGCGAGCGCCAGGGCCGGGCCCCCAGCGCTGATTGCGTCTTCCAAGCCATATGCGCCGCCCGCGACGCAAAAAAAGGTGAGCGCGATCAGGCTCCCCAGCGTCAGCGTGCGGCGCGGCTGCGTCTTCACTCAGCGCGGGCCCCCGGCCTTAATCGAAGGGGGCACATCCCCCTCCGAGCCGCCCCCTGGGGTGGCGCGGGCGAAGCCCGCGCTCGGAACGAGGTGCGCCACGCCCGCGCTAGACTCTCGGCTGCCCATGGCCGCCGTGCCCCTGAGCCCACACGATTCCTGAAGCGAGCATGAAGGTGAAGAGAGTCGAGAGGCCGAGAGAGGCTCTTGGCATGCGGGATCCCTCCTGAACGAGAGTGAATCCTCTTGCGCCTCGTTACTCTAACTGCCGAGCGCAAGCCTGACAAGCCTAAACTCGGTAAGCCGTATAATAGAGCTAGAGACGCTAACGCCGCGCTTCAACGGACCGGGACTCGCGTTGCTCGCTCCGGCCGCTGAGCGCGGGAGGTAGGAGTCATACAGTGAAGTCATTTGCCAGCAGGAGGCATCCGACTGGTGCTCGAGCTTCGGGTAGAGGGAGACGATGCCTGGCGCGCTCAACGCGGACGCGGGCTAACGCACGCGCCGGTTAGCTTTTCGCTGCCATGCCACACTTTTCACGATGACAGGCCCCACTGAGCTTCGAGCGCTCTTCTTCGACGCGGGGAATACGCTCCTCGAGATCAACTATGCCGCGATCAGAGAGTGCCTGATCCGCCATGGGCACCGCGCCGAGGCCGAGGCAGTGCGTCATGCCGAATATCAGGCCCGCGTCAAGCTGGATCCGCATCTGGCTCCCGGCAGCTCCACCGAGGACGGGTCCATCTTCAGGCTCTACATTGAGTATGTGCTGGAAGGGCTCGGGATCGAGGGCCCTGAGCTGATCGCGCAGGTCATCAAGGAGCTTCGTGACTACAACCCGCCCGTCGGGCTCTGGGACGTCGCGCATCCTGAAGCCAAACGGTTGCTTGAGCAGCTCACGGGCAGCGGGATCCAGCTTGGCGTCATCTCGAACTCCAATGGGAGCGTCCGTCAGATTCTTGAAGCCACTGGCCTGGCCGCGCATCTCCAGTTCATTCTCGACTCGGCCGTCGTTGGGGTCGAGAAGCCCGACCCGAAGATCTTCCGTCTTGCGCTCAACGAGGCCGGCGTTGAGCCTCGCCAGGCGATGTATATCGGGGACCTCTACTCCGTCGACGTGCTTGGGGCGCGTGGCGTGGGCATGCAGGCGGTGCTCCTGGACCCGATCGGGGCGTGGGGGCAAGTGGATTGCGCGCGCGCTGACACCCTCAGCGAAGCGGTTGATCTCGCGACTGGCGGCAACGAGCAGCCGGGAGGCGCATTCTGGACACCCTCGAGATAGCGATCGAAGCTGCGCGGGAGGCCGGGGCCATCGCGCTGAGGTACTACATCAAAGGATTCAACGTCACCCTGAAGGCGGATCGGACTCCGGTCACACAGGCTGACCGCGAAGCTGAACAGGCGATCGTTCGGCGCTTGAGTCGTGCGGGCTCCGGGTACGGATTTCTCGGGGAGGAGTTTGGGGCGCAAGGCAATCAGGAGAGGCGTTGGATCATTGACCCCATCGACGGGACCCAGAACTTTGTCAGGAAGATCCCGGTGTGGGCCACGCTGATCGGCCTGGAGGAGCGCGGGGAGGTCATGCTCGGGGTGATCTACAATCCGGTGACCAAAGAACTGCTCTACGCGAGAAAGGGGGACGGCGCGTTTTCGAACGGGGAGCGCGTTCGTGTCTCCGCGGTCCCGACACTTTCCGAAGCGTTTCTCTGCCACGCCAGCCTTCACGTGTTGAGGCAGGCAGGTCGCTGGGATGGCTTTGTTCGGCTGGTGGACGCCACCGCCCGCCAGCGGGGGTTCGGCGAGTATCTCCCTTACGCGCTCGTGGCAAGGGGCCAGGCCGAGATCGCGATGGAGGCCGATTTGAAGCCGTGGGACTTGGCCCCGATCAAGATTCTCATTGAAGAGGCGGGCGGAATGTTTACAGACTTCGATGGAAAGCCGACGATCTATTCAGGAAGCGCGCTGGCCACCAACGGCCTGCTGCACGACGCAGCGCTCTCTCTCCTCCGATCCTGATCAATCCCGCGGACCCCGGACCCCGAACCCCGAACGTCATTCCTTCATGTCAACCCACATATGAGTGGCCGCGGCGTCCTGGATCGCCTGGACCACAGCTTGAGCTTTCATCCCGTCCTCAAAGCTGGGACTCGCCGGCCGTCCTGTCTTGATCGCTTGGACCATTTCCCTCATCAAGGGAGTGATGGTGGCGTACCCTGTGGTGTCAATCGCCTCCCCCGGCCTGATCCCCCTTGGGAGCCCACCGCTGAGTTTCATTGGCTGTAACCCGCTCTTTCCCTGAGCGAACGAAAGCTCTCCTCGATACCAGCGTGGGCCGCCTCCGTCACGAAGCAGTCGGTAGCTCACTGCGCCCTGACTTCCGAAGGCGGTCAACGCATGGAGGTTGTGGCCGCGCGCGACCCGGCTCAACTGGATGGTCACCTGGGCGCCGCTCTCCAGCTCAGCGAGCACCGTGCAGAAATCCTCGGCGTCAGCGGGCTTCCCTCCATCGGGCGTGCGTCGATCCGGGTACGCGATCCCTGTCTGAGCCCCCGCGCGCCGGAACTCGCCGAAGAGCCAGCGGTGCAGGTCGATGAGATGCACGCCCATGTCCCCGAGCGTTCCTGTCCCGGCAAGGGAGCGATCGAGCCGCCATGACGCCGGAGCGTCAGGGTCGGCATAGCGACTGCCAAACCAGAGGGCATAGGTGTGGAAGAGGCGACCAAGCGCTCCAACGCCGACCAGCTCGCGCAGCTTCTGCATCGCAATCGGAAAGCGCCAGTTGAAGGCTGTCATGCCCACGCGCCCCGACGCCTTGGCCGCGTCGACCATCGCCTTCGCCTCATCGAGGTCGAGGGCCAGCGGCTTCTCGCAGAGCACGTGCTTTCCCAGTTCCAACGCTCGGCACGCAATCGCGCGGTGGAGGTGTGGAGGTGTTGCGACAACGACGATGTCGAGCTCGGGGAGCTGAACCAGTTCCTTCCAGTCGGCGAAGACTTTCGGAACACCGTACCGTTGCGCCACCGCGGTGGCCTGTTCAAGCTGCCGCTGGCAGACCGCGGTCACCTCGACACCCGCGGCCTGGCACCCCGGGATATGCGCGCGTCCGTATCCGAGACCGATGATTCCAGCCCGAAGGTTCGTGCGTGCCATGTCGAGTGAAGAGTGTCCATCATTTCCGGCTTGCACGCAAGCCCTCGAATAGACAATTTCGTCACCTGTTGTGGCTAATCTGGTCACATCCTGGCCAGGCGTTCATGCCCCTGCGATTCCCCGTTGACAACTTCTCAAAGGCCATGTTAGAAATGCGGCGACTTTAAGTAGTGTCGTAGCCTTCCCAAATACCTATCGAGCAGGTGATTTTCTGGCGTGGAGTTTGCACCGGCAGGATGGAGTGGAAATTCGAAGCTTAGTAGGTAAACGGGGAGGGTCCCGTTCATCCGGGGAACAAGCCCGAGGGGGAGATCGAACGGGAAACCTTAATCGTTACGGCGTTTTGAGGAGAGTGTTTCATGCTAGGGCGCACTCGGAGAGAGCAGGTGACTAACAAATCTGACAATGGCCAACCCGCCAGCTCCATCACCCTGTTGACGATCGTTGGTGATCACGCCAAGATCGAGGGCAAGCTTTCCATTGAGGACTCCATTCAGATCGAGTGTGAGGTGGGTGGCGAGATCAACGTGGGCGGCAAGTTGGTCATCGGCGAGAAAGGTGTCGTGACCGCCAACGTTCGCACCGTGGATGCGACAATCATGGGGGTCTACCAAGGTGACATGTTGGCGACGGGGAATGTGGAGATTGCCCCGACCGGTCGCGTCACCGGGAATATCGAGACGGACTCATTGGTGATCTCGAAGGGGGGCTTCTTTAACGGCAGCGTGGCGAAGATCAAGGATCAGGATCAGCGGCGACCGATGTACCTGATCGACGGGCAGCGCACGTCGCAAAAACCGTAATCGGTCTTCGGGTGTGAGTCGGTATGTGGGGACGGAAATCCAAATCGACGGTCAAGCGCAGCGAGCTTACGGCCTTCATCGATGAGGGATCGGAGATCACGGGAAAGTACGTCTTCTCTGGCACTGCCATGCTGAACGGGAAGTTTTCGGGTGAGATTGTGACGTCTGACTCGTTGATCATCGGCGAGAAAGGCGTGATTAACGCCAACATCCACGCAGGCTCGGTGGTGGTGGGGGGCGAGGTGGTCGGGAATATCTCCGCGGCCGATCGAATCGAACTTAAGGAGACGGCGCGCGTGTTCGGCGATATAGAAGCGTCCGTGGTGGTGGTGGCTGAGGGCGTCTTGTTTGAAGGTCATTGTCGGATGACCAAGCCGGCTGAGCCCGACCACCAGGTTGTGCCATTCAAGCGGAATGAGAGAGATCCGAGCAGAGTAAAAAGCGTCAACCTTTTGTCCGGGATGCATCCCCAGGGGGAAGGGGGAGCGTGCCCTCGAAAGCGAGCGTTCACGTATGAGGCACCGGAACTTCAACCTCCTGATCGTTCATGGCGATGGCAGTCGCATCGTGCGGTTGCACCTGCCACGCTGGCTTCTCTGGACGGGCCTCCTGACCCTGGCGTTAGGGGTGTCCACCTTCGGCGCCATTTTCGGTGACTACCTCTCCCTCAAACGCGACTGGTCTCAAGTCGCCAGGCTTCGCAACCAAGTTTCGGAACAAACCGCCCTCATCAACACCTTCTATCAGCGGAGCGGCGAGCTTCGGAAAGAGATCGCGTCGTGGCGTGAGCTGCACGCCAAAATCTGGGAGCCGTTCGGGCCGGAAGACCTGACGAGCCAGGGTCGTGGAAGAGGGATCGGGGGTGGTCAGGCCCAGGAGAGTCTCATGGCAGGGAAACCCGTTTCCTTGTCCCAGGAGCTCGAGCTTTTCGAGGCGACTGTGGCTCAGGAGGGGCAAAGTCTCCGGGCGCTTGAGCGCTTCATCAGTCGCTCGCGGAAGGTTCTGGCGTCGCTCCCATCGCGCTGGCCGGTCCGCGGCTCGGTCAACTCCGAGTTTGGTCGGAGACTCTCGCCCTGGACCAGCACCCCGGAGTTCCACGGCGGGATGGATATCGCCGCCGAGCGGGGCACTCAGGTCAAGGCCCCCGCAGACGGGACCGTGGCGCTGGCCAGCTTTAATCCCGAGTTCGGGAACTTTATCGTGATCGACCACGGTCAGGAGATCAAAACGCTCTTCGGCCACCTCTCCAAGCTCCTCGTCGCTCAGGGACAGGGTGTGACGCGCGGCCAGGTGATCGCCCAGAGCGGGAACACGGGTCGAAGCTCCGGTCCCCACCTCCACTACGAGATTCAGGTCAAAGGCCAACCAGTCGATCCCCGCGGCTATCTCTGGAACTAACCGCAAAGCGGCTCTCTTTCTCTTCCTTCCGCTCTCACTCGGCAAGTCTCCCACCGACAACCCTACGCTTGACGGCTGGTCGCGAGACCGCCATAGTTAACCTATGACTGTTCCGCTGTTTCTGGTGTTTAATCTCCTGCTGCTGACCACGCTGGCGCAGGCCACCACGAAAGAGATCGGGCCGGAGGCGAGCCTTTGCGCTGAGGTCAATGCGCTCACGCCGGGCAGCGAGCTGGCGCTCCGACCCGGTGACTACAACGGCCCCTGCACCATCAGGGTGAGCGGAACGCCGGAGGGTCCGATCGTCATCCGGGCAAAAGACCCCACGGCCCGTCCCCGCGTCCTCTACATGGGAACGCGCGACAATGTCCTCAACATCGAGGCAAGCGATGTCACGCTGCGCGGACTGGTTTTCGGCCCCACCGTGGAGGCGGACGCCGTCAAGATCAAGCGGGGTGACCGAATCGTCTTCGAGGAGTGCCTGTTCGATCGGGTCGGGGGCGTCTCGATCAGCGCGAACACGACGAGCAGTCGGGGAATTACCGTGCGTCGCAGCGAGTTCGCCAATCCCAGGACCACCGCGCTCTACTTCGGCTGCCACAATGGAACCCAATGCGTCGTGACAGATACCCTGATCGAGGGCAACTACATTCACGGCGTCGAGGCCCCGGAGGACGAGATCGGGTATGGACTGCAGGTCAAGCTGAATTCCACCGCCGTCATCCGCGACAACGTGATCGTGGACACCAAAGGGCCGGGGATCATGGTGTACGGCTCAACGGAGTTGACGCGGAGCAGCGTCATCGAGCGCAACGCCGTGCTCGGGTCTCGCACGTCGGCCGCGATCGTGGCTGGCGGCGGCCCAGCGATCATCAGAAACAACCTGGCAGCGGGGAGCTGGGAAGGCGGCATCTGGATTTTGGACTACCAGCGCAGAGGATTGATCCGTGGCATTCAAATCCTCCACAACACGGTGTACAACAACGCCAGGGGAGGGATTGTGCCGACCGGTCTGAGAGGCGACCTCGACGTTCTGCTGATGAATAACGCGGTGCACGCCCCACCGGGGATACCGGCACTCCCCAAGATCTTTAGCGCCACTCGCTTTGGGAACGTGGATTGCGCACCGGGAGCGTGCTTCCTTCAACCAGAGCGCTTTGATTTCTCCCCTTCGGCCGGCTCTCCCCTCTCGGGTCGCGGACAGGTCATCGGCGAGGCCTTAATGCCAAAAGCCGACTTCTTTGGAAACCCACGTGGCACCCCGCCGACAGTGGGAGCGTTCGAAAAGGGCGCCGGCGTGGTTCCCTTGGGATTCAAGCCCACGGTAGCGCCGAATCGGTAGCTGAGTTGAACGATTCAGAAGTGGAAACTACGAATTGTCCCCCAGAGGGGACTCATTCATCGTGCGCGCGCCGGCTTGGCCGGCGCGCCCCTCCTTCGAGATTGACATGCGCGTGATCGCTGGGGAGCGAAAAGGATTCCGTCTCAAGTCCCCAACGGGCCGGGTCACTCGCCCCACCGCGGATCAGGTGCGAATCGCGTGCCTGGATACCTTGACGCCGTGGCTTGCCGGCGCCCGTTTCCTCGACCTCTTCGCGGGCAGCGGTGCGATCGGGATTGAAGCGCTCTCCCGAGGGGCGCACGACGTCGTCTTTGTCGAGAGCAATCGACGCGCGGTCGCGACACTCACGGAAAATCTTGAACGACTCGCATTGACGGAACGCAGCCGGGTCATCAGTCGTGATGTTTCAAAGGCTCTTCGGATGCTGCGGGTGAGCGGTGAGCGCTTTTCCCTGATCTTCGCCGATCCTCCGTATGACACGCCGCTGGCGACGCTCACCCTCACCGAGTTGTCGGATGGAGCGCTGATCGAGCCCGCTGGCGTGGTGGTGGTGCAGCATCGGACAAAAACGGCGCTCCCGGAGCTTCGCGGAAACTTGACCCTCTGGAAGGCTCGCCGCTTCGGCGAAACGACCTTGACTTTTTTGCGACGAGTGGAGTAGGATTCAGCGAGTCTCTGCCCGCTTTTTTCGCGGGAAGGCGAGCGTCCCGTGGCGAAAACAGCCGTCTATCCCGGCACCTTTGATCCCCTGACGAACGGCCACCTGGATCTCATCCGGCGGAGCCTTCGCATTTTCGACCGGCTCATTATCGCGATCGCCAACAACCCCATGAAAGATCCGCTCTTCAGTGTTGAAGAGCGCCTTGAGATGATCAGAGAAGTCACGCGGGATTTGCCGAACCTGGAGGTCACGTCCTTTCAGGGGCTCCTCATCGATTTTGTCGCCCGGACCCACTCCGCGGTGATCATTCGAGGGCTCCGCGCGGTCTCGGATTTCGAATACGAGTTCCAGATGGCCCTGATGAACCGAAAGCTCAGGGAGGGGATCGAGACGGTCTTCATGATGCCGAGCGAGACGTATTCATACCTCTCGTCGCGCTTGGTGAAAGAGATCGCCGGCTTTGGAGCCTGCGTGACCGGGTTGGTCCCTCCCGTCGTTGAAAAGCGCCTCGCGGAGAAACTCTCACGCCGTTAGCGTGTCATGCCCATCGACCCTACGTGGAGTGAAGCGGTCCAGCGCGCGCTCGTTGCCAAAGTCACCCTCATCATCGGGGAGACCGATACCGGCAAAACCAGCTTCACCACGTTTCTCGCCAATAGCTTGGTGGAGCGAGGCCTTCGGGTTGGCGTCGTCGATGCCGACCTCGGACAATCAGATATCGGACCTCCGACGACTGTGGGGCTCGGGCTCCTCACGCAACCCGTGGAACGGCTCGGCGAGGCGGAGGTCGTGGGGCTCCACTTTGTCGGCTCCACTTCCCCGCAGGGGAATTTGCTTCCGACCGTGATCGGGACCAAGAAGATGGTCGAAAAGGCGATTCGCTTGGGGCTCGATACGGTGCTGGTCGATACGAGCCCCAAGCGAATCGCCTTT
>Ga0209342_10002717_pt1 | contig 18800 bp, 10 predicted proteins | sample RifCSP16_2_FD_184023 | JGI IMG/M metagenome (GOLD analysis project Ga0209342, IMG submission 184023) | Soil microbial communities from Rifle, Colorado - Rifle CSP2_sed 16_2 (SPAdes) (version 2) | ecosystem: Environmental > Terrestrial > Deep subsurface > Rock core/Sediment | place: Rifle... | reverse complement strand
AAGAGGCTATGAAATTATATGATTCTGCAAGCTACGACAATTGCGTCAAGGTCTGCAAGATCAGAGCTCCCAAGACAGACACCCAGGCCGGTATGAGCGGCACCACCGCGGACTACAGAACCGGTATCTCCGGTTACGATGTTTTTTACAAGAAATGCTCCAACGGACTGTGTCCGCTCGATACCGTAGCTGGCGAGGAACTGCTGGCAGATTGTGCCTGTCCTGATGATTTTGCCGAGGCCGCCTCCATCATGAGCGCACTTGAGGAGGCCTCCAAGGACATTTTATGCAGCAGCTCCGGAGGATGGTGACCCCCATGTTTAATCTTAAAAGAGTTTTTTGCGCTTTACTGGTCGCGATAGCGGTTCTTCTTGCCATACCTGGAAAATCGGCCGCAGGTTATATATGCGGCGCCGATCTCAACCTCGACGGCGACACCGACGACAAGGGGGAGCTGCAGGGTTGCTGGCAGGCCGCAGACGGGGTCAATTATCTGTGTCCGATCAAAACCGGCGGCTGCATGGCCGCATATTCAAGCCCGGTCTGCTCCGACGGCGGCGTTTTGAATACGCTAACGGATCAATGCGAACTGGCCGGCGGAGTGACATGCCCTACCGGGTATATGTACGATCCAACCATTAATCTGTGTTCAACCGCGTCTATATGTCAGGGCGGCGGGACCCTTGATGCTGCGAATGACGTCTGTAAATACAATATAATATGTCCGAATGGATATTTCTTTTCCTCATTATACCAGGGATGCGTAAAGGCGCCGACCTGTCCGGCAGGAGGATATTATTCCAGTGTAGTAGGTACAATTAGCGGTTGGATAACGGTCGACAGATGTATAGCCACTCCTGTCATATCATGTCTTCAGGGTTATACATGGGGTACATATTGGAATGGAACGGCGACAGTATACGGTTGCCTTAAGGACGCCTGTCCTTTGGGATATCAAGGCATACAGTATACGGATCCAAATTATCCATACAGCTTGGCCTGCTTCAATTGGCCTACGCTTTCCTGTCCTACCGGGTATACATTAGACTACGATAATTATTGGTATGAAGATTTTATATGTAAAGCGCCTAAAACATATTGCACTTCGGGGGGTTATAATACAGCGACGCAAAAATGCGAACAGAATGTCACTTCCAACATACCTTCAGGTTATGTTCTGGACACACAAACAGGGGCTTACCTGGGAGATCCTTCGTGTCCTTCAGGGACTACCTACAATGCCGCAACAAATTTGTGCGAATCCACGCCGGGTTCGCTGCAATGTCCGGAAGGCTATGCCATAAACAGCTCGTCAACAGGCTGCGAAGCCCTCAAGTGCCCGGATGGCGTTTGGACCTGCATTTATGACGATGTTGAAAAATGTACGAGCTCTGCAAATGTAAACTGTGCTCCCGAGCTGGTATTCCAGGGCGGTTACTGTAGTACATCTCCTACCTGTGATACTGACGCCACATACAGCCAGTCCCTGAACGCATGTATGCATAACGCTACATACGGCTGCCCTGCAGGTTATACATACAATACTACAGTGGGCAGATGCCAACTGGAACCTGTATGCCCTGTAGATACCGTATATGACCCCGCGCAGGACCGTTGCGTAACCTTGAGTCAAGCACCCGGCATATGTCCACTAGGCGCTTATGCCTGTGATCCAACCGCAGGAACTTGCACAAAAGCGTACCCGTGCAATACCGGTTTTCAGACGATGGACATATGCGCTCAAAATTGCGACGTAGCATGCACGAGTTCGTGCAATACAGACGCCATCGCCGCTCTCGGCGATGTTTTCTGGACGGGCATGGCTGAGTCCTGGTTCGGGATAACAGGGGTGACCGGGAGTAACGATCAGCTGATCTTCTACGGGAAAGACGGCTCATATCAGGACATCGAAGTCGGCAGGGTCACGATGAACGGGTGTAACTTCAGCGGCTCGGCAAGCTATTTCACCCCATCCGGTGATTCATGCTCATCCACCAGTTGGGGATTATCAGGGATTTCTGCTACAGGCAACCAGCTATCTTTTTTAGGAGGAGAATGCGGCACGAACGCAGGTTCCATAACCGTAACAAGCTGCTATATCAATATACCTGTGAGTTCGACCAGTTTCGATATAACCCATGCCGTAGGCTCTGGCGCAACCCTTGCCTTCTACGGAGGCCTTTCAGGCAATCAGCCCCTAATTTCCATAGACCTATGCCAGTACAGCTTTAAATGTCCGTCATGCCAGGTTTCAAAGTCCTGTGTCTATACATGTCCGGACCCTTCATATACCTTGCTCGCGGATTTCAGATGCGGCGCATACGCCACATGTCCTTCCTCGGGCGCCTTGAGCGCGCAACTGGATAAATGCGAGACCGTGGCGATAGTGGAATGCCCCTTTGGATACACATTATCAAACGGCGAATGCCTGAAAGCCCCGGCCTGTCCGGCAGGAACGGCTCTGGACCCTGTTACGGACAGGTGCGGTACTTTAAGCGGAATAACGTGTCCCCAAAGACCTGCCTGGTATAGTCAGAATTACGCTTACGACCCGGCGACTTCAAAATGTGTTTTAACGGTTTATACGGATCCGAAAAATCTGATCTGTCCAGGCAATACGGCAACCTCCACCATAGCGCCAGCCACCTATTGCGCCTCAGACAAATGCAGCGCGGCTTTTTCCAGTGCAACCTGTCTGGCAAACACAGCGTTGAATACCGCATCCGGCAGATGCGAGGCTCCTCCTTCAGGGTTCGGTATCCTTGATACTGCCCTAGATAAATTCGTTTATTATGCGGTCACAACATGCCCTTCAGGATGGGCTCTGTCAGGAGATAAATGCATTATAGACCCAATATGTCCTGGGACAGGTATATGGAGCTCCTGGGTCGGAGCCTGTAAGGATAATATAATTTACTCCTGCCCGTCAGGATACACATACAGTGCAACCTACGGTACTTGCCAGGCGAACGTATTGTGCGCGGAAGGCTCGGATCAGGTGATATCCGGAAGATGTTTTAGCCCGACATACCAGGTTACCTGTCCGGTGAATTATTCATACGACTCGACCTTACAAAAATGTGCCACCCAGGCGGTATGCGAGATAGGGACGTTAGATACGGCAATCGATTATTGCAAAATGTCTGACCCTGCCGTTCTGTGCCCGGTTAACTATACTATTAATTTTGCAAAGTCACGATGTGAAGCCGCACCATCGTGTTTAACGCCCGGAACTTATTCAACCAGCCTTGATAAGTGTACTGCTCAACCTAATTACAACTGCCCTGTAGGGTACGCTTATGTAAACGGCACTTGCTATAAGCTTCCCGATTGTCCGAATGGTACCTATCAGGCGGCTACGGATAATTGTTATGAAGGTCTGACCCAGTGTTCATTGGGGAATTTTCCGTGTTACAGCTATAGCGGACAGGTTTTATGCTCACCCTATCCGTGCGTCGACCAGACCAATCCGACGATAACCGATACCGCCCAATCCACCCTCGCAAGCCCTCAGAATGACGGGACGGTCGACAATAACGGCAAATGCTCTGGCCAGTTCTACATTTTAAGCGGCACGGCAGGCGAATGCAGGACCTCGGGGACGCAGACTCTTTTCAAGAACTGCTGTAATACGGCAAACGCGATGAACCCCATGTTCTGCGATGTTTCTAATGAAGGCGCGGTTGCTCAAAAAGCCGCACATGGTATGTGCCATTACGTGGGCACTTACTGCACTGAAAAATGGGCTCTCATAGGCTGCGTCCAGAGCAAAAAGGTCTACTGTTGCTTTAATTCAAAGCTCGCCCGCATCATAAACGAGCAGGGTAGAGACCAGCTTCAGAGCTTCCAGCCTGACATGTGGGGCACCCCGGAAAACCCGGTCTGCCGCGGTTTCACGCCAGAAGAATTCCAGATGCTGGACTTATCGAAGATAGACCTTACGGAATTCTTCAATGACATCAAGTCCAACCTCCCTCTACCTGCGGATGTAAAGCAAGGGGCTGAGCAGAAAATCTATGATTATTACCAGAATGTCCAATAGAGCTTCAGTTTTTTACAGATCTATAACGGTTATATCCGCAGTAGTTTTCGTTCTAACGACCTGCGGTCCGGCCTGCGCCAAAACCGTAGGGCGCTCCGGGAACATCTATCGCATAGCAGAGCCTGATGCCCGGAAGGAGTTAGAGGATAAGGCGGCGTCCTCGGACTTGAAGGAGCGTATCAAGAAGGAAGAGATAGCTAATAAGATAAAGCGTTACCGTCCCTCCAATGTAGTGAACCTGCCTCCAGCTAAGAAGGACAGGACTTCCCTGGTGGATATGACCTATACGCTCGAATTCGACATCCCTGACGGCAAGGGGGGCGTGCTTTATCCGAAGGGGTTTATCTTCAACCCGCTTGATTACATCCCCTTTTCCAGAACAATAGTCGTTCTGAACGGGGCTGCTGAAAACGAGGTGGACTGGTTTACGGCCTCTGAATACTTCAAGAGAACGGATGTAGTGCTCCTCATAACGGACGGGATGTGGAAAGAACTCATGCATAGGTTTAAAAGGAATGTCTTTTATCTTACCGAACCCGTTAGGGCAAGGTTCAGGCTTTCCTACACTCCGTCGGTTATCGTGAAAAAGGATAATAAGTATATGGAGGTAAAAGAAATTCATGTTCCGGCTAAAAAAGATAGTGCTGGCCGCCGTAATTAGTCTTTTTCTGGCGCTTTCTCTTTCAACCCCGGCAAGGGCGACCTGCCTTAATGATTTCAAGTTGCTGGACCTAGTCAACTGGGGCTCCGTATTTCCGATCTCAATAGCCGGAATAGAGATCGCAGGCTCGACTGATTCGGTTACCACGGTAGACACTATAAGTTCTCCGATATGCGTATGCCCTGCTCCGCCTCCGTTATTCGTCCGCATAGGCCTGACCGTAGGTTTCTGGGAGCCTGCAAGGTATATAGAGACAGTCAAGGACCCCGGGTGCCTTCCGTCGTTGGGAATAAATCTCGGCATTACTTCAGGCGGAGAGCTCGGAGGGACTAACAGCTCTGTAGCATCCACTGGAAGCCACTACACCTCAGCCCAGGCCCATTACTTCATATACCCGATCTGGTCGATGATGGGCATGTTGACCGATTGGATATGCGCGGAATCTTCAGGTTTCGATGTGGCGTACATGACGGAATTCGACCCCCTCTGGCAGGACGATTCCCTCTCGGCGATCATAAACCCTGAGTCGGTGCTTTTCGGCAACCCTGTGACACAGGCGGCGTGTATCGCTGACTCCATCGCCTCGACGGCAGGGCTTTCTCTTTCACCTCTTTTCTGGTGCATGGGGTCCTGGGGGAGCGCTTATCCTCTGACCGGCCACATAGGCTCCTCATTGTATACGGAGGCCAATGCCGCTATAGCGGCACGGATGCTCTATAAGCTCGCGAGGGGAATGCTGGTCTGCGATACGAATATAAACATATGCGGCTGCATGCCGACCCCGATCTGGGTAAAGCACAACTACAAGATGCACGCAGCCGTGCCTGTAAAGGATTTTTCGGCCCACCCCATAGGGAGAAGTGGGCTTTTATGGAGTTCGCTTAAAAACCCTCCGGTAGGGGGCGATAACTTCGTATGGATGCTCTACAGGCGAAGGAACTGCTGTGCGTTTTAAGAGCGGTTGTCAGAGGAGGCTATATGGAAAAAAAGAAAGACCATGAAAAAGAAAGCGAGCCGGATATGATATGTCCGGTTTGCATGACCAGGCTCGATTATACGGTCAACGAATGTTTTGCGCTCATGGAAGAGATCGTCCCCTGTTTCGATGAGATACCGTTTTGTAATGAATGCGGTTCCATCCTCAATGATGGTAATATCGAGCCGAAGTGATATGCGATGCTGACAGGAAACGTTTTTAAAATTCCTCTTTTCGTTTTCATAAACGGCCTATTTTTCGTTTTGACGTGCCTGTCCCCGTCCGTCCATGCATCGGGGCCTGAAGGCCTCTCTATCGACGATATGAATGTCGATACGGGCGAATACGAAAGGCTTTTGAAGGGGGTTCCCATGAGCATTGACCCTGAGATGCTGGAGAGGGCGAAACAGGCCGTTCCAGGCGACATTAATGAAAGGGTTGAAAAAGAAAAATCGAAGATTATCGAAAAGGGATTTTACGGCATGGATGTGGCGGTTCCCGGCGGCGTCTCGGGGCAAACACTCGGTCAGGCCGGGAGCGTCCGTTCGGGAGCCGCGATTCTTAAAGAAGACGAGAGGATTTACATATTCGTATCATCTTCGGTGCCGAAGGACACTCTGCGGAACTACGCAAGGGATATTGACAGGCTCGGGCAGCCTCGTATGTCGATAGTGATGCGCGGGTTCGTAAGTGGGATGACGAAGGTCAGGCCGACGCTTGAATTCCTCAGGAGGGTGCTCTTCAAGGACGAAAACTGCGATTCCGATAAATGCGAGGCCTACCATGCCCCGGTCCTCATAGACCCCTTGCTCTTCAGGCGCTACGGGATAGAGGCCGTGCCGGCCATTGTGTACGCCAAGGGTGTAAGGATTATGGACTCCACGGTTAGCGAAGGATTGGGGGAAGGGGCCGAGACCGGGGATTACTATATACTTTATGGAGATGCCGCTTTGGAAGGGGCGCTGGAGCTAATTAACAGCGAGGCTCGATCCAGGTCGCTCGACTGCCTCGTATGGAAGATCAGAAGGGGCGATGGCTATGAGAGAAATTGCAAATAGGCCTGAGACAGGAGGTATCCATTTTTTTATAAGGAGGCGATTTTTTTGAGCTTTCTATGTTGTCCTGAATGCTCGGACCGACTATGTCATGGATACCTATGAAGTGGCATGCTTAGCCAGGCAATGCAGACCAGTTGGGCTACACAACTGCTAAGGCAGTGATTATCAGCAAGACAGATTTCAGAACCGCTCTGCCACGCCCGGAGTACAACAGGAACCTAATCCATGGCGAATTCATCGTCTTCGCCCCCCCCCGCAACCTGTAGCCCATCGATCGTCTCAAAGACTTTCGCCCAGGCGGACATAGCACGTACCGCTTACTCCCGATTCTGTCGCAAACCCAAACTGCAAGGGCGGTCCAGGTTGAGTCTACTGGATGAAAGACTGTGGACATATCACGAGAGTCGCGTAGGGGCAAGTGGATGTGCCGAAAGAATGCGGTTTTTTGCGGTAAAAAGCGGTTGACAATAGGTCTCTGTCTAAGTTATTTTAAGAGATGGTTTAATTTGTGAGAGTTGTGCCCAGACTCTCTTTTATTTTGCCTCTGGCGGATGTGGCTATTAACCAAATCGCTCATGAGGAGCTTAAGGAAGGGCCGAGATGGAAGACCGCTGGTTATCAATAAACGAGATATGCAAATACCTCGGGATCAGCAATGATACCGTGTACCGCTGGATAGACAGGCACAGCATGCCAGCTCACCGCGTGGGCCGTCTTTGGAAGTTCAAAAAAAATCAGGTCGATGCGTGGATAGAGGCCGGAGGGGCGAGGGCCGAATCAACCAAAGACGATGCAGGTAAGGACTCGAAAAGATGAGAAAGAAACTACAGGCAAGATCCGGCGCTACATATAGACGAAAAGTCTACGCTGTAGATTTGTTCTGTGGAGTCGGGGGTTTGACCAACGGTCTTCAGAGAGCTGGGATTGATGTCCGACTGGGCGTGGATATAGACCCAGCCTGTGAATTTCCCTACACGGCAAACAACGAGGCCAAGTTTCTCCTGAAATCGGTAGAGGACTTGGAGGCCGAAGAGGTTCGTTCTTTTTATCGGAAAAACGGCATTAAGCTTTTGGCCGGTTGTGCGCCATGTCAGACATTCTCCATGTACAATCAGAAAGCGACCGACTCCGACAAGCGCTGGTGGCTCCTGCGTCAGTTTTCAAGACTTGTAGAGGAGCTATCGCCCGACCTGGTCACGATGGAGAACGTCCCCCGACTGATAGAGCAGAACGTCTTCAAGGAGTTTGTGGAGAGTCTTGAGGCGGTCGGTTATTCGGTGAACTATCGGATCGTAAACTGCGCTGACTACGGCATGCCTCAACAACGCAATCGACTCGTACTCCTAGCTTCCAAGCTCGGGCCAATTGAGTTGCTCTCCCCGTCCGATTTCGGAGAGAAACCGAGGACGGTCAGGGAAGTGATAGGCTCTCTTCCACCTCTGTCTGCCGGAGAAAGCTGCGAGAAGGATCCCCTTCATCAGTGTTCGGCTCTCTCGGAAATTAATTTACGGCGCATAAAGGCTTCTCGTCCGGGCGGGACCTGGCGCGATTGGCCCAATGAACTAGTAGCGGACTGCCACAAGAAAAAATCCGGAAAGAGCTATCAGAGCGTCTATGGTCGCATGTCCTGGGAAAAATCGGCTCCCACGATGACGACTCAATTTTTCGGTTTCGGCAATGGCCGCTTCGGTCACCCCGAACAGGACAGGGCGATATCACTGCGGGAGGGTGCAATCATTCAGAGTTTTCCTCCTAACTATGCATTCACCCCTCCGGGTGAATCGGTCTGCCAAAAGGTAATAGGACGGCTGATTGGAAATGCGGTACCTGTGAAACTCGGCGAAGTAATCGGAGCGAGCGTGCTCGCACATGTTTCAAGAACACCAAAGCGGTCCTCCAAGGCCGGACGGAGGAGTCGGCCCCAATGACAGTAACGCAAGCATCGAACGGGAATGTAATCGTCCGTTCCGGAATAGTTCCCGAACCCGGTCAACTCGTAGAGGTTCGCCGTCGTCAATGGGTCGTCACCGATGTTGCGGGCGGAGCCTTGTCCAGTTCCAGCAATGGCGATCAGCACCTCGTGAGTCTTTCTTCGTTGGACGAGGACTCTCTCGGCGAAGAAATCCAGATCATCTGGCAAATTGAGCCGGGGGCGCAGGTGCTGGAAAAGGCAGGGCTTCCGACCATCTCCGGGTGGGACTCCACCGACCGTCTCGAGGCTTTTCTAGATGCCGTCCGCTGGGGCGCGGTCACGAACGCCGACCGATCTTTCCTGCAATCCCCATTTCGTAGCGGGATAACCATCGAAGACTATCAGCTCGACCCGCTGGTTCGGGCCGTTGATATGGCTCGTGTCAATCTGTTGATCGCGGATGATGTAGGCTTAGGTAAGACGATTGAAGCGGGTTTGGTCATCCAGGAGCTTTTGGTGCGCCATCGGGCAAGAACGGTTTTCGTCGTTTGCCCTGCAAGCTTGCAAGTGAAGTGGCAGACCGAAATGCAGGAAAAGTTTGGCCTGGAATTCCGGATAGTAGACACGGATTACGTCAAGAGGCTACGCCGTGGGCGCGGCATTCACGCGAATCCATGGACGTCGTATCCCCGTTTAATCTCATCTATGGATTGGATGAAAAGCGGCGAAGGCTTTAGGCTCCTGAAAGACGTTCTGCCGCAACACATCACCTATCCAAGGAAGTTCGATATACTCGTCGTCGACGAGGCGCACAACGTCGCTCCTACGGCGGCGTCGATGTATGCCCTGGAGAGTCAGAGAACCCGACTGATCCGTTCGCTCGCACCACATTTCGCACACCGACTCTTCCTGAGTGCGACGCCTCACAATGGTTACCAGGAGTCCTTCACGTCTCTACTGGAACTGCTCGACGACCAGCGTTTCGCCAGGACCGTTATGCCCGACGAAAAGCAACTGCATAGAGTCATGGTGCGCCGCCTCAAGAGCGATATTGTCGACGCGAACGGAAAGCCTGTTTTCCCGGTACGCAAACTCGAAGGCCTCGAAGTCGACTATTCGGTTGAAGAGCGTCAGATCCATGCTCTCCTGAGGGATTTCACCGCAGATCGTTCCAAGAGCGTCAAGGGAACCCGTTTCGAGTACGGTACGGATTTCGTCCACATGCTTCTCAAAAAACGTCTCTTTTCATCACCGATGGCTTTCGCCACTACATTGGCCAAACACCGGGAAACGCTCGTGCGTGGAAGGCCGAAACAGGATCGGGATGCCATGGACGATCGCATTTTGCGCAAGGCGATCCTGAAGACCGAGGAGGAATCCTCGGACGATGCGCAGGTCGAGGAAGCCCAGCACGAGGCCGTCGAGATCGCGGGAGAACTTTCCGTGTCACTCACCCGCGAGCAACGGGACATGCTTGATCGTCTAACGGGGTGGGCGGAAAAAGCCCGGAATCGGGTCGACTCGAAGGCGCAAGCGATTCTCTACTGGCTCGAAAACCACCTCAAGACGAATGGCGAGTGGAACGGAAAGCGCGTGATTTTGTTCACCGAATACCGAGCGACTCATGCATGGCTCCACCAGATCCTGACCGCACACGGATACGGTGGCGATCGTCTGCTGTACCTGCACGGAAGCATGCAACCCGACGAACGCGAACCCGTGAAGGCGGCATTCCAGGCCCACCCGGGCATCTCGCCCGTCCGCATCCTGCTGGCGACCGATGCCGCCTCCGAAGGTATCGACCTGCAGAATCACTGTAACTTCCTCATTCACGTCGAGATTCCTTGGAATCCGAACGTCATGGAACAACGCAATGGCCGTATCGACCGCCATGGTCAGAAGGAGAACGAGGTCTTCATCTGGCACCCAGTTGGGAAGGGGTTCTCTACCATCGCCGCCGTAAAATCCTCGAAACCCGGAGATGTCGTAGGAGATCACGAATACCTGATGCGTGCCGTCCTTAAGATCGACACCATCCGCGAGGATCTCGGCAGTGTAGGCCCTGTCATTGCTCAACAAATTGAAGAGGCTATGCTCGGCAAGCGCAGTTCGATGGACACGTCGACCGCAGAGGCGAAAGCCGCTAGAGCGAAAAAGTTCGTCGCTACGGAGAAAAGACTCCAGGAGCGCATTGCCCGCCTGCACGAAAGACTCATGGAGGCGAAGAACGAATCCCATTTATCTCCGGACCACATGGCCCGTGCCGTCTCGGTCGCGCTGGAACTTGCCGAGAAACCCGCGCTCAGATTGGCCGCGTTGTCAGGGGTTGCGAATGGCACGACGTTCGAAGTCCCCGTTCTGCCCGGCTCCTGGGGGAGAGCCACATTCGGATTGGAACACCCGCATACGGGTACGCGCCGCCCGATCACGTTCGATCACGAGGTGGCGAAGGGAAGAGACGACGTGGTGTTGGCGCACCTCAATCACCGCTTGGTGCAGATGTGCCTGCGACTTCTTCGTGAAGAGATTTGGAAGCTCGACGACGTCAAGCGTCTGCATCGCGTGGCCATCCGGTCCGTACCCGACGGAGAACTGGAAGGCCCGGCAGTGGCTATCTGGTCCCGTCTGGTGATAACCGGAGGTGACCATCATCGTTTGCACGAGGAACTCACCCTCGCCGGTGGCGAACTCAAACACAGCGGTTTCACCCGCATTACCCAAGTCGGACGGCTTGAATCTCTGGTAGACAAAGGTTCGTCGATTGAGCCTGGCAAGGCTCTGTTCGACATCCTTCAGGAAAGATTTCGACGCCAGGAATATCCCGTTATGGCCGCCGTTGAGGCGCGCTCCCGGGAACGCTTGAAGTTCCTGGAGAATACACTCAAACGCCGCAAGGAGAGCGAGATCGCTGACATTCGGACCGTTCTTGACGAACTGGAAGCTAGTATCCGTAAGGAATTGGGGAAAGGTCGTCAGGACGGGCAGCTCTATCTATCCGGATTCTCTCCCGAAGAAATGGCTCAGATGAAGAAGGACGTTCATGCGCTCGAAGTCAGATTGGCACGCATCCCCGAAGAACGCGAAAAAGAGAAAGCCGCTACCGAAAATCACTATGCGAATCCCGTGGACCGGACATTCCCTGTGGCCGTGGTGTTCCTCGTCCCACTATCACAAGCAGGGAAGGTTTAGTCCGCTATGAAGAATCTGTCCAGACATACGGAATGGCTCTCCCTGATAGAGATATCCGGGCCTTTCATCACCGTCTCCATGCTGGAGAAGGCGTTCCCGCAAGGATTGGAAGCGGTCGAAACGCCCAGGCGGCAGAAACTTCGCGCCGCCTACGATGAATGGCGTGAAGCCGTCGACGAAGACGATCGCTTGTTGGTCGAGTTACATAGGGAATGGAGTCGCCTTGTGCTCACCGAAATGCTCGAATACGACGATGAATCGCTCGTTCCGGCATCGGAGTGGAAAGGTGGATCTCTGGCCGTGTCGTCGCCGGAACATGCCGGATCGTTCTCTCCTGACTGGATCGTTCGTTCTCCGGGGGTTGACAAACCACGGCTTTTCATTTCCATTCAGGCTCCGGATACCGATTTCGAATCGATTCAGAGGGGCGATGGCTGGCCGGTTTCTCTGCAAGAACGAATGACGTTGCTCTGTCATACCCATGGCGTTCGCTTAGGTCTCCTGATCAACGGTGAACGCTGGATGCTGGTCAACGCACCGATTGGGTCGACTTCGAGTCATATCTCTTGGTATGCCCGTCTGTGGTTCCAGGAACCGATTACATTCAAGGCCTTTCAGTCCCTGCTCGGGGTTCGTCGCTGCTTCGGCCCCACGGAAGAGACGCTGGAGGCGCTACTCGATGAATCGCTCAAACACCACGAGGAGGTCACCGACACACTCGGCGAACAGGTGCGTCGTGCAGTCGAAGTGCTGGTCCAGTGTCTGGACAAGGCCGACGCGGACCGTAACAGGGAACTTCTTCGCGATGTGCGCCCGGTCGAACTCTACGAGGCCGGGCTGACCGTCATGATGAGGTTGGTGTTCGTGCTCTGCGCCGAAGAGCGCGGACTCCTTCTTTCCGGAGATCCGATCTACGATCAATGCTATGCCGTCTCTACCCTGCGCGGCCAGTTGGCCGAAGAGGGCCGCTTGCATGGACCGGAGGTACTGGAGCGACGCCATGACGCCTGGGCTCGGCTTCTGGCCGTCTTCCGCGCCGTCTATGGCGGTATCGAACATGAGAGCCTGCGGATGCCCGCCCTGGGTGGTTCGCTGTTCGACCCAGACCGCTTTCCATTCCTCGAAGGAAGGGCAAAGGGAACGCATTGGCGCAACAACTCGGCGGCTCCACTGCCCATCGACAATCGCACCGTCCTGCTCCTGCTGAATTCACTGCAAATCCTGGAACAATCGGGTGGTGCGCTGCTGCTGTCCTATCGGGCGCTGGACGTCGAGCAGATCGGTCATGTCTACGAAGGTCTGCTCGAACACACCGTGGCTCGCGTACCCCGCGTGACCTTGGGACTGGTTGGCACACAAAAGATCAGAAATCCCAATATCGCCCTAGCCGAACTAGAATCAGCGCGGCTGGACGGTGAAGCCGCCGTGACGAAGCTCGTCACGGAGACCACCGGGCGCAGCGAGTCCGCCATCCGCAACGGTCTGTCCAGATCTATTGACGAGACGCTTTTTGGCCGAATAATGGGTGTGTGCGGAGGCGACATGGACTTAGCTACACGTATCCGCCTGTTCGCAAATCTCCTACGCACGGATGCCTGGGAAGACCCGATCATCTACCGGGAAAATGCCTTCATGGTCACGCTCGGTGACGACCGGCGCGAGACCGGCACGCACTACACCCCCAAGTCGCTCACCGAGAGCATCGTCACGACGACGCTCGAACCGGTGGTGTACATTGGCCCCTCTGAGGGCCAGCCGCGTGAGGAATGGTCACTCAGGGAGTCCCGGGAACTCCTTGAACTCAAGGTCTGCGACCCGGCCATGGGGTCAGGCGCGTTTCTCGTTCAAGCGTGCCGCTATATGGGCGAAAAGCTCGTGGAAGCCTGGTTACGTGAAGAAGCCGCCGGAAAGACGATAACCGTCGATGGTGAAGCGAAAGACGAACTCGGAGCCTCGGAACCAATGCCCTCGTCTCTCGACGAACGGCTGACTATCGCCCGACGTCTGGTGGCCGAACGCTGCCTGTACGGCGTGGATATCAATCCGCTGGCCGTCGAGCTGGCCAAACTCGCTATCTGGCTGGTCACCATGGCCAAAGGCCGCCCATTCGGATTTCTCGACCACAACCTGCGTCACGGCGACAGCCTACTGGGCATCCACCGGCTCGACCAGCTCACTCGCCTGAACATGAACCCCGATGCAGGTCAGCACCAGCTCCGTATGTTCGGCCAGAACGTTGAAACTGCCGTCAAGGAGGCCATCGAACTCCGGAAACGGTTGCGGTCGATACCAATCAGGGACATCCGCGATGTGGAAACCATGGCCCAACTTGACCAAGAGGTGAGGAAGAAACTCGAATCCGTCGAGACGATCGCCGACGCCATGATCGGAGATGCGCTCCGCTGTGGAGGAAATGCGCGGAGTCTTGAGACGGCCCTTGATACCCTCGCCATTTACGCTGGGGATTTCCTGAACGGCAACGTAAAAATGGGCGAACAAATCGCTAGACAGGCCAAGACATCTCTTTCGATAGACTTGGCCTATGACAAGTCACATAGAAAACCGTTTCATTGGGCGTTGGAATTTCCGGAGGCGTTTCAGTCTTCGGTCGGTGGCTTTGATGCAATTTTGGGAAACCCGCCATTCATTTATGGGAAAAACATATCGAGGCATTTGGGGTCTTGCTACAACACGTTCTTGTGCGAAATCAATGACAGGGCTAGCAAGAATGTCGATTTGTCGGCACATTTTGTTTTTAGAGCATTCTTGCTTCTGACTGACCATGGAGTACTTGGCCTTGTATGTACCAGCTCGATATCTGAAGGAGAAACAAGAGCAGCTAGCTTGCATCATGTTCAGGATAAAGGTGGATCAATTTTTTCTGCCCACATCCGGCTCAAGTGGCCAGGCAACGCAAATGTTCTAGTTAGTCCTGTTCATATATATAAAGGGGCATGGAACGGAATCTGTCGTTTGAATGGAAAAGCATGTAGCTTTATCAATTCATATTTGACATCAGATGATGAGGATTGGATTGTTCAGCCATTAATGAGGAATTATTGTCTCGCATCCCGTGGTGTGGTCCCAAACGGAAAAGGATTCCTACTGGATAAAACTTATGCCGAGAAACTTCTTTTAGAGAATAAAGAGTATTCAGATGTTTTGATGCCATATCTGATTGGACAAGATCTTAATTCTGACCCCGAACAGACGCCTCAGCGTTACATAATCAACTTCTGGGACTGGCCCAGAACGAAGGCAGAAAAATACTCAATCGTATTCGATATGCTCAATGCCTCCGTCCGACCTTACAGGCAGTCTGAGATTAGCGAATCCAAGAAACGTGTTCGTGATCTCTGGTGGCTCTATGAGGCAGCAGGCAAAGATATGTTCCAGCGGTTGGGGACAAGCAAATTTATTGATGATAAAGACGCAAAACACCAAGAACTTAAAAGAGCGATAGCGATAGCTCGCGTCAGCAAAACTGGGGCTTTTTCTTTCGTAAACCCTAAGGCAGTATTTGCCGAAGTAACTGTTTTTGCCTCAGATAGTCCAGTTCTCCTGGGCGTGCTGCAGAGTTCAATTCACGTAGCATTCGCTTGGGATAAAGCAGGCAAAATGAAAAATGATCTCAGGTACAGTCCGTCTTTATGTTTTCTTCCATTTCCACTTCCAGATTTTGGTGAGATCCCCCACCATTTCAGTTCTTTGGTGGAGAGGTTTTCTCTTTTGAGATCTGAGTATATGAAAAGATCGGAAATTGGCTTAACCGAATTTTACAAGCAGTTTCATGATCCTTGTGAAAATTCTGCAAGCATCAGTGAGCTTAGAGAACTGCAGAGGACATTGGATAATATGGTTGCGGCTGCTTATGGCTGGCAAGACATCCAACTTGATCACTCGTTTCACCAAGTTAGTTACTTGCCAGAGAATGACGGGATTAGATTTACGATGTCAGAAACTGCCAGAACTGAAATTCTCCGTCGGTTAACAACTCTGAACAAAGAGCGATACGAAGAAGAAGTCCGTCAAGGCCTTCATGACAAGAAAGCTGCTAAGAAATCGTCCAGCTCCGGCATCAGAAAGAAACCAACCAATGAATCCAACGGACTAGATCAAATTTCAATTCTGAACAGCTCTGGCACTTCAGATGATGTCACCGGCCAGACAGTTCTACAGTTTTTGAGCGCGAACGAAGGCTGGTGCGGAAAAGACGAAATTCTGACCGGTAGCGGCATCCCTTTTAACCAGTGGCAGGCGACGATCAACCGGCTTCTAGAAGAGGGCGCGGTGGAATGTCAGGGTGAACGACGCAAAATGCGATATCGAGCAAAGAGTTCGTAATGGCTGAGGTCTCTTCTGAGCTTAAACAAGTTTTTCACACTTGGGCCGGTTTAGCCAGCCATTTAATCGGGGCATGCTTCGATCAGGCGAAACCTTTTCTTGATGAGGATTTCGTGGATATCGACCCGTATGTAAGGGGTGTGAGTGCTCAACTCTTTATCGATTGTCACCTGACCAGTGAAAGCGTCTTGCTCCTTATTAGAGAGGCGAAGGAATGGGATGCTGACTTGCTCAACCGCTCAGTTATGGAAGGTTCCATCAAGTACGTCTACATGCTCCTCGGCGACACCAAAGAGATAAGAAAAAAGGCCGAAGAATACTGGGAAACATTGCCTTCCTTCGCTGCAATCAAACACAGTGAGAGGGCTAAACGATTTCTTCAGGATATCCCTGATCCTGAGAATTCCGAATGGCTTCCTTTTCGAGACTTGATTCTTGAAGACAATGATGTAGAAGCTATAAGTAGGAGTTACACGCGAGCCCAGAGAAGAGCACTGAAGGAAAAGTGGTCCTTTTCGGGCATTTCAAGAGAGTTCATACAATCCGGTGATAGTGGATTGAGGTTTTTATCACATTTGGCACATGGATATGGAATGAGCAGTCATTTGCTCCACAAGGACGCTGATGGGGTCGGGATGGTATGGGAGCGATATAGGCGTGACCCTCATCGTCAACTGGCAGCAAAAATTGGGCATTCCGCCAGAGTAGTTTCGGATGTATGCACTTTCGCCAAGCTTCGTCTCAAATATTTATTAAGATTGTGCAATAGTAGCATTGAGCCTATTCGAGAAATTGAAAAGCAGTATGAGTTCCTTTCAAAAGAGCTTGCAAAAGCAAACTCGCACTTCACCAAGGTGGAATATGGTCCGACAGAGATCCCTTGATTTTTCGATGAGGCAAGATGTGTCGCTGTGCAAAATATATAGGTCAAGGAATCATATATGAGTGAGAACCGAATTGCCAGAAACTCTTGGTTGATCCGGCTTGGTGACGATGCCCATCTGACCAGTTTCTTCATGTCCCTTGATAATGGCTCCTTTCTTGCTCAGAGCATCCAGGAAGGTGACGGAGTCCTGATCGCAAATGGCGACATGACGGAGGTTGTCGGCTTTGCCCGTATCTATCGAATCCGGCCCACATTGCACGAGACGATCTTCTTCTTCGATGGTGTCGTTCTGTACAAGGGAAAAAAGACGCTCGCCGAACTCGGTGTCGGCATGCCCGAATCGAAGGCCGCCGTCCTGCGCCTGGAATGGCCGATGTTCGAGACGGCATTGAAGACCGCCTGTGGTATCGGTTTCGACGCTCTCCCCGTGTTTTCTGGAGAATCCCCGGAGGAACAGGCCTTTGTCCGTGAACTGCTCCAGTATGCGGTGATGGATGACTTGCTGGGGCCTGCTGACGGTCCTGAGGAGGAGATCGTCGGCATGAGCGTGCGTGACCGCTATCTCGTCGGCAAGTTGGCTCCTATGAATACGCTAATGGACCAAGAGCAGGTTGAGGAATTTGGCACATCTGGTCTCAACGATGCCGATGAGCAGGGTAACGAAGTCGATGCTTCCACCAACCAATCGCTGGTACCATCGTCAATGGGGTTTACCTTCTGTATCGATGGCTCGCTTGAAAGCGTGGAACTGTTCGCCAACTGGGGCCGATACGAACGGACCGAAAGCGAACAAACCGACGAGAAAACCGGTAAGGCTAGACGCTGCTGGAAACGGATCCCATCGGGTGGCTCCGCGACCGTCTTTTTGAATCGTAAGACGATCGACCCCGTTGTCATAGACAAAAACTGCCAAGCCGTAGTCGTACAGGGCTCTTTGAGCGAGCCGCTGGGAAACGGTGACCGGCTTGTGACGCTCTTTCTGGTAAACGCCCAGAGCATGCCCGAACAGAATCAGGACCAGGCGTGGATCTTTCAACCGGAGCTCATGGTCCGCGATCCAGAAGGACGCGCCGTGTTTCGTCGCCGTCCGATTCTGAGAGCCGACGAGTTCGACGACGAGCGTGAAGCGTTGGAGATGATCTATCGGTACCGCGTGGAATTCGCGGTCGGGCATGGCGTGTCCGTTCATGCCATGGCGTCGAAGGACGATCCTGAAAGAGCCGTGGAGGTTCGGACGACCGTTCTTCCTCAGAACGAAATCCAAGTTACCGAGACGCCTGGTCTGGATCCGGAAGACCGCCCGGCGATGCGCCGGATGATAGAGGAAGGGCTGCTCGACATGGAGCGGCTCGCCGAAATCGACCAGGATGCATTGACCGCAGGCCTTCGCGTTTTGACTGAAGACTATGCGGTCTGGATAGAGGAACGCCAGGAACTCATCGGTCGCGACGTTCGGGGTCACGACGGTGCCGCCACTGAAGCCATGGACAGATGCGCTCTCGTGCTGGAACGACTGAAGGAAGGCATCGACATCCTTGGTTCCGACGACCGTGCGCTCAAGGCTTTCCGCTTCGCCAACCGGGCGATGGCGTCACAGCGTATTCGTAGCATCTACTCCCTGAGGAGACGCCGTGGGGACGAGATCACCCTTGATGAACTAAACGTCAGAAAAAACAGGTCTTGGCGCCCCTTCCAGTTAGCTTTCATGATATTGTCGATTCCAGCTCTCGTC
>Ga0209342_10002715_pt1 | contig 18808 bp, 15 predicted proteins | sample RifCSP16_2_FD_184023 | JGI IMG/M metagenome (GOLD analysis project Ga0209342, IMG submission 184023) | Soil microbial communities from Rifle, Colorado - Rifle CSP2_sed 16_2 (SPAdes) (version 2) | ecosystem: Environmental > Terrestrial > Deep subsurface > Rock core/Sediment | place: Rifle... | reverse complement strand
ATCCATTTCCAGGCAGACCAGGTGGTGAGTGGTCTTTCACTGACGCTATTGGGCACAGGTCTTGCCCTTGTTTTTGGTGAAGGTCTTACCGGTCAGAATCCCCCTCTTGTTCCTTCTGCCAGCATCCCGTTGTTGAGTTCGATTCCTTTCGTTGGTCCGGTATTCTTTGCCAACCACAGCATCCTTGTTTATCTTGGTTACCTGTTTATTCCATTCACCTGGTTTTTCATTTACAAGACCCGACCCGGTATGCATTTGCGGGCTGTTGGTGAAAAACCTTCTGCAGCAGACACCCTCGGCATTAATGTATACCAATTGCGCTACTTGTATGTTTTTGTCGGTGGTTGCCTTGCCGGTTTGGCGGGAGCATCCATCTCACTCTCCATTTCTCCAGGGTGGTACAGCAGCCAGACCACATCCGGCCAGGGTTGGATAGCGATTGCCCTGGTGATCTTTGCTCAATGGAATCCGGTGCGGGCTGCTTTTGGTGGCTATATGTTTGGAATGTTAAGGCGCTTCATCCTCGACTTGCAGGGTCCGACCACGATCCTGGGATTCGCCAACCCGATCTTTTATAACCACAATCTGAGTTTTTTCCTTCAAATGACACCGTTCCTTCTAACGATCATCGCCCTCGTTTGGGGATCTCAAGCTGCCCGGCGTAAACGGCTCGGGACCCCTGCTGCCCTGGGTGTTCCATATATCCGTGGGGAACGTGGTTTGTAGGGAATAAATTCCTTCACCAGGTTTTTCCGGGAGTTCGAAAAAGATCATCTTGACCAATCAACTATTATGAATTTATTCTTTTAACCCTCATGAATTTATTTCAGGAATTCATCCAACCTGCCACTTTGGATGAAGCATTTCATTTTTTGAATGCTTCATCAGGACCAGTCAGCCTGCTTGCTGGAGGGACCGACCTGCTTTTGGATCTCCGCCAGGGATATCATCCTCCAGTGCATACTCTGGTCGATGTTACATCCATCCCGGATCTTTCTGTTTTGGAAATGCGTGGTAACGAGCTATTTATCGGTGCAGCAGTACCCCTGGCAAGAATTGCTTCTTCACCTTTGGTAAGGGAACATGCCCGCGATCTGCAGGAAGCCTGCAGATTGATTGGTGGACCTCAGGTCAGGAATGTAGCTACCCTTGGTGGAAATGTCGCCCATGCTTTACCTGCTGCAGATGGGACGATAGCAATGATGTGTCTGGAAACCAAAGTCACGGTAGCTTCTCAAAGTGAAACCAGGGAACTTCCTTTACACGAAATGTTCCTTGCTCCAATCAGGTCCATCCTGCAGGAAGGGCGGGAGATTATTGTCGGATTCTCCATCCCGAAAAAGAAACCAGGGCGGGCATCTGCGTATATGCGGATAATGATCCCGCAGGGAACACCGATACCCATCTTAAATATAGCCATCTGGGTTGAAAGGAATGGGGATATCCTGGAGGATATTCGTATAGCCGTAGGACCGGCGCAGGATTTCCCGGCACGAAGGAACGACCTGGAGAACCAAATTAAAGGCCAGAAGATCGAACCAGGCTTAATGATGGAATTTGCGCACACCGTCAGTGATCAGATACCATTCCGGTCTAGCCGGCACCGTTCCAGCGCTGAATACCGCCATCATCTTGTCAGAAATTTATTTTTGGATACTTTCCAGTTTGCCTGGAGCAGGGCAGGTGAAACCCGGGAGCAGGTTGATGTCTAAAACGATCTCGTTACAGGTTAATGGGGAGAATTATTCTTTGCCCGTTGTTCCCGGAGAAACGCTTTCACAATTGCTTCGTGATCGCCTGAACCTCACGGGCACCAAGATCGGTTGCGATGAAGCTGAATGCGGGGCATGCACTGTTGTGGTCGAGTCTGAAGCTGTCCTTTCCTGCATCTACCCGGCAGAACGCGCGAATGGAAAAAAAGTGATCACCATTGAAGGGCTTTCCCATCAGGGTTCGTCGGGAATTGAGTTGCATCCCTTGCAGGATGCTTTTATAAAAAGTGGCGCCGTGCAATGTGGATTCTGTATTCCCGGGCAGATCATGACCGCCTATGCACTATTGGAAAAAAACCCGCATCCAACATCTGCTGAGATCCGTTTTTCACTGAAGGATACCCTCTGCCGTTGTGCAGGGTATCCTGCCATCGAATCAGCCATATTATCAGTTGCTTCGGCAGATGCTGGCAATCGACCCATATCCGACAATGAAAATCATCTCCTTCATGACGACCTTCAAGTTGTGGGCACCCGCCAGGTTCGCCCGGATGCAGTTGGCAAAGTAACTGGTAAAACCAGTTTTACCGATGATCTTAAATTTGAAGGAATGCTTTTTGCTGCTGTTAAAAGAGCAGGTGTACCGCACGCCATATTAACCAGGCTTGATACCTCCATCGCAAAGAAGATACCGGGTGTGATTTGCGTCCTTGACGCAGGGGACATTCCCGGACAACACAACCATGGTCTTGTTATCCCGGACTGGCCATCCCTGGTGTCAGTTGGTGAAAAGGTTCGCTATGTTGGTGACGCGATCGCAATTGTGGCAGCAGAATCACAACAGATCGCCCACGCAGCATTGGAAAAGATCGTTGTCGAATTCGATGCCCTTCCGGTTGTCTCTGATCCTGTTTCTGCCAGGAACCCGGATGCACCGCAGATCCATTCAAACGGAAACCTCCTCAAACATATCAAGGTGAGAAAAGGTGATCTGACCATGGGTTTTTCAAAGGCAGATCAGGTTCTTGAACACACCTTCCATACACCCACCACCGAACATGCTTTTTTGGAACCAGAATGCAGTATTGCAGTTCCGACTGCGGATGGACGCATGGAGATCTATGTCGGCTCTCAGATCCCATATGCCGATCGGGAACAGGTTGCAAAGTCGCTTGGCTGGCAGGAGGATCGAGTTCGTGTCATCGGTCAGGTCATGGGTGGCGGCTTTGGCGGCAAGGAGGATATCAGCGGTCAGATCCATGCAGCATTGCTTGCCAATGCAACCGGGAGACCGGTCAAACTGCTCTTTGATCGCCACGAAAGTTTCCTCGTCCACCCCAAACGGCACGCAACCCGAATCCGGGTCAAAATGGGAGTCAACAACCAGGGGAAATTGTTAGCCATTGAATCTGAATTGTATGGTGATTCCGGCGCCTATGCCTCTCTGGGTGAGAAAGTGATGACCAGGGCAACAACTCATTCAGCAGGACCGTACGAAGCTCCCAATATCAAGGCTGATTGTTATGCCATGTACACCAACAATCCGCCATCCGGAGCGTTCAGGGGATTCGGTGTCCTTCAATCCGCCTTTGCTGTTGAGACCATGATGGATATCGTTGCTGAGAAGTTGAACATTGATCCTGTAGAATTCAGGAGGATGAACGCCTACCGGGTGGGGAGTGTCACCAATACAGGGCAGGTGCTCCGGGATAGTGTTGGACTGCTCGAGTGTATCGACCTGGTCTCCAGTGAAGTGGTTAAACAGGCTGGCAGAACTGCTTTTCATCCATTCAGTTCGAATGGCAATAAGGGTTCGCAGGAAAAATTCACCAGGGCATGGGGTTTCGCTGCTGCCTATAAGAATACCGGTCTGGGTGGAGGTGCGCCTGATATTTCCAATGCCGAGGTGGAGTTGTATCCTGATGGTTCCTTGCAGGTTCGAACCTCTGCTGCGGAATTAGGACAGGGACTTGTAACAGTCCTGCAGTTGATTGTCGCTGAGGAAATGTCTGTCCCACTGGATCAGGTCAGAGTACTTGTAATGGATACTGACCTGACACCTGATGGAGGTCCCACCACCGCATCCCGCCAGACATATGTCAGCGGGAATGCTGCCCGTTATGCAGCCCGATCCTTGAAGGATGGTATCCTATCTATCATTTCAGAAAAGTATGATATTCCTCCGATTAAGGTCAGCTTCAATGGAGGCAATATAATTTTCGATGATACCAGCATCCCACTGGAAGAGGTTTATCAGGATTTTTGTGCAAAAGGGTTGGACGCTATAGCTTCATACCAATATATTGCACCGGAGACCAGTCCATTGGGTGAAGGTGGCGATATGCATTTTGCCTTTGCGTTTGCTGCCCAGGCTGCCGAAGTGCAGGTAAATAGGCAAAGCGGGGAGGTAAAGGTTCTCCAGGTGGTCTCAGCCAACGATGTCGGCAGGGCTGTTAATCCCCTTGGGCTGCAGGGGCAGGTGGAGGGAGGGATCATGATGGGTCTGGGACATGCTCTCATGGAAAATTTCATCGTGGAGAATGGGATCGTGGTAACAGACCGTCTTGCACGCTATCGGATCCCGTCCATCATTCATACACCAAAGATCACTTCATTTATTGTTGAGCATCCAACGCTTGAAGGACCCTATGGCGCCAAGGGAATAGGTGAAATAGTCAGCATACCCACGGTTCCCGCTATTACAAATGCCATTTATAATGCAGTTGGTGTTCGTATTGACCGAATTCCCGTTGATCAGGAAGCCCTCCTGTGGGAGATTAGGAAGAAAAATGGATAAATTTGAAGGATATAAGTGCTCGATATGTGGGGAAGAGTATTTGTCAGGTCAGGTAACCTATACTTGTCCACGTGATGGTGGAAATCTTGATGTGGTTCTTAATTATGAAGAGATTGCCAGGAAATACCAGCCCGGAGACATCAGGAACCGCTCCACCGCATCCATCTGGCGCTACCTTCCCCTCCTGCCTGTACAGGATCCGGGTGGGGAGGATACTCCTCTTCGGAATGTAGGCTGGACCCCGGTATATGATCTCAAACCTCTTGCCCATAAGGCAGGTCTTGATTCCCTTTGGGTGAAGGATGAGAGCAGGAACCCAACTGCATCTTTCAAGGATAGAGCCAGCGCCATGATAGTCGCCCGCACGCTCAACCTTGCCCGGACAAACTCGATCGTACCAACGATTGTCACAGCATCAACCGGGAATGCCGGTGCAGCACTGGCGGGAATGGCTGCTGCTGTCGGACAGAAAGCAGTAATCTTTGCTCCTAAAACTGCACCACCGGCAAAAGTTGCCCAGCTGCTTGTTTTCGGTGCCAGGGTTCTTCTTGTTGATGGTACATATGATGATGCATTTGATCTTTCCATCCAGGCTTCCAATGCGTTCGGATGGTACTGTCGAAACACTGGTTACAATCCATTTACCCTGGAGGGAAAGAAGACCGCTGCTTTCGAGATTTGGGAATGGTATTCCAACCTGATTGGCACACCCGAAACGCATAACAGGGATAAACAACTCACGATCTTTGTTTCTGTCGGAGATGGCAATATCATATCCGGCATTCATAAAGGTTTTAAGGATTTGATGGCCATAGGTTGGATTGAAAAGATCCCCCGTATCATCGGTGTTCAGGCTGAAGGATCTGCTGCCATTTTTAATACTTTCCATGCAGAAAATGAGGAGATCAAAGCAGTTTCCGCTGTTACCATAGCAGATAGCATTTCGGTTGATTTCCCCCGTGATGGCGTCCGCGCAGTCCGTGCAGCCCGTGAGACTGGTGGTACCTATCTTAAAGTAACTGACCAGCAGATCCTCGATGCGATATCCGAGTTGGGAAAATGTGGTATTTTTGCTGAACCGGCAGGCGCTGCTTCTTATGCTGGCTTTTTGGCAGCAAACAGGGAAGGGTTGCTTGACGAAGGTGGTGTCAACCTTGTAATCAATACTGGCAGCGGTTTGAAAGATGTCAAAGCTGCCATGCAGTCTGTGACCGCAGCTCCGATTATTGAACCGACCCTTGATGGAGTTAAGAAATACCTATGAAAAAGAATTGGAATAAAGAAACCCGGATCTTTGTCCTGGCTCTGTTAATAATTCTTCTATTATTGATTGGCTGGTATGCCCGGGAATTATTCAGTCCGTTGATTATCGGTGGATTGATCGCTTATATCATGAATCCTTTCGTGAATATGATCAAGAAGCGCTTCAAGAAGGTCCCGCATGGGTTGGCAGTGAATATAGTGTATTTTATCGGGTTAATATTCACCATTTCCATCCCTGCTACCCTGGTTCCCGTCCTTCTTGGTGAGATTGAAAACCTGGTTGTGGATCTCCAGAACCTGCCCAGCATTTTTAATGATTTCATCAGCCGTCCGTTGGTTATTCTTGATTACACAATTGATATATCCAAGTACCTTCCAGACCTGACCGATCAATTCACCACGTTCTTAAGTGGCATACCCTTGAACGTGATTCACCTTCTTGAATCGACCTCCAGGAATGCCGGCTGGTTGCTGGTCATTCTGGTTACCATCTACTATCTGCTATTGGATTGGAACCGAGTTCGCTGTTGGATGGCTTCCATACCCACCAAACATTACTACTGGGATTATGTTCATTTATATATCCAGATCAAGAAAGTCTGGTCAGCTTATCTTCGCGGGACCCTGGCATTGATGTTGATTGTTGGGGTTGCGTTTACGCTCGTGTATCTGAGCATTGGATTACCAGGCGCATTGATCATAGGTATTCTGGCTGGTTTATTGAGTATCATTCCAGAGCTTGGTCCATTTATTTCTGCAGCTGTAGCTGTAGCAGTTGCTCTTGTGGAAGGATCGCTTTACCTGAATATTCCTAATTTCTGGTTTGCAGTGATCGTTGCATTGATCTATGTTGTGCTCATCAATATTAAAGGTATCTGGCTGCGTCCAAAGATCATGGGGCGCAGTGTGAACTTGCATGAAGGACTGGTTTTTGTCGCCATCATGGCAGCCATTATTTTCCAGGGTGTGCTTGGTGCGCTGATCGTCATTCCTGTCCTTGCTTCCGTAGTGGTGATCGGTCGCTATATCAGAAGAAGATTACTTGGTCTTCCTCCGTTCCTCCGTTCAGATCGTATTTATGAAGACGAAGATGGAAAAATAAGGCAAAGAAATCGGCTGGTTCAAAAACTGGTAAAAAAGAAAGAAGAGAAATGAAAGGGATTAAAAGGATAACCTATTCGGTCGTAGCACCGATCTATAATGAAATTGAGAACATTCCCGAGTTGTATCGCCGGGTCTGTGAGACCATGAGCAGTATGGGTGATCCCTGGGAACTGATCCTGGTTGATGATGGCTGCACCGATGGTTCAACCCAGGCGATCCTTGACCTGGCAGATAAGGACGAAAGAGTTATCCCGCTGATCTTTGCCAGGAATTTCGGACACCAGATAGCGGTCACCGCAGGATGGGATCATGCCCGCGGTGATGCCGTCATAATTATCGATGCTGATCTCCAGGATCCACCGGAAGTGATACCTGAACTGGCTGCCAGGTGGAAGGATGGTTATGAAGTTGTCTATGCGGTCAGGTCCGAACGGGAAGGTGAATCATGGTTCAAGAAATTTAGTGCTTCCGTTTTCTACCGTTTGATCACCCGGATCACGGAAGTGAAGATCCCTCTTGACACGGGGGATTTCCGCCTTCTGGATCGCAAAGTCGTTGATGTTTTAAAAACCATGCGGGAACGGCATCGTTTTCCACGAGGTATGGCTGCCTGGGTGGGTTTCAAGCAGGTTGGCGTTGAATACAAACGGGCAGAGAGGTTTGCCGGGCATACCAAATATCCATTCAAAAAAATGCTCAAATTGGCTATGAACGCCATCACTAGTTATTCCTACTTTCCCCTTCAAATATCATCTTATATCGGGTTTCTTTCCGCTGGTCTGAGTATCATTGCCATTCCAGTCGTTATCTTATTGCGAATGACAGGCAACCAGGAATTCTCGGGGCAGGCTACCACGCTTATTTCCGTTTTGTTTCTTGGGGGAGTACAGTTGATTTCGTTGGGTATCCTCGGAGAATATATCGGCCGCCTTTACGATGAGGCTAAAGGACGCCCCCTTTATATCATTCGCCAAATCAATAAAAAATAGGAATAAGGTGTTACCTTTTGGACATTCGATCGATCATCCATCGCAAACTGGATCCTGCTCGCATCAAAGGTTTTGGAAAGATCCCCTGGAGTGATCCAGACCTCAGCCGGAGGATGCTTTCAGAGCATCTTTCCCAATATAATGATGCAGCCAGCCGTCGCAAAAGTCTTATCAGGAAACATGTAAATTGGATCCATGCTTTAGTCCTTGATAAAAAACCTGCCAGGATACTTGATCTTGGTTGCGGACCCGGATTATATTCTCTTCGACTGGCGAAAATGGGACACACCTGTGTTGGGATCGATTTTGCACCAGCTGCCATAGAATACGCTCGGGCAGAAGCTGCCAGGGTCAACACGAATTGCACATTTCTCCTGGATGATTTTATCAAGGCTGATTACGGAGTTAGTTATGACCTGGTCATGATGGTCTTCAGTGAGTTGAACACCTTTGATTCAACAGAGATCAAAAACATTCTTGAAAAATCTTATAAAGCCCTTGCAAAAGGTGGAAAATTACTGATCGAAGCTCCTAGTTTTGATGCTGTCTACCAGATCGGCAGCCAGCCGCCCATTTGGTACTCTGAAGAAAAGGGAGTTTTCTCAGAAGAACCCTACATTTGCTTGACGGAAAGCTTCTGGGATGAAGAAACACTTGCAGCGGTCGAGCGATATTATGTGATCCCGGGTTCAGGAAACACTATCGTTGAATACATTAATCGCACCAGTGCATTTGAAGAAAGTGATTATAAAAAGATGATGGTGGATGCTGGTTTTAACCTTGTCAGGTTTTATCCATCTTTAACCGGGGAGAAAACCCAGCAGCTTGATGGGATGTTCGTTATCCTTGCTGAGAAAGCTTGATATCCTTTACCATTTATTAAAATGAGCGGATGGGAGAACCCATCCGCTATTTGTCTCAATCAATTTTTGGGGAAATAGAACTGGTAAGGCCAAATAAGTTTTGGAAACGTGTGAATCCTTACAAGCTGATTCAGGATTTTCTTACCCTGTCTTTTCCCTTCTTGGATCTTCTGTAATGGTTCCGATATGCACCTCCTTTTTATTATGAAGGAAATATCATCTTTATCATACCGGATTTAAGATCTTAAAACATTAAAATAAACCTATGATTCCCATACTGAAAGGTTAGTATGGTCAATTTCATTGGTTATAGGTGTGATGAATGGTATAATCAAGTTGTCTGACAACCTAATAGAATTTTCCAGGAGATGAATGAATGACCGCTATTGACCTTACTGTAGATAAGGAAAGACTTTCCAGGGTGATCCAGCGTGCAAGGGATAAAAGGATCATCATTCCGACATTCGCCCAGATGAAGGACCCTTCGAAAATTTCGGAGAAAACAAAGAATTCATTGGCTGACGTGGGCTTGTGGGATGTTGACCCCCGCAATCTTTTCCGTATCAGCTGGCACAACGAACCCAAAGCCATGGGAGGTAGATACGGAGGGGTGAATTATATCGAGCTTCCCTCCAGTCTGACCGGTGTTCCTGCCCGCATTATTGTGTTGGTGGGAAAGTGGTTTCCCACTGGCGCACATAAGGTGGGAGCAGCATTCGGTTGCCTTGTCCCCCGTCTTGTCACCGGTCAATTCGATCCAACCACGCAAAAAGCTGTCTGGCCAAGCACGGGGAATTACTGTCGTGGCGGCGCCTATGATTCTGCCTTACTTGGGTGTGAATCTATTGCCATCCTGCCTGAAGGCATGTCAAAAGAACGCTTTGAATGGCTGGCAAACATCGCCGGTGAGACGATCAAAACACCTGGAAGTGAATCAAATGTCAAGGAGATCTTCGATAAATGCTGGGAATTGCGGAATTCCGGGCAGGATCTGATGATATTCAACCAGTTTGATGAGTTTGGAAATTACCTGTGGCATTATGATGTCACCGGGCACGCCATGGAGGAAGTCCTCAATCAGGTTTCCGGACCAAAGGGTTATTATCGCGGAATGGTATCTGCAACCGGTTCTGCTGGAACGATTGCCAGCGGTGATTATATGAAGCAGCTATTCCCAGGTAGTGTGATCGTTGCCAGTGAAGCTCTGCAATGCCCTACCCTGATGGAAAATGGGTTTGGTGCCCATCGCATCGAAGGCATCGGTGACAAGCATGTGCCCTGGATCCATAATTCCCGCAACACAGACATGGTTGTAGCCATCGATGACCAGGCAGTGGTCAACCTTTCAAGGTTGTTCAACGAACCGGTTGGAAAGAAATATCTTGCCTCTCAGGGAGTGGATGAATCACTCGTTGCGAACCTCGACCTGATGGGCTTCTCAGGGATATCCAATGTTCTTTCAGCCATTAAGGCTGCTAAGTATTATGAGATGGACGAGAATGATATCTTGATCACTGTCCTGACCGATTCGATGGAACTTTATCAATCTCGTTTGGCAGAACTGCATGCTGAATTTGGTCAATATGATGAAAAGAATGCTGCAGCAGATTTTGCCCGCTACCTGCAGGGTCAATCAACAGATAACCTTATGGAATTACGATATACGGACAGGCACCGAATACATAATCTCAAGTATTTCACATGGGTTGAACAGCAGGGCAAAACCTACAAGGAGATCCTTGATATGTGGTATCGCAAAGATTATTTCACCGAGGTTCAGAACCAGATCGATGCAATTGATGAATTAATCATCGAGTTTAATGGTCAGGTTGGGATCCAATAATCCTTTCCACCATTAATTAACTGAGATCCTGAAGGATGACTTATATCCTTTAGGATCTTTTTTGATCATTACAGAAACATTAAATATCTCCAATGTATTAAAAATTTTATCAACCCTGTTTTCTGATCCCTGCTGTCTATTGGAATAATCAATGACTTGGTGTAAAGTTAAACCATGTTGTCTGCCAATTCATTGATCCTCGTATGCCTTTTACCCAAACCGCGGGACCTTGAAATAGCCAGGGTACTTGGATGGTATCGTATTCCGTTACGTACAGCACCGAAACTCATCTCCGTTGATTACCTTGCTTTCTACCAGCCGGCATCATTTGGGGAGTCCAGCAACCGCATTGAATTCATCGCCGAGGCGCGTGGCAACGAGTTAACCACTCGTGCTGAATTGCTCCGGGATGAACCGGATCATCCCCACGTTCGCGAAGAATACTTCAAGATCCAGTTGGGACCCCTCGAAAAATTGGAACATCCGATCATAGCCAGCTCATGGAAACGAGTTACTTTTTTCTACACTACAGGGGAATATTTGCTTCAGGCAGGTTCGATCAACGATCTGGTTGTTCGCAGTGTTGAGCGCAAACAGCTCTGGAACGCCATGCGGGAGAGATCGGACCAGGAAAATTTTGATGATCAGGAAGGGGATGAGTTAGAACTTGATGATGCCATCCTTGCGCTGCTCCTCGGATACGGTTCCGGATCACACAGCCCAGAATAGTTTTAATCCAACCATTATCACACCGAATATCAGGACCATCAACGGGAAACCTGCTTTCAGGAAATCTTTGTATGTGTAACCACCTGATCCCATCACGATGGTATTGACCGGGTGACCAATTGGTGTTGGATAAGCAAGGGAACATCCCAGGGCTACGGCCATCAGCATCGTTCTTGGGTCCATCCCGGTGGATTTTGCGATCGATAAACCTATTGGCGCCAGTATGATTGTAGCTATTGCCTGTCCAGACATGAGATTGGTCAACAGCATGGTAACAAGTAATATCAGGGAAATGATCAGGAAATGTGATGCCTGGCTTGAGAAATTCATCAGGGATTGAACAAAATGATCGCTCAAGCCGCTGGTATTTATGGCGGTACTTAATGGCCAAATACCTGCGATCAGGAAAACCACTTTCCAGTCTATGGACGAGTACGCACGATCCATGGAAAGGCATCCGGTTATTAGCATAGCAACTGCGCCACCCAGTGCGACCAGGGAAATGGGATACCAACCTGCGATCCCGATCGCCAGTGTGATTAATCCGATCGCTGTTGCCATTCGTGATTTTCCTGGTCGTGGAATGGCATCCGAGTCTTCTTCGAGAAAAATAAAATCATGTTCTCGGCTCAGGATCCGCAGGTTCGCGTATTCTCCCTTAACCAGAAGACTGTCGCCGATCTTCAATGGTGTGGCAGCAAAGTCGATGTGAATGGCTTTTCCTGCCCTCCAAAGAGCCAACACGGTCAAATTATATTTTTCTCTGAAATGGATCTCCCTCAATGTCTTGCCTTCAATATTGGAATGAGGAGCCAATGCGATCTCAGCAATGGATGCGTCACTTCTGAGAACGTTTTTCAAACCAGGTCTTTCCTCGATCAATTTCAATCCGTAATAGCGCATGGCTTTATTGTCAGGATCCCCCTGCGCCAATACTAGGTCACCTTCACGGATTAGCATATCTGATCCCGGTGAAGAATAAAATGTGCCTTGTCGGGTTAGCCCGATCACATTGACTCGGATCTTCTTTCGCCAGTCACCCTGTCGTATCGTCATCCCTGCCAATCCGGATCCTCGTTTGATTTCGATCTCCCATAGGGAAGATGTCAGATCATAGATATTTAATAACTCTTCCCGCTGCAAGTGGAATTGTTCCATCTGCCCGGCTGGATCTTTGATTGGTAGTAGCTTTTTTCCAACGAAGCGCATATATAGGATCGTCACCACGATTACAGGTACTCCCACTGGGAGAAAATCCAGCAGACCGAAAGGTGAAAATCCTGCTTCTTTAAGAGCACTGCTTGCAATAATGTTCGATGTTGTGAATAATGTTGCCATACCGCCTGAAATGACACCAAATGCAAGTGGCATTAACAATCTTGAAGGTGGAACCCGTGTTTGACGGGATAAGCTCATCGTTGCTGGAAGAAGGACAGACATGGCGGCTATATTGTTCATGAACATGGAAAGGAATGCACCTGATAATATAACCACAGCGATCAGTCGGTTCTCGCTGGTCCCAGCTATTTTCTTCATGAATTGTCCAATTCGGTGCGAGATCCCCGTTTGATTCAGTCCTTCTGCAATGATCGTGATCGCCAATATGGTAATGACTGCTGAACCGCTGAAACCAGCCAGGGCTTGTTCGGGGGTGACCAATTGGGTGATTCCCAGGCTTACCAACACAAGCAGGGCGACCAGGTCAGGACGCAGCCATCCCCCTATGAAGAGAATGGTCGCGATGATGGTGATTCCGAGGACGACCAGCGCTTGAATACCCATGAGTGGATTATAACCCGACCACATCCGCTTCATTCTCCCAATCTGAATTAAAATGGAACTGAAATGAATGATCGTGTTTTTGGAGAAGACTTGAGTTAAAATTTCAGCAGGCAGGAAGGAGTGTCACATGCTTTTGATCAAAGGTGGAACCATAATTGGAGCCGAAGATACGATATCTGCAGATATCCTTGTGGAGAGGGGAAAAATTACACGCCTGGTCACCGATCCTCACCAATTTACCGAATTGCAGGTGGACGAGGTTGTGGATGCAACTGGAAAATTGATTATGCCCGGAGGTGTTGATCCGCACACCCATTTCGATCTTCCCATGTTTGACACAGTCTCATCAGATGACCATTACAGCGGGCACAAAGCGGCTGCCTTTGGTGGTACGACCACCGTTATCGACTTTGTACCGATGCACCTTGATGATTCCGCAATTGACAGCCGGGATGTATTTTCTCGCTCGGTCGATCTCTGGAGGAAAAAAGCAGAAAAGGCAGCCATTGATTATTCCTTCCATATGAATCTCTCCCATTATGATAAGCACATCGAAGATACAATCCCGGATCTTCTCAAAATGGGTATCACAACGATGAAGGTCTTTACGGCTTATAACCACCGTCTCCGCCTGCAGGATGAATTCATCTTCCGGGCGTTGAGAGTTGCCAGGGACAATGGCATGCTGGTGATGGCTCACTGTGAAAACGGCGATGTGATCGAAACACTTGTCCAGGAAGCTATCAATGCAGGTCATACATCCCCACCCTGGCATGCCCGCACAAGACCTGCCTGGGGAGCTGTTGATGCCACATTAAGAATGGCCTCACTGGCTGCCACAGCGGTTTCACCGGTCTACATCGTTCATATGAATGTCGCCGGGGAAGTGGACATGCTTCAATACGCCCGCGAACATCACGTGAAAGTGATGGGTGAGACATGCCCCCAGTATCTTTTATTCACTGATGCTGAGTATTCTCACCAGGATGGCTCCAAGTGGGTTTGTTCTCCTCCCATGCGTACCGAAGCGGATAACTCCCGTCTTTGGCAGGGTGTCATGGATGGCACCTTGCAGACAATTGGTACAGACCACTGCGCATTTTTCTACGATGGAACTAAACCGATCACCTATGAAGGTGAGCAGGTAGCCATACCCGGCAAGGAGCTCGGAAAATCTGATTTCACCAAAATTCCAAATGGACTTCCGGCAGTTGGAGATCGATTGCCTGTATTATGGACTTTTGGGGTTGGGTCAGGAAAGATCACTGCCAACCAATTTGTAGCCTTGAACAGCACCAATCCTTCCCGCATCTTTGGATTGTATCCTCGCAAGGGAGTCATTCAACCCGGTTCGGATGCGGACATCGTTATCTGGGACCCTGACAGGGAAGTTGATTATGGCGTCAGCGTTGCACAGCACCGTACGGATTACAATTTATTTGAAGGCTGGAAGTTGAAAGGATTTCCGGAGAAGGTCTTCCTGAGAGGTGAATTGATCGTGGACAATGGTACATGGTTGGGTAAACGCGGTGCAGGGCAGTTCATTCACCGTTCGACCGGGCAGGTTTTATAAAACCACCCTTATCGTATAACATTTCTGAATTACCTCAATCTTGTTCGAATTGATTCGTTTCCTGGAGTTCCTTCAGGCGCGGATGATCCGCATAGATTCCCCGGTATCTTTCCGGCAGGAGCTGGGCGATCCGGCACATGATCTCATCCGTGTATTTGATAAGTGCTTCATCTCTTTCCTTATGAGGTAATGGAGGCAAAGAAAAGGTTGGCCCACCGGTAATGGTTATATGGGAACGTTTGAATCGTTTAATATTCCCCAGGATGACCTTATCTTGCGTGCCTGTTATTGCTACCGGGATGATTGGGTAACCGGTCTTGGCAGCCAGGAAACTGACACCCGCTTTTCCTTCAATAAGTCCTCCGGTTCTGCTTCGTGTTCCTTCTGGTGCGATCACCAGAACCTGCCCTTCTTTCATCCGCTTGATGATCTCTCGCATGGCTTTTAGATCCGGGTTGAAGCGATCTATAAAAAGAATGTTAAGCTGTCTGCTGATCCAGCGGATCCATTTGATCTCTCCCCATTTTTCTCCAACCAGGATGAAAAGATCCCAACGGTTTAATACATAAAAAGCCATTACGATATCAAGCAGACCCAGGTGGTTGGTGGCGATCACAAATGTTCCCGATGTCGGCAGGAATTTTCGCCCAATTACCTCAACATCAGCAATGAGTTTAACCAGGAAGTGAATGATGAAACGGATGAAATACCGCATTAGGTTAATATTTCCAATAATCGTGGATGTTTCGCATAGACACCACGGTATTTCTCCGGGAGCATGGCTGCGATCTGGCACATGATCTCGTCGGTTGCTCTTTGCAGACTTTCTTCACGGTTTTGCTTGTCTATGGGTGGGAGATCAAAGGGGTTGCCAACTCTTACAGTAATGGTCGAACGCTTCAGGTGTTTCAAGTTGTTCTTCACCACTCGGTCTTCGGTACCTGTCAGGGCTACCGGGATGATGGGGATCCCGACTTTGCTGGCCAGGTAGGCGGCTCCTGGTTTTGCCTCCTGCAGAGCTTCTGTTTTGGATCTTGTTCCCTCGGGAGCGATCGCCAATAATCCACCAGCTTTTAACCGGCGCAGTATCTCCTTCATGGCTTGGATGTCAGCATCGAAACGGTTCAGCCAGATCGCGTTCATTGAACGGCCGATCCATCCGTATAAAGGGTGATCATTGTATTTTTCAGCCGTGGGTAAAATGATATCCTCTCGATCAAATAGGTAATACAGCAGGGCAGAATCCAAACGGCCTAAATGATTGCTTGCGATGATGTACTGACCTTCAGGGAAACTTTCCAACCCGATCAATTCAATGGTGGAGATCTTTGTGAGGATGAAACGCAGGATCGTCCGTACGGTTTTCTGTTTCATGAACTAGATTGTAAGTTGTGTTTGATTAAATTGCAACCAACAAGCCTGGTTAAATGACAGTCTTTTTCAAGATATGGGTAACAATGGTTGATCCGCTGCCTCCAATATTTTGTGCCATTCCGGTCATGGCGTCCTCAACCTGGGTTGCACCGCATTCTCCCCGCAATTGTTGAACCAATTCCACCAATTGGTACACACCTGTGGCACCAACTGGGTGGCCGCGTGCCTTCAATCCACCGCGGGTGCAAATGGGAATACGACCATCAGGTTCAATTTCGCCATCCAGGGCTAATCTGGGTCCCTGGCCTTGTTCTGCAAACCCACATGCTTCCAGTGAGAGCGCAGCCATGATGGAAAAAGCATCATGCAGTTCAAATACATCAATATTATTGGCTTGGACCTTTGCTTGCTGGTAGGCGCTTTTGGCTGAACGATACGCAGCACGAAGAGTGATCGCGTCTGAACGATCATGTATTGCCAATGAATCTGTAAAGGAGGCAGAACCGCAAACGATGATCTTCGATCTATCCGGGAGGTCTTCGATGGGTACCAGCAGGATTGCTGCTGCTCCATCTCCGATAGGAGAGGCATCCAAAATATTGATGGGAGCGGATACCATCACAGCTTTTTGATATTGTTCCAGGGTGATACGGTTCCTCAGTCTGGCGCAGGGATTATGTACCGCGTTGGCATGGGAATTGATCGAGAAAGGGGCAAAGTCGGTATGCTTCCATCCGTATTCGTGCATATATCTCTGCATGATGAGCGCATTTAAACCCACGAATGACACGCCCTGGTCAACTTCGTTATCTGCGTCTGCAGCAGTTGCCAGTGCAGCAGTTATTTGTGCCGAGCCTGAATCTGTCATTTTTTCAACCCCGACCACCATTGCGGAATCAAGTTCACCGCTAGCAACTGCCATTAGTGCACTGCGAAATGCAGCTCCACCGGAGGCACATGCCGCCTCCACCTTGACGGCTTCCACCGGCTGCATGTCACTCCAATCCGATAACAGGGATCCCAGCAGATCCTGGTGATTACTGATCCCGGAGAGCATATTCCCAACGAATAATCCATCGCAGGTGATTCTGCCGCCATCTTCCATGGCTGCCCGGATTGCATCAACTCCCAGGTCCCGCAAGGATCGATCCCAATGTTCATCGATCTTTGTTTGTCCAATTCCAAGGATTCCGACTTGCCTCATGATTCCTCAATTTCTTGTTTTTGTATGTTTGATTTTACTCGAGGTGTCTCTCCCTGCACAAGTCCATTGTCATGGATGAGGGGCAGATTGTCAAAGAATGGATAATAAATTATCATCAGTGTATGTCCTCGCATAAAAAACCCTCCTATACCGAATTGGTTGAGTTCGAGCAGCAGATCTATGAGGAGTTGGGAAAAGAATCTGAATTAACAACCCGGGAAGTCGAATATATCTCCCGAAAAAAAATTCACATCAGGTTTTCCGAACAAAAATTTAGTGGAGCCAGGTGGACTTTATTTAAAAATATTCTCCTTAATTCACACAGTTACTCGGTTTCATCCGATCCATCGGATCCGGGTCTTCTCAGCCTGGTGCTGCACGAGATCCATCACATGCGCCAGGGTCTTATAACCGCCATGTCTGTCTATGGTGAATTGGATGCCTGGCAGGTTGGGTACCGGTTTTATCAAAGGCTGACAGGAAGAACGCTGAAAGATCCTTTGATCCAATTGCTGGAAATACCTTTATCCTGGTCACGCCCGAACCTGGTCAAAGCAAAACAACTGATGAAGGAATTCTCACCGGGGTACAGGATCGATTGGTATTCCTTGTACCCGATCCACCTGGAGATCATCTGGCGGTTGACCCATCACCAGCCCGATGGCTTAAAAAATTAAACCGCTTACCATGGAAAGCAGGATGCTTCCTGCAATTACGCTGCCCAGCTGCCCTGCCGTGTTGGTTCCCATGGCATGCATCAGGATGAAATTTTCATAATCTTCTTCATTTGCCATTTTAGCAGCCAAGCGACCAGCCATGGGAAATGCACTTATACCTGCTGCACCAATAAGTGGGTTGATCTTTTGTTTACTGATCTTGCACATTAATTTACCAAATATCAAACCTGCCACCGTATCCAGGATAAAAGCAAAGAGTCCCAACAGCAGGATCTGTAACGTGGTCCATTTCAGAAAACTTGCGGCGACCATCGTGGATCCAATTGCCAATCCTAAGAATAGTGTGGTGATATTAATGATTTCGTTCTGAGCTGATTGGTTCAATCGCTCCACCACACCGGCTTCTTTTAACAGGTTCCCCAGCATTAACATGGATATGAGAGGCGTTGCATCCGGCACCAGAATCCCGATCAGGATCGTCACAGCGATAGGGAAAATGATCAGTACCTTTTTGGATACCGGTTTGGGAGAATATTCCATGCGGATCAATCTTTCTTTCCTGGTGGTTAATAACCGCATTATGGGAGGTTGGATGATCGGGATAAGACTCATATAGGAATATGCAGCCACTGCAATTGGCGCCAGGAGTGAAGGTGCCAGTTTGGCTGCCACGTATATCGAGGTCGGTCCGTCGATAGCGCCGATCACTCCGATGGAAGCCGCCTCGTTGATCGGAAACCCGATCAGTACTGCCAGGATCAATGTTCCAAATATACCAATTTGCCCGGCTGCACCCATAAGTACCAGTCTTGGTTGGGCGAGGAGGGGACTGAAATCGATCATGGCGCCAACACCTATAAAGATCAGCAGAGGAAATATTTCTGTTTCAATTCCAACT
>Ga0209342_10002714_pt1 | contig 18813 bp, 19 predicted proteins | sample RifCSP16_2_FD_184023 | JGI IMG/M metagenome (GOLD analysis project Ga0209342, IMG submission 184023) | Soil microbial communities from Rifle, Colorado - Rifle CSP2_sed 16_2 (SPAdes) (version 2) | ecosystem: Environmental > Terrestrial > Deep subsurface > Rock core/Sediment | place: Rifle... | reverse complement strand
CCTACAGTATCTGTTGCTGATAATGTTAATGTTACTGATGTGCTTGTGGTTGATGATGCACCACTGTTTATTGATACAGATGGATTTGATGGGGCTGTGGTGTCAACAAATGTTGATGAGGTTATAGAAATGGATATATTGGTTTTATCGTTAGTGGTATCACTCTGATTAGCTGTGTTATCTACATCCGTTATTGCCCAGATATAATTTTTCCCCACTGGTTGATTAGATGGGATAGTCAAATTTTTAGTAACATAGTATGAACCCCCACCTGCTATTTCAGGGATACTGATACTTGTCAGTAATGAGTCAGTTGAGGCTACACTGAGTGCAGAGGCGCTCATCCGTATATTCGTGGTAGAGGCATTTGCAGTTCCGCTTCCCTGATTGTAAATGGTGAAATCAACCGTGACGCTTGAACCCGATAAGCCGCTACTTGGATTTATTTTAAGGTTTTTAATAATGAGGTCAGATTGCGGCGGGATGGTTACTGTGATAGTTGTGCTTTGTTGCGCAGTGCTTCCTTTGCTATCAAAGGCATCACAATTCACGGTGTATGTCCCTGCTGTTGATGGCGCCGTCCATGTTACAGAAGAACCTGAACCAGAGATGCTGCCACCTGTCTTTGTCCATGAATAAGTCAAAGGGTCGTTATCAGGGTCTGATGCATTGCAGGTTAATGTAGATGTCCCATTGATATTAGCAGAGGAGGGGTTTGCTGTTACCGATGAAATACTGGGATTGTGATTTGAGGCGCTCTCGATGGTCATACCTGCCAGCTCGGTTTCATACTTTATAAGGTCTGCCCTGTATTCAGCAATAGTCCACTTTATAATTTTTATCTCAGCTTTAACATAGGCAGCAATACCCCCATAAAGCTTCCACCAGAGGGAAGTTGAGGGATATACTGATGCACCGCCATTCAACTTAAGATACCCTTCTGCACCAACAGAAGGTCCAGCAACACCATTAATTGAGCAATAAAATTCCGGTCCAATATAACCTTTGACAGAAACTTCTCCTGATATAGTTGGGGATTGATGAGTAAATTTTTTCGTGAGGTTACTTATAGGCTCCCAATTTCCATCCTTATAATGAGCGCCTGCTGTATAAGATGCTTCTATACCTACTTTTGAAGTAACAGATACTTCCGCCTCTCCCTCAATACCTGCGTAGATAGTAACTTCAGGTATTAGAATAACAAAAGCGCCAATAGGGATGGGATTAAAATAAAATGTTTTAAGTGGGATTTTTTTGTCTATTAAATCAATTCCGCCGCCTATGACAATAGATAGGTCTTGTGTTGTATTTGTAGTGATAGCAAATTTAAATTCCTTTAAGCCCTTTAACAACCTGAAGTCCATAGCAATATCAGGTTCAAAGGTTAATGTTACTTCTCCAGATAGCTTTACCTGGTCTGATGTGGTATCTTCATTTTTATCCTCATCATAGATGACAGTATCTATTTTTATATTGAATTCAGAACTTAATTTTTCGGCTTTGCGAAGTTCAACCCCTTTCATTAATGTCTTCGTAGATGCTAAATCACCATGGGTAAGCTTTCCTGTATAAGATATAGTCCCCTCTTTTATTGCATCTTCAAGGGCAGCAGGTTCTGTCTCCACCACGATTGAACCATCATCCGATGTAGAAACGGATTTGACCTTTCTAATCATTCCTGTTCCACTTCCACTTACGATTACATCCCCTGTCTGTAAGTCTTTCGCTGCCGTTGTTTGTGAATCAAAATAATAAATTGAGCCTTCCTGCTTGACTACGTTGTTCATCGTTGCATCATCCAGAACTTTGGTATTGGCTTGAAGGGTTGTTTCCTTGAGAGCAAATGTGGGAAAGACAATTTTATTGGAGTTTATTGTAATAGTACAGGTATTATCGGCGGCAGAATCGCAGCCTGACCATGAACTGATTTGATAGCCGCTATCGGGCGTAGCTGTTAAAACGATGGGGGTATCTACTGAATAATCTTCGGAACAATCACTGCCGCAATTAATTCCTGGTTTATCGCTTACGATGCTGCCATCGCCAAATTTATTTACTGTAAGTGTAAAGTATTCAGTCGTAGTGTTAGTAGTGGTAGGAGTGGCAGGAGTGGTGCTGTTATCACTTCCTTCGCAACCGAATAAGAATATGATTGTGAGCGTAAGTGTAAGTGAAAGGAAAAGATTTTTTAAGGGAGGTTTGACTGACTGACTGACTGACTGACTGACTGACTGAGCAAGGTTTGTGCCATTCTTTTGGCAGGTTCAGGAGTGAGGTTTGGCATAGGTAAGCCCTCCTTTTTTACAACCCCCTCCCCGATTAGTACCTTCGGGGACAGGTTTGTTAAGGGGGGCTTCCTCTACCCCCCTTGCATCCCCCCTTACAAAGGGGGGAATTGGTTGTTCTCCTTTGTTAAGGGGGAATTTATGGTAAAATATACTCTCCCTACATGAATAATGTCAAGCACTTTCTCTCATTTTAGAATGTGATTTATATCACACCACATTTTTTATGTTTTTTGGTTATTTGTTCTTTAGTGATTTAATGTTTTATACCTCCATGACTCTATTTTTAAAATTGGTTGGAGGATTTCAAATTCCGATATGTTTTTCTACATCGGGATTTGGGTACAACTTAAATATTGAAATCCGTGCATATTTCTGATAATTATAAAAATAAAGGAACTGCAATCATGGATGAAAGAGAGGCATTAAAAGAGATAGAGAAACTTAGAGATGAGATTAATTATCACAACTACCGTTATTATATCCTTGACAGCCCTGTAATATCCGATGCAGAGTATGACAGACTGTTTAAGAGGCTTGTGGAGACAGAGGAGAGATTTCCACACCTTATAACTCCGGATTCTCCAACACAGAGGGTTGGCGCTGAACCGCTCGGGGAGTTTAAAACCATAGCACATACAATTCCCATGCTCTCCCTCAATAATGCCAATACCCCTGAAGATGCAAGGGAGTTTGATGAAAAGATAAAGCGATTCCTCAATACAAAGGAAGATATAGAATATGTTGCAGAACCAAAACTTGACGGGCTTGCAATAGAGCTTGTTTATGCAGATGGAATATTTACAGGCGGTTCAACGAGGGGGGATGGTTACACAGGAGAAGATGTAACACTTAATCTGAGAACTGTAAAGAGTATCCCTTTAAAATTAATAGGAGAAAAACTTCCACTACTATCAAGACTTGAGGTCAGAGGTGAGGTCTTTATACCAATAAAGGCATTTAACAATCTGAATAGAGACAGGGGAAAAAAAGGTGAACCCCTCTTTGCAAACCCGAGGAATGCCGCTGCAGGCTCTGTGAGACAACTTGACAGCAGGATAACCGCTACAAGACCACTTGATATTTATTGCTATGGCACTGGCACAATTGAAAGTGCAAAGTTTAAGACCCACTTTGAGATACTTCAGGCACTTAAAAGATGGGGGCTGAAGGTAAATCCCCTTATAAAGATATGCAAAGGAATTGAGGAAGTAATAAAATATCACGAGGAGATGGAAAAAAAGAGGGAAGATATTCCCTATGAACTTGATGGGGTTGTAGTAAAGGTAAACAGGCTGGATTTGCAGGATATGCTCGGTGCTCTTACAAGAAGCCCGAGATGGGCGGTGGCATATAAATTTAAGGCAAGACAGGAGACTACAAAAATAAGAAATATTGAAGTCGGTGTTGGAAGGACAGGTGCACTCACACCTGTGGCGGTTCTGGAGCCGGTAAATGTTGGCGGAGTTACAGTAGAGAGGGCAACTCTGCATAACCAGAATGAGGTGGATAGAAAGGATATAAAAATAGGAGACTGGGTGATAGTCCAGAGGGCAGGTGATGTAATACCGGAAATTGTAACAGTAATTAAAGACCGAAGAAACGGCAATGAGAAACCTTTCAAATTACCCTCCAAATGCCCACTCTGCGGCTCTACTGTTATAAGAAATGGCGCTATACACTACTGCACAGGAGGTCTTTCATGCCCTGCACAATTAAAGGAGGGGATAAGACACTTTTCCTCAAAGAGGGCTATGAATATAGAGGGGTTGGGGGACAGGCATATAAATCAGTTTGTTGAAAATGGTGTTATAAAAGATGTGGCTGACCTCTACAATCTAAATAAGGAGAATGTTACAGGGCTTGAGAGATGGGCGGATAAATCTGCACAGAATCTTATTGAACAGATTGAAAAGAGTAAAAATACAACACTTCCAAGACTGATATATGCACTCGGCATAAGACAGGTGGGTGAGCATATGGCAAAGGTTCTGGCAGATAACTTTAGCAGTCTTGATGAACTTATGAGGACATCCTATGAAAGGTTAATGGAAATTCATGAGATTGGGCCTGAGACTGCAAAAAGCATCATCACATTCTTTAAAGAAGGACATAACAGAAAGGTGATTGAAAAATTAAAAAAGGCTGGAGTAAAAACAGCGGTCAGTGGTCAGTTCGGGGCACCCATCCAGTGGATGGGTCGGGTCAGTTCATTGAAAGACAAACAGTTTGTCTTGACCGGAACACTATCTGAATTTACAAGAGATGAGGCAAAGGAATTAATTGAAAATCTCGGTGGGAGGATAACTTCCACAGTAAGTAAAAAGACTGATTATGTAATTGCAGGAGCAGAGCCGGGTTCAAAATATGATAAGGCAAAAGAACTGGATATAAAAACACTGAACGAGGCAGAGTTCAAAAGATTTATATCATCCTGATTCAGATAGACATTGCTTATTTGTTGAATTATAATTTTCTTAACATTGTATTCAGAACATCCGTGCATATATGCAAATCTATGGAAGAAAGGAGGTCATATGTCAGAGAAGATGGGTCATGAGGAGTTTGTAAAGAAGGCGATTGTATCGCTGAGGAAAGAGGGCTATAAGGGGATTCATACGATATACTCAGGTTTTAATGAAGCCTTCAAAAAATACTTTGAAGGAGAGAATCCCATAGAGGCTACAAAAAAACTATCTAATGAGGGGAAGATAGTTATAAGACCTGTAAAGGGCGGTGTGATGCTCTATCTCCCCGAAGACGCCCCTATCCAGGCAACCCGCGGGGATGACGCACTGAAGAAGATGGGATTGTAAATAAAGATGTAGTGCGAAGTTTTAGCTTCGTAAAAATTTTTAAAGGAGGGGTCCGTGAGACATATTTTTGCAGTTGTTATCGCTATTCTTTTGTTTTGTCCTGCCTCTATTTTTGCAGAGACAAAAGAGATTGGTGCCGAAGATATGGCAAAGGAATGGTTTGAGAAGGGACTTAAATACGATATTGATAAAGATTATGATAAAGCAATTGAGGCATTCTCAAAGGCTATTGCTCTAAAACCAGATTATGCTTATGCCTACACCAATCGTGGGCTTGTCTATTATAACAAAGGTCAGCATGACAGGGCAATTGAGGATTATAACAAGGCGATTGCCTTAGACCCCAATGATGCCGAAGCCTATAACAATCGTGGGGTTGCCTATGCTGTGAAAAGGGATATGGAGAGGGCAATTTCTGATTACAAAAAGGCTTGTGATATGGGAAATGAGCTCGGTTGCAGGAATTTAAAAGAGGTATCGCAGAACAGATAACTGTATTGGCAATGCCTGACAAACCATTATGCAAAAACTGACACTTCCTATAACTGTAGATAAAAGCCATCTGATTGCCATAGGCGAACAGCTTTATATAAGGAGCGTAGAATTAATCAGGGAACTTGTAAATAATGCCTATGACTGATGAGATGAGGTAACACCCAAAGGCTTACCCTTCCTTGTTCCAAATTTGTTATAATTTATTATGGGTTAAAAAATTAGGAGGTGTTTGATGAACACACGGTATATTTTGAGTGAGTATGTTGAGCAGGCTATGGCACAAGCGATCTATGACAAACTTGAAGATGGGACATTCGCTGGTCAGATTCCTTCTTGTAAAGGAGTGTTAGCTTTTGGGACTACATTACGCAAGTGCGAAGATGAGCTGCGTTCGACCCTTGAAGATTGGATTCTTGTAGGATTGAAACTTGGACATCCCTTACCAGTAATTAAAGGTATTGATATAAATAAGGAGCCAACTCGTGAGCCGGTGGACGCCATGTAAACGTCGAGATTTTATTAGTCGGTTACGAAAGCTTGGTTTTGAGGGACCTTTCTCTGGAACCAGACATCAATTTATGATATGTAAACTTCACCGCCTGGCAATCCCATCTAATAATGAATATTCTATTCCTCAACTTAGAATGATGATTCGAGAAGCAGAAAGTATAATTGGTCGTGAAATTACCGTTGATGAATGGAATCTCTTATAACTATTAACTATGCAAAAACTGACACTTCCTATAACTGTAGATAAAAGCCATCTGATTGCCATAGGCGAACAGCTTTACATAAGGAGTGTGGAGTTAATCAGAGAGCTTGTAAATAATGCCTATGACGCAGATGCTACGGAGGTAAGGGCGAGTATTTCAAAGGACAGGGTAGAGGTAGCTGATAATGGCACAGGGATGGATATGGATGGTTTGAAGCAGTATTTTAATATCGGCTCTCCTGAAAAGAGACTGCACAATAAATCCAAGAAATATCACAGGGAGAGAATTGGTCAGTTTGGTATTGGAAAATTTTCTGCCCTTACTGCCGGCACACTCTTTGAGGTTAGAACACAGTGCGGAGATTTTGCAGCCACAGTAACATTTGATAAAGACGAATGGGAGAGATATCCTGATAAATGGGAGCTTCCCATGACAGTCTATCCTGCCGACCCCTCCCGCGGTGATGGAACAACTGTGGCTATCTCAAAGCTTAAAAAGGAATTATCCCTGTCAGATGTGGAGAAATGTATTGTGGAGTCTGTCCCTATTAAGGCGCCCCATTTTAATGTCATTTTAAATGATAAGAGAATAATGCCGAGGGAGTTCGCAGGGCAGAGGATACCCTTTATGGATGGGACGGAATTCGGTCCGATTCATGGGGAGATTTATATACTGCCGGAATCAAGGGCAACTGCAGAAGATATGGGGATAATGTGCCTTGTGAAACAGGTGATGGTAAAGAGGGAATTTTTCGGTATGGAGACATGGGGCGCTGATATGGCGAGGGTGAGGGGAGAGGTTCATGCCAATTTCCTTCCCATTACCAGCGACCGTTCAGGATTTATCATTGATTCAAATGAGTATAAGATTTTTTACGAGAAGATGGCAGAGGTTATTAAAGATGTAAGGAGGATACTCGGCAGTCTTTCAGATAAAAAGGAGACACAGAGGGTTAAGCGGGCACTAAAAGACGCACTCCATAGGGTGCAGATGGCTCTTTCAAAAAATCCTGAGTTTTCACCCTTTGGTATTATTCCCCTTGCCTCAGAGGGGAAGATGCCCGGCGAGGCAGGGATGGTAATGGAGAAAAGGGTAGGTATGGAGGCAGAAACAGGAAAGATAAATCAGGAAAAGGAAACGGAAGTCACAGGTGAGAAGAAGGAGAAGAAAGAGAAAAAACCATCTGTTAAAAAGCTAACACCGGGTGCTGTTGTGCAGAAGATGAAACTCGGAAATTCAGGGGTATCATGCTGTATAGACCACTTTGGGGACGATGCCCCGGAGGTCTTCACAGAAGGCACAATAATTTACATTAACCGTGACCATCCCTTATATAAAAGGGAAGAAAAAAAGACCGATACTCATACAATGCACATAGCAAGGCTGATGACTCAGGAGATTTCCCTGATGAAAGACCCTGCCAATCCAAGACAGGCTTACGAAAGGCAGAGCAAACTTCTAAAAGATGCCTTTATTAACAATGAGGGATAAGGGGCAATGGGTGTCATTGGCAGGTTTTTTAATCTGAAAGATATATTTGACAGGCTCAACAAAGAGTATTTTGAAGGAGCTATTTCAACAAAAATAACATGGGGCAGGAATGTCCGTAATGGCAGGAGATATATAAGATTTGGCTCTTACACTGAGAAAGACAATATTATAAGAATCCACCCGAGCCTTGACCGACAAGATATCCCTTTATATTTTATAGAAAGTATAGTCTATCATGAGATACTTCATAAAATTGTTGGAGCCAAGATACTGAATGGGAGGAGAAGGGTTCATACATCTGAGTTTAAGAAGCTGGAAAGGAGATTTAAAGATCATGAAAGGGCAAGGGAATGGGAGAAGAAGAAGGTTTGGTCTATTCCCCTATAATCTTGACCAGAACCCTTTTTCTTCGCCTGCCGTCAAATTCACCATAAAATATCTGCTCCCATGGACCAAAATCGAGTTTTCCCTTTGTAATGGCAACTACAACCTCTCTCCCCATAACCTGCCTTTTCATGTGGGCATCAGCATTATCCTCACTGATATTGTGTCTATATTGTGATATTGGGGCATGGGGGGCGAGTTTTTCAAGCCAGACATCAAAGTCATGATGTAGTCCTGATTCATCATCGTTTATAAAGACAGAGGCGGTTATGTGCATTGCATTTACAAGGATTAAACCTTCCTTTACGCCGCTTTCTGTCAGACACTCTTCAACCAGTGGAGTAATATTTATAAATGCCTTTCGTGTTGGGACATCAAACCATAGTTCTTTGCGATAGGTCTTCATGTATCCTCCATGATAAAAAATTGTTAGACTCCCTTCCGATTTTACAGAAAATATACTATACTTATGTCAAATCAGCAATTAAAATTACCGTCAGGTAAGGAGGAGATTATGCTTGTAAAATTTTGGGGTGTAAGGGGAAGCATTCCGGTTCCTGGTCCTACAACAATCAAATACGGGGGAAATACATCGTGTGTTGAGGTCAGATGTGGTAAGGATATTATAATTTTTGATGGAGGGACGGGTCTGAGACCTCTTGGGATTGATTTATTGAAAAGAGGATTTGGACCCGATTCAAAGAGAAGTATAGGCGGAGGGAAGACATCTATGTTTTTCAGCCACATGCATTGGGACCATATACAGGGATTTCCCTTTTTTGCTCCAGCATTTATTAAAAGCAATAAGATTGATATCTATGGCTTTAAACATCTGAATGTTGATTTGTATCAGTCATTGGTAGGACAGCAGGCATTTCCAAATTATCCTGTATCTATCTTTGATATGGGTGGCAATATTAAATTTATTGAGCTTCATGGAGGAGATGTTATCAGGATAAATAGCACAATGGTATCAACGGTCAGGTTAAATCACCCCGGCGGCTCGTTTGGCTATAAGATTTCGTATATGAAGAAGAATCTTGTTTATGCTTGTGATTATGAACATTTTGATGGTATAGACAAAAGACTTTTAAATTTTATTAAAGGGGCAGATGCAATAATATATGATGCACAGTATACCCCTGAGGAGTATTATGGAACTGATGATTCTAATGGCAGACAGGGGTGGGGGCATAGCACATGGGAAAAGGGAGTTGAATTGGCTAAATCTGCTGGTATAAAGAAACTAATACTCTTTCATCACGGTCACAATGATACCGAAATGGATAAAATAGAGAAAATAACAAAATCAAAATTTAAAAATGCTGTTGCTGCCTATGAGGGATTGGAAATAAAAATATAGTTTATGTCTGTATTTGCCTCTATAGATTTAGGAACAAATACCGTTAGACTTTTGGTTGTTACAGGCAATAGCAAAGGTTTTACTACTCTTCATTCAAATCAGTTGATTACCCGTCTCGGAGAGGGATTGTCCCATAGCGGTATCTTGAAAGATATAGCGATGGAAAGGACTATTAAGGCAGTCCTTGATTTTAAGAGGGAGGCATCAAAATATAGCCCTTTTGCAATATGGGTGGCGGCAACCAGCGCTGTAAGGGAGGCAAAAAACAGAAATGAATTTATAGAAAAAATCAGGGAGGTAACGGGTCTTGAGTTAGAGGTTATACCATGGGAGGAGGAGGCGAGAAGGACACTGCTGGGGGTTTTTTCAGGGTTAGATGGGAATATAAAAAAAGCAATTATTTTTGATATAGGTGGAGGGAGTACTGAATATATCTTTACAGAGGACAAAAAATTAGTTAATTCAGTTGGAACAGATTTGGGAGTAGTCCACTTATCTGAAAAGTATATAAAAAGTGACCCTGTTGACAATGAAGAATTAAGAGTTTTGGAGAATGTAATAGCTGATAAAATTAAGAATGTAAGGGATAGAATGCACTCATCACTCATCACTCGTCACTCATCACTTCTTATAGGGACTGCAGGAACTGTAACAACAATAGCCGCCCTTGATTTAAACCTCTATCCTTATGACCCCGCAAAGGTTAATGGTTATGTCTTAAATATAGAGAATGTAAAAGAGATACTTAACAGACTGAAGAATATGCCACTTGAAGAGAGGAGAAATATCCCTGCCCTTGAGAGCGGTAGAGAAGACCTCATTATCCCAGGTGCTGTTATAGTTATAAAGACAATGGAGATATTTGGATTCAATGAAATGATAGTAAGTGATTATGGATTGAGAGAGGGCACAATAATAGCGAAGGTATCAGAATATCAAAATAACTCTATGACACTATGACAATGACGGAACCAATACTTCAAATTAAAGATTTAAAGACCTATTTCTATACCTCAGAAGGGGTGGCAAAGGCGGTAGATGGGGTGAGTTACGATGTTAATCAGGGGGAGACACTGGGTCTTGTTGGTGAATCAGGCTGCGGAAAGACTGTGAGTGCCTTATCCATTTTAAGATTGATACAGGAGCCTCCGGGGAGGATTACAGGGGGAGAGATTCTATTTGAGGGTAAAGACCTGATTGGACTGTCAAATGAGGAAATGAGAAATATCAGAGGGAATAGGATATCTATGATATTTCAGGAACCAATGACAGCCCTTAACCCTGTCTTTACTATTGGCAATCAAATTTCAGAGGTGTTCAGGGTTCATAAACAATTAGGCAGGAAGGAGTCCATGGAAAGGTCTGTTGAAATGATGAGGCTTGCGGGTATCCCCGTACCTGAGAAGATTGCATATTACTATCCCCACCAATTGAGCGGAGGCATGAGGCAAAGGGTAATGATAGCTATGGCACTCGCCTGCAACCCAAAACTGCTGATTGCAGATGAACCTACTACTGCATTAGATGTGACAATACAGGCTCAGATAATTGATTTGATGATAAAACTAAAAGAGGAATTTGGCTCTGCTGTAATTTTGATAACCCATGACCTCGGTGTCATTGCAGAGACCGCCAAAAATGTTGTGATTATGTATGCAGGTAAAATAGTTGAGAGGGCTGATGTGAAGGCGATTTTTGAAAATCCACTGCACCCTTACACACAGGGGCTGTTAAGGTCTGTGCTAAGGGTGGATAAGGCAGCAAAGGAGCATAAGGAAAAAAAGCGATTGCAGGAAATACCAGGGATTGTTCCAAGCTTGTATGATTTACCAAAGGGGTGTTATTTCCATCCCCGCTGTCCAAAGGCAATGGATATATGCAGAGAAAAAGAGCCAGAGATGAAGTCTGCTGGCAACGGACATTCAGCCTCATGCTGGCTGGTAAATAGCTGATAGCTTATAACTGATAGCTTATAGCTGATAGCTTATAGCAAAAACTATGAGCTATGAACTATGAGCTATAAACTACTGAAAGTTACCAATTTAAAAAAGCACTTTCCCATAAAGGGTGGTATCCTTTCTAAAACAGTAGGATATGTCTATGCAGTAGATGGAATATCCTTTGAGATAAAACACGGGGAGACACTGGGGTTGGTAGGTGAAAGCGGATGCGGAAAGACTACAGCAGGAAGGGCAATACTTCGTCTGACAGAGCCTACAGAGGGAAAGATTGAATTTGAAGGGAGGGATATAACAAAATTAAGCAAGAAGGAGTTGAGACCTCTCAGAAGAGAGATGCAGATTATATTTCAGGACCCTTACGCATCTTTAAATCCCCGCATGACAGTGGGAAGTATAATAGGGGAACCCCTGGAGATACATAGTATAGCAAAGGGGAAGGAGAAGATGGATAGGGTTGCAAGCCTCATGAAAAGGGTTGGTCTTAGGGTTGACCATATGAGAAGATACCCTCATGAATTCAGCGGTGGACAGAGGCAGAGGGTTGGGATAGCAAGGGCACTGGCACTGAATCCAAAATTGATTATCGGTGATGAACCTGTCTCAGCACTTGATGTATCAATACAGGCACAGGTTATAAATCTCCTTGAGGACCTGCAGGATGAATTCAAGCTGTCATATTTGATTATATCCCATGATTTGAGACTCATTGAGTATATCAGTGATAGGGTAGCAGTGATGTATCTCGGCAGGGTCGTAGAGATAGGGGATAGCGATAGGCTCTATGCATCTCCTCAGCATCCATATACTGAGGCGCTCCTTTCTGCCGTCCCTATACCTGACCCTGCTGTTAAGAAAACAAGGATTATATTAAAAGGAGATGTCCCTTCACCTATTAATCCGCCATCAGGATGCTATTTCCACCCCCGTTGTTCGTACAGGATGAGCCAGTGCGAAAAGGTTTACCCTGAATTAAAAGATATGGGAAATGGAAACTTTGTTGCCTGTCATTTGCGGACTCAAAATCCGATTTAGGATTTTGGGACGGATGTAATTATTGACATAGGGAGGTTTATCAAGTATCTTTCTTATATGTTGAAATTCTACAGGCTTCGCCCATCTCATATAACGATTATCAGTTTTGCAGTTCTTATAGCCTTAGGGACCATCCTCTTTTCCCTCCCCATCTCTTCTAAAAAGGGATATTTATCTTTTTCCGATTCACTTTTTATGGCGACCTCCGCTGTCTGTGTAACAGGTCTTACGGTGGCAGATACCGGGAAAGACCTGACGACATTCGGACAGATTATACTGCTGATGCTTGTCCAGTTGGGAGGGCTCGGCATAATGACCTTTTCTACAATTTTTATATATATGTTAAGAGGGCATATCTCCACTCACGGCAGGTTGATACTGCAGGGGGCTTTCTCTTACACAGGGAGGGATATATACTCGCTCCTGAAGCATATATTTTTTTTTACAATCCTTATAGAGGGAATAGGTGCAGCGGCGCTATATCTCCGACTTCACTTTGAATATACTGCCGGCACAGCCTTATACATGTCTATATTCCATTCTATAACTGCTTTCTGCAATGCAGGGTTCTCTCTATTTTCTGGTAATTTCATAAAATATCAGGGGGATATTACCATCAATTTTATAATTATATCTCTGATAATAGCCGGAGGATTGGGATTTTTTACACTTCATGAGATAAAGAACCTATTCTACAGCGGCTCAAAAGGTTCTCTCAACAAGAGACAACTATCTTTACATACAAAGATGGCGTTGATAGTCACTGCAATACTCTTATTAACAGGCAGTATCATATTTTTCGCCTTAGAAAAAAATAATTCCCTTAAAGGTCTGAGCTTCGGCGAGCAGCTCCTCTGCTCCATTTTTCAATCTGTTGCCGCCAGAACCGCCGGATTTAATACTGTAAATTTTGCCTCCCTTACAAACGCCACTCTCTTTATTATAATATTGCTTATGTTTATCGGTGCATCCCCCGGTTCTACAGGCGGTGGAATAAAGACCACCACGCTTGGTGTCCTCTTTGCTATAATAAAGTCAAGGTCTTATGCAAGAGAGGATGTAAGCATATTTAACAGGACGATACCTTTAGAGGTGGCATCAAGGTCAATAGCGATAGCCTCTATATCCTTTGCTATAGTTACTATTTTTACTATCCTGCTTACTATAACCGAGCTATATAACATTCCTCATCAGGAGAGCAGAGGTTCCTTTATTGAAATCATGTTTGAGGTGGTTTCAGCCTTTGGAACTGTGGGGTTATCGGCAGGTATTACAGAGAGGCTTACTGAAATCGGCAAGATTCTTATATGTATGGTTATGTTCATAGGGAGGCTTGGTCCCCTGACTATAGCTATGGCAGTCAGCCGTGAAGAGGCAAAGGGGAAATTTAAATACTCTGAGGAAAATTTAATGGTAGGATAATCATCAGCAATGAGTTAAAAGCAATGAGCAATGAGTTCAAGGTTAAGAGTTATATTTTTTGCTCGTTGCCCATCGCTCATTGCTCATAACTGTATTTTGGAGGAAATATGAGAAAATTTGTGGTTATAGGATTGGGGATGTTTGGCTTTTATGTAACAAAGACGCTGTATGAAAAAGGACATGAGGTAATAGCAGTAGATAAAAATAAGGAAATAGTGCAAAAGATAAGAGAATTCTCCACACAGGCTATAGTAGCAGATGCAACAGATAAGGAGACTTTAATGGCAATTGGAGTTCAGGATGCCGATGTAGCAGTTATAGGTCTCGGCACAAGTCTCGATGCCAGTGTCCTCGTTACTCTGTATTTAAAGGAGATGGGTATTAAGGATATTGTGGCAAAGGCGATTACTGAAGACCATGGGAAGATATTGAGAAATATAGGTGCCACTGAGATAATATTTCCTGAGAAGGACATAGCATTGAAGGTAGCAACGGGCATAAGCTCTACAAACCTGCTTGATTATCTGCCATTGACTGAAGGTTACACTATAATGGAGATTGCACCTTCTGCAGATTTTATAGGAAAATCTATCCGCGAGTTGCAGATTAGAAACAGATATACTGTACAGATAATTGCAATAAAGGAACTGATACCAGAAAGAATAAATCTTATTCCATCTCCGGACTTTATTATAAAAGACAGCGATTCCCTTATTTTAATGGGAAAGAATGAAGATTTGGAGAAGATACAAAAAGGGGAGCAGTGACTTTATATTTTTGTGCCTCCTACTACTATTTTAGGTATTCTCAGTGTAGGCTGGGCATCTGAGACAGGGGCACCCTGCCCGTCTTTACCGCATGTCCCTATTCCAAATCCGAGGTCGCTGCCGACCATATCTATCTGCCTTAAGACTTCAGGACCGTTTCCTGTCAATGTAGCACCCTTTATAGGTTGTTTGATTTTTCCATTCTCTATCAGATATCCTTCACTTACCTCAAATACGAAATCTCCATTTACTATATTTACCTCTCCTCCCCCCATCTTCTTTACAAATAACCCCTTCTTTACAGATTCTGTAATCTCAGCGGGGTTCATTTTTCCAGATGCAATGAATGTATTTGTCATCCTCGGTATAGGACGGTATTTGTAGGACATCCGCCTGCCGTTTCCTGTAGAATATTTGCCTGATTTCATTGCGCTCAATCTGTCATACATAAATTGTTTAAGTATCCCGTCTTCTACCAGAACTGTTCTCTGAGAGGGTGTCCCTTCATCATCAAATCTGTAAGACCCTCTTTTATTCGGCAGTGTGGAGTCATCTACAACAGTAATGAAAGGAGAGGCAATCTTTTCTCCCAATCTCTTTGAATAAACTGATAACCCTTGCTGAATAAAGTCCCCCTCAAGACCATGTCCTATTGCCTCATGTATCATAGTTCCACCAGCCTCACTTGATAGGACAACAGTCATCTCACCTGCAGGTGCCTTTTCTGCTTCAAGTATTACAATTGCCCTGGATGCAGCAGTCCTTGCTATCTTATCAGAGGGTTCTTCATCAAAGAGTTCAAAACCAATAAACCCTCCAGCCGATTCATACCCTGTTTGAATGCCCTTACCATCAGAGGCAATAACATGAACTACAAAGACGATACCTGTCCTGTCATCCTCTGCCTGTTCTCCATTTGAATTTGCAACCAGAATATTTCTCCTCCCATCCTGATACATCACCTTTACCTGCCTTATTCTTCCATCAAAGTTTCTTCCTGTCTCATTGGCAATCTTTACCTTTTTAATTTTTCTGTCTGTGGGAGTTTTATCGGTTGGTTTCAGTATTGGAAAATCAACCAGAGGTTTTTTTACAGTAAGGTCTATTGCGGTGTCACCGTTTCCATTTGCAGCACTCCTGACTACCCGTGCAAGATTAATTAGAGATTTTTCATTAATATCATTGGTGTAGCCATAGGCAGTCCTTTGCTCATATATCAATCTTATCCCAGCCCCTGCATCTCTGCCGCTTATAACCTGTTCAATCTTATTATCTTCGCAGACAATATTTGTAGATGAGGCATCTTCTATAAATAATTCGGCTAATTCACCACCATTTATCAGTGTTTCTTTAAGTACCTTTTTTATGATTGGCTGTTCAATCATACAGCTTCCTCTATTATCTCCAATGACATCTCCCTTTTTAACTCTTCTAAAATCCCCTTCACATCTGAAACAAAATAAGGTGATGCGAGAATTTCAACCAGCGACTCCCATCGGTCTATTGTCCTTATAACAGCAAGGTTATCATACGATTCAAAAATACCATTGAGATATACAATATCTTCCCTTTTGACCTTTACCACTATTCTATAAGCATCGCTGTAATCTATACCTGTATTCACTTTATTGGTTTTATATTTCAGTTTTCAACTGCCTTCCCATAATTAAGCCTGATTATCCTGTGAGGAAAATTTTTTATTATCTCTCTGTTATGTGTAGCAACTATTACTGTGGCACCCCTTGAATTCGCGCTTTCAAAGAGGCTTAATATCTCCATGGAGACATCGTAATCAAGATTACCTGTTGGTTCATCAGCCAATATTATTGAGGGTTCATTTATGAGCGCCCTTGCTATTGCCACCCTCTGCTGTTCTCCTCCTGAGAGGCTTAAAGGGAGAAGGTCTTTCTTATGACTCAGCCCCACCATTTTAAGTGCCATCCATACTTTTTTCTTAAGCTTTTTATTTCTCACACCTATTACGCGTTGGGCAAAGGCAATATTGTCATATACAGTTTTTCTGGGCAGGAGCTTAAAATCTTGAAAGACTACACCTATTTCCCTCCTGTAATAAGGTATATCCGAATTTTTTAATTTCAGGACATTCTTCCCATTTACAAGCATCTGTCCCTGGTCAGCCTTTACTCCGCAAAAAATAATATTAAGAAGGGTAGTCTTACCTGCACCACTCGGTCCGGTTATATATAGAAATTCACCCTTCTCCACATTCAGGCTGATATCAGTCAATACCTGATAATTGCCATAATTTTTAGAGACATGATATAACTGAATCATACTCAATAGCCACCTGACCTCTTTTTTTCCATAACATGATAGACAGTCTTTTTTATATTTTCTTTTGTCAATCCGTAATGCTTCAACAGGTCTGCAATACTCCCTGACATCCCAAATCTGTCATTTATGCCTATCCGTTTTAATATGGCAGGTCTATTTTCGGAAATTACCTCAGCCACTGCACCTCCCAACCCGCCAATTATTGAATGCTCTTCAGCCGTAACAATTGCACCGCTTTCCTTTACTGCTTTTAATATAACATCGTTATCGAGCGGTTTTATAGTGGACATATTTATGACACCTATACTCAAACCTTCCATCTTAAGCTCCTCTGCCGCCTCAAGAGATACACTGACCATAAGACCACAGGCAATAATATTAACATCCTCACCAATACTGTGAACCTTCGCCTTCCCTATCTCAAATTCGCAATTTTCAGGGTATAGAACAGGGAACTTATCCCTTGATAACCGCACATATACAGGCCCCTTATATTTTGCAATTGTCCTGACAACAGCCTTTGTCTCATAACCGTCTGCAGGGACTATAACAGTCATATTCGGGAGAACGCGCATCAGTGTAATATCTTCTGTAGAATGGTGGGATGCCCCATCCTCCCCTACGGTAATGCCCCCATGTGTGGCAACAATTTTCACATTCAGTTTTGGCAAACAGATAGCTTGTCTTACCTGCTCCCATGCCCTGCCTGTAGCAAATACCGCAAATGTGCTGGCAAAAGGAATTTTACCGGCAGCAGCAAATCCTGCAGCCGCCCCCATCATATCCTGTTCAGATACCCCCATATTAAAAAACCTCTCAGGGAATTTCTTGGCAAATTTTGATGTCCTTGTAGAGCTTGACAGGTCAGCATCCAGAACAACTATCTCTTTATTTTCTATCCCCAGTTCTATCAGGACATCACCATAAACATCTCTTGTCCCGAGCATCTTTACATCTTTAATATTTTTCATTTATTCCCAGTTCCTTCATTGCCCTCTCATACTCATCCTTCGTCGGGGCTATACCATGATACTCAACCTTATTCTCCATAAAAGAAACACCCTTACCTTTTACGGTATGGGCAATAATCATTGTAGGTTTACCCTTTATTCTCTCCGCTTCATTGAGGGCACTAATAATCTCTCCAATCTCATGTCCATTTATCTCAATCACATGCCAGCCAAAAGACCTCCATTTTTCGACAATCGGCTCAATATTCATTATCTCTTTATTTGGGCCGTCTATCTGTAATCCATTATTATCCAATATCGCACAGAGATTATCTATCTTATAGTGGGCGGATGTCATCGCTGCCTCCCATACCTGCCCTTCGTCTGTCTCACCATCTCCAAGCATTACATAAACCCTCGCAGATTTCTTATCAAGCCTCGCCGCCAGTGCAAGCCCATTAGCCTGTGATAGACCCTGCCCGAGTGAACCTGTGCAAACCTCAACGCCCGGAGTTACTGCACTATTTGGATGTCCCCTTAGTATGCTGCCCATTTTTCTTAATGTATGAAAATGCTCAATACCAAAATATCCTGCCCTGCCGAGGGCTGCGTAAAGGGCAGGTGCACCATGCCCCTTTGAGAGGACAAATTTATCCCTTTCTTCCCATTTAGGATTTTTCGGGTCATGCCTCATCTTATAAAAATACAGAACAGTTATTATATCTGCGGCTGAAAGGGAACCCCCTGTATGACCTGACCCTGCCTCTACCAGCATTGTAAGTATATCAATCCTCATCTGTCTCGCAATTTTTTTAAGGTGTTCAATATCAACTTCCATA